>Ga0105045_10000507_pt1 | contig 28664 bp, 19 predicted proteins | sample MAT02_FD_78089 | JGI IMG/M metagenome (GOLD analysis project Ga0105045, IMG submission 78089) | Freshwater microbial communities from Lake Fryxell liftoff mats and glacier meltwater in Antarctica - MAT-02 (megahit assembly) | ecosystem: Environmental > Aquatic > Freshwater > Ice > Liftoff... | reverse complement strand
TTTACTGAAGCAAGAAAAAAGTATTAAAGTTGGAATAGAGATAAAACGTCAAGCAGCTGGTTGGGATAATGAATATCTGCTTAAGATTATAGGTGTCAAATCTTTTTCATGAAATTGCCCTGAACAACTCATCGGCTTTTTGTGACTAAGCTTTGGCCCAATCAACCTCTTGCTTTGAAGGGCTATTCTAACGAATTGGATATGACACACGTTCGAACAAAAGAGATCGCAATAGACTCCTCAAGGGTTCCTGCTGATGTGAAAGTTGATAAGTTATTGGATATACTTCAAGAGATTGATTTTACAGACGTAAATGCTCTTAACTACATGTCCCCCTCAGCAAGACAAGAGGGTTTTATAAATTATACCCCTAAACAATTAAAAGAAAACCTAACGGTATTCGTTAATAATATCAAGGGCCGAGTAGCCTTTACAGGTACTCCTAGAGAAAGTGATGTACCAAGATTAATGGCTTTTTATCAGCAGTTAGAGGATGCTGTGCGCCTTTCTATCCATCAAGTTGATCAAAAGCTCGTATCTTTTCGGGCATCAGAGGGAGATGACACAAGCAATTATACTTCTGGGCAAAAGCAAGAATATAAAAATATTGCGGAAGACAGGTCCCGTTTAGCTATTGATTTAGCGATTGCCGGCGCCCATTGCGGTGCTCGTTATCTTGGGGATGCCATGCAGGCTTATTATGGCTTATATGGACAAGCTATTAATGAGGGTTGTAATCTTGAAGATGAACTTATCGAAATATTGGCGCATAAAAGAAAAGAGATTGCAGAAGGCGAAATTGCCAAGCTCGGCACCGATGTGCATGTGTATACCAATTACATGCAAAATTTAGGCGAAGTACTTGCTATTAAAGGAACGGAAAATATTATTGAACACTTGCTTACAGGTTTTGCTCGCGAACTCCACTTACGCAATTTTTTTAAGGCCTATACTGCTAATGAAATCATCAGTGCTATTCAAGAAAGAGTGAAAAAATCCGATGCCTTTCGTTCCAAAATTAGCGATTGGTTGACCTCTCAGATGAAAGAGTGGGGGAAACATCAAATTGCAACTAAAGTGGTTGAGTTGAGTGGAAAAATTCAGACAATTGCAAAAGAGGAGAACGCTACACCTTCGCAAATGCAGCATTTAGAAACGGTTAAAGCTTTGGTGGCATATTTGAAAACCCTTGAGGTGGCATTATCTATCATTGATGAAGAGCAACAAAATCTATCTGAATTATTTGCCTTGAACGAAGCTAAAGCATGGTTGCGAGATCATTTTAAAAATCTTAGTAACTTAGAGCTTGTAAATAAAAAAAGAGAGATTATAAAAACATTTTCAAGTGATATGCTCGGCACTCAACTCCTTGCTGACTTAAAAAATATGATTTTTATGGACGCGCCATCAGATGTGCCATTAGATGTTAACAAATTTAAGCTGCGATGTGCAGAGAATGAAAAAGTGAAAAAAATTCGCGGGCTTATTTCGCTAGAAGAAGATTCCATTCGCAGATATTTAATAGGTGAGGCTGATCTTCAAGAGATGCTTCAAGCGGCTTTAGAGCGTCTACTAAACAGTAAATTCATCAGTCATTTTATACCGGAAGATGTAGAGAAGGAAGGACTTTCTCCTGCATTAATGGAGTGGTTACTTGTTTCTCATAAGATCTTAAGCTTACAAAAGCTTGAAGAACCCGCAAGCCATGAAAAATCCCCTAATTCTATCGTAAGCGATAAAGATAAAGCATACATCGCCACAGTTGATGCTGCAGCTAATATGGATGGTCGTCTTATAACGTTATTCAACGCTGAGCAGAGTGTAAGCGATGTGGAAAGTGTTGCTGTAAGTTTATTAGAGCAGGTGGGTGTGCCTGAGAATCCAGCTAGCAAAAGATATCGATTCCACATTATTTCTAAAAGAGATGAGGTGTTGGAGGCTATATGGAATAAAGCTGTGTCTGAAAACATTACCGAGGTCATAGCTGCAGCTGAAATTGTAGATAATTCAACAACTTTGGTTTATCCAAAATGGAAACAGATTTGCTTAATAGCAGGGCCCAATCGTATCGCATCTCTTATGAAAAATACTTTAGTTAAAGTAGCTTTATATGTCGCAGGGGTCTTTCTTGTTGGCATTGCAGCCGGATATTTAACTCCTTTAACCGGGCATGTACTCCAATTGTTCACGGCAAAGTCACTACCATTTATCATTAACAATAGTTCTATACATCTAATACGAGTAATGGCTACCTTGATGAAAATAACAGATTTTGTTGAAAAAAATAATATTAAGCTTTTTTTCGGGTTGTGTTTGATACGTGTTATTGCGGCAAGAGCACCCCAAATACCTTATGTCTCTAGGGTTCTTAGAAGTATTAATCCATGGCCGCTTATCGGAAGAGTGAGCTTTAAGAGAATAGTTTCCGATTATATATTCGATCCTTGCGTCACTCTTTATCAGAATACAGAGATTGTTCTCTCGCATATCGCTGAGCGTGCAGAAAGAGAAAGGTCTACTGTGTCCATAAGAAAACCTTTAGCTGTCTGGAAGAGAATTGCTGCTGAAAATGCCCCTAGACCCATTTTTGTACAATAGGAAAGCGTCTTCCTACAGTAAAGGCTTTCTCTGAAACGCGCAGACCCGGCGCGCTTTGGCGCCGTTTGTACTCGTTTTTGTGAATGCGCTGGATCAGACCCTGGACCAGCGCTTCTGAATATCCGTAGCGTGACGCGATCTCCTGCGGAGATAAGTGCTCTTCTAAATAAGCCTGCAAAACGTGATCGATGACTTGATACTCTGGCAGTGAATCGGAGTCTTTTTGGTTTGAACGTAATTCAGCAGATGGAGCTTTGTCGATCGTATTTTGAGGGATAATTTCCTTTTCACGATTAATCCAGCGAGATAGCGCGTAGACTTGCATTTTACTGACATCATTGATGACACTAAGGCCGCCGCACATGTCGCCATAAAGGGTCGTATATCCCATGGCAAGCTCGCTTTTATTTCCTGTGCTTAATACGATGTAACCAAACTTATTAGAGAAGGCCATCAAAAGCATCCCTCTGATACGCGCCTGCAGGTTCTCTTCCGTCACCTCGCGGGGCCGACCTTCAAAATATGGTGCTAATAGCTCAAGGTATGATTTAAAAGGCGATTCAATCGATACTTCTTCGTAAGTGATGCCGAGATTCTTAACAAGGGCATGGGCGTCATTAAAACTGGCTTTTGAGGTAAATCTTGATGGCATTCCTAGAGCGATCACATTCTCTTTCCCTAGGGCATCCACAGCAATACAGGCCACAAGCGCAGAATCGATTCCACCTGAAAGTCCAAGGCAAGCTTGTTTGAAGTTGGATTTTGAAAAGTAATCACGGACGCCTAAGACGAGTGCTTGGTGTAAATCACTCATTCCATGTTCTTCCAATTTTATAGGAGGCAACGACTTCTCTGTATCAACGAGCAAAAAATCTTCTTCAAAGCCTTTAGCGCAGGCAATGGCATTTCCATGTCGATCAAAAGACAAGCTGTAGCCATCAAAAATGAGACTATCATTGGCTCCGACTTGGTTGCAGTAAAAGACGGGGCAATCTAATGTCTTAGCCGCGCTAGAGCAAACTTTCAGACGTTCTTTGAACTGAGCAGTTGTGTAAGGAGAGGCAGAGATGTTTAAAAAGAGGTCTGGCTTGAGAGCTTTCAGTTCTTGAATAGGATTGCGGCGGTATGTCGTATATTTTAGTGAGTCCCCCTGCTGCCAAATATCTTCACAGATAGTAAGGCCTACTTTTTTGCCATTAAGCTCCCAGATGTTCAGGCATTGGGAGGGTTCAAAATAGCGTCTTTCAGAAAACACATCATAGGTCGGCAAAAGCGTTTTATCCTGATAGCCCAGTAAATGTTGGTTCTGAATAACTGCTGCGCTATTGTAGAGGTGTTTTTCTGTTTTTGTCGGATTGATTCTAGGCGTGCCTACGATAACTGTGATGCCGCTAGAAGCGGCTATAATCTCTTCCAGTTTTTTTTCGATAGCATCCAAAAAGTGAGGAAGTAGAAGAAAATCTTCCGGTGGATATCCACAAATCGCGAGCTCAGGAAAAACAACGATATCTGCAGAGTTTTTTTTTGCCCGGGCGATGCCATTTAAGATCTTTTCTGTGTTCCCGTGAAGGTCGCCAATCGTCGGATTGATTTGAGCTAAAAGAATGCGCATAGAGTATTAGTTCCCAAAGTCGTCGAGAATAATGTTTTCCCGAGGGACTCCATAATCGTCCAATAGTTTAATGACGCTCTTGTTGTGCATGGGAGGGCCGCAAACATAGAAAAGCGCTTCTTCAGGGTATTCCATGTGCTTCAATTGACCCAATTCAAAGGCTTTAAATAAGAAGTTCGTTTTTTGCGGATCTTTTACGGGCCAACCTGCTTCGACATCTGCTGGCAAGGGCTCTGAAAGAACGAGATTATAGGTGAAATTGTCAAACTCTTTAGCAATCTTTTCGTACTCTTCCTGATAGATGTTTTCGCGAAGGGATCGAGCGCCATACCAGAAAGAGGTTTTGCGTTTTGTTTTCTCTGTTAAAAACAAGTGAAGGATGTGGCTACGGCCAAAAGAAGAGCCTGCGCCCCCAATCAAAAAGATCAGTTCGCGGTTATCGTTGATCATAAAAGATTCACCGTAAGGACCCGATAAACGCACTTTATCGCCTGGTTTTAGACTAAAAGTGTAAGAGGAACAGACACCCCAAGGAATGTTGTCGGCGATTTTGCCGTCGATAAAGGGCGCTGTGGCGATGCGAATATTGAACCGCAAAAGATTGTCTTCCGCAGGATAAGAGGCCATGGAATAAGCACGAATCACTTCGTCGGATCCGGTGGGAAGATCGCTGAAATCAATATTTTTATTAAACAAATTGAACCTTTCCCAGTCGGGGAAATATTGAGGATCCATTGTTTGTTTCCACTCTTCGCTATTTGTCTTAAAAGGAGGAACGTGGAATTGTAAATAACCACCGGAGAGGTAAGGAACAGCTTGTCCTTTTGGAATTTCAACAACGAGTTCTTTGATGAATGTGGCGACGTTATCGTTGCTGATAACGGTTCCGACCCATTCTTTAACGCCAAGCGCATGGGAGTCGATGTAGATGCTGAGATCGCTTTTAACTTTCTGCTGGCAGGAGAGGCGCCAACCTTCTTTTAATTGCTTTTTAGTGAAAGTGCCTTTGTCTGTTTCGAGGGGTTCGCTGGCGCCTTCAAGAATTTGTACTTTACACTGTTTGCACGTCGCTTTGCCTCCGCAAGGGCACGGAACAGGAATGCCATTGGATGTAAGAGCCAAGAGAAGGGTTTGCCCTCCTTCTACTTCTTTTGTGAGATCGGGGTCGTTATTGATGGTGAGTGTGCAGGCGTCAGTGCGAACAAATTTGGCTTTAGTAAAGAGGATAAGTGTGGCAAGGCCCACGCCTACGACGAGAAACGCGGCAATAGCGTAAAGAGAGAGAGCAGGGTCAATTCCCAGGAAAGCTCCTAGGACAGGGGCTTGAGAAAAAGAGAGTGCGGGCAAAATTGTGTTCACTGGTAACCTCATTCTACCTAATATATAAAGGGAAAGGAGGGTTTTTTACAACAATAATGCTCGGTGTAAACTCGGATGTAATATAATGTAATTGCGGGGCTTCAAGGGGAGCATTCAGGGGCTAACCCTCTTTTTTTCCCTGGAAGCTTGCTGTTACCCACAAGCGTAAAATAAATATTTAAGTTAATAAATTAATCCTTCAGATTCGCTAAATGTTGAAGCAATTAAAATTCTACACCCTAACATCAAGATTTCATGCCGATCTGACTCGAGCCTGTTATTTCCACAAGGGATAAACAACAGCTCCCAGTAGAAATTATCTCCCCGGAACAATTAAACGAAGAAAAAATAACAGGATATAAAGATGGACAGGATGGATGATTCAGGTTTTTCTAGGCTCTGGTAAGGTTGAAAAGCTGGGCATGATTGAATGCTCTTGAAGATTTTGAAGTGTCATTATACGACTCCGGCTAAGAAGGGAAAGTATTCAAAATCAGCCTTGACGTGTCCAATCATTTCTTCATGCGATCTCCCGCGACAAGCCTGTTGAAGTCCCGTAATCACATTATGTTAAACCTAGATTTCGTAGTTTACATTTAATTATTTATATGTAACCATTTAACAAGTTTTAACTAATAATAGGCGATTTATGATTTTTCTTAAATTAAGCGGGTTTTGTTCTGTTTGTTCCCTCGAATTTATTTATATTTGTAAGAAAATCTCCAAAATTAACGCATCAGCACTATTGAAAATTTTGACTTGTTTTTCTGTTGCGATACCCGCGAGTTTTGCCTTGATTTATGGAATCAAATCCTTGATTGGTCGTGTACAAAAGCTCTCAAATTCAGCCCCAATAAATTCAAGCAAAATACATCAAACGACAGTACGACAATATACAGGAGACTTAACCCCGGCAGAAAAGCAAGGTGTGACGTTAGGTCCGTGCTATAGCGACAGCGTGGAGATTGATTTGAAAAAGCATTGCAATCTAAAAATAGCTATTCGCGATCATGATCTGTTTTCCAGTAAAGCGGAGGTTATCGTCAATCCGGTCAGTGCAGATCTTGGTAAAGATGGCGATGTCAATAAAACCATTCATTTACTAGGAGGAGATTTCTATCAGTGGGAACAGAAAGCTCTACAAAAACAATACAGTAGCAGCTTTGTTCCGGGTTACGCTGTTATAATTGAGAGTGGTGATCTTGAAATTAGTCATAGGATTAAGCGTGTTATTGTTGTGGCGGTTACTCAAGGCGTATCAACTCGAGAAAAAGAAAATCAGCTATATTCTTCGTACTATAATAGCCTTGCATTAGCGCACGCAAAAGGCATGTCGAGGATTGCGTTCCCTTCTATTAGCGATGGATTTCCTAAAGATAGAGCAGTGAATATCTCCTTAAAAGCCATTTATGATTTTATGAATGACCACCCAAATACTTCTTTGAATGTAATCTCTATTCACGTTTGGAAGGGAGGAGGCAATCTAGCGCCGAACAAAGATTTAATGGAATACGCAATGTTTTTCGACCCCCCGCGACCGATTCCTCAACGTACGGAAGTACTCGAATATAGCAAGGACTTGACTGCGGAAGAGGCAACTCAGCTAAGTATAAAAGAAAGTACCCGAGATAAAAACACATTGAGGATTAATTTTAAGCGGTATTCCGACTTTAAAGTTTCTGTCCGCAATCAAGATTTATTTACAAGTAAAGCAAGGGTTATTGTAAACGCGGCTAACGCACATCTTGGAGGGGGGGGAGGAATTGATGGAGCTATTCACTCAAAAGGTGGTGGTGTTTATGCAGCGAACCATAAAGCTCTGCAAACAAAATATCAAGGGCAGTATGTTCTTGGATATGCTGCGATAATTGGAAGTGGAGCACTTAAGGATGTCTATCAGATCAGGTTTGTGATTGTCGTGGCAGGGCCGCAAGGAGCCACAACACCCGAAAAGGAAAATCAATTGTATTCTTGCTACTACAATAGCCTTGTACTAGCCCATCTTAAAGGCAGATCAAGCATCGCCTTTCCATCGATCAGCACGGGGATTTTTGGCTTCCCTAAATTTAGAGCAGCGCATATTTCCTTAAAAGCCATTTATGATTTTATTCATGCCTATCCCAAGAGTTCTTTGAAAACCATCTCTATTCATTTTCAGGCGAAAACTGATACAGAACGAAATCAAAATTTTAAGGAATATAAAGACTGTCTTCCTGCGCCTGTACTACTCGAAGCTGTTGATTAATGCATCGGCGCGGTCTGTTTTTTCCCAAGTAAAATCGGGTTCATGCCGTCCAAAATGGCCCCCAAAAGCAGTGGCAGTGTAAATAGGTCGAAGTAAATCCAACATTTCAATGATGCCTTTAGGTGACAAATCAAATACCTTTGAGATCGCTTGACTTAAGGCTTGTTCACTTACAGTTCCCGTTCCAAAAGTATCCACTTTGATAGAGATCGGATGTGCTACTCCGATTGCATAAGAGATTTGAATTTCACAGCGCTTGGCAAGCCCTGCTGCCACAATGTTTTTTGCGACATAGCGGGCAGCGTAACTGGCGGAACGGTCGACTTTAGAAGCGTCTTTCCCGGAAAAACAACCGCCACCATGGTGTCCAGCACCTCCATAAGTATCCACAATAATTTTTCGTCCTGTTAGACCACAATCCCCTGCGGGACCTCCAATCACAAATCGCCCTGTAGGATTGATATAATATAAGGTTTTAGCATCGATTAAATGCGGAGGAACAATCTTTTTAACAAGAGCTTTCATGTCGGAGTTTATTTGCTCTTGAGACACATCTTCTGCGTGCTGCGTGGAAATGACGACTGTGTGTAGGCGTTTTGGAGTATTGTTCTCGTCATATTCAATGGTAATTTGAGATTTTCCATCGGGGCGCAAGTAGGGGAGCGTTTTTGTTTGTCGCAAGCGTTCTAATTCACGGACAATATTGTGAGAGAGCATGATCGGTAACGGCATTAACTCAGCTGTATCATCGCAAGCGTATCCAAACATGATTCCTTGATCACCGGCACCTTGTTCGCTAGACAAACCTTTGCCATCGATACCTTGCGAAATGTCAGGGGATTGCTTATTGATTGAAACTAAAATGCCGCAGGAGCGGTAGTCGAATCCAAGAGAGCTGTCATCATAGCCGATTGCTTTGATGGCATCGCGGGCTATTTGTTGGTAATTAACGTGCGCTTTTGTGGTGATTTCTCCGGCAAGAATGACTAAGCCTGAACACACCATTGTTTCGCAAGCGACTCTGGAACAAGAGTCTTGAGTTAGACAAGCATCCAAAATGGCATCGGAGATGCGGTCGGCAACTTTATCTGGGTGGCCGCTTGCGACTGATTCTGAAGTAAATAAATAATGATTCATAATAAAGATCCTCGTTGCTTATGATGATGCCATGAAAAAACATTTTTTAGCCATTCTTCTGTTTTTTGTTACCACGTTGTCTGCATTACATGTACAAGAAGTGGCGACGACTCGTGGCTTTTTGTATCGGACAATTGAAGGTCAGTGAGATTTGGCTCCTCAGCCAAATCTTAAAAGTTGTTGCGCGGGCATCGAGAGTAAAGGTTATGAACAGTTGCTGGTGCTGGGCGATTTTGATGAGAGTTAGATGAATCGTGCGGTGACCTTGTAAGGGCGATTGGCGGAGAGCAAGCAGCGGCAGTATCCGGAAGATGCTGCTATTGTGAAGCAGGGCGGTGGGCTTGGAGCGGTGGTTTTTATAGGGACATGGGGTTTATGTTTTTTTATTTATAAAAAGTTTAACAACCGAAGTGAGGTATAAATGATACCACCGTTCTCACCGTTGTTTCGATGCTCTTTGAGTTGGATAATAGAGTTTCAGTCCATTCCGGGTTGTGTTCTTTTCAGATGAATCGCCCCGCTCATATAATGCTTAAAATGAGCAACTAACTCAATTTTTGTAAAATTAGAAGAGAGATGTTCTCTTTTAGAAGCTTTACTTAAACCCTTAATTCCACGCAATTTCATGAGCTCGAAATCTTTCCAGGCTTTAGTTCTAGCGTGAAAGAACTCTCCTTGACCACATAATTGTGCCAGAGTATTTGTAGGGGGAATGTAAAAAATAGATTGGTTTAATTGATCAAAAGGAACTGGAACAGCAAAAGCATTTTCTGTCCCACGCATATAAGAAAACGGTGTTGCGCCACTATCGTATAGGCATCCAGCAAACAAGCTAGATCCATAAGAAAGGCTATAAGGACCATCAAAAAGTTTATTGATCTTAGATGCTAAGACATCATCTTTTTTTAGATTAGCCCCGCGATATAAAAGGAATGAGGTTTTAGCAATTTCACTGCAATCTAATACAATAGCGTTTAGGATGATTTGTTCATGAGTTTCATTAAGAATACCCATTGGATGGAAGCCCCTACTCTGTAAAGTATCATCAGAACCGAAATGGCTAGTAGGACCCGGAGTCCTGTAAATATGCGTGGGTAGCGGCCTTTCGAGACTTAATGTTTTCATACACTTTAAACAGTGATCTTTTAAAAAGTTGATCTCTTTCCCAGCATGTGTTTTAAACTCATCAATAGTTAGATCATCACTTAATGAAACAAAAGCATTGACTATGACTTGATTTAAGCGGTACGACGCATCCCTGATCTTAGCATTTTCATTATCTCCGGCATCATGAAAGGGAAGAAGATGCCAGCGTTTTCTCTTTGTCTCTTTAGCGGTCTTGACACTATCATCGCAATCTATTCTTATGGCATCAGTAGTAGACGGACAAACGGGCATTGGCGTATAGCCGCTACCTAACAAGTTTAACAGATGAAAAGGGCGGTACTTTGCCTCATGCATGTCCTCTTCAATGCATTGTTTAATGAAAATTAATTCATACAAAGTTCGAGGAATGAACGTAACCTCTAATGTTGAATCTATCTCTTTCAAATCTTTTCTAATCAAATTATAACGGTTAGCGCATTTTTCCGAAGTGTTTTCAGAACCACTATTTATTATTGCAGAAGGGTAATAGTGGAGCATTATTTTATAGGATTTTTCAAATGTCTCTCTAGTTAGCTCTTTCTTTTCACCACTTGGGAGTCGATGAAATACCACATATTCTCCTTGGCCGATAGTGATTTTGCCAGGGCTAATACTTAGATCGATAACGTGTTTTTCTAGATGCGTCGAACCCTGGATCGGAAGGATTCCACTAGCTCCTGCAATTCCATTCATTATTTCCACAACTCTTGAATCGGAGGGGTAAGCTTTTTTTGTAATTTTTACAAGTGGACTATCATTCTTATCAGTGCCCACTTTATATGAAATTGTTATATCTGAAGCCATAATTTATATAAACCTGTTTACTTTTTATAAAAAACACTTTTGACAACAAACCTATATATGAGATCAAATATTATTTACAAGCATTAAAAATGGTTGTGCCTCGATTTCAAACCCAAGCAAAACGGGGGGAAATAAGGGATTGGGCTAAAAAAAGGACATAGGCAAGGAGGTAAGTTTTCAAAGCAGGGTTTGACAAAAAAAATCTTTATCGCTACAAGGGGCAATTTACATTTAACTTTTCATCATTCTTGATTAAGGCTGTTTATGAAGACTAGTAGATTGGCAAAGAACTTAGTAATTGCATCCCATCTTATATTCGGCACAACGCTGGCCGCTAACGCAAGTAACTACAGGGCATTAAACTCTACAGCGGTATGTGTTGATGAAGTGAAGCAGCAAGAACAAACAGACTTAATGCATGTGACAAATTCCGCGGCAAATATCAATCTGATGTTTAAATCTTGCCCCAATAGTGTTGAACTCTATTTAGGAAATAGCGCCGTTAAAAAGAAAAATCTTAAAGGCAATGCTAAACGCGTTGGAGAATATATCTCAATCCTTGATCCGCTAAGCAGTGATTTAACGATAGTTTTGGAGGATTTGGGCGATTTAGAAAATAAGGCTTTTAGTCAAGCGTTGGAGCAGATGCAGCCGGCACAATTTGAAGCTTTAAACGTGGTCAATGGCAATAATGCCTATCTGATTAATTCCAGTTTTGCTGGTCGTTTAGAAACTTTGCGTGATGCAGCCCGTGTCAATTATTACGATGACATGAACATTTGCTCACCAGCCAGTGGATGGATGACAGTCATCGGTGATTTCTTATGTCAAAAGAAAATGGGGCAACTGAGTGCTTTTGATGCCAATATGTATGGTGTTGCCCTCGGGTTTGATAGCATGATTTACCGCGATTTCGTTCTTGGAGTTGCCGGAGCCTATACACACACAAACTTACATTGGAAATCTTCTAGAGGAAAAGCTGAGATTGAAAGTGGATATGTGGGGGTTTACGGGGGTAATTACAACGAATATTTTTATGTTGATGGAGCTCTCGCAGGCTTTTTTAATCATTATCAAGTGGATAGACATATTAAGCTTTCGACGATTGATCGTACGGCAACAAACAGTCATAAAGGAATAGGATTTTCCCCTCACTTAGGTGTTGGATTCTATCAGAGTTGGTGTGATTATCTGGCGACGCCATTTATGAGTATTGATTACACTTATGTTACCCAAGACAAATACACGGAGCGTAAAGCGGATGGTCTTAACTTGCGTATAGATCGTAACACTGCCCAATTGTTTAGGTTGGAAGGCGGTCTTAATATTGCCAGAGGCTTTGATCTCTCCTCTGGTGGCTATGTTGAACCAAGTATGAGTATTAGCTATGTCGGTCACAAGTTGATTTCTGGAGATAGTTTTACATCAGCTTTCCAAGGGTTTTCGCAAACATTTAAGGTGGTAGGTGATGATAGTTGGATTAATCAGGTGGCTATAGGATTTGCTCTTAGGGTGTCTCCGAGAGATTATTTGAATCTAGTGCTTTCGTATGATGCGCGCCTTGGAAGCAAACGGCAAGAACAAGAAGTGGCTTTGGAAATGAGCTACAGGTTCTAAAAAGTAGCGTTTTGGGCGAGATTCAACACAAAGTCGCAAAGACACAAAGACACAAAGAGGTTTAACCACTTGTCTTTCAAGAGTATAGGTTTGATTTTCAACCGCAGAGATCACAGGGAGGAAACAAGAGAGAGGCCTTAAACATTTATCTTTCTTAAAATGACTAAAACGTTTTTTGCGAAGATAAGTATTAAAGGCCTCTCTCTTGTTTCTTTTATTCTTTGTCTCTTTGCGACTTTGCGTTGAATCTCTCCCAAAGCGCTATTATAGATGGCATTTTACTTTTTCTGTGTGTAAATGTCGATCACATCGCCATTACGATTCAGTGCAACATACTCACACCCATTCTTATCTAATGTCACCACAAGAAAGTTATTCGTCGAAACCGATTTTGCTAAATAACGACAAACCTTTACAGAATGTGGCTTACGTGGGGTTTTAACCCCCCAAGCGCCATCGCCGATATACACAACACCTTCGGGGTGATACAATCCTTTTTTAAGAGGGTGAGTACGCTTATAGGCATGGTCATGGTGCTCAAAGGCTACATTAAGCCCATATTTCTCGAAAATAGGCACCCAATTCTCGCGTATAACAGTACTGTGTTCACCGCTAAATTTTCGATAGCAAGGATACGCCGGCACATGGTACACAGCAAACTTATAAGGTACATCTACGCGTTCTCCCAATACATCGTCAAGCCATTGCGATTGGGCTCCAAAAACAGGATTAGTGTGCCCCGAATCCAGCAAAACAATACTCATGTACTTGCCAAAATCTAACACATTATACCCTTGTGAGCCCGGCATCGGAAACAAGGCATAAAAGAAAGGAGCTTGCCTAATCGATCTGCCAAAGCCTCCGGTTGTCTCATGATTCCCAATCGCAGGAATAAGAGGAATCAGAAAACCGTCTGGCGTCACCATGGTCTCTTTCCATGCGGCAAAAAACTCAAACCAGCGATCAATGCGTTCAGGAAAAAGCCCATCTGATGAATCCGCTGAATACGCAATATCTCCGCCGAGAACAGCAAACATGGGATTTGTCAATGCCGCCTGACGATTCGCTTTTTCTAACAGATAAAGGTTATCATGATACACATCCCCGCCTTCCACAAAGCGCACAGGAGCATCAAGGGTCGCAGGCATTGTCCTGAACTTAAAAATTACCCCTTTATTCCCAATTCTAAACTGATAAGAAGATCCGGGTTTCAAACGGGTTAATTCCGCACTGTGTATGTGAAAGGGGTGCGGTGAAGGTGTGGGAGCGTGCGTGCCGGTTTGTTGTGACCAGGCCGTTTCTCCTTCCAGGTGGTACTCAACAAGATCTTGTTCGTCTAGCTTGGGGGTGATCCAGCGAATAGTCATAGTGCTTTCAGGGGATTTTTGCCACGTTAAATAAAGAGCCTTCGGATTAAAAAGATCTTCCGCTGATAAATTGCACGCAATCAACAGCGCAAAAACAAAAAATAAACGTAGTCTTTTTAAATACGAAGAATGAATCATCTTACGCATCCTTTGATGCAGTTGCGTTAACAACTAGCATTTCCAAGACTCGATTACTGCGAGAAATAAATTCATTCAAAGCAGAGGGACTCATTTCTCTTTGCGAAAGCAACGCCAGATCATAAGTCTCTTTAACCAGGTCTTCAGCTAATTCTGGATGAGATCTATTTAATTTTTGAATCGCCGCGAAGAGGTGATTGTTTGTGTTTACCACGTACGTTTTTTTACCCATGAACATCATTTTTGATTCTGCGTCTTTAGGGTCCAGCTGCATCAAGTAATCACGCATGCGTCTTTGGGCTTCATCGATCATAATAAAGCCTGGAAGGGACTCTACTGCTAAGCTTTTTGCCTCCACTTCAATGCTAGGATCTGCAAGTTTGGAGCGGACGAAATCCGCCAAAAGCACAGCTTCTGTTTTGCCGGAGGCATCCACAACGGTTTTTTCCCGGTCAGCATCGAGTAAATGCTCATCAAGATTGGCGTCAATGCGTTGGAACGTTGCCGGAGTAATCTTCTTTTCTAAAAATTGAATCATATAAGGATCGATCGGGCTATCCAGGCACAATACCTCCACACCCTTCTGACGGTAAATATCGATGAAGTGAGACAAATGGGCAGCATCTTTTGTATAAAGGACCTTTTCTTTTGTTTTTTCGCGATTTAAATCTAAATAGTCCTGGATGGTTTCCCACTTATTATCCACTGTTTGCCAGATCAACACATCTTTGACGCGGTCGTAAAACTTGTCATCTTCTAAAATGCCTAATTTGACGACGAGTCCGACATCTTCCCAGTAATTGATGAAATTTTCTCTGTCATTGCGATAAAGGGTCGACAAACTATCCGAAACCTTTTTCGAAATATGGCTGGCTAATTGGCGAACGGTACGGTCCATTTGGAGATAGCTTCTCGACACATTCAGTGGAATATCCGGACTATCAATGACTCCTTGTAACGCCATCAAGTAGTTAGGAATTACATCCTTACAATTGTCAGAGACAAAGACTCTATTGCAAAATAACTTCACCGTGTTTTTGGTCATGTCTTGATCGCGGCGCAATTTAGGAAAATAGAGAATGCCTTTTAGGTGAAAAGGATAATCGACGTTTAAATGCACCCAAAAAAGAGGGTCTTCTTGCATCGGGTATAAGTAACGATAGAATTCAAGGTACTCTTCTTTGGTACAATCAGCAGGCGATTTAATCCATAAAGGCTGATGGCTATTAATGAGTTTTTCGCCTAAATAAACAGGATATTGAAGGAAGGCACAATAGTGGTTGAGGATTTGTGTGATGCGGTATTCATCCAAAAATTCGTCACTATCCTTATCGATAAATAGCGTGATCTCTGTTCCTCTTGTTTGGCGAGTGCCTTCCTCTATCGCGTATTCTGCGGAGCCATCGCATGACCAGAACACAGGTTTAGCGTCTTGTTTATAGGATAATGTATTGATTTCCACGTGGTGAGCTACCATATAAGAGGAGTAAAATCCTAAACCGAAATGCCCGATGAATTGGTCTTTTTCGTCATTGGATTTGTATTTGTTAACGAAGTCTTCAGCCCCTGAGAAGGCGATTTGAGCGATGTATTTCTGGACCTCTTCAGCGTCCATTCCGATACCGTTATCGGTAAATGTGAGGGTGCGTTTTTCTTTGTCGATGAGGATTTGGACTTTGAAATCCATAGCGGCGTTGGCGGTGGATGAAGGGAGTTCGTGACGATCATTGAGGATTTTAACCTTGTGAATAGCGTCACAGGCATTGGAGACGAGTTCCCTAACAAAAATGTCCTTGTCGGAGTAAAGCCATTTTTTGATGATGGGAAGGATATTTTCGCTGTGAATTTCTAACATTTGTTTAGGCATAGAAATAGATCTCTCGTGTTAAGGTGTTCTAAGATAAGCAATTCATCATTAGGGTTTTCTAAATTTAGGTCAAGAGAGGAAAACTAAAAATAAAACTACAGAGGTAAGGTGGCGCACGGGGCCGGTTTTTTACCACAGAGGCCGCAGAGGCCGCAGAGAAAAAAAGAGAGAAAAAAGAGAAGTTGTGACGGTAATTACTGCCAAAAGTAACGTACATGGCTGATTTTTTAGCGCAGAGACCACAGAGGAAAAAGAGAGAAAAGAGAGAGCTTCATGTGTCGGGATGATTTTGCTTACTGATTTAAGTTCAATAATCACTTTTCCTCCATTAACTGGATCGAGACAATAGCCACAGTCGATTAGTAGACCTTTATAAAATACAGGCAAAGACTTCTGTACCGCTACCTTTAAATGCTTAAGTTTTAATTCGTGAATCAAAAAAGTCCCATAAGCAGATTCAAGCAATCCGGGACCTAAAGTACGATGAACTTCAATAGCCGCCCCAATAGTCTTGCCATTGAGAAAGCTTCCATCATCATTATCTTCTATGGGTTCCAATATAAAATCTTCAAAAAGCATTTATGTCTCTTTTTTCTCTGTGACCTCTGTGGTGGAACATCAGTCCCACGCATTACTTCCGGCAACACTTACCGCCTCCACAGCACGATGTCGCCACTGCCGGTACTATCGCACGCCCTTCTTTCTCCCTAATGCCCAGGTTTCCATATCTGTGATAATCAATGCTAAAGCTCACTTCACGCAAGTAATGCACAAGCTCTAAACGCCCATTTGCAAGGACGGGGCCCTCTACGACATTACAGGCGTTTTCTGCCAACGCTTTTGTCAATTCCAATGAAGGTTTATTCAGCAAACGCACGCGCTTAATCTTTTCCCTTTCCAAACGTTCGATAAAGGCAGCTTCGGATTCCGCAACAACGTTAACGCGAAGCAATCCTTTCAAAGCCTCTAAATGCATTTCCGAACTGATTTCCAATTTTATTCTGCAGGTCATCGTCGCAGCAACAACGCGCAACACATCAACCCAGTGGTCAATTTTAGAAATACGCAAGGTCATCTGCTTTTGGGGGACGTAACGCAATAAATTGTCTTGTCCTTGTACGAGGCTGGGGTCTTGGTCTTTACTAAAGTAATGGTTCCAAAAGAAAGCATAACTTCCAATGCTTGTGTCCCATATCTGCTTATCTTTAGAGTCGACGTGTTTACCAAGAGCTAGAATGCCCTCTTTGGGTAGCTCGAGAAGCTGGGGCAACTCTTTTTGTTCAGCTGTCATTAATTGCATCAGGTAATTCGGGCCTCCGGCTTTTGAGCCTTTACCAAAACAGCTCTCTTTACATCCACCAAAGGGCTGACGCTGAACGATGGCTCCGGTGATCCCCCGGTTGATGTAACAGTTGCCGGACTCAATGTTGTCCATCCAATACTTTTGTTCGCGATCGTCTAGCGATTGCAATCCTGATGTCAACCCATAAGGAGTTCCATTGGCCAGTTCTACTGCCTGTTTAAGATTCTCCGCACGCATAACTGATAAGACGGGCCCAAAGAATTCTGTTTGATGGGAATAACTTCCGGGTTTAACTCCGAGCTTGATTCCCGGAGACCATAACCCTGGATTTTTCGGGTCTTGCTTGGGTTCAAGCAGCCATGTTTCTTCGTCGTCTAGTTGTGTCAGTCCGCGGAATAACGTTGGATTTGGGGCTTGGATCAAGGGATTGACCTTTGTGGAGAGATCCCAAGCAGATCCGACTTTCAAGCTTTCTGCAGCGTCACGTAAATGTTCTCTAAAATTGGGGTCGTCATAAACTTCTGCTTCACAAATAGCCAAGCTGCATGCACTGCATTTTTGGCCTGCGTGACCGAAGGCGGATTGGATCAAATCTTTGATGGCTAGGTCGCGATCTGATAGCGCTGAAATAATCATCGCATTTTTACCGCCTGTTTCTGCAATAAGATCGAGACCGGGACGTATTCTCATAAACAGCTTTGCTGTCGCGGTGGCTCCGGTGAGCACAACAGTGGAAACTCGTGGATCTTTGATTAAGGCTATGCCAACTGGATCATCTTCGCATGTCACGAATTGGAGCACTTTTTTACTGAAACCTGCTTTCCAGAGCAATTGCACGAGCTCCCATCCGGTTAGCACAGCTTCTGGAGCAGGCTTAAAGATGACGCTGTTTCCAGCAGCTAATGCGGCGGTGATTCCTCCGCTTGGAATGGAACAAGGAAAGTTCCATGGCGGAGTCACTAAGACGACACCTTTGGCTTTGAAAGAAACGTCTTCTAAAGAAGAAAGCTCCACAAGGTTTCTCGCATAGTAATCAGCAAAATCGATGGCTTCGGAAATTTCAACGTCCGCTTCATAAACGGTTTTTCCCCCGTTAGCTACCATGACACCAATCAAGTTATTGCGGTTTAAACGCATTTCATGCGCCGCATTGGCAAGAACTTGAGCGCGTTCTGTGATCGGCGTTTGCTCCCACCCTTTTTGCGCTTCAACAGCAACATCTAAGGCTCGATCAACCTGTGAAATATCAGCTAAACTATAAGTATAAAGTGTTTTCCCAGGAATCGAAGGGTCAGTACTCGTCGCTTGATTTTTGCTGTGAATCAATTCACCTCCAATTTGCAGAGGAATGGGAGGGAAGGTTTTTGTTGCCCACTCTTTAATAATGGCTTCTGCCCATTTGCGGTTTTGAGCTAGTGCCCAGTCGGTGTCAGGTTCATTTTCGAAGGCACAGCAGGTTTCAACTTTAGAGGGTGTAAGAAAACGATTTTGAAAGCGGCGAGGCGTGTAGCCGATTGTTGATGCCATGTGACAAGCATCAGAGAAAAGGGTGGACTGTTTCTGCCATTCTTTTGTTCCGGGAATCAATTCAAAGGCATGTCTAAGAAAGTTTTCAGGTGCCGTGTTTTCATCTAGCCGTCTGACCAAATAGGCAACGGCGTTTTGAAATTCTTCTTTAGTTGCAGCCGGACAGTAGAGCAGCATGCCTCCTGATAGCTCTTGCACAACGCGGCGCATGTGGTCTGCCATGCCTTCTAACATTTCAAAGCAGACGTACGGCTCGATATTATTTTCAGAGCGGAGAAGTAATCCGTAGGCAATGTCGAAAAGGTTATGGCTGGCAATTCCTAAATTTGCTGCTTTGGCGTGCTGGGGAACAGATCCATAGATGAGCATGCGTTTGTAGTTAGCGTCTACATCGGCTTTGTTTGTATAAGGGGCTTGCGGCCAACCTCTTAAAGAGGCCTCTACTTGCTCCATCGCTAGGTTAGCCCCTTTTACAATGCGAATCGTGATAGGAGCTCCACCATTTGCCACGCGTTTCATTGCCCAAACGGTAAGTTCTTGTTGGATAAGGTGCGAGTCGGGTAGATAGCTCTGCAAAACGATCCCTGCAGAATGGTGATAGAACTCAGGATCATCTAAAACGCGGCGGAATAGATCGACAGTGTAGTGTAAGTCGCGGTACTCTTCCATATCGAGGTTGACAAATTTTGGGGTCTTCGTGCCATCTGAACGTGTGTAAAGGTTTTCTTTTGCTGCACGGTAAAGCATTTTTAGTCTCGGGATGAGCATCTCTAAAGTATTTTCCCAGGCAAGCAAGTTGATTTGGCTGTAGATCGTAGAGATTTTGATGGAGATGTATTCCACGTTAGGTTTTGCTAGATCATCCAAATAAACGTGAAGCCGATGCTTTGCTTCTTTTTCGCCAAGGATAGCTTCGCCCAGGTGGTTGAGATTGATGCGCACATTTTCTTTTCGGCGTTGCTGCATGTGTTTTGCGAGTTTATCGGATTCTCCCGGGAGGATCACTTGTGATGTTTCACTGCGCAACATGTGTTTGGTGAGGGGAACTAAAACTTGCGGAAGGATCCGACCAAATATTTTAATCATTCCCAGGCCCAGTTGACGATCCCAGGTGAGGAATTTTGGAATACCGTAGGTGTTGATCACATGGACTAATTGATCGCCTACGCGGGAAGTTTTTTGGCTGCGGAAGCATTGGTCTGTAAGGGAGGTAGTGAAGACTTTGCCGACTTCATCGTTCATCATGCGAGCGAGTTGTTTTTGGATGCGTCTTTCTTTGTTGGATTGGATGCGGCGTGCCTCATTCAGCATAAGCGCTGCGAGTTCGATGGCCTTTTCTCTGCGCTCTTCAACGCTAAGTAATTTGCCCTTAACGGATGAGATGATATCTTTAGCTGTTGTGATGAAATGGGAATTTTCCATAAAAGTCCTTGTTGTCTCTATTTCGATAGTCTCTCTAGATTGATAAAATCTAACAGAAAACCCTCTTTACAAAAAGCTTTTCGTAGCAGAATATAGAAAATTAACATTGAGCTAAAATGATCGCCAAAGAGAAAGAGAGAAACATTGTCGTTCTTTGTGGTAATATTCGGCCTAAGCGCTAAGGGATTTTTTTTATGAAAGTTTGTTGTTCTATTCTCTTTGCCTTTTTTTTAACTCTGTTTCCCCCTCTCTTTGCGGGCTTAGCTTCAAAGGTCACTGTTGGAGCAGAAATACTCTTTACCGACAACTATGTGGATGTACTAAAAGGAAAAAAGATTGGTCTCATCACTAATCACACTGCTGTCACAAAAAAGATGGAACACACGGTAGACTTGCTCAAAAAGCATGCAAAAAAAAATGCTTATACTTTAACTGCTTTATTTGCTCCGGAGCACGGCATCACCGGCGCTGTGCATGCTAATGAAAATATTGAAGATGGGGTCGATGCTGATGGTATCCCTATTTTCGCACTGCATGGCAAAACAAAACGGCCTACAGCTGCGATGTTGAAGAATGTGGATCTGCTCATTTTTGACATCCAAGATGTGGGATCGCGCTCTTATACGTACATTACAACGCTTTTCTATGTGATGGAAGAAGCGGCCAAAAATAAAATTCCTGTGCTTGTTTTGGATCGCCCCAATCCTATCAATGGTGTTGTTGTCGATGGACCTATGCTCGAAGAGAAGTGGAGGTCAATTGTAGGCTACATTAATGTGCCTTATTGCCACGGGATGACGATCGGAGAACTTGCGGCGTTTTTTAATGGAGAGTATAAAATTGGCTGCCGATTGATAGTGATCCCGATGAAAGGGTGGGCACGTCAAATGAGCTTTCAAGACACAGGCTTACCTTGGATTCCAACAAGTCCTAATATTCCAGAATCAACAACAGCCTTTTACTACCCGATCACAGGGTTGCTTGGGGAGTTGCAAATTGTGAACATTGGTATTGGGTACACATTGCCATTTAAGCTTGTGGGCGCTCCTTGGATCAATGCAAAGCAATTTGCAGACAAGTTGAATGGGCAGAAGTTTCCCGGCATTTTTTTCGAGCCTTTTTACTATAAGCCTTTTTACGGACGTTTTGCTCACGAAGAGTGTCAGGGGGTGTTGATTGTGGTAACTAATCCTTTGATTTATAAACCCGTTGCGACCCAGTATCTTATTATAGGCATGCTGAAGGGGATGTATCCGGAAAAGTTTCAGGAGGGATTAATGACTTCTAAAGGGCGTAAAGAGATGTTTTGTAAAGTGAATGGCACAGAAGATGTGTATCAAATCATTTCCGAAATGCAGAATATTGTCTGGAAGTTGCGTGCGTTGCACGAGGAGCAGCGCAAGGATTTCGCGATTGTCCGTAAGAAGTACTTGTTAGCAGAATATACAGACTAGGCTAGAATGTAGCACTTTGGGCGAGATTCAACACAAAGACGCAAAGGTACAAAGAAAAAAAGAAAAAAAACAAGAGAGGCAAGATAAGCACGATAGGTTTAAACACCTTTCTTTCAAAATATTTTATATAAAACTTTGAAAGATAACTGATTAAACCTATGGTGCTTATCTTGTTTTTTCCTTTTTTTCTTCCCCTTTGTGTTTTTGTGTTGAATCTTAACCAAAGAGTTAGCTTTTAGGCTTGTCCTCAAAGGCTTTAATAGCCTCTTCAGCGGTAGAAAACGACTCAAAGATCTTGTCCATCGACACAAGATCAAACATCGTGCGGATTGGCTTGCTGATGTTGGTCAATTTAAGACTTCCATGTTCTGATTGAAGAACACGGAGTAAGGAAATCAAACTTCCAAGTCCGGAACTATCAATAAAAAAAATGCTGCCCAAATCAAGGACGACTTGACGTGAAGGTTGCGCGTGAATTAACTTCACCATATTGCTTTTGAATTCGGGTGCGGATTTAACGTCCAGGTTGGGAATTTGCGGTTTAAAGATAATAACGCTACCATTAGCTTTTTGTTGAATATCCATATAGCCTTTAGTGATGGTTCTTAAAAATTGTTAGTCGGTTACGTGGGTGATAGGGGCTTTTGCTAATGTAAGAGATGTTATCTGCAATCCTTGCAACTAAAAAACATCCAAAACCATGTTCACGAAAGTTATCCGTCAAGGAGGCCTGTTTTTTATAAAAGGACACTCCATTATCTAAAATGTCGAATCGAATGCCGTCCCCAAAGACTTGTCCTTGAATGACAATATCCCCATTAATACTATTGTTATACCCATGTTTTACAAGGTTACAAAAAATTTCATGAACGGCAAGCTGCATAAAAGAAGAGAATTCTTCTTTGCATTGATGAATTTCCTGGCATCGCTCATCGACATAGCGACGGATCTCGTCCAAGTGGTTAAAACTGCTTTTGAATGCAATGCTCTTCATAGAGATAACTATCCATTCTATTTTTTTCTTGTCAAGTCATCTGATGCTGGTATAGTAGGGTTAAAAGGATCTCTATGCCACGATCTCCCGCATTAGAAATGCAATCCAAACAGCTCCAGACACTTAAGCAGGTGCAACATCTGATTATGAGCCATCAAATGCAGCAAGCCTTTCATTTTCTGCAGCTTCCGATCATGGAAATCGAACCTCTTATCGAAGAAGAGCTAGAACAAAACCCTATTCTGGAAAGAGTGGTTGAAGTGGAGTCAGACGAAGCAGATGAATCGACGGCAGAGCGCGATCTTAACCAGAATGCCCCCGCAGAAAAAGAACTCAATTTTAGCGAGCATGATTTTGAAGTGATGCATCAACTCGATGAAGAATTCCAAAATCATTTCACCGATAATAGCGCTTACGATCGCCAGAATACAAAGCATGATGCCAAGCAAAAAGTCTATTTGGATAGTCTTGTCTGCTATGAAGAATCGCTCAATGAGCATTTAATGAAGCAGGCCAGGGAAACATTTTCGACAGAGAAAAAGCTGGCGATTGCGGAAATCCTTATTGGCAATTTAGATGCTTATGGTTTTCTTCATATGGAAACGAAAGAAATTGCTGTGATGAATCATTATAAAGATGAGGAGGTGTTAGAGGTCTTGCGAGAAATCCAGACATTTGAGCCGATTGGTGTCGGAGCGCAGAACCTCAATGAATCGTTGCTCATTCAATTGCGTTTTCAAAGAAAACAGGATCATTTGGCGTATAAAATTCTAGAAAATTACTACGACGATTTATTGCACAGGCGTTTTCATGCAATTAAAAAGGCGCTTCATTGTTCAGTTGAAGAAATTGCTGCTGCTATTGAACAGGACATTTCTCGCTTGGAGTTGCATCCTGGAATGTCTTTATCGAAACAGGTGGTGCAGCATATTGTTCCCGATGTTGTGATGAAGTTAGAGGACGAGGAGCTTATTGTAACGGTGAATGATGATCCATTACCCCCTTTGAGATTGAATGCGCGTTATGTTGAAATGTTACAAGACCCAGCTTTGGCTAGTCAGACAAAGGAATTTATCGAACGAAAAATCGCATCGGCAAAATGGATGCTTCGCAACCTTACTCAGCGCAATGAAACTCTTGTGAAAATTGCGCATGCGATAGCAAAGAAGCAGAGATCTTTTTTTATGACGCCGGAAGGGAATTTATTTCCCATGACGATGACAGAGCTCGCCAGGGATTTAAATTTGCATGAATCGACGGTTGCACGTGCTGTGATGAATAAGTACGTGGATACGCCTCGTGGGTTATTGTTATTGCGTTCTTTGTTTACGAGCGCCTATGTTTCGGCTGAGGGAATTGATATTTCATCGCGTACGGTGCGGAATGAAATTCAGGATATGGTGGATCATGAAAACAAGCAGAAGCCGCTTTCTGATGAGGCAATTTCGGCAGCGTTGCAAGAAAAAGGAATTGCTTGTGCAAGGCGTACTGTGGCTAAGTACCGCTACGAGATGAATCTTGGGAATGCCTTGCAAAGGAAGAAATATGGTGTAGGAGAGTGTTGAGGACTCTTTTTCCGCCATTTTTACGACGGTTCTTTTTTCAAGGTTATTTAAGAGGCGTACATTTATGACGAGGCCCTACAATATAAGTTTTCCTGCCTGTTGGACATTTTACTTCGATAGTCCGGGCACCAGCAAATACGGTAGAGAGCAAAATACGCTCAGACAAGCTAGAATAAGTAATTTCATATGAAACTTTAGTGTTTAAGATTTTCAGTATGATAGAATGGAAAAAATAAATGTAAATCGCTAAATTTACAAATCAAATAGTCTTCGAGAAGTTTCGCAGAGCAAAACGAAGCAAGAAATGATACCGATAACGATCAATAGAGATTTTCCTCCGGTTACCTGATAAGACTCTTGCTTCATTAGTTTAAAATGGTAACGCCCTCTCCAGACCATTATAGCTGGAATCAACCCGCTGATAATAGAATCCCCAATTCCCCCGGACATTTCTAATGCAGTAATGAACGCTCTTTTAAAATATATGCCAAAAAATAGTGATGGAAGGGCTACCATGAGTGTTAAAACCAATTTCCCAAAGCCCGTTTTAGAAATTTTAAATCCGTCAGCTAAGAAATCAAACAGCGCTAAAGCAATCCCTAAAAATGAAGTTGTAAGTGCAAAAAAGGCAAAGAATTGGGCTACATAGGACAAAATTGGATTTTGAATAGCGTAATGTAAGCACTCGGTCGCAGGAACGTCGCACAAAAAAGCCTCTTTAAGTCCGTGAGAACCGTCATAAGGAACTGACCCAAAAATAATTAATAACCAAACAAAATACACAAGAAATGTTGTAGTTGTGCCACCGATAATAGCTATTTTTAAGGCTCTGATGTCCTTTTTAAGATAAGGAACGATTGTGGGTACAATTCCCGGAAAGCTAAACGTTGTTAGCATCAATGGAGAGAGGAAAAGGAAGTTTGTTATAGATAAGTCCTGTCTTTCTAATAGGTGTAAGTTGATTTCAGAGTGAGCCAGGCTGATCATAAAGAAATAGGCTACGATCATGCTAATAAAAAGTATCGTATTTACTCTTTCTATCACTCTATGGCCTTGATAAATAATAATTCCAAAGATCAAGATAAAAATAAGACTCCCTACGTAATTAGAAAGCGGCACTTTTAGGATTTCGGTGGTCACAAACGCGATCTCTTTTCCTCCTCCAGACACGTAAGCAGTCAAAGAAAAATAGCCTATAAATAAATAAACAAGCCAACAAACTGACTTTCCAAACTGATTCAGTAATTTAGAGGACATTGAAATAATATGAGTGCCATTCCCCATCCAAAGCGTTGCTTCAAGAAATAACAATCCAGTGATCGTCATAAAAATACATGCCGCCAACAGGGTCGCGACAGATGGCCAAAAGCCGGTAATGCCACTCGCAATGGGTAATGCTAGCATCCCACCCCCTATACAGGTTCCTGCGACAAGGAATAAAGCGTTAATTATTTTCATGGTCGAAATATTTTCTTTAGATATATTACTACTCATAAGGCCCTTTGTATAAACTTAGATAAATAAAACTTAAACGAATTCTATTTTTTCAATTGGAATTTCTTGCAAATGGCGTGGAAGGTCTTGGATAGCTCTGATATAGTTTTAGGAGTAATGAAGATCACATTTTCGCCAGCCAAACAACCAAGAATATTTAAGTCTGTACATTGATCAAGGTAATCCCCTACAAAAGCAGCTAGGCCGGGATGTGTTTTGATAACAATCATAACTTCGTTATGTTCAATGTCAATTAGCGCCAGTTTAAAAATTTCTGTTTGAACATCAAGCTTGTTCATTTCATAAATCATAATCCCTTTAAGGGGTTTTTTCGAGACACCCAATTTCCTTAAATCCCGCGAAACAACAGCCTGGTTCGTTTCGATGCCGTACTTCTCCCCTAGTAAAACTGCGATCTGATTTTGATCAGAAATTGATTTCTCAGTAATTAGCTCTTTTATTGCCCGCTGTCTAAAGGAAGAGGTATGTTTTTTTTTCATGAATTTCTCATAATTATGGTATTTAAATTGAATAATAATTCATTTTTGCTTTGTTGTCCACTTTTTTGCGTACTTTTTGCGTGATGTCACTTCAATTTGATTCTTTCGGTAGAAATTTAAATTTGCATGAACCACTCGTTGCGCGTACGTTGCGCAATGAGATTCAAGATTTGATTGATCATGAAAATAAGCAGAAGCTACTTTCTGATGAGGCTATCCCGGCAGCATCGCAAGAAAAAGGAATTTTTTGCGCAGGCCGCAATGTGGCGAAGTATCGCTACCGGATGAATCTTGGTGACGCCCTGCAAAGAGAAAAGTATGGCGGTGATAAATCAGCCCTCAGTCTTCCTTTGGATCAGCCCGATCAGCCTTCCTCTGAGTGATTGTACTGCCATTTCTTTAATGCCATCCACAACTGCATCAGGCGCCATACTCCCAAATTCCTGAATTTCCTTATCTGTCAGTCTACACATAATATCACAGGCTTTCTTATGACTCTGAGTGGCTTGCTTCATGTTTTGCAGGCACTTCCCATAAATACGGTGACGATAAACAAGCCGCGCCAGCCCATAACCCAATAACGAGAAGGGCAGCAACAAACTCCAAATTGCCAGCGTAAAAACTTCTTCCTGTCCCCAGAGAATGGCAAAAAAATCCAGCAGCAACACAACAAACAGCGCTAGTACAAAGAACATGCTTTCATAAGAAGATTGCACAATAGGTCCAAACCACCGCCTAAACAAAGAGGAAGATGTTTGATACGCATGGAACTCTTCAAACTTTGGCTCTTGATACATCATCCTCCCAACGTGTGAAAGCTCATGCGCAATCAATTCATCGCGGTCATAGATGCCTAAATAGGTTTGAGAATGCTTAAATGCTTGCCGTAATTGAAAAAATGCAGAGGTGGGCGTTTTTTCATTCATCTGAAAGATCCACGCACATCCGCCATGCCAGGGGAGTAATTTGTAATTACTAAAAAATAAAGGCATCCAATCAGGTTGGATAGCGAAAGATTTCTGCGTGTCTAATTCACTTAACTTAATTGGTTTTCCTGGAATGAGCTCAGGCAAATTGCGGTCGAGTTGCAGGCAGTAATCGGCACGCCGCATAAAATCTTCTTCTGACTCGTCAGGTCCAGGAATTAAACCTAAGTGATTTAGTGATAGTAGATGAGTGTTTGAAAGTGGTTTATTCATAAAAAACAAGATACCTAAGTTGCGAAAATAAATCTATAAAATGAACCGATTTTCTCTTGAAAGCTGATTGAACTTCTGGCAGGCTATAATCCCTAATACCTAACGATTTTTACACATAAAGGCTGCGGCATGTTACAAGACGATTATGAAGAATTTACTGAAAGTCAAATCAAAACATTAGAACGTTATGTGACGAATACGCGGGGACACATTTTTGTCTTGCGCAATCTTCCCGAAGTGATCAAAGGGGCCTTGTTTTCCCGTTACTCCAGATCCAATTTAGGGTTGCGTTCCCTTCTTTTAAAAGAATTTATCTCCAATAGTGAAGAATCTGCTTTTGCGACCATTGTGGGCTCTAGCGATGATTCACAAGCTGAAGATCAAGCGGCTTCAATTAAGAAAGCGCAAAGTTTTTACGATAGAATCTTAGATGGATATGGCGATGATTCGATTGGAGAGCTCGGCGGAGCGCATCTTGCGATTGAGAACGTTTCGATGCTGGCAGCAAAAATTATTGAAGATTGTCGTATCGGCGGATCTCCCTTAGAAAAATCGACGCGCTATATTTATTTCGATCAAAAAGTGAATGGAGAATATCTCTACTATCGCGAACCGATTTTGATGACCTCTGCTTACCGAGAACTCTATCTCGACACATGCAACATGCTCTTTGAAACCTACAGCAAGCTGATTCCGCCCCTCACGGTGATTATCGAAGAGAAAATGCCGCATGATCCAAAAGTGTCAAAAGCTGCTTATACAGCTGCCTTAAGAGCTAAAGTGTTAGATTGCTTGCGTGGACTATTGTCTGCGGGTACTTTGACAAATATGGGTGTGTATGGAAATGGACGTTTCTTCGAGCAGCTGATTCATAAACTCCATTGCAATAACCTTGTAGAAATGCAAGATACAGGCAAACGCATGTCAGAAGAGCTTGCTAAAGTGATTCCTTCTTTCATCAGACGCGCGGATTTAACCCATCGCACGCATCAGAATTACGCTCAGTTTTATGAAGCGATGCAATCCGATCTTAAGACCGTGACAGCGGAAAATACAGGGTTTCCGCAAAGAACAACTGAGCCTGGTGTGAGATTGATTGGATCAGATAGTGACGCGGTCGTTAAGGTTGCAGCAGCTCTTTTATTTGCTAACAGCAATAAAGGGCTTGTGGAGCTGACCAATCACTGTAAATCTCTTTCCGAAGAGGAATTAGCACGTATTTTGGATGCGGGGTGCAGTTCCCGTGAAACGCGTCGACAAAAATCACCACGCGCGCTAGAGCATGCGAATTTCACATTTGAATTGTTAACTGATTT
>Ga0105045_10000505_pt1 | contig 28679 bp, 20 predicted proteins | sample MAT02_FD_78089 | JGI IMG/M metagenome (GOLD analysis project Ga0105045, IMG submission 78089) | Freshwater microbial communities from Lake Fryxell liftoff mats and glacier meltwater in Antarctica - MAT-02 (megahit assembly) | ecosystem: Environmental > Aquatic > Freshwater > Ice > Liftoff... | reverse complement strand
CCTGTTACACCCAGTTCTATTTCGATGCTCATTCCCAATGGCGCCATGCGCTTAAAAAATTCAACACAAGTTGCAATGTTTTCTTCAATGGGTTCTTCGCTTAAATCAAGCATGTGAGAACTAAAAAGCGGCTGGCCTTTTTCTTTATAAAACTGTTCGCCTGCATCAATCAGGCCGCTGATCCAGGGAAGCCATTTTTTTGCAGCATGGTCTGTGTGTAAAACTACTGGCACACCGTAATATTTTGCTACATTGTGCACGTGTAATGCGCCGGAAATAGCTCCGGAAATATTTGCTTGCAATTTATCATTTGGCATTCCCCTGCCGGCTATGAACTGTGCACCACCATTACTGAATTGTATAATAACCGGGGAATTCACTTTTGCAGCAGATTCTAATACCGCATTGATAGTATCTGTACCGATGCAGTTTACGGCAGGTAATGCAAAACCGTTGGTTCTTGCATCATCGTAGAGTGCTTCTAATTCTGCGCCATGTAAAACGCCGGCATTGTATTTACTCATAATTGATTGTTTTTTTGCAAAAATACGTGAATTTGACTTTTTATAAAATTGTTATTTAAACCTCATTTCCGCTTTGTTGCCAGTAACTTTCATTGTCCGGGCGACTGATAATAAGCCGTTAAGGTTTGGTATAAACCTTCAGAATCTGTGCTCCATACCAGTTTCACCTTTTTAATGAACCATAAATTTGTTAGCTGCTCCAATAACAGGCAGACATGCCAGGATCACATGATACTTAATTAAAAACACTACAGATTATCACAGATAACAAAGCCTTGTTACCTATTGTGTTTTGGGATGGTTTTTAATTCTACAAAGATTAGTAACATGGTGACACTGGACAAAGACTTCGCCTGTTTGAGGTACTAATTCCCCTCCTTTGGAGGGACTAGGGGTGGTTGGGGTGGTTGTAATGATTTATGCCAAACTCGTTGATAATATACTTTTCCAACAATTCCATTACTTCTACTATTCTAAATTTAATTTCTCCATCAGTTGTTCCAAATATCTTTACCCCTAAATTTTCTAAAAATAATTGCCTTGCTTCATCGTATTCAATTTTATTTTCGTGACTAATGCCATCTATTTCTAGTACCAACCCCAATGCTTTTACATAAAAATCTACAATGTAATTTCCAATTATTCTTTGCCTGTCAAAATCAATTTGATGAAATTGTTTGTTTCTTACCTGTAGCCAAAATAATACTTCGCTGTAAATACCGGCTTTTCGTTTTTCTCTTGCAAGTAGCTTTAGATTTGGATTGTAGGGCAGCGATTCTATGAAATTTCGTTTTATATCAATGCCGTATATGGTTGTGAGTGTTTCCATGTTTTGTTTGTTTTAATGTTAACCACCCCAACCCCTCCATGGGAGGGAAATTGGACTATGCTTTTGTTAGATGTTTTCTTTTCTTTAGCGGTGTTCTAATTCCCCTCCTTTGGAGGGGCCAGGGGTGGTTTGTATTTTGTTCTGCACGCCAAAAAACAATTCATCATTCATGTTTGATTAATGATAACTACAGCTTTCCTTTTCATGAGGCAGAGAACCACCCAATTCCCCTCCATGGGAGGGGAATTGGAGTCTGCTATTGTTAAGTGTTTTCTTTTCGTTACGGGTGTTCTCATTCCCCTCCTTTGGACGGGGCAATGGGTGTTTTGTGCTGCAGGTAACAGGCCGGATTTAAATAAAAACGCAAGTGTTTCTGTTGAACACTTGCGCCAGAAGGGAAAAGTAAACTACCTGTAACCAGTTTGTTGCCAGTTGCAGGTGTTATGCTTGTCCTTATTTATTATTTTTAATAATTTTTTGAGTTACAATATTGGTTCCCTCCAATATCCGTACATAATAAATGCCTGTTGGCCGATCGGAAAAGTTAAGGATTGTTTCCAAAGACAGTGTTTCTTGCTGTTTTAAAATGCGGCCATTCATATCAAGCAATTGAAGGGTGGTGGGGTTACCCGATAAGCCCTTTATTTTTAGCACTTCACCCACAGGGTTAGGTAGCATAGTCACCAATAACGCAGTTGTTTCCCTGGTAATGCGTTCTACGTTGGAGTAGTTTGTAGCACCGTTTAAATCTACTATTTTAAGGCGGTAATAATTAACCGCTGCCACTGCCGTATTATCGCTAAATGAATAGCTATTTATTGAGGCACTGCTTGTTTTGTTGGCATCTACCTTGCCTATCTCCAAAAAATTTGTTGCATCTGTACTACGTTCAATAACAAAAAAGCTACTGTTAATTTCTGATGCTGTATTCCATTTAAGCAATACATTTTTTACTTTATCTGTGGCGTTAAAACTAAGTAATTTAACGGGCAAAACAAAATTGACTATCACGGCTGCTGCAGCCGAGGTATCGTTACAGATATTGGTAACAACAGCCTTGTAATCACCCGAAGTGCTAGCGGTGTATAATTGACTGGTAGCACCGCTTACAGCGATTCCATTTTTTAACCACTGATATGCAGTTCCGGTTGTACTTGCCGTAAAAGTAACAGATCCGCCCAGGTTAAACATAAGAGGACCGTTTGCACTTAGGGTTAAGGATTGAAAGCCGGTGGCATATTTTACATTGAGATAGCGATTTACCTGTTGAATTTCACATGCAGAAAGTGCCCTGTTGTAAACAATCATTTCGGCAATATCTCCGTTGAATGCGCTATTGTCACCATCAAACCCGATTCTAAGACTTGTTTGAGCTGCAGTAGCATCTGTTTGATCGGTAAAGGTTGCGTTTAGCAGGCCATTAAAATAAATACGGGAGCCGTTAACTACCTGGTGATTGTAAACGGCGGTTAGCAGGTTGGTAACACCTGGAATACCCGACCCGATAGTGGCGGTACCAACATAGGCTGGCCCCATTGAGGCTAAACCATTATTAAGAGACCCGACAATCCAGGATGATAAAAAAAACCTATCCCAGTTGCCATCATCGCATCCCCAAACTCCTTGAGGACCACCGGGTGACTGCGTACCTTGTTTATAAACCGAAAAAATTGTTATAATTGGGTTTGCGGTAGCCCGTATATCTAAACCGGGCACGTTATAGAAAGTTCCTGTATTGTCATTAATGCGGGTAAAACGAATAACCGACTTACCATTGATCTGGTTTGTCACTAATACGCCAGCGCTTTGTCCCACAATTGTTGCTGCATTCCTACTGTTGCCCGATCTGTCTTTCCAACTGCTTATTGCCGAACCATTTGCAGGGCTAACGCCAGTATTATTTATATCGCTCGCATCCAGCCATAATGAAAGGTTGCTTAAATCAGGGGGCGCAAACTGTGTCTTCCCAAATAACGGAAGTAAGCACATTGTCATCGTAACAAAACCCAGAGATTTATCTCTGATAATTTTGTTAATGCGAATAAGATTTTTTTGTGTTGCTAATTTGTACAAAAGAATCTGTTTGCCCGTTTTTTTAGATAAAAAGTTGTGTAGTTGTTTCATAATGGTTAAATAATTTTTGTCGTTTTCTAGATTTAATTTTTAACGGGTGATTACATTTTATATTGTATCTAATTACCAGGTTGACGAAAAACAATTCAGCGAAGTAGCAACGTTTATCATTTGGGTCTGACTCGGCCCTGTGTCTCCCTACTACAAAGTCAATAAGTTTTTTACCTGATGGAATAATAAGCTCATCTTTCCTCTTCATGAGTAGAGAACCACCCCTAACCCCTCCATGGGAGGGGAATTAGACTCTGCTATTGTTAAATGTTTTCATTTCTTTATCGGTGTTCTCAGTCCCCTCCTTTGGAGGGGCCAGGGGTGGTTTGTATTTATTTTACACCCTTAAAACCCCAGCTCATATACCATTGGTTGCAGTTTTTTCTGTAAGGGATTTGTAGGCTTCTTCAAAAGATTTAAAGCTTAAAGGGGCTACATCGCCACTGGTATTGCGGGCCTGCAGTGCTTTGCGAACCTGGTACCAGCCTACATCTGCTCGGTTTAGTTTTAACTCATCTCTTACGGTATGTACATCGGTTTGGGTAAAATAGGCTTGCCATAATTTTTTGCCTTGGGCTAATACGGCATTGGCTTCTTGTGATAAACTTGTATGAACCACCCCTAGCCCCTCCAAGGGAGGGGAATAGGAAAGCGGTAGTAATGCTTCTAAATACCTTACCATAAAATCACTTTCAAAACGATCTGGACTGCCTACTGCTTCTTCGGTAAAGGGGATAAAATGATTAACGATACTCCATTTTTTACCGTTCCATTCCAAATCGTTGGCACTTGCCGTGAGGTTGCTGCCATTGAAGAGCATCCATATTAAACAATCGCTTTTAAATTCTTTGTTTAATGCTACTGTAGGTTGTAAGAATTGGTCTCGGTCGTTGAGCCAGGTGGGTTTTATTAGCCTTCTTACAGAAAATACAATGGCTGCTTGCCAAAGGTTTTCAGGGTAACGTAAAAACCGTTACCGGTGCTAAACACAGACGATGTTATTGCTGTTTGCTGTGCAGCATTTTGCATATCATTGCTATTGCAATACATATAAGCAATAGCATTATCAATCCATGCAGTTACTTTTGCATGATTAGTTTGTGGGGTGACTGCATTCTTTAGAGGTACATTTATACTATTCGTCTTTAGCCGAGGCATCCATAAACTTAAAAATTCTTTATTGGGAATATTATAAAAGTGTTTCTCACCAATCGCTTTTGCGTTTTTATCTAAAACTTCAGTTACGATTTCTGTTAGTTGAGTTTTCTTTTTATCACTGTCATTTGTTTTCCATATTAAAAAACCAATAGGAAAATCCCCTTTCAATCCATCAAAAGATTTGCTACGTACAACAAATCCTCCTAAAAATTCAGCATTCCAAATCTGTCTGAATTCTCGAAGTTTGGAGCATTTACATATTTCAATTTGCTGAAAATTGCCAAAGTAGCATTTGGTATCTCATTTGAAATTCGTATTAAAAACTGGGTAAATAATTCACGTGATGGATAACCATAATCAACCATGAAATCTGAAATCTTAGTTTTTGCCACATCAGTTTTACCTGCATTTCCTTGTGAGTTTGCAGCCTCTGCATAGGGCGGATTTATCAACACCAAAATCTTCTTTCCATCTTTAATAGCTTGTTGTAAAGTTGCCGGTATTTTATTGGTAAGGGTATAATCTAATTGCCCAAAATAGTTAATGTCATCGTTTAAATAATCGTACTGAAAACGGGTGGCTGCCACACAGGTTTTGGTGGCTTTCATTACATCTACATCGGCACTGTCCAGCGTGCTCATATAAATGTTTCGTGGGTTGCTGTGCTTTACTTCCAGGTTGCCTATGCCGCAACACATATCCCAAACAATGTATTCTTTTTGCCAGTTGTGCCCGAGTGTTTCGGTTAATTTATCGTAGGCTTTATCTACCACATTCAATGGGGTGTAGTAGGCGCCTTTAAAGCTGCGTTCATCCAACGGTATCAGGCTATCTCTGCGTTCCAGTAAATAGTTGCGGTATTCTGCCTTGGGTGGTTTATGGTAAATGGCCCAAAACTGCCGGTAGCCTTCCTTATTGCCCGGTTCGTAGAGCGTACCTTTTAAACTAAAAACGGGTGCGGCATTTTTGGGCATTAATTGTGCAGTAAGGTTATCGTGGGTGATGGTAGTGTCATCATGCATAATATCTGCAAAAAACAACAAGGCATAATCATCTTCCGGTACGCCTTTTATTTCTCTGCCAATCATCGCCACCCATTTATCAAATACCTGTTTCAGGTTGTCGGGTGTTATTTGTGTACGAATGATGTCGCCGCTTTTAATGGCTTTTTGATGGTGCTGATAAATTCCTCTTCGTGGGTTTCTATTTTAAAACTTACAAAGTAAGTACCGATATAGGCCGACACTGCATCCAACGCTTCGGGAGTATAACCACTGGCTGATGTACCTTACTTGATCGTTTTTTTGCCAAAAAGGGCAGCACATCTGCACTCTTCATGATGGCCGCTTTTTTGGTGTCAATCACACATAAAAAGCGGCGGCACATAGTCGCCCTTGTTTAGAGCATGTTGCACATAATGCATGAGCTGTGTAAACATATGGTAAGATGAATGTCTGCTGTTGTCTTTAGCCTCAAACCAAATTTCTTTGGTTTAAATGTCAATCAGGTTTTTTTGATATTCTTTTAATCCCAGTGCTTTTATCTATGCATCTTTTACATCTTCTTCGCTGCTGGCTTGCTGTAGTTTTTGTTAAAGGCTCATGTGGTGTGCTTATAATTCATTTTGTGTTGCATCATTTTACTAAGCCGTTAAAACGTGCAGTAAATGTTTATGCGATGGCTATCTTCAAATATAAACGGCACGGTCTTCACAACCAATTAATTGTTTTAATTGATGGCCTACCTGATTCGTTTTCTCACCAATGCCCAGCCGTGGTGCTGGTCTTCATGAAACACTACCTGCTTCATTTTAGATCGGCCTATTTACTGGAAATGGTTTCTATAAAACAATTATCTCCTGCCGTTGGCAGTGAATAAATGAAACACGTCAGGAGAAGGGAGCGATAAAACCAGAAAATAATGGGACAAATAAAAAGTTTGAATGTGCTATTACAATTTGGTGCAGCGCCGATAGAAGTAGGCGAATTGGTTGTAGAAAATAACCGTACTTACTTTAAATATTATGCAAGTTTTATAAAAAGTGGTTTATAAATTTCGCCTATCAAATTAAAAATAAATAGTGAAATAAATATTGCTGCTCCAACCCCTTTTGAAGGATTGTACGGCGTATTTTCCGACTCATTACCCGATGGATGTGGGCGGTTATTGCTTGAGAGAACATTGCAGTCGAAAGGTATTTTGCCCAACGGAATTACGGTTTTAGATAGATTGGCCTATATAGGCAGTACCGGCATGGGGGCATTAATTTATAAGCCACAGTTGCAACCGGCACCGTTAAATATCTTTACCATTGAGTTAGATGCAATAGCAAAAGCAACCAATCAAATAATTGCTGGTACTGCCACCGATGTGCTTGATGAAATGTATAAACTTGGCGGTTCATCTGGCGGGGCAAGACCCAAAATTTTAGTAGGCCTTAATCCTGCCACCCAGGCAATTATTCCTGCTGATAACCCATTGCCCAACAACTACGAACATTGGCTGATAAAATTCCCATCGTCTTATGATCAACCTGATATCGCCAATATAGAATTTGCCTATTACAAAATGGCGTTAGCCGCAGGTATTGACATGAGTACAAGTGCATTGTTGGAAAGCAATTTGGGCAATATGTATTTTGCCACAAAACGCTTTGATAGAATAGGAAATAACAGGTTGCACCTGCACTCTGCCGCCGGTATACTGCATGATAACTTCAGACTTAGTAGTTTAGAATACAGGCATATAATGGATTGCACTTTTTTGCTGAAAAAAGATTTAAAAGCTTTTGAAAAAATTTTAAGCTTAGCTGCTTTTAATGTGTTTGCAAATAACAGGGATGACCATAGTAAAAACTGTTCGTTTTTAATGTACGAAAGCGGCCGTTGGAAATTTGCACCCGCCTACGATTTAACTTTCTCTTACTCTGGCCACGGTTTTCATAGTACCAGTATTGCAGGCGAAAGTGCCCATCCAACAAAAAAATATTTATTGACATTGGCGAAACATTTTAAAATAAAAAATGCCAGTACAATTATTGATGAAGTACAATCTGTAATAACCAGTTGGAAAAAATTTGCAATGGCAGCCAACGTAAGCAAAGCGTCGAAAGCCAGTATTGACAAAGTGATACAGCAAAATTTAATTTAAATGATTGCCCATAGATTTACTAAAAAAATCAACTGTAGGTTCTCTTCTGGATCAGTTTGTTACAAAACCATCACTTTTTTAAGCTGCTGTAATAATAGACGTGTGTGGCATATATTTTACAATTTTGCTGTTTAGATTTCTTTAGCCTTGGTTTCTCAATATCCAAACCACTGCTGAAAAAAATCAATTGTTTTGCCCATATAACGCCATCGCCTATACTTTCACCAATCTAACCGATCACAAAAAATCAATGGATAAAAAAAGCCTCCACAGGTTTTGAATCATTCAAAAAATGCGAAGGCGAATGTGTATCAATCACCCAAAAGATGATGATAAAAGAGATGAGAAAAACTTTAAAGGGTTGGTAGTTACAGAAACGATTGATTCCTGTTGTAGCTTTTTTGGCCTTTTGATTTTTCAACAATAAAGGTTGTTGGACTAAATATGGCTTTATAAAGGATTGGTTTTGTCGGTTTCTGAAGGGTAACGGATTCTATATCTTCACCGGAATCTATTTAAAAAAGGTCGGCCGATCCGGCACTTTGTAAGCGTAATAGAAAAGAAGTTGACTGATACTGGATTTTTGCTTTTCAACGATAGTTGGATTTGAAACTACTAACTATGTCTGGTTTATCAGGATTTTTGGATATGATTGATATTTTTATTTCCTATCAATCAACTTCTGGCACAAAGATGCGCCAAATATTGTTTTTAGAATAGAGCGGATTTGCTCTTTTTTACCAGTGCGATAATTACCGTACGGATAGTATAATTGCGGTTAGCGTAAGCGTGTGTTTACGTTAAGGTGCCACGTAATTCTACGAACATTTGATTGTCATAAACTGCAACATCTGTTGTGGTTGATACTCAGTGATTTTATAAAGTGCAAGCTATGAAACGTGTCTTTGGTAAGGAGTTTTACCGTGGTTCTGCCGGTATTAAATCAAACAAAAACTTCCGAGAATGATCGAATAATGAATAACCCGGGGCTTTGGCATTTATAATTTCTTGAGAAATCGGATAGGTATTAGCTAACATTTGTAAAGAGGAAGTGCTAAACCAGGATAACAATAGTTTTTATTCTGTGTTGCTTGAAAGGATTACTGGGTTAACGGATGCAAACGTTTTTGAAAATGGCGTTACACACGAGTGCCGGACATAAAGCCCACTGAAATTTCAGACGAATGATTTGGAGATTATTTGAGAAAACCGGGTTAGAGGATAATAAGAAAAAAAAGAACTTCCACAGCTATGGTTTTTCATAGTTCGTGGAAGTTACAGTTTGGATCTTTTTCCCGGCTTTCGCCAGGGGCAATAATTGTTGGATTTTTTTCCAACACCAGTTTAATTACCTTAATAATTTTCCTGGTTTCAGTGTGTTGTTTTTCGTTCGCCATCATCGCTTTTCACAGCATAGGGAAGGGATATTGGGTTTTGTTGGTTTTTGAGTTATCATCGCTTGTTACAGCATAAACTCAGGACATTGGTTTGGTTTTTTGGGTTATCATCGCTTTTTATTGCATAAACCCGGACATTGGTTTTTTGTTGTTCTTCTGGTCATCATCGCTTTTTACAGCATAGACCTGGGATATTGGTGTAGTTTTCGTACAGGGATTAGATCTTAATAGTAATCTTTAGAATATTGGGTTTTTATGGTTTAAATGCTATTCAGGCATGGTGTTTTTTTAAATAGAAGTTGACTGATATTGGACGTTACTGGCTTTTCAGCGATTTTGGATTTGAATACTATTTGGTTTGTCTGGATCGTTGGATATTTATGATTGATATTTATTTCCTATCAATCAACTTCTACTACAAATATCTACCATATATAATTACCACACAAGAGCAATATTGCTCAATTTTATGAATGAAGTAATTACTGTTGGTGTAGTAAAGTTTCTGTTTTTTGCAATGGGGTAAATACCTGATAGCGGTCGTAAAAATACTTTTCAAAAAAATGAAATCAGCGGAAATAGAAAATGCTGCGTCCGATAAATACAGCATTCATCAATGTTTTAGCCAAAAAGTGTTTTTACGTATTCATTATTTGGAGAGGCTTTGAATAATATCGTATTTCGTTACTATATGAAATGCTCCGGTTTCATCTTTGCTTAATACCGCACCATTTTCTTTGGTAATAAAAACACTCAATCGTTCCACTGGTGTATCAAAAGCAACCTCCGGATAGGCTTTTTCAATCACTGTTTCAACTGCATCGCTTTTAATTTCTGCATTGGCTAATATTTTATTAAAAAGACCTCCTGCAGAAATAGCACCGATGTTAATACCATCGTTCATCACCGGAATATTTTCGATATCGTATTTTTTCATAAGTTCAATTGCTTCCGTAACTGTTTGGGTAGGGGCAAGTGTTTTTAGTCGTTGGGTACCCCGTCCGCTGATAAGATCTTTAAATGTTTTCACTTCTAAAAAGCCTCGTTCCAGCATCCATTCGTCGTTGTATATTTTACCTACATAGCGGCTGCCATGGTCGTGAAATATCAATACCACTACATCTTCTTTTTTTAATTGACTTTTCAACTGCATCATTCCCTGCAAACAACTGCCTGCGCTATACCCGCAAAACATACCTTCTTCTTTGGCAATGCGCCTTGCCATGATGGCACCATCCTTATCAGTAACTTTTGTAAATTCATCAATCACAGTCATATCATAATTGGCAGGCACAAAATCTTCACCAAAGCCTTCGCTGATATAAGGATACACTTCTTTTTGATCCAGTTCCCCTGTTTCAAAATATTTTTTTAATAAAGAGCCATAGCTGTCGATGGCCCAAACTTTTATATTGGGATTTTTTTCTTTCAGGTATTTTCCGGTACCAACAATGGTGCCTCCTGTGCCGGTTGCTACTACGAGGTGCGTAACTTTACCTTCTGATTGTTCCCATATTTCAGGACCGGTTTGCTCGTAATGCGCCTGCCTGTTGGCCAGGTTATCATACTGATTTACGTACCAGCTATTGGGTACTTCTGAGGCAAGTCGTTTACTTACAGAATAATAACTTCGTGGGTCTTCTGGTTCCACATTGGTTGGACAAATAATAACTTCTGCACCCACAGCTTTTAATATATCAGCTTTCTCTTTCGATTGCTTTTCTGTGGTAGTAAATATACATTTGTAACCTTTTACACAGGCAGCCAGTGCAAGTCCCATACCTGTGTTGCCACTGGTTCCTTCAATGATGGTGCCACCTGGTTTTATTTTGCCTTCCTGTTCAGCTACCTCCAGCATCTTAATGGCCATGCGATCTTTGATACTGTTGCCGGGATTAAAATATTCCACTTTAGCCAATACTGTACAAGGAAGATCTTTGGTGATCTTATTGAGTTTGATAAGGGGTGTATTACCAATTGTTTCTAAAATATTATTTAGCCACATAAGAAAAAAGTTTTGGCAAAGGTAACAAAAGCGTTTACCGGAGCCTGTGAAAGAATTTGTATTTTTTTATCATTCATTGTGATGAAATGCCAGAACAAAGCCAGGCAGAATTTTAGTTTTAGTCTGCGATTGAAACAATTTTTGCTCGGAATTACAATACCTGCCAGCAAATCCATTGGTCTTGTGAAAATCTTTTAATCAACTTTCGGGAAGAATAATTATTGTCTTAGTTGTGAATAAATCGCCGTTTACAAAGGCAATTAATCCTGTCCAAAGGGGGCTTAGTTATTTTGACAACACCTCCAGTGCCTTTTTAATCGTATTGTCAGAGGTATTCATCATCTCATAAAAGCCTTCATTGCGCCAGATTTGTCTTGCGAGGGATGATTTAATTCGTATTACGAGATCCTTTTTTTCTTTTTCATTGATACTGGTTACAATAATGGAGTCTTTGGCCGCCTGGTTGATAAACTGTTTCCAGTTATCATCGGTAAACATAAACTGCTTACTGAATTCGGACGGTGTTTTATATTTTTTTAATTCGTCGATGTGCTGTAGATAGTACCGGTAGGCAAAATCGCCTGAGGTGCCCCTGATATAAATTTTTGCGATGGCAGCGTTGTAAGAAGCGGTATCGATGGGTATAAAAATGTCGGGAGATATGCCACCACCTCCGTAAACTTTTCTGCCATTTTTTGTGGTGAACTTTTTTGTGGTATCATTTTTTACGGAGTCGGCACTCATTACTTCGCCATCATGAAATCGGTTATTGATTTCATTATAATAAGCCTTGCCTCCATTGGAATAAGAACGTTGTATGCTTCTGCCTATTGGAGTGTAATACCTTGCAACCGTTAACCGAAGTGCACTGCCATCGCTCAGATCATATTGTTCCTGAACCAGCCCTTTGCCAAAACTACGTCTGCCAATTATGGTGGCACGGTCCCAATCTTGTAGGGCGCCCATCAGTATTTCACTGGCACTTGCAGATCCTTCATCTGCCAGCACAACCAGTTTGCCTTTTTCAAATAACCCCTGCCGCTGGCAACGGTATTCTTTTTTAGGGATATGTTTACCTTCCGTATAGGTAATCAATTTATCACCATCCAAAAATTCATCTGCTATGGCAGTTGCTTCATCCAGCACACCTCCACCATTGCCTCTAAGGTCCAGTATCAATTTATTTAGTCCCTGTTTTTGCAAGGCTTCCAGCGACTGCATAAATTCACGGTAAGTAACCTGCGAAAACTTATTGAGTTTGATATAGCCGATACCGTTTTCGATAATATAAGCCGCATCTACACTACTAACGGGAATGATGCCTCGTATAATGGAAACATCCAGCAGTTTCCCATTTCTCATGACTCTTACAGCGGCTTTTGTACCTAGGTTGCCTCTTAATAATTTCCTTACCTGATCGGTCGTTATTTTTTTACCAGCAATGGTACTGTCATTCACTTTAATAAACCGGTCGCCTATTTGAATACCTGCTTTTGAACTTGGCCCATCGGGAATGACGTTTAAAACATGCAGGGTATCTTCAAAAATATTAAACTCAATTCCAATCCCAAAAAAATTGCCTGCAATATCTTCATTTACCCCCTGCAGGTCATCGGCCGGAATAAAAATTGAATGTGGATCAAGATTGAGCAAAATGGCTGCGATGGCTGAATCGCCCAACGGATTCATCTTTACGTCATCAACATATTTATTTTGGATGAGGTTCATTACTTCTTGCAAGGGTCTTGGCTTATCAAGCGAAAAAAAGTCTTTTGCTGGTTGGGTGTCTCTCAATTTATAACCAATTAACATACCCGCAATAATGGCAACACTAATCAACAAAGGAAGGAAAACCTGGATTTTTTTATTCATACATTCACTTAATAAACACGAAAATAAATGAAATATTATGAATGTGGCAGTTGTGTTTTTTTAGGGTGCAATTGAAATTGTAGCAGTGCTTAGTGATTTGTGAGGACACCAGCCACGGCCCAGCCTTTGGCCGGTGTTCCCGCCGGCCAAAGGCTGGGCCGTGGCATCCGATAGCTGTCGGGTTTGAAATGTAACCTTTTTTATTAACAATATGTTATTCGATTTAAAAAGCATAATTCTTCAACGTACTTTAATTACTTTTCATCTGGTTTACAAAAAAGTAGTGGTATTAAAGTGGCTCAAAAAGCCAAACCGTTTTGCCGACCTGAATTCAATATTTTAACAATTGTATTTGAAATTGCAGGCAGCGTGAATAAACAATATGAACTCTGGGGATTAAAAAAAAAGGAAAATAAAGACAGAACAATTTTAGGTGTAAGGTGGTAATCGGCTGGCACCTGAAGGTATAGGTAAACCAGACGAAGAAATAAAATGGAGTTCAATAAGCTTTATTAAATAATTTTGAATCATTTACAAAAATGCAGCACCTTGGTGCTGTTGATGGCAAATGCAGGTAAGGATTCATTAAAATTTCCGGGCACAGACTCGGACAAAGACAAACGTTTTAAAATTTAAATTGTAAATATGCCAATAAAATTAATTGCAGATAGTGGCTCAACAAAGGCTGAATGGTGTTTGCTGGATGGAAAGAAAAAGAAGACCATTTACACACAGGGGATAAGTCCCTATTTTTTAGATGGTGTACAGATAGAGGCTGTGGTGAGGCTTGAACTAAAAGCTAAGTTAAAGGGAATTGAACCGGATGAAATCTTTTATTATGGCACGGGTTGCAGTAATCCCAATAATGCCAAAATAATGACAAAGGCCTTGCAAAGGGTATTTCCAACCGCTTTTATAACCGTAACTCACGACCTGATGGGAGCAGCCAAAGCATTGTGTGGAGACGAAAAGGGAGTGGCTTGCATTTTGGGAACAGGGTCCAACTCCTGTTACTATAATGGGAAGAAGATCGTTAAAAATAGTCCCGGTTTGGGCTTCATTTTAGGGGATGAGGGCAGTGGGGCTTATTTAGGGAAAAAAGTGGTTCAATATTTTTTGTACAATACCTATGATCCCGATCTGATGGACCGGTTCAATGCAAAATACAATACCAATGCCGTAGAAATATTGGAAGCTGTGTATAAAATGCCCTTGCCAAACCGTTACCTGGCGGGATATGTGCCATTTTTGGTAGAAAACCGGGGGCATTTTATGATAGAGAATATCATTGAAGATGGCTTCAACGAATTTTTCTTTAATCATATTTATAAGTACAAAGAAAGCTGGACACTACCGATTAATTTTATAGGGAGTGTAGCTTATGGTTTCAGGGATGTTTTAAAAGAAATGTGCAGCAGTTATGAATTGGAATTGGGTAAGGTTTTAAAAAATCCGATGGATGGTTTAGTCAAGTATCATTCAGCTTCCTAAAAAGCTAAACAATCCGGTTTTAAGTTAAGTGTGAATGGTGTATGGCGAATTGTAATTGTGACCTTATAATTATTGGGTGGTCAAATTTTCACTATTCACCATTCACAAATCGAATCGTCGTTTTATTCTTTACAAAGCGCCAGGTGTAATTGTGCAGGGCGCAAATTAAGGTTTAGGTGGAGTTAATTTTTCAGGATCTGTAATTAGAAAACCGGAATGATATTAAAAAAAATAGTTGGATAATTTCAGCCAATTTATTAATTTCAACTTCTTTTAAAAAAAATCTACTAATATGAAAAGTAAATTTTTATACGCCGCTGCATTCATTGCAATTTCGTTTTCTTCAACCGCCCAGTTTGCATCTAAAACCTTTGCCATCACCGGCAAGGCGAACAATGTTTTCTTCTGGGCAGATATTAAACAGGTAGATATTGCTACCGGCAATGTGAGTAAAACTTTGTTTGAAGCCGATAAAACTGTTTTTAAAACAACCAATGCAGATAAAAGCGCAATGACTGCAAGGTCGGTTAATGAAAATGAAAACCCAACTGGTTTGGGCGTGGCCGCCTGTGCATTTGATACAAGGCATAACCGACTGTATTTTGCAACCATGCACTTTTCTGATATCCGCTTCCTGGACCTAGGCAAACCGGATGCAAATTTCACCACCGTAAAAAAGAATGTAATTGCCGCACCCTCCAACACAGGGTACCAGTCGGAAGAGAACCACATTACCAGAATGGTGATAGCGGCTGATGGCAATGGTTATGCATTGTCAAATGATGCCAACCATTTGATAAGATTTACAACAAGTAAAACGCCGGTAGTTGAAGACCTTGGGAATTTGGTAGATGCAGAAACCAACAACGGTATGTCGATACATAATAAATGTACGAGTTGGGGTGGCGATATGGTAGCAGATGCGTTTGGTAAACTGGTAGTTGTTTCAGCCAATCACAATGTGTTTACGATTGATGTTAGCAGCAGGGTCGCCACACTAACAGGCACCATTACCGGTTTACCTGTTAACTTTACAACCAATGGCGCCGCAGTTGATGATGATGGCAATCTGGTGGTGAGCAGTGCCAATGTAATTGAAGGCTTGTATAAAGTAAATATTAAAAGTCTGGCGGCTGAAAAAATTATTAGCACGGCGGCGGCATTCAACGCTTCTGATTTGGCCAACGGTAATTTACTATCTCAAAAAGAATCAGATAATCTTAGTAAGTTTAATATTATAAAGCCAATTGTTGCTGATTTGGGCGATGCAAAGATTTATCCAAACCCGGTAACAGGTAGCCAGTTTAATGTGTCGTTTGAAGGGCAACGTGCTGGGAAATATACCATTTTATTAACTGATATTGCCGGTAAAGCATTGCAGTCAAAAGTGGTAACCATTGCAAAGTCCGGACAGGTAGAAGCAATTCGTTTTGCCGGAAAAAATGCACGTGGAATGTATCTTGTAAAAGTTTTAAGCGAAGACCGGCAACTGGCATTTTCAGAAAAATTAGTAGTGAATTAATAAACTTTATATATTTTAATAAAAGGCTACACATCAGTTGTGTGGCCTTTTTTTATCTGATTTTTTTAACGATTATAATTTTTAGATTTTAGCAACTCTGCTGGTTATCATTTAATTTTGACAAGCTAAATAATTGGCTTTTTGCACACCATTTTTTTATCAATCTCCATTCATGCAGGATATAGAACCTTATTTTAACTGGCGCCATTTATACACCGCAGAGGACGATGAGCAATCTCCTTTTTATGGACAAACCTATAGCGAATTTGAATTTAGCAATACAGTTTACAATTTTTACATACACCCGCAGTGGGATGAGTTTGGCTCCCGTACGTTGTATATGAAAATATTGTTTGCAGATTATGAACAGAATTATGTGATCATTGAATTGATAGGTGAATGGAACGATGCCATCGAAAATGATATCATGACACTTAGACGAGATGTAACAGATTTGATGTATCAACAAGGTATCACAAAGTATATTTTGATAGCAGAAAATGTGCTGAATTTTCACAGCAGCGATGATAGTTATTATGAAGAATGGCGGGAACAATTACTAGATGATGGTGGCTGGATGGTGATTTTAAATATGCCTGATCAAAGCCAATATGATTTCAAAAAAGCACGGCTTACCAACTATGTTGGTTTGTTGGATTTTCCGCAATGGCGTACGTTAAAGCCTGAACTTGTATTTCAACAGGTAGATAACTGGATGATGCGGCAACTTTCCTAAACCACTTTTCATGAATAATTGAAGTCCGGTATCGTTTGCATAAAATTTTGTAATAAAAAGCCTTTTTTACTATTCCTGATGTACTTTTGTGCTTCGAAAAAAATAACTTCTTCTATATGACCTGGAAAAACTTTTATACATCTTCGATAGGAAAAAAAATTACCATGGGCCTCACCGGAATTTTTTTGATGACATTCCTGATTGTTCATTGCGGAATTAATGCAATGATTTTTTTTAACGATGGCGGACAAACGTTTAATCATTGGGGGCATTTTATGGGGTCCAACTTAATCATTCGTACTGTTGAAATTGGTCTTTTCTTTTTCTTATTGCTACACACCGTTCAGGGGCTTTTACTTTGGAAACAAAATAAGAATGCACGCCCGGTAAAGTACATCGTTAATAAACCCCAGGCCAATAGTACATGGTACAGTCGCAGCATGGGTCTGTTAGGTACATTGATTTTAATTTTCCTGATTTTGCACATGTATCATTTCTGGGTTCCATCAAGATTTGGTGGCATTGCCAATGTACGTGCACTCAACGAAGTTCCACTAGCAGATTATAACAACCAAATGGTGCTTGATTTATTTGAAGAAATGAAATTGGTTTTTCAGAACAATTTAATTGTTGTTGTTGTTTATGTGCTTGGAGTTGCATCTTTGGGTTGGCATTTGCTGCATGGTTTTCAAAGTGCCTTTCAAACATTTGGTGTCAATCACAAAAGGTACACTCCTATCATCAAAGCAGCAGGTATCGGATATTCTATAATCATTTGTTTAGTATTTGCCTTAATGCCGGTTGCTCTTTACCTGGAGTGGGTTAGTTAACTAACTTTTTTTGAAACTGCAGTTTGTTACAAGTTTTCTGCTATTGCAGATATGTCCAAAAAAGGTATTCAGTGCAAGTGAAACGATAGCTGCCGGCTGGCACAACAAAGTTTAATACCAGATTATAACATAAACACGAAAAATCAACAGGCAATCAATCAATCAATCAATCAATCAATCAATCAATCAATCAATCAATCAATCAATCAATTAACCAATTAATTACCCATACTATGACTTTCGATTCAAAAATTCCGAATGGCGAAATGAATGAAAAGTGGAACGATTATAAAGGTCACGTAAAGCTGGTAAATCCAGCCAACAAGCGTAAGCTTGAAGTTATTGTTGTAGGTACCGGACTGGCAGGAGCTTCTGCCGCTGCTTCTCTGGGAGAGATGGGATATAATGTAAAAGCTTTTTGTTTTCAGGATAGTCCACGCCGGGCGCATAGCATTGCGGCACAGGGTGGAATCAATGCTGCAAAAAATTATCAAAATGACGGTGACTCAGTTTTCCGTTTATTTTACGATACCGTTAAAGGTGGCGATTACCGTGCAAGAGAAGCCAATGTGCATCGCCTTGCAGAGGTAAGCAACGCAATCATCGACCAGTGTGTTGCGCAGGGTGTTCCTTTTGCAAGAGAATATGGTGGATTGCTAAGCAACCGCAGTTTTGGTGGAACCCAGGTGCAGCGGACCTTCTATGCTGCGGGGCAAACAGGACAGCAATTATTGTTAGGTGCATACAGCGCACTGGAAAGACAAATAGCATTGGGTAATGTAACTATGTATGCACGCCATGAAATGTTGGATGTGGTGATGATAGAGGAAAAAGCTAGAGGAATCATTGCCCGTAATTTGGTAAATGGCGAACTGGAAAAACATTTCGGGCATGCAGTACTGTTATGTACTGGTGGCTATGGTAACGTATTTTATTTAAGTACCAATGCCATGGGCAGCAATGTTACCGCCGCATGGAAAGCACATAAAAAAGGAGCCTTCTTTGGTAATCCTTGTTTTACACAAATTCACCCAACGTGTATACCCGTGAGTGGCGAATACCAGAGCAAGCTTACACTGATGAGTGAAAGTTTACGTAACGATGGTCGTATTTGGGTGCCAAAAATTAAAGACGAAAAGCGCAAAGCCATTGATATACCGGAAGAAGAAAGAGATTATTATTTGGAGAGAAGGTATCCTGCCTTTGGTAACCTGGTTCCACGTGACGTAGCATCAAGGGCTGCTAAAGAAAGGTGTGATGAGGGATTTGGTGTAGGCACTACCAAGCTGGCGGTTTACCTGGATTTTAAAGATGCGATTTTACGATATGGTAAAATTGAGCAGGGAAAAGGCGGCGATACCCATGGTTCTACTGAAGCAGCGATCAAGTTAGGTAAAGCAGTAGTTCAAGAAAAGTACGGTAACCTGTTTGAAATGTATGAAAAGATTACAGGCGAAAATCCTTATGAAATGCCAATGCGAATTTTTCCGGCGGTGCATTATACAATGGGTGGCCTTTGGGTAGATTACGAATTACAAACTACGGTAAAAGGTTTATATGCTTTGGGTGAAGCTAATTTTAGCGATCACGGTGCAAACAGGCTTGGAGCTTCTGCACTGATGCAGGGCTTGGCAGATGGTTATTTCGTAGTACCTTATACATTGGGTAATTACCTGGCGGATGAAATTCGCACCGCAGCAATTTCAACAGATCATCCTGCATTTGTTGCGGCTGAAAAAGAGGTAAGCGATCGCATCAATACGTTAATGAACATCAAGGGAAAACAAACCGTGGAAAGTTTCCATAAAAGATTGGGTAAAATTGTATGGGATAAATGTGGGATGGCCCGTAATGAACAAGGACTGAACGAAGCCATCGTTGCAATTCAGGCATTGAAAAAGGAGTTCTGGAGTGATGTACGCATTCCAGGTGAAATTAATAATATGAATCCTGAGCTCGACAAAGCAGGTAGAGTAGCAGACTTTATTGAGTTAGGAGAATTGATGTGTAAAGATGCCCTGCAGAGAAATGAAAGCTGCGGCGGACATTTTAGAGAAGAGTCTCAAACCGAAGATGGTGAAGCAAAACGGGACGATGAAAACTACAGCTACGTTTCCGCATGGGAATATAAAAGCGATAGTGAGTGGGTGTTAAATAAAGAAGCTTTGGAGTTTGAAATTGTGAAGCCGACACAACGTTCTTATAAATAAAGAATGAGTGAAACGCTTATCATAAGGAATTTCGGGCCGATAAAGGATGTTGAAATCGAATTAAAACGGTTTAATATTTTTATTGGAGATCAGGGTACAGGAAAAAGTACTGTTGCTAAACTATTAGTCGCTGTTAAAAATTCTTATTATCGCGAAATTCTTGATGTTAGGATAGATGATTCCTTAGATCAGGATTATCAATTGTTTATTGGACATGTGAAATTGCTTGGGATTGAAAATTATATAAAAGCGGAAACACATATTATTTTCTCAAATCAGATATTTTATTTCGAATGTAAAAATCAGCGGGTAACACTTGATAGAACTAGTGATATTACTTTTAATGAGACAATTAAGTACGATTTCAATTATGTTCCTTCAGAACGCAGTCAGATAATTTCATTAGCAGATAATTTGTATGCTTTAATTGAGACGGGTACTAAATTGCCAAAACTTTTTTCCCGATTTGGGGATAGATTTTTAAAAGCCAGAAAGGCTAAGCCTAATTATGATTATACTGAAGTTCTGGAAGTTGTTTATGAACATAGAACTGAATATGACGTGATTGTTTTAAAAGGGGGAGTAGAAATTCCTATTCTCGACACTTCAAGCGGCCTGCAAAGTTCTATCGCATTACTTATTTTCCTGGATTATGTTTGTGAAATATCTGACGCTAAGAACACTATTGTGATTGAAGAACCTGAACTCAATTTATTCCCGGAAAGTCAGAATCGGCTGGTAAAATATCTTTTCAGAAAAATTTTGCAAACAAATAGGAATTCAATCCTTATTACTACCCATAGTCCTTACATCCTTAGCTCTCTTAATAATCTGATGTATGCGTTTTCAGTCGGTCAAAATGAACCCGAAGAAGTAAATAAGATTATTCCCAGACAATATTGGATCAATCCGGATGAAGTTAGCGCTTACAGGCTTTTGAAAGATGGAACTTGTGAAAGTATCATCGATGACGGAGAAAATTTAATCAAGGCAGAAAAAATAGATGAAGTTTCTGGACATATGAATGAACAGTTCGATTCATTATTAAATATTGAATTAGTTGCGAAATGAGCTTAATTTTAGCAAAATGTATAGAATATAACGATAATAGAAGAATTTGTGTGGCTTATGAGAACGGTAAGAAATACGAATTGAATAATATTTCGAATGTTGTACTAAGAAAAGTTAAGGTCGATAAATGTATTCCACAAAGTATAGGTGAAAAAAGATGTGATTTTTTAATAGAATCCGTAAGTTTAAAGCGAGTTTTTTTATCGAATTAATGGGGGGTGATTTGAATAAAGCAGTTTGCCAAATTCATTCAACAATTGTTTATTTAAGAAATGAGTTTAAAGGTTACAGAGTTAATGCAAGAATAGTTGGAAGTAAAGATGTACCTGCTTTTAAAAATACACCTAACTATAAAAGACTTGCTAAGGAGGTTTTACCTACAAAGGGAACAATTGAACGAGGAACCAATAATATTTATACAGAAACTATCTAAATATGGAACATTACAATATGAATCTGACGTTAAAAGTTTGGCGTCAAAGAAATAACCAGGCAGCGGGTAATCTAGAATCCTATCAGGTAAAAGATATCTCTTCTGAAATGTCTTTTCTGGAAATGTTTGACGTATTGAATGAGCAGTTGATTATGGCGGGTGATGATCCGATTGCGTTTGATCATGATTGCCGCGAAGGAATTTGCGGACAGTGTAGTATGCACATCGATGGAAGGGCACATGGTCCGTGGACAAACAATACCACTTGTCAATTGCACATGCGTGCATTTAAAGATGGTGATACCATTGTGGTAGAACCATGGCGTAGTCAGGCTTTTCCGGTTATTAAAGACTTAATAGTTGATCGCAGTGCATTCGACAGAATCATACAGGCTGGTGGCTTTGTATCGGTGAATACTGGTAATGCAGTAGATGCCAACTCAATTCCGATCGATAAAAAGAATGCAGACAATGCATTTATGGCAGCAGCTTGTATTGGTTGTGGAGCCTGTGTTGCAGCATGTGTAAACAGTAGTGCGATGTTATTTGTAAGTGCCAAGGTTTCTCAGCTTGCTTTGTTGCCACAGGGGGCTCCGGAAAGAGAATCAAGGGTATTGAATATGGTGGCACAAATGGATAAGGAAAGTTTTGGTAATTGTTCCAATACTTACGCCTGTGAAGCAGAATGTCCAAAAGGTATTTCAGTCTCTAATATCGCACGTATGAATAAAGAATATTTAGGTGCAGGACTAACAACCGAAGCTTAACCCGACATAATATTTGAACTATTTTATTTAAACCTTCCTTTACGGAAGGTTTTTTGTTTGCAGCATACAGTTGGTTTCCGGGGTCATAAACAATAATTGTTAACTTTATTTGTTTTTTATAAAATTTTGATTTGAAACTGGTACGGATATATTTATTACTGTTTATCTTAATGACCGTGCAATCATCAATGGCACAAATAAACCCGTCCGCACTTTCCAACCTTCGCTCTAAATATTTACCTGTTACAAATGGCAACATAAAAATAGATAGTTTTAGCCTGGTACCCGGTACCTTTTATGTACAAAATATATCCGCCTCCCAATATAACCTGGATGATGTAAATGCCACATTGTTGTGGATCAATAAACCTTTGGTAGATAGTGTGAAAATCAGCTATCGCATTTTTCCCTATAAATTGAACGCAGTTGTGCGGCGTTTCAATTTTGACAGCATTCAGAATAATTTTTTGAGCGAAAAGCCTTTTGTCTTCAGTAACAACAGCCGCCCGAAAAATGCATTGTTTGATTTTGGCGATATTAACTACAACGGAAGTTTTGGTCGTGGTATATCTTTTGGTAACAGCCAGGATGCGGTGTTAAGCTCTAACTTAAATCTACAGTTGAATGGATTTATTGGCGACAGTCTTGAATTAACCGCTGCTGTCACAGATAATAATATTCCGATACAACCTGATGGCAATACCCAGGACCTGCGTGATTTTGACAAAGTATTTTTACAGGTAAAAAAACGGGGCTGGCAAATTAATTTCGGCGATATTGATATCCGTCAAAGTAAAAATTATTTCCTTAATTTTTACAAAAGACTACAAGGGGCATCATTTATTACAGAAAATAAAATAAGTAAAAATATTACTAACTCATTGCTGCTGAGTGGCTCGGTAGCCAAAGGTAAATTCACCCGTAATGTATTGATACCGCAGGAGGGAAATCAGGGTCCGTACCGGTTACAAGGCGCCAACAATGAATTGTTTTTTACCATACTGGCCGGCACAGAACGGATTTTTATGGATGGCGAATTATTACAACGGGGCGAAGATCAGGACTATGTAATCAATTACAATACTGCTGAACTAACCTTTACTCCCAAACGAATGATTACGAAGGATAAAAGGATTCAGGTGGAATTTGAATATGCCGATCGTAATTTTTTAAACTCCAATGTTTACGTAAACAATGACATCAATTTTAATAACAAACTGATTGTAAGCGTAGGTGCTTTTTCAAACCAGGATGCAAAAAATTCTGCCATTAACCAAACTCTGGACATCAATCAAAAACAATTTTTGGCTGATGTGGGTGATGGAATTGATACGGCCTTTTATGTAGAAGCAGTGCGGGACACTTTTGCAATTGGAAAAATATTATACAAAAGGGCAGAAACATTTTACAATACAAACCAGCACGATTCCATCTTTGTATATTCCACTAATGCGATGGATACGTTATTCAACGTGTCATTCTCTTACCTCGGCCCTGGTAAAGGGAATTATATACAGTTGTTTAATGAAACCAATGGTAAAGTATTTAAATGGATACAGCCCGATGGCAACAATATACGCCAGGGTGATTGGCAGCCGTTGGTACTATTGGTTACACCCAAAAAGCAACAAATTGTAACGGTGGGTGCGGAATACCTGTTAAATGAAAAAACAAAAATCAAAGCCGAGTTCGCATCCAGTAAATATGATATCAATCTTTTTTCATCAAAAGATAAATCCAACGACCAGGCCATTGCTGCCAAACTACAGTTTCTACAGGAGGATAAAGCCATTCGGATATTTAAAAAACCATTGCTGTTGCAAACCAATGCCGGATATGAATTTGTAAAAAGTCGATTTAAGCCATTGGAACGTTTGCGGAATGTAGAGTTTAACCGGGATTGGAGTTTACCTTTTGAAATAGCACCGGCAGATGAACGTATTTCCAATGCGGGCTTCAAGCTGACTGACAAATCGGGCAACCGCTTCAAATATGACCTGGTGAATTATAACCGGAGTGATCATTTCAATGGGTTTCGCCAGCAGCTTGACTTTTATACGTTGTTAAAAGGATTTAAGATTACCAGCCTCGTAAGTTTAACCACCAATAATACCCCCATTCAAGCGGGTATTTACCTGCGACCGACCATTGATGTTAATAAGCTGTTACCGAAGTTTCGAAATATGCAGGCGGGCGTTAATTATTTGGGTGAGCACAATAAACAGAATCTCAAAATTGCAGATACTTTATCTCCGTTTAGTTTTGCTTTTGATGTGTGGCAGGCTTATTTAAAATCAGATGTTAATAAGTTGAATAAGTGGGGTATCAGCTATTTTACCAGGAGAGACCAGTTACCAGTAGGTAAGTTGCTTGAAAGAGCGGATCGGAGTAATAATTATAGTTTTTTTACGGAGTTGATGAAGAGTGACAACCACCAGCTTAAATTAAATGTAACTTATCGGAAGCTGCAAGTGATGAATGCCCAATTGAGTAAGCAACGGGGTGATGAAAGCCTGCTGGGTAGGGCAGAGTATTTTGTAAATGAATGGAAAGGTCTTTTAACTGGCAATTTATTATACGAAGTTGGAGCAGGGCAGGAGCAGAAAAGAGAATTTACATTTGTGGAAGTGCCAGCCGGTCAGGGAGAATACACCTGGAACGACTATAACAATAACGGGATAAAAGAATTGAATGAATTTGAAATAGCACTTTTTACAGATCAAAGAAAATACATTCGGGTAAATACACCTACCAACCAGTTTGTAAAGGCAAATTATATTCAGTTCAATTACAGTGTAGACCTCAATCCCAGAGCAGTCATCAATTTTTCAAAAGCACATGGGGTCAGAAAATTGATTAGTCGTGCCAGTACTTCTTCTGCACTACAGATTCTAAAAAAAGATATCGCAACGGGTAAGTTTCAGTTTAATCCATTTACACAAAAGCTGGTAGATTCTACCTTACTTACTTTAAACTCTTTTTTAACCAACACCTTTTTCTTCAACCGCACCAGCACCAAATGGGGAATGGACATTACACATGCACTCACCAACGGAAAGTCGCTGCTAACCTTTGGTGTGGAAAGCCGGAAACTGCGTAACCTTGCCTTTAAATCAAGATGGAATATCAACAAACGGTTTACAACCAATCTTACACTCCGTTCGGTAATCAACGATTTGATCACACCAAAGTTTGACAATCGAAATTACGAAGTGCAACAAGTGGTGGTTGAACCATCGCTCAGCTATATTAATGGAACCAACATCAGGGTTACGGTGGCTTATAATTTCAATGAGAAGAAAAATACAATCGGTTTTCTTGAAAAATCTGTCAACAACACCATTAGTACCGAGGTTAAGTACAATGTACTTTCCAACAGTACCATCAACGCACGTTTTTCGTACAATGCCATTCAATTTAATTATGCTACGGGAGGCTCGCCCAACTCTACGGTTGGGTACATTATGTTAGACGGACTATTGCCTGGTAAAAATTATTTATGGACATTAGAGTACACCAAACGCCTGGCTGGTAATATCGAAATGACGGTACAATATGATGGGCGAAAACCTGGTGGAGGCTCTAGAACGGTTAATATCGGGCGGGCAAGCATTCGGGCAATTTTGTAAACAGATGGCAAACAGGGGACTGCTGTATTTTGAGATCGCTTTTTTCTATCGAAGGATACTTCAGCAAAAAAAAGCGCTCCGTTTCACCGGAACGCTTTATATCATTACTTTCATTCTATATTAATCGAAAACACCACTTTTCTTAAAGCTGCATACACCTTCTCCAATTTTGTATGCGTTGTTAAATACCTCTATTTTGTATTGGCCATTTTCAAATTTCGATTCCTGCTTCCAGTCAAAACTTACTTTTTGATCCTTGCCTTGTATGTAGTTGATGTCTATTTTTTTAGTAAACGCCTTTTCTTTGCCATCTTTTGTAGTGAACTTACCCGAGCCGTAGGACTGTGTCATTAACGGACTTCCATCGGGCGACGAAATAGTTACATAAAGTTCCTTTGGTCCGGAAGTGGTACTATGGTTTTCCTCTAAATCAAAACTAATATGCATCCTATCGACTTTTCTTGCAGCCTTTGTTTTTTTTGCCTTGCCATTCCTGCTTTCTACCAATCCGTTGTTTACAAAATTGGTCGCATAAAATGTAGAACCAGCTTCAACCAGTTTCTCTTCAACGGCTGGAAGTGTCTTTTCCATTACCTTCTCTTCCTTTATTTTTTCTTCATTTGCCAAAGCCAGTTGAGCCGCCACTTGCTGGTTATTTTGTTCAGTAGCTGTCTCAATTTGTACCTTGTATCCTTCAATATTGGTATTTAGGGAACCAATCAATTTCCTCAATTCCAAATGTTCAGTTTGGCTGATGTGAACGACTATCAGCAGATTTTGTATCAATGATCTGATTTTGGCGATTTCCATTTCCTGGTTTGAAATGGTACTATCTCTTTTTATATTCACCGTTTTTAATAGATCGTACCGCATTGATGCATCGTTCAGCAGGCTTTGAAGGGTATCTTTTTCTACCATCATCATTGAATAGGATACATCTTTCTCTTGAAGACTGTCTTTAATCTTACTATTGTCCCAGATAGTGTATCCGAGTGTACCCATCAATGCAATGATGATTGCGGTTGATAAGAGCGGAATCCAGTTGGATCGTTTTTGATGCGTTTCCCGGTAGGGCATGGAACTGGCGGTAGGGGAGTTATCGAATGACATAGTAGATTTTTTAGCTTTATGGTTTATTGGTTTTATGAGTAAGTAGTATTATGGGATAACTAGAATAAATCATAATTATTGCATCATTTTTTTAGATTGTTATGATGTAGAAAAATAGCTACATGCTTTGTTTAAGTAATTACATTTCAGATAATAAGAACCAACTAATTATATATTTACAGCAGATTTCATTCGGATATTATAGAGGTTGGTTTAAGGCACGATGGCAAGCCGAATTGCTGTTTCTGCAAGTAATCACTGCGAAGAAATTCAGCACAAACAGGGAGAAAAAATCTTTATCGTAATGCTGTTGAGGTTGAAGATACTTGCCTGGTTGTGTACGTTATTGTATATAATGGTCATATTAAGAATAAAATGACAGTTCGATTTATAGCCTACGCTATTGGTTGATCATTTACATTTATGGTAGCCCTAATCAAGCGCCTGGGAAACCGGGTTGTACTATGGGCTTAATAAAAAAAAAGCGTTCCGAATTACCGAAACGCTTTTTCATATAGAGAATGAATTTTTATCCGAATAGTCCGCCTTTTTTAAAGCTGCGTATTCCCTCACCAATCTTAAATCCGTTGTGAAAAACTTCTATTTTGTAATTGCCCGTCGCAAAATTTGTATTTTGTTTCCAGTCAAAACTAACTGTTTGACGTTGCCCTTGTGTATAATTGATTTCTATACGATGGGTGAAAAATTTATTCTCACCGTCTCTGGTAGTAAACTTGCCCGAGCCCAATGCTTCAACTGCAACCGGACTTCCATCAGGAGCCGTTATTGAAACATACAAATCTTTGATGCCGGATGTGGCAATTCGGTTCTCGTCAAGATCAAAAGTGATACGTAATTTATCCACTCTTTTTGCCGTAGTGGTTTCTTTTTCTTTTCCGTTTCTTTTCTCATTAACACCCGAAATATTAAAGTTAGCTGCATGCAGGGTAGAGCCTACATCAATCACATCATCTCTTTCTTTAATGGACGATTTTGCGAGATTAAGATTTTGCTCCACTTTTAGTTTTTCTTCAGTAACAGCTTCCTTCTCCTGCGTTAATTGCAGATTTTGACCTTTTAAGGTTTCAATCTGCTCTTTATAAATCTGGATGTCTGAGTTTAACTCTGCAATCAGTTTTTTGGCTTCTGCCAGTTCCGCCTTGGTTGCATTTGCTTTTGATAGCAAGGATTGAATTCTTTTTTTCTTTTCAGAAATTTCCCGGTCTCTGGTAGTGATGGTGCTGTCTTTTTTTGCATTAGTTGTCTTCAAAAGATCGTAGCGCATCGTGGCTTCATCCAGTAAACTTTGTAGCGTGTCTTTTTCCGTGACTACTGCGGCATACTGAGTGTCCTTTTGTTGTAATGTTTCTTTCGTTTTGCTTTTATCCCAGATGATGTAACCCCAGGTTCCTAGCAAAGCAATAACAAGTCCGATGGATAAAAAAGTACGCCAGTCTGACTTTTTAGGCTGGGGAACTACTGGTGGCGTGCTTTCAGCCGTTGGGAAATTTTCGAATGCCATGGTGTTTTTTTTTAGGTAATAATCTAAAAGCCGTTGTTTATGGTGGATGTTAGCGTGTGAGCAAACTAGGTGATTTGTATTAAAGGAAAAAGTTAACACTTATTTTCCAAAATCATGCCAAATCATTGGATTGTTTCAAACTGATTTCAATAAGCCGCCGATTTCCAAGTGTATAGTTTATATTTTTGAAAAATATTTTTATAATAATAAATAAATGATATGATTCGAACGATCGGTTTATTGATAGCATCCAATGTTTTTATGACGTTTGCCTGGTATGGACATTTAAAAAATACGGG
>Ga0105045_10000503_pt1 | contig 28692 bp, 21 predicted proteins | sample MAT02_FD_78089 | JGI IMG/M metagenome (GOLD analysis project Ga0105045, IMG submission 78089) | Freshwater microbial communities from Lake Fryxell liftoff mats and glacier meltwater in Antarctica - MAT-02 (megahit assembly) | ecosystem: Environmental > Aquatic > Freshwater > Ice > Liftoff... | reverse complement strand
GGACGCCATCCGACACGATCGACGTGACGCTGCAGTCGGTTCCGACGGCGCGCGACCGCGCACTGCTGCGCACGCTGCGTGGCAGCGGCCACGTGCTTCGGCTGCGTGCCGATGCACCGCTGGTGGCGTCGGCGGTGAGTGCGGAGGCGGAGTGGCGCGCGAGTGGGGGGACGCGGGTGCAGCTGGTGGGTGGACATTCGCTGGTCGCGACGCTGAGTGATGGCGCCGGCCTCCTCGACTCGGTGAGGTTCGATTCGGCCGGAGTTCGCCGCCGCACCGGACCGCTGGAGGGCGCACTGCTGCTTCGGGGACGGACGACACGCGCCGCCGTGGCACCGCTCGTCGCCGCCGCGCCTGTCGTGGCGCGTGTGTTCGTCACCGGTGCCGCGACATGGGAGTCACGCTTCCTGATCGCGGCGCTCGAGGAATCGGGATGGCCGGTGGACGTTGCGGTGTCGCTCTCGCCGACGGTGACGGTGACGCAGGGTGCGGTGCGAGCACCGTCGCGGGCCCGTCACGCGATTGCGATCGTGTTGCCCGGCGCGTCAGCCGCAGCGATCGCCGCATTGCCCTCGTTCGTCCGCCGCGGAGGTGGCGTGGTGATCGTCGGTGAAGCGGCGCGCAGTGCGGGACTGGGTGCGCTGCGTGCCGGCGCGCCCGGTACGCTGCTCGCCGGTGAACTCGGGGCCGAGGCAGGGGACAAGCCCCGCCACGGCCTCGATCTGGTTCCCGTTGCGTCGTTGACGGCGGGAAGTGTGGCGCTCGAGTCGCGGGACGGTCGCGTGGCGGTGGCGGCGCGACGCATCGGCGCCGGACGTGTGGCGCAGGTGGGATACGACAATTCGTGGCTTTGGCGCATGGGCGGCACTGACGATGCGCCGATGGCGCACCGGCGGTGGTGGAGCGCGCTGCTCTCCGGGCTCGTCCCACTCTCACATCCAACGACGACCGTGCGTATGACGCCAGCGACCGATACACTCGACGCTGCACCGGTGGCGGCACTGGCCCGGGACATCGGCCTCCCCGACGTGCGGGCGGCGAGTGCGAGCGTGCGTGGCACCTCTCGCAGTGCCGCGCTCGACCTCCGCTGGCTCATGGCCATCGCCACGCTCGCGCTGGTGGTGTCGTGGACGTTGCGGCGCTGGCGGGGGCTCGCGTGAGCGTCGCGTACATCTCGCACAGCGACTGTGGCCGGCACGACACCGGCTGGAACCACCCCGAGCACGTCGGCCGGCTGCGCGCCATCCCGCGTGCGCTGCGCAACGACTTCGAGCTGTTCGACACGATCGAACACCGCGAGGGTCGGCACGCGACGGCGGCTGAGCTCGCGATCGCGCACACCCCCGACTACATCGCGGCAGTGGAGGCGATGGCGGCGGCCGGTGGCGGACGCCTCGACCCCGACACCGTGGTCAGTGAGGGCAGCTGGGATGCCGCCACCGCCGGCGCAGGGGCGGTGCTCGACGGCATCGACTGGGCCTTCGACGGCAGTGTCACGCGCAGCTTCTGTGCGGTGCGGCCACCGGGACATCATGCGCTGCGCGCCAGCGGCATGGGCTTCTGCCTCGTCGGCAACATCGGCGTCGGCGCGCATCACGCGCGGCGCGTGCACGGTGCCTCGCGCGTGCTGATCGTGGACTGGGACGTGCACCACGGCAATGGCACGCAGGACCTCGTCCAGGACGACGAAGGGATCCGCTTCGTGAGCCTGCACCAGTGGCCGTGGTATCCCGGGACGGGCGCCGCCGAGGATCGCGGCCCACATGGCACCCTGTGGAACGTCGCGATGGCACCGGCGCTGCCGCCGATGACCTATGTCGATGCACTGACGGCGGCCGTGGATGCGGCGACCACCGGCTGGCGCCCCGACCTCGTCCTCCTCTCGGCAGGTTTCGACTGTCTCGCCGGCGATCCGCTGGGCGGCTTCACGCTCGAGTTGGAGCACATCGACCATCTCACCCGATGGCTGGCGGGATGTGCCGACCGCTGGTGCGACGGGCGCCTGGTCAGTGCGCTGGAAGGGGGCTACGACCCGGTGCGGCTGGGCGATGCCTGTGTGACGCACCTTCGGGCGTTGCGATAGGCGGTGGGTGCGTCGGTATCTTGCCGGGATGATCTTCCATCACCACTCGCGTCCGTCGGCGGCATGAGGCGGAGCCGACGGACCCACGAGCGTCCGCCGCGCATCCGCCGCGGCGACGCGACCCGCGTGGCTCCAGCGGACGGGAGCGTCGCGGTCGAGCCGGTGCCCGTCATGGCGCGCCCGGTGGTGGCGCCGAGCAGCATCCCGCGGATGGTCTACAGCGTTCCGGGGGCAGCGGTCCGCACGGACCTGCACCCCGTCGAACTGCGCGATCTGGTCGCCAGTGGGCACATCGACGGCACGCTCTGGGTGGACATCGACATCGAGAGCCGGCACCAGGTCGCGCTGCTCGAGAAGGTGTTCGACTTCCATCCGCTGGCAGTGGAGGATGCGCTCAATCCACAGAGTCGCGTCAAGCTCGACGAGTATCGGAATTCGCTCTTCGTGATCGTGCGCGGCGTCCGCTTCTGCGACACGACGGATGACCCGTACGACATCGAGACGTACAACCTCTGCTTCTTCCTGGCGAAGAACCTGTTGGTGACGGTGCACTCGGGACCGAGCGTCCCCGTCGATGCCGTCTATGAGCGGATGGTGGCCAACCCCGACCAGCTGCAGCGGGGGTCGGAGCGGGTGGCGCATGCGCTGATGGACATCACCATCGACGAGTACTTCCCGCTGCTGGACCGCATCGACGAGTTCGTGGATGGCCTCGAGGAGCGCGTGTACCATCAATTCGATCAGGACGTGATGCGTGATGTCTTCGCCGTGAAGCGCCTCGTGCTGGCGATGCGCCGGCACCTGATGCCGCAGCGTGAGGTGTTCAACGTGATGACCAACCGCCCGTCAGCCTTTCTGCCTGCCGAATCGCAGGTGTGGTTCCGGGACATCTACGACCACGTGCTGCGGATCAACGATTCGCTCGACACCTACCGTGAACTGCTCGCGAACGTGATGGACAGCTACCTGTCGCAGATCTCCAATCGATTGGGTCAGGTCACCAAGGGGCTGAGCGTGATCGCGACGCTCAGCGTGCCGTTCGTGGTCGTGAGCGGGATGTGGGGCATGAACTTCAACGACATCCCGCTGTCGCACAACGCGCATGGATTCTGGATCATGCTGGGCGTGCAGCTGGGCCTCGGGGTGTTTCTCGTCTGGCTGCTGCGGCGCTGGTCGCTCCTGTGAGGCCGACGCCGGCGGGGATGATGGCAATCGCGGCCGGTCGCGGCACCTCGCTCCGGCTGGTGGGGGTGGTGCCGTCGGCCGCAGCGGGGGACGCGACCCGGCTGGCCGCCGATCTGCATGGCATCACCTTGCGCGACGTGGCGGCCCTGGTCCGCCCGGCCCCGACGCGCATCGAGGCGCTCTCCGAGGCGATCCTGCTGGAGCATCACGCCGTCGTGTCGACACTCTCCCGGAGCGTCACGATCATCCCGGCACCGCCGCTCACCGTGTTCCGGACGGAGGCGGCCGTGCTGCAGTGGCTGGAGCTGCACGCAGTCACGCTGGCCGAGGGGCTCGCCTACGTGGATGGGCGTGCCGGAGGCAGAGTGACGGCGGCGCGGGATCTGGCCGGCGCCACCTCCGACCCGTCGGTGTTGCCTCCGTCGGCGGCGGCGATCGAGTCGTTTCGCGCGCTGCGGCGGCATGCCGCGGCGACGGTGCCGGTCCCCACGGTGAGCGTGGGGGATGGTCTGACGATCGCAACCGAGGCGTTCCTCGTGGAACGAGGCGGGTGGGACCGGTTCGCAGCCGAGGTGTTGGAAGAGGATGTCCGATCGCCGGGGCTGACGCTGCAGTTGAGCGGCCCCTGGCCAGTGTACGATTTCGTCCGACTGCAGTTCTAGCCCGAAACCCGACCCAGCATGTTCTGTCCAGATTGCGGCACATGGAACCGGTCCGCCGCGACACACTGCGTTCGCTGCGGCATGGCGCTGCCGGATGTCGCCGCCCCGCCGGTCGATGTTCCTGACGCCGAGATCTCGGCACTGCGACGTGCGACCGGTGGCCGGTTCGCGATCGTCCGCCGCATCGCCAGTGGCGGCATGGCGCATGTGTACGAAGCGGCACACGCCGTGCTTGGCCGACGGGTGGTGATCAAGGTGTTGTATGCGCACCTCTCGCGTGATCCGGAGATGCGCGAGCGCTTCCGCCGGGAGGCAGAGGCGGCGAGCCGGCTCAGCCATCCGAACGTGTGCGCGATCCTCGATGCCGGTGTGACGAAGGACAGCACGTTCGTCGTGATGCCGTTCCTGAGTGGCGGGTCGCTGGCCGATCGACTGGCACGCCATCGCACCGTGCCTGCGCCGGAGAGTGCGGCGATCGTGGCGCAGATCGCCACGGGACTCGATCACGCGCACCGGCATGGAATCGTGCACCGCGACGTGAAGCCCGACAACGTGCTGTTCGACGACGAGGGCACGGCGCTCATCACCGACTTCGGCATCGCCACCGCCGGCTTTCACAAGGGGCTCACCGGCACGGGCCGCGCGATGGGCACGCCGCACTACATGTCGCCCGAGCAGGCAATGGGCAAGCCGGTGGATGGGCGGAGTGACGTGTACGCGTGCGGCGTGATGCTGTACGAGATGCTGGCGGGGGTGCCGCCCTTCGACGGCGAGGACTCGTACGCGGTGGGGTACAAGCACGTGCACGAGATGGCGACCCCGCTCGACGTGACGGCGCCGGGCGTCAGTTCGGCTCTCTCGCAGATCACCATGCGGTGCCTCGCCAAGGCGGCCGGTGAGCGGTACCAGCGCGGCGTGGATCTGGCTGACGCGCTGATTCGCGTGATCGACGTCGCCTCACTCGACACCCCGTCGGTGCGCGCCGCGCGCCTGTCGCGTCTCACGCCGGCGCTGGCCCACTGATGCGCCTCGAGACCGAGGTCGTCACGGTGCACACCACGCATCCGTTCGTGATCGCGCGTGGCGGCTCGAGTGAGTGGCGCGTGGTGTGGGTGCGACTGGTGGACGCGGATGGGATGGAAGGGTGGGGCGAGGCCGCGCCGAGTCGCTTCTATGGTGAAACGGCCGACACCGTGGTGGCCGCGCTCGAGCGGTTGCGCCCGATCATCGAGGCCGCCGATCCGTCGGCGATCGAGGCGCTGGAGCAGGCGATGGTGCACGCCCTGCGCTTCAATGCCGCCGCCCGCTGCGGGGTCAGTGCCGCGCTGCACGACCTGATGGGCAAGCGGCTGGGCGTGCCGCTGTGGAAGCTGTGGGGGCTGACGCCATCCGCGACGCCGCGCACGAGTTTCACGATCGCGATCGCGGCCGACGACGAGACACTCCGTGCCCGCGTGCGGGAGGCCGTCGCCGCCGGCTACCCGATCCTGAAGGTGAAGCTCGGCAGCGATCACGATCGCCGGATCATCCAGCTCGTGCGCGAGGTGGCGCCCGAGGCGATCCTGCGGGTCGATGCGAACGCCGCCTGGACGCCCAAGCAGACGCTGTCGATGGCGCCCGTGCTGCGCGAACTGTGCGTGGAGTTCATCGAACAGCCGCTGCCGCCCCATGACCTGGAGGGGCTGCGGTTCGTGCGCACGCACTGCGACCTGCCGATCGTCGCCGACGAAAGTTGCCTCGTCGCGACCGATGTCGCGCAGCTGGCTGGCGTGGTGGATGGCGTGAACCTCAAGCTTGCCAAGTGTGGTTCGTTGCGCGAAGCGCTGCGGATCATCCACACGGCGCGGGCGCACGGCATGATGGTGATGGCCGGCTGCATGATCGAGACATCGCTCGGCATCACGGCCGCAGCCCACCTCGGGCCCCTGCTCGACGCGGTGGATCTTGATGGGGCGGCGCTGCTGCGTGACGATCCCTTCACCGGCGCCACGATCACCAACGGGAACGTGGCACTGCCCACGGCACCCGGACTCGGCGTCACGCGTCGGTAGGCTCGGCAGCCCGCTAGTTTTGGGTGGGTGATCACCTTGCTCGCCGCCGTCGCTCTGCCTGTCGCCGTTCCGCGTGCGTACGTGTACGCGGTGCCCGAGACGTTGCGTGCACGCGTGGTGCCTGGGGCACGTGTCGTCGTGCCGCTTGGCGGCCGCACGCTCATCGGCATCGTGACGGCAATCGACGTCCCGGCACCGGCGAAGGGCCGGCTGCGCGAGATCGGCGCTGCACCGGATGCGGAGCCTGCGCTGTCGCCGGCACTGCTGGCGCTGGGGCGCTGGATGGCCCGATACTACGCTGCGCCGCCGGGGATCGTATTGCGCGCGATGTTACCCGTGGCGCTGACCGGGGCGAACGTGCCGGTCGCGCCGCTCAGGCGTCAGCGCGTGGCACGGATCATCGCGCCGCTCGAAAGCCTGCTCGCCCGCGATGCGCTCTTCCATCGCGCTCCGAAGCAGCGGATGCTCTACGAACTGCTCGAATCGCTGGGTGGCGCCCATCCCGCGCGTGCCCTGCTGGAGCAGGCCGGCGTCACGAACGGGGTACTGCAGCAGCTCGTCATCCGGACGCTGGTGGCGATCGAGTCGGCGCCGGTCGTGCGTGACCCCTTCGCCACACGCGCCATCGCGGCCGCGCGGCCGCTCGTGCCCACGGCCGCGCAGCGTCACGCCATCGACGCGCTGTGCGCCTTGCCGCCGGGTCAGGGCGCACTGCTGCGCGGCGTGACGGGCAGCGGCAAGACACTCGTCTACATCGAGTACCTGCGCGACGTCATCGAGCGGCGCGGCGAAGGGGCGATCATGCTGGTGCCGGAGATCGCCCTCACGCCACAGACCGTGGACCGGTTCCGGACGGCATTCGGCGATCGGGTGGCGGTGCTGCACTCGGCCCTTTCCGACGGTGAGCGCTACGACGCCTGGGCCGCCATCCGGCGCGGCGAGAAGCGCATCGTCGTCGGGGCACGCTCTGCCATCTTCGCCCCGGTGCACCGCCTCGGGGCGATCGTGGTCGACGAGGAACACGAGGCCACCTACAAGCAGGGGGAGGCGCCGCGCTATCACGCCCGCGATCTCGCGCGTGTGCGCGCCGCCGCCGAGCAGGCGACGTTCGTGCTCGGCAGCGCCAGCCCGAGCCTCGAGAGCTGGACGATGGCGCTGCGCAATGAAATCCGACTGCTGGAGCTGCCCGAACGCGCCGGCGGCGCACAGCTTCCTGCGGTGCACGTGATCGACCGCCGCAAGGAACCGCCGGCGGTGCGTGCCCGACCTGCGCACGGTGGGCCCGCGCCGCCGGGTGCGCCGTTCGGACAGGCCATCACGCCGCCGCTCGAGCGCGCGATCACCGACCGGCTCGACCGTGGTGAGCAGTCGATCCTGCTGCTGAATCGACGCGGCTACGCCCACTTCATGCAGTGCGGCGATTGCGGCTTCGTGTCGCAGTGCCCCAATTGCACCATCGCGCTGACGTACCATCGCACCCCGGAACGCCTCGCCTGCCACTACTGCGGCCATCGTGAGGCACCGCCGGCACATTGCGCCAACTGCAGTGGCCCGCCGATGCGCGAGCGTGGCCTCGGCACCCAGCAGCTGGAGCGTCTGCTCACCGAGCGATGGCCGACGGCCACCATCGCACGCATGGACATGGACACCACCGGAGCCAAGTGGGCGCATGCCACGATCCTGGACCGCGTCGCCTCAGGTGACGTGGACATCCTGCTCGGCACGCAGATGATCGCAAAGGGCCTCGATTTTCCGAACGTCACGCTGGTGGGCGTGATCGATGCCGACGTGGGGATCAATCTCCCCGATTTCCGCGCCAGCGAACGGTGCTTCCAGCTTCTCAGCCAGGTGGCCGGACGCGCCGGACGTGGGGCGAAGGGCGGCGAGGTCTTCATTCAGACGCGCGAGCCCACGCACCACGCCGTGACCTGTGCCGTCACGCATGACTTCCTGCGCTTTGCGGCGGAAGAACTCGCCGGCAGGAGCAGCCCCGCCTACCCGCCGATGCTGTACCTCGCGAACGCGGTGATCAGCGGCACCGACGAAACCGCCACCGCCGATGCCGCGCGTGCGCTGGCCGAATGGACACGCCGGCTGGTGGAGGCGCGGATGGCAGGTGTGGTCGAGATCGTGGGCGCCGCGCCCTGTCCCGTCGAGCGCATCAAGCAGCGGTGGCGGTGGCACTTCCTCGTCAAGAGCGCCGACACCGAGGCGGTGGGCCGGATCGGGCGATACGTCGTCGAGCATGGTCCGCTGCCGTCAGCGGCGGGACTGCGGCTGGCGTGGGACCGCGACCCCGTCACGCTGCTCTGACACCGGCCGCGTGACGGGCGTCGCGACACTCAGGCCGCGCCTTCGGTCGTGAGTGTGAAGTCGATGTTGCCACGTGTCGCATGGCTGTACGGGCACACCTGCTCGTGCGTCTCGTGCACCAGTTGCTCGGCTTCGGCGGTGGGCAGCGTCGGCACTTTCACATGCATCGTCACCGCGATACCGAACCCGCCGCCTTCGCGTGGGCCGACGGAGGTGGTGCACGTCACCACCGTGCCGGCGACGCTCTTCTTCGCCTGACTCGCCACGAACTCCAGCGCGCCGCCGAAGCAGGCGGCGTAGCCGGCGGCGAAGAGGTGCTCGGGGGTGGTCGTGTCGGGGAGGCCGGGCCCACCCATCTCCTTCCGAACGGAGAGGTTGACGTGCACCGAACCGTCGGTGGTTTCGGTGTGGCCATTGCGACCGCCGGTCGAATGCGCGACCGCGGTGACGAGTGGCGTGATGGTGTGAGTCGCCATGAATGTTCCTGAACGGTCGCAGAAGGGTATTGTTGGGTGCAGCGGTTTGAAACCGCCATGTCCTGTACGTCGGAGTTCAACGGTCCGGTGCGATGCGAGGATCCTTCCGCCTCCTGCTGTTCTTGATGCTTGGCGCGACCGCCGCCGGCTGGTCGCCCGCGCACGCCCAGTTACTGCGCGTCGAGGTGCGTGACTCGGCCTCGGCAGAGCCGGTGGTTCGGGCCCTGGTGAGCGTGACGGACGAGGCAGGCACCGCTGTTGCGGACGGGCTCACCGGTGAGCAGGGCATGCTCACCCTGCGACTACCCCGTGCCGGGACCTGGTCGGTGTCGGTTCGACGGATCGGGATCGCGCCGCGACGTCTCGCCGGCGTGCGGGTCGACAGCGGCGCGACCGTGGCGCTGCCCATCCGCGTCGCGAACGTGCGCATGCTGCTTCCACGAGTGAGTGTGCGCGCGAATGTCAGCAGCTGTGGTCGTGCCCCAACGGGTGACGACCGCGCGGGGACGCTGTGGGAGCAGATCACGCTGGCCTTGCGCTCGTCGGTGCTGGCACGTGCCGAGGCCGCGTCGGCGGTGTCGCTGCGGTTCACACAGCGTCATCGGATACTCTCCACCAACCTCGAGGAACTGAGCGTCGAAATGCTGACGCAGGGAATCGGCATGGGCCGGCCCTACGCCGCTGCCGATCCGGACACGTTGGCGCGGTACGGATACGTGCGCGAGATGGATGACCGCGGACGTGAGTACTTCGCACCAGACGAGGTCGTACTGCTCAGTCGTGCGTTCGTGCAGACGCACTGCTTCGACGCCCCGAAGCGGGACGCCGATGCGACACTGGCGGAGCTGCGATTCCGACCGGTTCGCGGCCGCCGCGTCCCCGACGTCGAAGGGACGGCCTACGTCGATACGCTCAGCGGTGAGCTGCGCCGCATTGATTTTCGGTACGCTGGCGCGGCGCACCTCGTCCCCTACTCCGCGCGGCACGCCGGCGGCAGCGTAGCCCTCCAACGCCTCCCCAATGGTCGCTGGATCGTCAGCAACTGGTTCATCCGCATGCCGGTGTTCCTGGAGACGGGCAGCACTGATGACCGCGTGGTCGTGAATGCGTATCGTGAGGTCGGCGGCACGGTCGAGCCGCTCGATGCCCCTGGTCCACCGCGCGATCCCCCCGCCGCGAGGCCGCCTGCGCCTCGATGATCAGGCGTGCCGACGATCGGGCAGGCGTGAGGAAAGGTATGCCATTGGCGGACCAAGCGCCGCCAGGAGCAGGAGCATCGTGTGCAGTCCGTAGACGTCGGCGATACGACCCAGCACCGGTGCTCCGAGCCCACCGACGGTGACCGCGAGACCGACGGTGACACCCGACGCCGTGCCGATGTGCCGCGGCAGGTAGGCCTGGCCAAGTACCACCATCACCCCACCCGGTGCGAACAGCGCAAATGCCAGTAGCGGAAGGACGAGCCACGCCTGCAGCGCCGTGTGCGCGCTGCCGAGCAGCAAGAACGCCGGCCCGATCGCGACGAAGCTCCACATGATCACGCGCTTGGCGCCGAAACGATCGGCCATGCGTCCGCCGAGCAGCACCCCTGCCAGACCGATCACCAGCATCATGGACAGCGCCACCGCGCCGCTCTGCAACGTCACGTGGAGATTGCGCGCCCAGTACGTGGGAAGAAAAGTGTTCATGGCGACGAACATCACGCTGCGCATGCCGATCGCCACGCCGAGCAAGGCGAACGCACCCCAGAGATCCGGCGGGAGCGAGTCGCTGTCGCGCGCCGCGTGCTTCGCGCCGCGCTGACGTGGCAGTGCGGTCATCGCGCGATTGAGCACCCACGCGGCGGGGATCGAGAGCAGGCAGACCACCGCCAGCGCGCCGCGGCTGTCGGGATTGGCGAGCGGCACGATGACGATCGGTGCCAATGCGAAACCGATGTTGCCGCCAATGGTGAAAAAGCTCATGCCGGTGCCCTTCCGATCACCGGAGAACAGGTTCACCGCCCGTGTCGCCTCGGGATGGAATGCTGCCACGCCGATGCCGGCCATCGCCACGGCGATCAGCGCAAGCGTATAGGTCGGCGCCATCACGGCCGCAGCCACGCCACCCGCCGCCGTCACCAGCCCGACCGTGGTCAGCCACGGCAAGGCCTTGCGGTCGGCGAGCCAGCCGAAGTACGGCTGCAGCACGGCGGAAAGGATCGTCGCCGCGAATACCGCGCTGGCGCCGCGTGCGAGCGTGAGATGGAAGGTGGCAATGAAGTACGGCACCAGCGCCGGCACGGCTGCCTGATAGAAATCGGTGGCGCCGTGGCCCAGCATGATGCGGGTGATCTGCGGCCGGTCGAACGTGGCCGTGGCACGGGGGCTGTCGAGCGTGGCGCCGATGGCGGTCACGGTGTGCTCGCCGCCGAGGCGTCGGGCCGGGGCACGTAGCGCCCGCGTCGGAAGAGTGCCGTGACGGCGGCGGTTGCCGCGGCAGGATCGCGCGCGGCGATCGCCGCCAGCACCGCCTCATGCTCGGCGCTGGTATCGACGTCGTCGAACGCGCTGGCGCGCTTGTGCACCATGAGCGACTGGACGAGGGATTCGCTGATCACGCGATAGAGGTGGATCAGCATGTCGTTCTGCGTGGCGGCCACGATGCGTGCGTGGAACGCGACATCGGTGTCGGCATAGCCATCGGCATCCCGTGTCGCGACGGCCGCGGCGCGCGCGTCGAGCAGTTCACGCAGGGCCACGAGATCGTCGGGGCTGCGGCGCTCGGCCGCGAGACGGGCGGCCTGCAGGTCGAGGGCCTCCCGAACGTCGTAGATCTCATGGAGCTGAGCGCGCTGGCAGCGGCGGCGCAATGACTCGTCGTCCTCGCGTTGCCCGGTGACGTAGGTGCCGTCGCCCTGCCGGACCTGCACGAGCCCGATGCGGGCGAGCGTGCGGATGGCCTCCCGCACGGTCGACCGACCGATGCCGAGCTGGGCCATGAGTTCGGTCTCGGTCGGGAGGCGACCGCCGAGCGGCCATTCGCCGGCGTCTATGCGGCTTTCGAGCTGGGTGGCGGTCGCGTCGGCGAGCGATGTACGAGCGACGGTAGGCATCCCTTAAACATCTGATGATCAGATGTTCTACGCAAGCTTTGCCGGCGTTTCCGGGCCGGGAATGCGCGGTTCGGGCCTCGCCAGCATTGAAAGCACACGTTCCTCCAGGCAAATTGCGGGGTGACCACGCAACGTTCGACCAGCCTCCGCTGTGTCGTCGGCCTTGCCAGACCGGCTGCCGGGTGTGCTTCGGGGTATCTGCTTCTCGCTTGCCGTCGCCCGTTGGCGATTGCGCCCCCTACCGCCGTAGGCGCCCTTCCCGGACTTCGTGCATGACCGAGACGCAGGAACGTTTCCTCCGCACCATCCTCTCGCGCGTCGAGTCTGGCACCGTCGTCGAGTTGCACCTGTTTCCGCCGATCAGGCGCGGGACGCTGGAGACCGGCGTTGCCGTCATCGCCACCGAACTGCCGCCGGCTCCGCTGGCCATGGTGTCGGAGGAGCCGGACGCGGGGGCAGGCGCGACGGCCGCCGCAGGCGAGGCGGAGGGGAACGACGCGGCGGGGAACACGGGAGCGGGAGCGGTCGCGGGCGCGGGCGCGAAGGATGGTGCGATGGAGGACGCGGTGTCGGTTCTGCCGGCGCACGTCGATGAAGTCGGCGCACCGGCCGCGGCAGCCATGGCGGGTGGCAACGAATCGGTCGACGGGTCCACCGGATGGGCGCAGGAGGCAATCCGCGCCGTGGAGGCCGTCGAGCACGGCGGACGGGTCGGGTTCATCGAGCAGCGTGAGCCTCTCGAGATCCCGGATGGTGACGCCCTCCTCGGGCATGTCGTCGAGGCGAGCGAGGCCGAGTCCCCGTACCGCGACGAGGCGATGACGGGAGACGCTGACTTTCCTCGCAGCACGGCGGAGCACGACCTCGCCGACATGACGTCCGATGCGGGTGCCGAGTTCGCACCGGAGCCCGAACCGGCGGTCGCGGCGCCATCGCGTCGCCTGCGCATTCTGACCGCCAGCTACCGCCACACGATCAAGGGCGTCGATCGCGGCAAGTGGACCGTGGATGTCCAGGTCGAAGCGGACGTCCCGGCCGAAGCGATCGAGGCCGTGCTGCGTGGCGTGCGTCATCGCAGCACCGAACCTGCCGACCCCGAACTCGTCGCGCTCGATGTGCTCACGCACCTCGTCGCCCCGGCGGTCATCGCGCCGGCCGCGTGACCTGATGCAGATGGAGGCGCGCGAGGGGCTGCGGGACGACCTCGATCAGTTCCGCACCTTCCTGCGGGAGCACAACCTGCCCGTGACGCAGCAGCGACTCGCGATCGCGCGAGTCGTGTTCGCCTCCGACCGGCATCTGTCGGTGGAGGAAGTGGCGCACGACGTGGCCACGCAGGGCGAGAACGCCGGTACCGCCACGATCTATCGCACGCTCGACCTGCTGGTGAAGAGCGGACTGGTGGTCGAGCGCGACTTCGGCGAAGGGTTCCGACGGTTCGAACCGTCGCGCGGCATTCCGCATCACGAGCACATGCTCTGTTCGGTGTGCGGGCGGGTCGACGAGTTTCGCGATGAGCGTCTGGAACGGATGACGACGATCATTGCCGAGTCGCACGGCTTCAGCAGACAGCGGCATCGGTTGGTGATCTATGGCGTGTGCGCGGAGTGCCAGCGGAGTGGCGGCCCGCGCCGCTGATGGAACCCGGCGCGACGATCTCCTTCGCGCTCGCCTTCACGGCGGGGCTGCTGAGTTTTCTTTCACCCTGCGTGCTGCCGCTCATTCCGAGCTACGTCACGTTCATCACCGGCCTCGGGCTCGATGACGTCAGTCGCTCGCGTCGGACAGCGCTGCTGCACGGTGCGCTGTTCGTGGCCGGCTTCACGCTGATCTTCCTCGCGCTGGGCGCCACGGCCACGGTGGTCGGTCGGCTGCTCTTTCTGCAACGCGAGTGGATCACGCGGGCGGGCGGTGTGATGCTGATCGTCTTCGGGCTCTACCTCGCGGGCGTGCTGCGACTCGGCGCACTGGATCGTGAACGACGCGTGCAGCTTGCCGACAAGCCCGTCGGCTACCTGGGCACGGTGCTGGTGGGCATCGCCTTCGGCGCGGGCTGGACGCCCTGTCTCGGCCCCGTGCTGGGCGGGATTCTCGCGTACACCTCGTCGGTGGCAGACCTGGAACGCGGCCTGCTGCTCCTGTTCTGCTACGCCATGGGACTCGGGCTGCCGTTTCTGATCTCGGCCCTGCTGGTGGACCGCTTTCTCGGTTGGTTCCAGCGATTCCGCAGCCACCTCGGCCACGTGAACCGGATCGCCGGCACCATGATGGTGCTGGTCGGTCTGCTGATGCTGAGCGGCGCCTTCACGACGATGGCGGGGTGGCTGGTCGACTACACACCGGAGTTCCTCCGCCGCCGTCTCTGATCGCGGCGCGGTGGCTCAGACCGTGACGGCGTCCAGTTCGTCGCTCACCTGCTGACGCCGCAGCAGCTGCCAGTAGCGACCGCGCGCCGATGCGAGATCGTCGTGCGAACCCTGCTCGACGATGCGGCCCTCGTCCAGCACCACGATCCACGACGCGTCACGGACGGCACTGACCCGGTGCGACGCGATGAGTGCCGTGCGACCCGTGAGCTCTGCGCGGAGCCCGCGCAGGATGGCCGCTTCGGTGCCGGTGTCGACGGCGCTCAGCGCATCGTCCAGCAGCACCACCTGCGGATCACGCGCCAGCGCACGGGCAATCGCGGCGCGCTGCTTCTGGCCGCCGCTGAGATTGATGCCGCGCTCGCCAAGCCTGGTGTCGTAGCCGTCGGGCAGGTCCACGATCGCGGCGTCGAGCTGCGCCACGGTGGCTGCCTCGCGGGCGGCGTCGGTGTCATTGCCGCCGTACGTGAGATTGGCCATGATCGTGTCGCTGAAGAGCACCGTTTCCTGCGGCACGTAGCCGATGGTTCCGCGCAGCGCGTCGAGGGGCAGGGCATCGATCGGCACGCCGTCGAGAAGGATGGTGCCCTCCTGTGGATTCCAGAAGCGCGGCACGAGGTCCATCAGCGCGCTCTTCCCGCTCCCCGTCGCTCCGACGATGCCGACCGTGGCGCCCGCCGGCACCGCGAAGCTGACGTGTCGCAGCACCCATCGGACGGTCTCGCCACCGCGGGTTGGGTAGTGGTAGCCGACGTCGCGGAACTCGAGCGTTCGACCGCGTCCGGCGTGCGGTGGCAGCACCGCTGGACGCGGCGGTGACGTCACCGACGCCGCCGCCTGCAGCACCTCGTTGATCCGGGTCATGCTCGCGGCGCCCCGCTGGAACAGGTTGATCACCCACCCCAGCGCGATCAGCGGCCAGGTGAGCATGGCGAGGTACATGCCGAACGCCACGAAGTCACCGATCGAGATCTCGCCTCGCAGCGTCGCTGCGCCGCCGATGGCGAGCACCGCCACCGCCCCGAGGCCGGCGAGCAGCTGCAGCCCGGGCGACATGAGTCCGTAGAGCCTGGCGAGCCCCATGTTGCGTCGCAGGTACTCGTCATTGAGTGAGGCGAAGTGGGCCTCTTCCGCAGCTTCCTGTCGGAAGGCGCGGACGATGCGCGCACCGCTGATGTTTTCCTGCGCATGCGTCGTCATCACGCCGAAGTGCTCCTGCACCGCTTCGAATCGGCGATGAATCAGCGCGCCGAGCCAGGCCATGACGACTGGCAGCAGCACCATCGGCAGCACCGCGATTCCGGTGAGGTGCGGGCTGATGCCGACCATGAAGACGAGCGCGAAAATGCCGCCGGCGATCGTGTTCACGAGGTACATGATCGCCGGCCCCGCGACCATCCGGACGGCCGAGAGATCGTTGGTGAGCCGGGCCATCAGATCGCCGGTGCGGTTTCGGCCGAAGAAGCCGGCGTCCAGCGTCACCAGGTGCCGGAACATTGCGTTCCTGAGGTCGTATTCCACATGCCGACTGATGGCATTCAGGATATTCCGCATCTGGAAACGCAGCACGCCGGTCACGAGGGCGGTGCCGATCATGGCGGCGGCGATTCTCCACAACGCACGCGGTAGCGCACCCGCCTCGAGCTCATCGACCGCGCGCCGGAGCAGCCAGGGAATGACGCTCGCGGTTGCGCTCGACCCGATCACGCAGGCGAGGCCGAGCGTCATGCGGTGACGGTAGGTGGCAACGAACGGGACCAGCGCGCGCAGGGCCCGGATGCTGCTGGTACGAGGCTTGCTCATCAGGACGGTAAGCGCTTCAACGACGGCAGCACAGACGTCGTGGCGCGACATCTGCACAAGGAGAACACATGACTACACTGCAATTTATGCCGAGACGTTTCTTCCCGCTCGCCGCCTCAGCCCTCGTGCTGCTCGGTGCCTGCGGCGATGCGAAGCGCGACGATACATCTCGTGATGTGGCGCTGACGACGGATTCCGTGTCGCGCCTTCCGCTCGGCGATACCGCCCTGCTTACGGCCGAGTTGCCGTCTCCGGCAGCGCCGACTGCGCAAGAGCCACTGGTGGCCGGACGTGCGCCACTGAGTGCCGCGCAGGCTCCAGCCGACGTGAAGGCACCGGCGACAACGGCCGTGGCGGCAGCGCGCGCGCCGCGCCCCAGGCGCGTGGCCACCGCCCCCGTCACTGACGCGACTGCGCCGCAGTCAGCCCCCGCCGCGCCTGCCCGGACGAGCGGTGAGATTGCGGCTGGGACCACGATCGGTGTGTCGAACGGTCCGAAGGTCTGTTCGAGCACGCTGCAGGTGGGTGATCGAGTGACGGTCACGAACAACGCCGCCGTGTCGGGCTCCAACGGTGTCTCGATCCCGTCGGGTGCACGCTTCGGCCTCGTCGTGACCAAGTCCAGGACGTCGGGCTCGCAGGGCGCTGCGGCTGAACTCGAATTCGACGTCCGCAGCGTGACGTTCGGCGGCGAGACCTACACCGTCGCCGGCAGCGTCTCGACGGAGGCCGTGGTGATGGAGCGCAAGGGCGGCGATGCCCGGAAAGTGGCGATCGGCGCGGCGGCAGGCGCCGTGATCGGCAACATCATCGGGGGAGGGAGCCGGGTGCAGCGGACGGCGGTCGGTGCGGCTGCGGGTGGTGCGGCCGGAGCCGTGACGGCGGCCGTGACGGGTGATCGGCTCGCCTGCCTGCCTGAAGCTGCTGCGCTGACCGTCCGCCTGGGCAGTGCCCTGACCGTCCAGAACTGAGACAGGTTCGGCGCGACGAACCCGTGGGTTCGTCGTCGGTTCGACGGGCAGGAACGAGGGTGACGGACTGAGGATGGGGGCGCCCGTGTCTGCTCGTGCAGGCACGGGCGCCTTCCGTCGGGCTCCGTCACCTGCGTGCTTCCGGCTCCGCAGGGTTTTCCGGCACCGCAGGGTTCGACACTATCGGACCGCCAGACACGTCGGATCTGCCGACGACCAGGCGTAAACCGTCTGGGTCGGTGCGTGCGTCAGACCGCAGGCGTCCGCCCTCTGTCTCGTCGTGTCCCCCTCGCCATCCGTGCCTCGTGCGTCTCCGCTGTGTTGCCGCTGCCTGCCTGACCTTCGTCATCACGCTCGTCCACGCCATTCCACTCGCGGCACAGCAGCAGCTGGACGTGATTCGCGGACTGATCACCGGTCCTGACTCGATCCCCATCGCCGGGGCGCGCATCACGGCCACGTCGCTCGCCGGCAACGTGAACCGCACGGCCCGCACCGATACCCGCGGGCGCTTCACCATCACCTTCCCCGGTGGCGAGGGCGACTACTTCATCACGGTGCAGGCGCTCGGCTTCGCACAGCGCCGGTTCGAGGTGAAGCGGACCGCCGACCAGGAAGTGCTGCTCGCCGATGCCCGGCTGTCCCGGTCCGTGACGCAGCTCGACGAGGTACGTGTGGTCGGCGACCGGCCGCGCACCACGCGGGATGATCGCACCCCCGACATCGGCGGCAGCGAACGCGCCGTCAGCGGCGGCAACGTCGCCGCGGGACAGCAGGGTGATCTCGCGGCGATGGCGGCGTCGCTGCCCGGCGTGCAGCTCGTGCCGGGCTTGGACGGCGACCCGTCCGGCTTCTCGGTCCTCGGCCTCACCCCGGATCAGAACAACAGCACGCTGAACGGCCAGAACTTCGGCGGCTCCACGCTGCCACGCGACGCCGGGGTCCAGAGTTCGCTGCTGACCTCGCCCTACGATGTGTCTCGCGGCGGCTTCAGCGGCGCGCAGTTCCAGCTGCGCACCTCGGGAGGCTCGAACTTCAAGGCGCGCACGCTGAGCCTGAATCTCGACGCGCCGGCTCTGCAGTTTGCCGACGCGCCGGCGCGTGCGCTCGGCCAGGAGTTCAGCAACGCGTCCCTCGGGGGGCTGGTCGCCGGCCCGATCATCATCGACAAGGCCTTCTACAACCTCTCGTATCAGGTCGGCCGTCGCAGCAACGACCTGCGGACGCTGCTCAACACGTCGCCCGATGGCCTGTTCACCAGCGGCATCGCTCCCGATTCGGCGGCGCGACTGCGCACCATTCTGCAGCAGCTTGGCATTCCGGCCGTGCCGCAATCCAACCCCCGGCAGCGCAACAACGATCAGGCATCACTGTTCGGCACGATCAACGTCGCGCCACCGGGATCCCGGATCGGGCAGGCTTTCACGCTGTCGGGCAATCTGTCCTACAACCGCACTACACCTGCCGGTGGCTCAGTCAACGAGTTGCCGGGTCACAGCGGCGAGCGCACCAACCTCAACACCGGCGTGCAAGGCCGTCACTCGGCCTACTTCTCGAGTGGCATTCTCACCGAGACGAACGCCAACATCAGCCTGACGCGCAACGCCGGCACCCCATTCTTCGAGCTCCCGAGCGGGAGCGTTCGCGTGAACTCGACCCTCGCCGACGGCACCGACGGATTGCGGGTGCTGCAGTTCGGCGGCAGCCCGTTTCTGGCGACCACACAGGAGAATGGCAGCGCTGGCCTGCTCAACACGCTGTCCTGGTTCTCGCGCGCCAGCACGCACCGCATCAAGCTCACCAGCGAGTTGCGGCGCGATGTCTTCAGCATCGACCAGACCGTGAATCGCCTCGGTTCATTCGCCTTCAATTCGCTCGGCGATCTGGAGGCTGGACGGGCCGTGTCGTTCACGCGACAGCTTGCGCCGCGCGAGCGGAGCGGCGGGCAGGTGGTGGCGGCGCTGTCGCTCGGCGACGCGTGGCGGAAAAGCAGCGACCTGCAGATCCAGTATGGCCTGCGTGTGGACGCCAACCGGTTCGATCGCGCACCGGCGGCGAATCCCGAGATCACCCGCATCTTCGGCACCAGCAACACCGCCGTGCCGAACCGCGTCTACGTCAGTCCTCGCCTCGGCTTCTCGTGGACGTACGGCACCGGCCCGCAGATCGCCGCATTCGAGGGGGCCGTGCGTGGTCCCCGCGCCGTGGTGCGCGCCGGCGTGGGCGTCTTCCAGAACACGCCGCAGGCAACGCTGCTGGGTGGTGCCCTCGACAACACCGGCCTCGCCAGCGGCATCCAGCAGCTCGGCTGCTTCGGCGGCGCGGCCCCGTTGCCGCAGTGGACCAGCTGGCTCGGCAATCCGACGCTGATTCCGCAGGCCTGTGCCGACGGCAGCGTGACGTCGCCCTTCGCGAACGCGGCACCGAACGTGACGCTTTTCGCCAGCGACTATCTCGCGTCGCGCAGCCTGCGATCCAATCTGCAGTGGAATGGCCCCGTGCTCCGCAACCGGTTCACGGCGAACATCGACGTGACCTATTCGCGGAACATGAACCAGCCGGCCACCGAAGACCTCAACTTCGCCGGCGTGCAGCGATTCACGCTGGCGGCAGAGGGGAACCGCCCCGTTTTTGCGCCGCTGACCAGCATCGACCCGCGAACGGGCGCAACCGCCCCGCGTGACTCGCGCCTTTCGCCACTCTTCAACGTCGTCAACGCCAACCGGTCGGATCTGCTGAGTGAGTCGCGTCAGGTCAGCCTTCGTCTCAGCCCCGCGACGTTCAACTCGAAGCTGATCTGGAACGTGGCGTACGTGTACGGCAACGTGCGCGAACAGTTCCGTGGATTCCAGAGCACGGTGGGCGATCCGCGCGGCGTCGAGTGGTCGCGCTCGTCCTTCGATTCGCGCCACCAGTTCCAGTACTCGCTGAACTACAACGCCTTCGACTTCGTCCGCCTGAGCTGGTTCGGCAGCATCCGATCCGGCAATCCGTACACACCGGTCATCGGTGGTGACGTGAACGGCGACGGCCTCGCCAATGACCGCGCATTCATCGCGGACCCGACGCCTGGCACCGACCCGCTCACGGCCGACGGGATGCGCGCGCTGCTGGCCACCGCCACGGGCGACGCTCGCGAGTGCCTGCGTCGCCAGCTGGGCACATTGGCCGGCCGCAACAGCTGCAGGGGTGTCTGGACGCAGAGCGCCTTCCTCAGCCTGAGCTTCAATCCGCTCAAGCTGCACCTGCCGCAGCGCGCGACGCTCTCGTTCCAGGTGAACAATCCGCTCGGTGCCGCCGATCTGCTGCTGCACGGTTCTGACGACTTGCGCGGCTGGGGGCAGCAGGCCTTCCCCGACGCGACGTTGCTGTACGTGCGTGGCTTCGACCCCGCAACGCAGCGATACCGCTACGAGGTCAACCAGCGATTCGGTGCGACGCGGCCGGCGGTGACGACGTTCCGCTCGCCAGTGACGGTCACGGCACAGATGCGCTTCGACATCGGCCCGTCGCGTGAGCGACAGGTGCTCACGCAGCAACTCGACCGCGGACGCCGTACACCTGGGCAGAAGCTTCCCGAGCCGCAGCTTGGCGCGCTGTACGGATCGGGCGGCGTGACCATCAACCCCATGGCGCAGATCCTTCGTCAGTCGGACTCGCTTCGCCTCACCGGCCCGCAGGCCGACAGCATCGCCACCATGAACCGCCTCTACACCATCCGGCTCGCAGGCATCTGGGCTCCGGTCGTGAAGGACTTTGCCCGCCTCGATGACCGCTACGACCGCGATCTGGCTTACAACCGATACAAGCGGGCGCGTGAGGCATCCGTGGACGCGCTGAGTGCCCTGGCGCCAGCGGTGCGCGGGCTGCTGACCGACGAACAGCGTCGGAAGCTGCCCGCAATCGTCGCCAGTAACCTCGACCTCCGCTATCTCGCCTCGATTCGCTCCGGCACCGCCGGTGCGGGCGAGTTCGGCGGATTCCTTGGCGGGGGTGGCATCAACATCCCGCAGGGTGGTGGCGGCACCCTCATCGTCCGATGATTCACTTTCCTCACCACTGCATCGTCATGGCCTCGCTCCTCCGCACGCGCCGCGCGCTCGTCGCTCTCCTCGCCACCGCCACCGCCACCGCCACCGCGGCGGGGGCGCAGACGCTGCCCCCAGTGCGGCCGCTCGGTCCGGTGATTCGCGTCTCGGCCACCGACATGCTCGGCAGCGTCTCCACCGTGCGCCCGCTGCCATCGGGCCGCATTCTCGTCAACGACCTGGTGCGGCGTCAGCTGGTGCTGCTCGACTCCACCCTGGCGCTCGAGGTGATGGTCGCCGACACCACGCCGGCCACCGCCAATGCCTACAGCTCGCGTGCGGCTGGCCTGATCGCGTTCCGCGGCGACTCGTCGCTGTTCATCGATCCGCAGTCACTGTCGATGCTGCTGATCGATGGGAACGGCACGGTCGTGCGTGTCATGGCGGTGCCGCGACCGAATGATGCGATGTTCATGGTCGGTGGGCCGTTCGGCACGCCGGCGTTCGACGGCAAGGGGCGCATCGTGTACCGCGGCATGACGCGGCCGAACATGCCGGCTCCCGGCTCGGGCGCCCCGGGATCGGCGGGGTTCCGCATTCCGGAGCAGCCGGACAGCGCGCCCATCCTGCGCGTCGCCCTCGACACGCGCACCCTCGATACGGCGTCGTTCTTCAAGATTCCGAAGACCAGTGTCTCGGTGCGCCAGAACGACCGGGGCATGATGACGGTCTCGATGACGATGAACCCGATGCCGGTGGTGGATGACTGGGCGCTGCTTCCCGACGGCACGCTCGCGGTGGTGCGAGGCGCCGACTACCACGTCGACTTCCTGGCACCGGATGGGGCACGCAGCAGCGGCCCGAAGATCCCGTTCGAGTGGCAGCGCATGACCGACGAGCTGAAGCTGGCCTTCCTCGACTCCACCCGAACGGCCGTCGAGCGGATGCGCAGCGCCGCCGCCGCGAGCGGTGGGACCTCGATCGTGGTGGGTAGTGGTCCAGGGGGCGCCGCGGCCGCCGCGCCGGCGGTGCTGGGCGCCATGGCTGGCGGCTCGGTGGTGATGCAGTTCGGCGGCCCGATTGGCGGTCCGCCGGCATCAGTCGCCGGCACCGCTGCGGCGGGCGCACCGGCCGGTGGCATCGCCATGCCGGCCATGAACATGGTCGCGCCGTCGGAGCTGCCGGACTATCGCCCCGCCTTCGGCACCGGCGCCACCCGCGCCGACCTCGATGGCAACCTCTGGATCCGCACCAGCAAGCTGGTGGATGGTGCGCCGGTGTACGACGTCGTCAACCGCGCGGGCTCGCTCACCGAACGCGTCAAGCTGCCCGCCGGTCGCGTGATCATCGGCTTTGGCACGAACGTCGTCTACATGGGCGTCCGCGACGAAAAGGGGGCACGGCTCGAAGTTGCACGGATCAGGTGATCACGCGTCCCGGCCGCTGACCTGCAGCGGCAGCATCACGTCGCGCGCCGGGGCTGCTGCGGCCGATGCCCGCTTGCGGTCAGTACCCGATCGCGGCGCCGCTCGAGCGGGGTTCGCTCACACCGTGCCACCCACCTGGCACGCGACGGATGGCATTCACGTTGCCGATGCCCTCCATCGGCGTGACCGTGTGCCCCATCGCTCGCAGCGAGTCGAGCGTGGCGGCCGAAAAGCCGAGCGGCTCGTAGCGGAACTGGTCGGGGAGTGCCTGATGGTGGATGCGTGGTGCGCGCATGGCGTCGGCGAGCGTCATGCCGAACTCGATCACATTGAGGATCACCTGACTCGTGGCGGTGATGATGCGCGGGCCGCCGGCAGCGCCAGCCACCATCTGCACCGTGCCCTGCGCGTCCAGCACCACCGTCGGTGACATTGCCGAGAGCATGCGCTTGCCCGGCTGGATCGCGTTGGCCTCACCCTCGACCAGCCCGAACATGTTCGGCTTGCCCGGCTGCACGGCGAAGTCGTCCATCTCGTCGTTCATCAGGAAGCCGACGCTCGTCAGATACACGCCGCTGCCCCACGAGTTGTTCAGCGTCGTGGTCGTTGCGACCGCGCTGCCGGCACCATCCACGACCGAGTAGTGCGTCGTGTGCATCCCTTCCGCCATGCGTTCCGTGACGGCCGGTGTCGCCGTGGCGCGGGCGCGGTCGATCGTCTGGAACAGGCCGCGCGCATACGACTTGCTCGTCAACTGTGCGATCGGCACGGGTACGAAGTCGGGATCGGCGAGCTTGCTGTTGCGATCGATGAAGGCGCGTTGGTAGGCGCTGCCGAGCAGGTGCAGGAAGCCCACGCTGCCGGCCGCCGGCATGCGCGGTTCATGTTCGATGATGTTCATCGTCTCGGCAATCGTGACACCGCCCGAGGATGACGGTGGCATGCCGACGAGTGTGTAGCCGCGGTACGTCCACACCAGTGGGGCGCGCCAGCGCGGCGTGTATTTCTCGAGGTCGGCCCTGGTGATGATGCCGCCGCCGCGGCTCTCCTCGGCCGCGATGCTGTCGGCGATCCAGCCGCGATAAAAGGCGTTGGCGCCATCGCGCGCGATCGCCTCGAGCGTGGTCGCCAGCGCCGGCTGGCGGAACGTCGAGCCCACCGCCGGTGGCGCCCCATCCGGCAGGAACACCGCCTTGCCGGCGAAGCGCGAGATCAGGCTCGCACTGCGTGCGATGCTCGTCTGCAGCGCCGAGTCCACCCTGAAGCCCTCGCGCGCCATGCGGATCGCCGGTGCCATCACCTGCGCGCGGGTGAGCGTGCCGTACTTCGCCTGGGCCGCGAGCATTCCGGCCACCGAGCCCGGCACGCCGCTCGCACGCCAGCCGACGATGCTGCCATCGGTGGTCCCGTCGGGCTTGAGGTACATGTCGCGAGTGGCCGCCAGTGGTGCCACCTCCCGATAGTCCACCACCTCGCGCCGGCCATCGGCCATCTGGATCACCATGTAGCCACCACCGCCGAGATTGCCGGCCGTCGGCCAGACGACGGCCAGGGCGAAACCGGTCGCCACGGCCGCATCGACGGCGTTGCCACCCTGCGTCATCACCTCGGCTCCGGCCCGACTGGCGAGCGGCGCATTGCTGCTCACCATGCCGTGCTCGGCAAACGAGGCCGGCACCGGTGCGCTGAGTTTCCAGCCGTCCGCGAACACGACCGGATCGCTGCGCCGGCCCGGCGCCTCGGTGGTGGCCCCAGACGGCGCGATGGGCGGCGTCGCCGGCGTGATCCGTGGTGCCGGACCAGCTTCGGGCTGCGGTGCGCGACACGAAGCGAGCAGCACCACGAGCGCGGCGGGACGAACGATGCGGAAGGAGGCGTTGAGCGGCATCGACGAGGCGGGGGGAGTGGGACAATGAGCGGGCACGCACAAGTGCGCGCGCCGTGCAGACCAGGCGCACGACCCGGCATCCACATGCGAGGCTGGTGACTAGGTTTGCCCCGAATGAAGCATACGCGGGCGCTCACCGGGTGGACAGCACGGTCCCGGACCGTTGCCCGAGACGCCGTCACCTCTGCTCGAATCTGCTCGTACCCGTGACCATCGACACCGCAGCCGTCCGAGATGCCCGCGTCACCGAGCAGCGCAATCCGCGCTCCGTCGCGATCGATCTCGCCTCGCCGCTCGAAATCGTGGACATCATCACTGCGGAGGATGCCGGCATCGTGCCCGCCGTCGCGTCACAGCGCGAGGCCCTGGCGACGGCGATCGCGGCCGCCGAGGCCGCACTCGTCGCCGGTGGGCGCATCATCTACGCCGGAGCCGGCACCTCGGGCCGACTCGGCGTGCTGGACGCGAGCGAGATCCCACCGACGTTCGGTGCCGATTTCGGCCTCGTGATCGGCCTCATTGCCGGTGGCTCGCCAGCGCTGCTGCGCGCACAGGAGGGGGCCGAAGACAGCCCGGAGGGCGGAGCGCGCGACCTCGAGCAGATCCATGTCGGCCCTGCCGACTTCGTGGTCGGCATCGCGGCCAGCGGCACGACGCCCTACGTGCACGGCGCCCTCCGACGCGCGAAGGCGGCCGGGGCCACCACTGCCATGATCGCCTGCACCGCGCTCCCGGCGGCGATCCTCGACGCCATCGACATTCCCATCGTGCTCGTGGTCGGCCCTGAAGTCGTCACCGGGTCCACCCGCATGAAGTCGGGCACCGCCACCAAGCTCGCGCTGAACATCATCAGCACTGGCGCGATGATCCGCATCGGCAAGACCTATGGCAACCTCATGGTCGACCTGCGCGCCTCGAACGCGAAGCTGGTGGATCGCAGCGAGCGCATCGTCGCGGAAGTCTGCGACGTCGATCGTGACGCGGCGCGCGCATTGCTGGAGCGCGCCGGCGGTCTGGTGAAGCGCGCGATCACGATGCACCTGCTGCACCTGGACGGCGCCGCCGCCGATGCCGCGCTCGAGGCGGCGCACGGTGTCATCCGGCGCGCGGTGCACACCGACCCACCCCCGATCAAGGCGGCCCGCTGATGGCCGCCGACGCCCCGCTGCCGGATGCGCCCGTGGTGGTCGGACTCATGTCCGGCACGTCGCTCGACGGCATTGCCGCCGCTGCCGTGCGGTTTCGACCCACCGCCGAGGGGGAGGCACCTGAGCTGCTCGCGTACGCATCGGTCGGGTACACGCCGGTGCAGCGCGGTCGGCTCGCCGCGGCGATGGTGCAGGGCACGGCGCAGGAGTTTTGCCGCCTGCACGTCGACCTCGGACGCTGGCTCAGTGATGCCGCCGCCCTCGTGATGGAACGCGCCGGGATCACGGCGCACGACGTATCCGCGGTGGCATCGCATGGACAGACGCTCTGGCACGAGCCCGGCCACTCGACCTGGCAGATCGGCGACGCCGCGGTGATTGCGGAGCGCCTCGGCGTGCGCGTGATCAACGACTTCCGAACCCGCGACGTCGCGGCGGGCGGGCAGGGCGCCCCGCTCGTGTCGCTGGCCGATGTGGACCTGTTCTCGTCGTCGCTGGGGTGGCGTGCACTGCAGAATCTCGGTGGCATCGGCAATGTGACCGTCGTGCCACCACGCGGCGTCGACGCGCCGGCGCTGGCCTTCGATACCGGCCCGGGGTGCGGCGTGATCGACCGCGTCGTGGCGGCGCTCGATCCGTCCCGTCACTACGACGCCGACGGTGCGATGGCGCTCGCCGGAGTGCCACTCGAGCCCGTGCTCGATGCACTGCTCGATGATCCGTGGTATGCCCTCGCGCCGCCGAAGAGCACCGGACGGGAGAAGTACGACGCTGGCTTCGTCGCCGACCTCGTCGCCCGCTGCCGCGCGCTCGGACGCGGGGTGCGCGACGCGGACATCGTCGCCACCGCCACGGCGCTCACCGCCCGCACCATCGCCATCGGCTATGACCGTTTCGTGCGCGACGACGTGCAGGATGTCGTCCTCTCGGGCGGCGGAGCACGCAACCCGGCCTTGATCCGGCACATCCGTCAGTCCCTGCCATTGCGCAACGTGCGTACCTTCGATGACTTGTTCTTCGATGGCGAGGCAAAGGAGGCGGTGGCATTCGCCTACCTGGCCTTGCGACACCTGCGCGGACAGCCAGGAAACCTGCCGGCGGCAACGGGCGCCGTTGGTGCACGTGTGCTTGGCAGCCGGACGCTGCCCTGACCGTTTCCACATTCCCTGATGACGCACCCCTCTGACCGACGCGCCCGAGACACGCCCGCGACGCCCATGTCGGGCGGCAGCCGCGCGAGCGACGCCGCGGCGCTCTGCATCGCGGCGATCCGGTGGGATGCGGCCCGGGGCTACGGTGATGCGCGGCCGCTGATCGATGCGGCGCTGCGACTCGGTGTGGGTGGCTTCACGCTTTACGGCGGCACCCCCGAGGCGGTCCGTGCGCTCACGCGCGATCTGCAGCAGCGCTCGCGCACGCCGCTGCTCATCGGCGCCGACATGGAACGCGGTGCCGGTCAGCAGTTCGAGGGTTCGACGGAACTGCCTCCAGCGGCCGCCGTTGCCTCCCTCCGCGACCGCGATACGGTGCGGCGTGCGGCGCGGCATACTGCCCGCGAGGCGCGGACGATGGGCGTGAACTGGAACTACGCCCCCGTCGCGGACCTCGACGTCGAGCCGGCCAACCCCGTCCTCGGCACGCGAGCGTTCGGCGCGCAGCCGAGTGAGGTGGGAGACTATGTGGCCGAGTGGATCGACGCCTGCCAGAGCGAAGGGGTGCTGGCCTGCGCGAAGCACTTTCCTGGCCACGGCCGCACCACCGAGGACTCGCACCTCGTGCTGCCGGTCGTGAGTGCCCCGCATTCGGTGCTGATGCAGGACGACCTGCTGCCGTTCAAGTCGGCGATCGATGCCGGCGTGGGATCGATCATGACGGCGCACGTCGCGTACACCGCACTCGACCCGGGCGGCGTGCCGGCAACGCTCTCGCGCGAGATCATCACGTGGGTGCTGCGCCAGCGGTGCGAGTTCGACAACCTGATCGTGGCCGACTCGATCAACATGCCGGCAGTGACGCAGGGGATCGACGAGGGCGAGGCGGCGGTGCGCGCGATCATCGCCGGCTGCGACCTGGTGCTCGCCCCGGGTGATCTGCAGGCGACGGTGCAGGCGCTCGAAGATGCGGTGGCGGCAGGCCGCATCGAACGCGACCGGCTGCGCCTCTCGCTCCGGCGGCGCCTGAAGTGGGCGCAGTGGGTCTCACCGCCCAACGACTACCGCCGCCCCTCCGGCACCGACGTGCTCTGGTGCGCCGGTCTCGCCGATCGTGTGCTGCAGGTGACGCGGCCGCTCGCCCGCGGCATCCGCGCGCCGCTCGAGATCTGCGCCGTCGACAGCGACAGCCACGGAGACCTGCGCGCGCCGCGCGTCGCGCTGATCAACGCCCTGCGACAGCTCAGCCTCGACGCGCGCGTCACCGAGCGCGCCGATGGCCCGAGCCGCGGCACCGTGGTGATCACGGCCTTCGGTGAGCCGGTGCAGGGCCGCGGCTCGTTGGAAGTGGCGCCGGCCGTGCGTGACACGGCGCTGCAGCTGTACGCCGACGCCCGCGCCGCGAACCGCGAGGCGTTGATCGTCTGGTTCGGGCACCCGCGGCTCGCCAGCGCCTTCGGCGACGACGCCCCGCTGCTCTCGGCCTGGTCGGGCGATGCGTGCATGCAGTCGGCCGTCGCGCGCTGGCTCGCGAAGCAGCGCGGCTGAATCGCCGCCCGTGCGCGGCGCTCAGCTCGCGCGGCGCAGCGTGAAGAGCGTGATCTCGGGACGCACGTTGAAGCGCACCTGGATGTTGAAGCCCACCCCGCGGCTGATGTACACCTGGCGACCATCGCCCACGTCGATCGCTCCTGAGGTGTAGCGCTTGTTGCGCACGGGCAGGATCGGCGGATCGAGGAACGGCGAGCGGCACTGGCCGCCGTGCGTGTGCCCCGACAGGATCCATCCGTCGTAGCCGAGCCATCGCTCGCGCTGGTCCATGCAGTCGGGATTGTGATTGAGCACCAGCGCCGGCGTGCCACGTGACCACCGGGCGAGTGCCTTCTCGGGACGTGCCATCGGCGACCAGAAGTCGTCGACACCGGCCACCAGCAATCCGCCCACGTCGCGCGACTCGTTGCGCAGCACGGTGATGCCGCCACCGCGAAGGCGGTCCGTCACGTCGTTCGAGACGGTCACTTCACGCCAGCGCTCTCCGTAGTCGTG
>Ga0105045_10000502_pt1 | contig 28728 bp, 24 predicted proteins | sample MAT02_FD_78089 | JGI IMG/M metagenome (GOLD analysis project Ga0105045, IMG submission 78089) | Freshwater microbial communities from Lake Fryxell liftoff mats and glacier meltwater in Antarctica - MAT-02 (megahit assembly) | ecosystem: Environmental > Aquatic > Freshwater > Ice > Liftoff... | reverse complement strand
GCGTGGAGGGTAGGAATGGGCAGTTATCCTTGAAGTTTCAAGCTTTTAGACGAATGAATGAACAAACCTTAAAGGTCTTAACTGTGTTACATAATTTTTTCATTAAACGAGCAGATGATACAAGTGCCGCGCAAAGGTTCTTTTAACAAAGGCCACGAGATCTTTTTACGTGGTTATTAGATAAGGTAGAATTACCGCGACCCAGAAAAAAACACATGAGGCAGGCAAAGATAATCGAGGAAAAACTGGTGGCTTAGGCTACGTTTTGGACGAAATTAAACCAATAGCCAAAATTTGCAATGCTAATAAAGCCTATTCCATATAACTTCTATGATTTTTTTACAGGATGTGCAGGATCGCTAAAGCTGCAGGACGCTCCCGCGGCAAGATAAAATCAAACTCTAAGCTATATTGAAGGTTGATATTATCTTGCCGCGGGAGCGATCCTGCCGCTTTAGCGATCCTGCACATCCGTGCGCCAAGCTAAGCTTAGTCAAGCTTGTTAAATGAAAGGAGTTAAACATGGGAAGTGTCTAGACACTCATGTAGGAAGCTGAGTAGTTAAAGAAGTAATTCAATAGCTAAAGCCTCAGTGGACAAATATGCGAGCCTTAATGCGTAAGCGTGAATCTGATGTGGCCTCGTTAAAGAAATTATAGACGGCTATCTTGCGGATAAAGGTGAAGCCAAAATTTTAAAGGAAGACTGGACAAGTGCACTTTAAAAGTCTATCGGGGTTAAAAGGAAAGGCGCGTATAGAAAGTTTGACTAGGAACTTGGGAGACCTTATAGGAATATTCTCTTGCGAGATCGTGAGCAAATTCACCGCAAAGCGATGAACAAGGAATAAAAGAACAGGAGCCGGGAATACATAACCAGTTATCTGGCCTAAATGGGAGTCAGAGGAGCTCATAGTAGTGAAGAAATAGGGTAATTCCTATGGAGCGAAGGAGCTCTACTATAAATATGTTTTAATCTAAAGGAGCAACCCGATTGGAAACTAATACGGAACAGAGAGGAATCTCTGCACTTGCTCTATTAAGGGCAAAACTTGGCCAGAAAGCCAAATTAGAACCGAAATTTCGTTTCTACACTTTATATCATCTCATTTTAAGAGATGATATACTTTATGAAGCTTGGAAATGTGTTAAAAGAAATGGGGGATCAGCAGGCATTGATGGTACATCTATCAAAACCATAGAAGGTCTTTCTGACGGTATCACAGGATTTCTTAAAGAAATTCAAAACGAACTGAAAACTAAAACATATTATCCTAAACCTGTAAAGAGGGTCTATATACCTAAAAGTGACGGAAAATTAAGGCCACTTGGAATACCCACTATCAAAGATAGAGTAGTACAAGCAGCTCTTTTACAAATATTAGAACCTATATTTGAACAAGATTTCTTACCTTGTTCTTATGGTTTTCGCCCAGGAAAGTCGGCACATCAAGCAGTTGGAGCTATTAAACAGGCGATTAATAAAGGTCAACTTCAAATTTATGATGCGGATTTAAAGAGCTATTTCGATACAATACCTCATGACAAATTATTGAAAGCTTTGGAAATGAGGATTGCAGATCGACAAGTTCTAAAGTTAATACGCAAATGGTTAGAAGCCCCTATATGGGAAGCTGGAAAGCCTATGAAGGCGAACGATAAGGGGACGCCGCAAGGGGGAATAATATCTCCTTTATTAGCAAATCTTTAGATGCATTGGTTTGATAAAGTTTTTCACAGCTCTCAAGGACCAGCATCGTTTGCAAAAGCGACACAAGTAAGGTATGCAGATGACTTTGTAGTTATGGCTAAATACATAACAAAGAGAGTCAAAAGCTGGATTGAAAATACATTAGAACATAGATTTAATCTAACAATAAATCAAGAGAAAACTAAGACTGTAGATCTTACTAAACCCAAAAGCAAAATTAATTTTTTGGGTTATAGACTCAAATAAATACGTTTGCGAAATAGGGAAGCAATAAAATATTGCTACATTACTCCCTCAGATAAAAGTGTAAAGAAAGCATTTGAAGAGATTAGGGAACGTACTAACTCAAAGAATGGCTATAAACCCATTAAGACAATAATTAAAGAAATCAATAATTATCTTCGTGGATGGGGGCAATACTTCCATCTGGGGAATCCAAGTAATGCTTTTAGCAAAATTAACAGGTATACCAACTACCTACTCTATAAGTTTCTTCAGAGACGCTCACAGCGAGGATACAAGAAAACAAATAGAAAAGAAACTTGGTACGAACATTTCAAAAATATGGGGCTATTTATTTTGATGAAGGAAAGATTCCGGATGAAAGCTCAAGGCAAGAGTTTATAGAGAAAGCCGGATGCGGGAAATTCGCACGTCCGGTTTGACGAGGGGGGTGGGATATTCCACCTCTACTCTATTGTAAAAAATCGTATAGGCTATAGCAATAGATTTTATGATTTGGCTTTCAGGTTGAAGTAGAACATGTATATATATAGGTTCTGAATATCTCTGATGAAAAAGCTCTTGAGCGTTTTTTTTAAATGAGATAGAATCAAGCTCAATAACACTTTAAAAAGGTCTGTATGTCCAATATTCTTGACGAGGGATTAAAAAAAAATCTTGGTAAAATAGCAAATACAATTCGTGGATTATCAATGGATGCCGTTCAAAAGGCAGATTCCGGCCATCCGGGATTGCCAATGGGATGCGCAGAAATCGGAGCTTATCTTTACGGCGTTACGCTCAATTACAATCCAAAAAATCCAAAATGGCCAAATCGCGATCGCTTTATTTTGTCGGCAGGGCATGGGTCGATGCTTCTTTACTCCTGCCTACACTTGTCAGGTTACAATCTTAGTTTGGAAGATATTAAAAATTTTAGACAATTGCATTCAAAGACTCCGGGACATCCTGAATCCTTAGATACTGAAGGAGTTGAAACAACGACAGGACCTCTTGGTCAAGGCTTTGGAAATGCTGTTGGGCAGGCTCTTGGATTAAAACTTTTAGGCACAAAATTTAATACTGAAAAGCACCATATTTTTGACAGTAAAGTTTTTGTACTCATGGGCGATGGTTGTATTATGGAAGGGGTAACCTCAGAAGCCTCATCTTTTGCAGCACATCTTAAAATCAATAATTTAATTGCCATCTACGATGCCAATCAGATAACACTTGATGGCCCTCTTGCCGAGTCTTGTTCTGAAGATGTTAAAATGCGTTATTTAGCTTACGGCTGGGAAGTATTTGAAGTAGATGGTAACGATCTTGATGCTTTTCATTTATGCATGCAAAAAGCTCTTGTCAATCAGCAAAAACCACGATTGATTATTGCCCGTACAATCATTGGAAAAGGCTCCCCTAATAAGGCCGGCACTCATAACGCCCATGGTGCCCCTTTGGGTGTTGATGAAATTGAAGCGACAAAAAAAGTTTTAGGAATCCCACAAGAGCCTTTTTATGTTCCGCAAGCAGTTCTTGATTTTTTTAAAGTCAAACTCGAATCGAATCAGGAAAAAGAATTAAAATGGCAAAAAACTTTTGATGCGTGGGCAAAAGAAAATCCGCTCCTTTTTGATGAATATGAAAAAATGAGTCATTTAAAGCTGCCTGCTGATTTGGAAAAAGAAATTCATTCTCTTGAAATTAAATCTCCGATTGCAGGAAGAAAAGCCTCCCAAGAAGTTTTGGTAGCTCTTGCAGATAAATTACCTCAAATTTATGGCGGATCAGCAGATTTATCGGGCTCTGATTTAACCATGATGAAAAAATATGGAATTATTGCCCCGGCATTTTTTAAAGGACGAAATATTAAATTTGGTGTTCGTGAGTTTGCAATGGCAACCATTGCAACAGGTCTTGCACAAACGAACATGATCACGCCAGTGATAGGAACATTTTTAACTTTTTCCGATTATATGCGAAATGCTATTAGATTAGCTTGTCTCATGAAAGAGCATGTGATTTACCAATTTACTCACGATTCGATTTTTCTTGGTGAAGATGGCCCGACACATCAGCCGGTTGAACATTATGCAGCCTTAAGAGCCATTCCAAATTTACACGTGATACGTCCTGCCGATGCAAACGAAGTGAAAATGTCATGGATTTCAGCCTTAACCTATAAAGGCCCAACAGCTTTAATCTTATCAAGACAAAACCTTCCTGAATTACCGGGAACAGACGTTTCTTTTAATGAGGGGCTTGGAAAGGGCGCCTACATCCTTAAAAAAGAAAAAAGTGAAAAATGCGATTACATGCTTGTTGCAACAGGTTCTGAAGTTTCTTTAAGTCTTGATGTGGCAGCAGAGCTTGAAAAACTCGGAAAATCTGTAAGGGTTGTTTCGATGCCTTGTTGGGAGCTTTTTGAACTACAAGATGCGCCTTACAAAGAGTCTGTTTTTGGAGGCGATTTGGGTAAACGCGTCAGTATTGAAGCAGGCGTCGATATGGGCTGGTATAAATATATCGGCATGCATGGCATTGCTATTTCCATGGATCGTTTTGGAGCATCAGCACCTTACCGAGAACTTCAAAAAGAATTTGGGTTTACTGTTGTCTCAATTTTAGAACGCATTTTATAAAAGGCTAATATGAACTCTCTTTTCTTAAAAGCATTAAACTGTAAAAATGATTCAAGACCGCCGATTTGGCTTATGCGCCAAGCCGGGCGCTACATGCCGGAGTACAGGCTTTTAAGAAAAAAGTATTCATTTTTAGAGATGTGCCATAATCCTGAATTAATTGTTGAAGTCACAAAACTTCCCCTAGATGCTTTTAAAATGGATGCGGCTATTTTATTTTCTGATATTTTAGTTATTCCTGAAGCTTTTCAAGTAGGCCTCAGCTTTGAAGAAAATAAAGGACCCATTATTCATCGTCCGATTTCTACAAGACAAGATATTGAATCTCTTCCAACTCCAAATATAAAAGAATCCTTAAATTATGTTGCTATGGGGATTAAAGCTTTACGATCTGAATTAAAAGTGCCCCTGATAGGATTTTCAGGCGCCCCTTTTACAGTTGCAAGCTACATGATTGAAGGAGGATCAAGCCGCGATCTTAAAAAAACAAAACAAATGATGATTCGTGATCCGTCAAGTTTTCATCTATTGCTCGAAAAAATCGCGCAAAGCACAATAGAATATTTGAACCTGCAAATAGATGCCGGTGTTCAAGCTTTACAAATCTTTGATTCTTGGGCCCATTTTTTGTCCCATGATCACTTTAGAACTTTTTCATTGGCCTACTTAAAAAAAATTCTAGCCGGAATAAAAAAAGATGTTCCGGTGATCCTATTTTGTCGTGGATCCTCCATTTTTGCTCCACAACTTGCCGAACTTGAACCCGCCGGAATAAGTATCGATTGGCAGGCAGATTTAAAAAATATCAGAAGCAGTATCAGCCCAACTATTGCTCTTCAAGGAAATATGGATCCTGATATTTTATATGGAAGTGAAGACGTTATCCGAAAAGAAGCTTTAAAAATTTTAAAAAGCATGGACAACGACAAGGGATTTATCTTTAATTTAGGTCATGGCATGTTACCCGACATGTCACCTGATGCGGTTAAAGTTTTAGTAGACACCATCCACTCCTATCAAAAAACTTAACACCAACCACGGTGTATACACGTTCTACCTTCAAGATGAAAAAATTATTGGTTTGATTCAATTGAGACCGGCATATTTTTCATTTTGAAGTAGCACGTGTAAAGGGTATCTTGATTCTAGAAATCAAAATTTTATTTGACAAAGACTTACTTTGTTATTATTGTAAAAATAAAGACACCTATCTTAAATCTAACACCCTTAAAAATATTATTTGCGTATTGGAGGAATTTATGGAAAGGCACCAATTTAATAAATATTATCACGATTTAAAGCCTTATATTATAGATAGATGGAGTAAATTAACCGAAGAAGACATGAACCAGATTGATGCTCGTTTTGATATATTTAGTTCTAAATTGCAAAATAAATATAAAATTTCAAAGAACCATATGGAAGAGCAATTTCATAATTGGAAGCCAAATGTCCGTTTTGAAGCAGAAGATGCGTTCAAATCCAAAAAAATACAAATTGCAAAAGAACAAGAAGTAAACATTAGAAAATGGTTAGTGGGTGCGGCAGTATCATTTATCTTATTAATTGGAATTTTAGGTGTCACTCAAAATTACACTACAACAGATAGTAAAAGTGATTTATATGCCTCCTATGAAAATATCATTGCAATGGCAAACCCAAGTTTTGGACCCACCGCTGATGAAACAATAACAGAAAATATTCGTAAGGTTTTATATTCAAATGCTCTTTTGCTGGTAGATTTGGAAGGACTTAAAATAGAAAATTCCGAAGGTGTTGTGACAGTTCATGGCACTGTAAAGAATGAAGATGAAAAAAACTTGGTCAAGGATCAAGTTGAAATGATTCCCGGTGTTGTCAAAGTAATAAACAATATCAAAATCCGAAATTAATTAGATACCTGTATTATTACAGGTTTAAATAGGTCTCTTAACAGCATACTCTTATTGTCAGCATCTATACGTTTAAATGATGTGCTGCGATAATCCTTAATCCAGGGCGCTGATAAATAGCAGACGCACCTTTTATGTTAAACTTATTTTTTTTAAAGTGCTATATCTTGCTTGAAAAGAATGGTAGAGCTTAAATACCTCATCTTCAAAGCCAATTGATTCCCAAAGTAAAGTTGTATGAGGAGATTTTAATTCTTTTGTCCATTTTTTAACTAAAAGAGAATTTTTACATTTTTTTTTGTCAAAATATTCGTAGTTTCCATCATTAAAATGAATTTTCCAAAACAGTAAAAAAATCTAACTCTTTTTTTAATAAGCCGGTTGTTTTTTGCAATCAACAACCACTTACTCGCTTCTCCCATTATTGTAAAATCACTAAATAGGCGAGTCACTTTTTCATCTTCAGGCTTTGATTTAAACTCTTTGAAGATATCAAGAAAATTTTCAAGTAATTTACCACCCTCTAAAAAGTCTTCTGCATTTAAACCAAAACGATGACTAGAAGAGGTAGGGGGTGTAAAGAAAGGCGACAGAAATAACTGCGGAATAAAACATAATATAAAGAGAAGCTACATCATTTTTGAGGATAAAAGAAGCCCCCCTGCTAAATGGGTTGCCGCTGCAATACTGAAGAAGGAATAAGAAATATTCATCATTTTACTTTTATGTTCAAGCCTGTTGGCTAATTCTTGAAAAGATTTTCCAAAAACGCTAACTGTTTGAGAATCAATTTCCTTAATGTTCTTATGATACGATGAACATAAAAGGTAACTACTTTTGGTGATCATGATAAAAAGTCTTAAGATAGAAGATAAATTTTTAATCTACAATTCTATCTTAAGGAATTTTTTTTCAATTACGAATTTTTTTATAGACGAATATGAAATCGCTTTCTTTTTAGTCTATACACGTTCTACTACAATCTGAAAATTTTATGGATTAATTACTTTATAAGTCATTTATACCGTTAGGAGGACCTTTTTAGCGCAAAGGCGCTAAGGCGTAAAGGAAAATAAACTTTCGGGGTTCAAAGAGTTATTTTTATTCTTTCAAGTCTTTCTAGCCTTTGCGTTAAAAAAAGGAAAAAAATGGTTTATATTTTTACTTTCAAGTAGCACCAGTATAGATGTTTTAAAATTGATTGAATGTGCTTTGTATTATATTTTCAGTGCCGTTAAACTTCTTCCAAACAATACTTGCATTATTTAATGCATTAACGGCAATATTTGGATCAACTGCATCCTCACCTTCTTCTGAAAGTGTTATAGGATAAGACCATTCTTCGCCAAAAATTGCCGATGATTCCTGTATCACAAAATTAGATCCATCACTTATTTTCCACACAACTAGTGCTGTATCATTAGATCCTGTAGCTGTTTGTGGATTAGAGGCATTGTGTCCCTTTGTTGTTAAATTAACAGCAGTGGACCAATTGTCATTGCCAATTTTCGTTGCAGCTTGAATAACAGAATGGAATCCATCGAATTTTTGCCAAGCAATAACAGCATTACCCGTTTGACTTATGCTTAAATCTGGTAACAGTGCATCATCTTCCAAGTTTGATAAATTAACTGCCTCCTCCCAATAGCCGGATTTTTTTCTATAGGCTGCTTGGACAATCCTATTTTTTCCAATTCTTCTTGTCCATGTAGCTATTGCATTACCTTTTTGATCCAAGGCAATTTTAGCATTTTGAATAGGTTTTCCTGCATCCGATAGATCTTTTGGTTCTGTCCAATTTTGTCCAAAATGTTTTAATGCAAATTCAACGGTTAATTTTTCATGATTGATCCAGACTGCAAATAGGTCCCCATATTGATTGATTGCAAATTGTGGTCTTTTGCAACACCGTCCTGCATGTTTGTTACGAGAAATTGTTGTTGGTTTATCCCAAGTTGGATTTGCTTTTTCTTTTTTTGCAAATTGAATCACATTAGCCGATCCTTTATTTTTTTGCCATATTGCATAGGTTTCTCCGTCATTACCAAAAAGTACTTGAGGAAATAATGAATCTTGTCCTTCAACACCTTTGATAGATACATCTAAAGTAGTCGACCAGTCTTTATTTTGATATTTAACCGAAGATTGAATAATAGAGGCCTCTCCGTTTTTTATTGACCAAACGGCATAAAGATTACCTTTTTTATCGACAGTAATTTGAGGGTTGACTGAATCACCATTCAACTTCGAAAGCTTCACAGGTTTAGACCAGTCACCTTTTAGGGTTTTTGTAGCTGATTGAATGACATAATTATTCCCATCAAATCCTGACCAGATGGCAATTGAGCAATTATCTTTATCAACAACAATTTTTGGGCTCTTTGCATTAAATCCCTTTTGCGAAACATCAAGCGGATGTGACCAATCAGCTTGTAAGGGATTTAAGAAAAAAAGTGTTGCAAGAAATAAATTACGAAACATAAATGAACCTTCTGGTTTTATAAGATAAATATTTATTTTGAAAATAGCGGTTTAAAATAAAAATTACAAGAATATACTGGTGCTATTTGAAAGTGAAAACTTGTCATAAGGCAAACATCTCTGTTGTTATTTGTGTTAAAAAAATCAAAGACGTTAATTCCAAAAAGAGGTTACGGTTTTGATTTAAGGGTTTGGTCGATGAGGTTTTTTAGGTTTTCATTAAATGTTTTTGTGATCTTAAGATACCTCTCACGATTAGATTTTCCGATCTTCAAAAGTTCATCAATTGGTAATTGTTTGAACTTGTAAATATGTTTTTCAATGTCTGAAACACCAACATAATATAGAGTGGCAAGTCTTTGAGAGGATGTTTTTTCGTACGGGATAAGGCAACGTTTATCTTCTATAAATTCATTCATAGGGGCAGCATTTGTTGTTAAAACAACAGCTCCTGCCGACATCGATTCCATAATATAGTGACCAAAACCTTCGGTTTCACTTGGACAAAGATGAATTAAACATTCGTTTTGTAGCCTAATTACCCTCTCTTGACTGACATAGCGATTGATAATTTTTAAATTAGTTGAATTTAAAGGCATTATATTCATTTTCAAGATGGTTAAATAAGGAAATCTATTTTGTTGTTCCCATGCTGTGATAATAGCTCTTGTGCCTTTATACTCGCTTGATCCTGCAACATGCAAATATCTTTGATGCTGTTTTTTTATATTTTCGACATAACGATCTTTTGTAGTAAAGCTCAAAAAATAAGTGTTTAGATTCAAATTTTTAAAAATGCGTTCCACTTCGCGTGTTCTACAAAGTATAAGATCCATCGATTCAAGTAAGGTGATATCATCAAAACACCATTCAGGATTTGGTATAAACCAATTGTGTTTTGCCGATGGAATTTGATTTGGATTAATATGCTGAACAAAAATATTGACATCGCAATCCGAGACAAGAACCTGAACATTGTTTTCAAAACAGTCGACAATGCAGTTTAGGGATTCAAGTGATTCTTTTAAAATATTTCTATCTTTTTCAAGACCCTTGCCATTGGCTTCACAAAAAATATGTATTTTCAGTGGTTCTTGATCAGTCGCACTTAAATAATTAAAAAATATAATGACAGAAAATAAATATCTCAAAGTTTTATTCATGGTTTTTGCTGACTGTTATAAGGGATTTTAGTAAATTTTTTTTATCAATAGTTGCAATCCAGATTTCTGAATCATCTTTGCCATATGCTAAATAAAACTGATTTTTTACGGTTACAAAACCACCCGGAAAAATTACACGTTTATTGCATGAAGAATTTGTGTAAAATCCTTTTCCAATAATAGGTGACGGAGATATTTTTTGGATATTGAAGGGCGGTTTTGAAGAAAAAATATAGGCGCCAATATAGTAATGAGGCATTGCATTGTAATTGGATTCTTTTGTGCGTATATTTGTTGATGAATGAAAAAAGGCAAGATAGTTACCCTCAACTAAAAGAGCGGGGGTGCCTCCTCGTAAAACGCCCCATTTCCAAAGTTTTTTTTTAGTAGTATTAAAAAATGATGTACACAAGCCAGAATGTAGATCGGTTTTTAAAATTTCATGAGGATAAAGAGAATAACCAATTAAAAGTTCGTCCTGAAATGAGAAGGGCACCCAATTTTTTTGCCAGTTTACAGCAAAATAATTATCTTCATGAATGATTTTAAAGGGTTCGCTTAAAACAAAATGATCCTCTATAAATTGAAGCTCAGCTATAAATATATCACGTCGAGAATTCGTTTTAGGGTCGATAATATCGATATTGTCGTTATAGATGAGATACATTTTATTTTTAATATAAAATATTCTTGCATCTTCAGCTTGTGAGGGAGTAATAGACTCATCATTTCTTGTTTTTAAAAGTTGAGCTTCGGAAATGATGTTTAAATCATCATCAAGCTTAACAATACCAATATAAGAGATCCAAGGATATGCTGGTGAAAGGCAATAGCGAAATGTTAGTATAAACCCATTTTCTATTTTAAGTAATGAGGGATTAAATGCTTCGGGAAAATCTTTGATTACAATTTTTTTTGAGGAAATGACAATATCATCTTTACTTTCTTTACATTCTGCATAAAAAATAATAAAAAAAATGAAACTAATCAAAAACAATCCGATTTTTTTCATGGTTTAACCCAAATTCCCCAAACATTATCGGCCTTGTATTCAATGAGTTTTTTGCAATTGCTATTTAACCAGCCGGTTGCATCTCTTGTTGTTACCCAGTCTATATCATCAAAAATAATCAAACCGCCTTTTTTTACATATGGAACCCATTTTAAAACATCATATAGGGAGGTTTTTTCTGAGTGATTGCCATCAATGTGCAAGATTTCAATATTTTCAATTGGTCGGCAACTCTCAGAGGTTGCTCTAATTAATTCTATGTAGTTTGCCAAGTTAAACTCAATAATTCTCATTTCGAGTTTTTTTAATATTGCATCATGATCAATGGATGACCACCACTCATAATTTACGCCATCCATTCCTGTCGCAGATTCTGAGGCACTCCATGGATCCACACCATAAATTTTTCCTTTTCCATTATACGATAAGGCAAAAGCCATGGGAATTAATGATTTTCCTCCAAAAACACCAATTTCGACAATCACTTCGGGTTTGATGTCAAGAATGATATCAATAAGGATGGATGCTTTTTCTCTTGAGCACCAACCGTCCAATCGAGTCATCGCGATGTAGGTTTTAGCTTTTAAAACTTGAATTTCAAAATCTTCTGATAACGCAGCCAGCTGAAAATTGTCTGAGTGCAAAGGTGATTTAGTAAAATCTTCAATGCCGTTTAAATGTTGATTGAAGAGCATTGTTACTACAATTAACAGAAGATGAATTGTCATTCTTTTTGCCTATTTTGCTAATAAAATGTAAAAATACAATTTAAATAAAAAATTGTCTATACTGATTCCATTCATCATCAAATATATGTTTTGTTACCACAGGCAAAGGTGAGAATAAAGTAGAAAAGCATTGCAAAAGTTATATACACTTCGTTTTTTGATTTTTCTACAATGAGGCAATGAGAAAAGCATGAGATCAGTGAGTGAGTCTTGAAATTCCTTACACCTCAAAAATAGCTTAGCTTGCAAGTTTTCACTTTGAAGTAGAACCAGTATTGTCTGAATTGGTTAATATAAATTGGAGGTTAAGTTTATGAGAATTGTGGTTATAGGGGCGGGTATAAGCGGATTGGCGCTTGGATATTATTTGAAAAAAAAATATGGCGACACGCTCGATTTAAAAATCATTGAGAAAAATTCAATTGCCGGCGGCTATATTAAAACAATTGAAAAGGAAGGTTTTTTATTTGAACTTGGGCCAAGAAGTTGTCGCACAAAGGGCGCCGGCGTTTACACGTTGCAACTCATTGAAGATCTTAAACTTGAATCTGAAGTTATAACCGAAGATGCTATTGCAAGGAATCGGTATGTGTACGTGAATAAAAAACTTGTAAAATTACCGAATGGAATTTTTTCTCTTTTTAAATCACCCTTAACAAAAGGTATTTTCAAAGCTTTTTTCAATGATTTTTTTAAACGTAGTAAACCCTTAAAAAAAGATGAGTCGATTCATGAATTTATTGAACGTAAATTTGGTTTAAATATTGCAAGCTTGTTATTTGATCCTTTAACTTCAGGGATTTACGCAGGGAATACTCACAAGCTTTCTTTAAAATCTTGTTTTCCAAGTCTTTATGAATGGGAAACTAAATATGGATCCCTTTTAAGAGGCATGATGTTTGATTCAAACAGACGGGAAACTTTGAGCCCCTTTGTTTGTAAAATGATGAAAAAAAGCCTGATTTCATTTAAAGGTGGAATGCAAACTTTAACATCAGCACTTGAAAAAAGTCTAAAAAGTCATATTTTATATGCAACAAAGATCAAAAAATTAGAATGTTTTGAAAATTTTGGTACAGTTTATTTGGAAGATGGATCAATACTGGAAGCTGATATTATTTTTTCAACAGTTTCACATCAAGCGCTAAGCTCTATAATTGAAGAATCTGAATTAAAACAAATCTTAAATCAATTCCATTCGACTACCGTTGCTGTTGTCTCTTTGGGGTTTAAGAAAAAAATTCTTGGAATTCAAGGTTTTGGTTATTTAATACCCTCAAAAGAAAAAGAAGATATTTTGGGAGTTGTTTTTGATTCTTTAGTCTTTAAGGAACAAAATAGATTCGCTGAAGAAACAAGATTGACTGTGATGATAGGGGGGGAGCATAAACAAGCCTTTGATCGCTATTCAAACTCTGATTTTTTAGCCTTAGCAAGACATGCACTTTGCAAACACTTAAATATCAATGACGAACCATTAGTTTATCATGTAGAGATCTTAAAAAATTGCATTCCTCAATATCTTGTTGGTCATTCAGAAAAATTATCACGTATTCAAGACGTAACTCCCTCTTGCCTTAAATTGTTAGGTTCGTCATTCTATGGTGTTTCTGTAAATGATTGTATTCGTCAGGCTAGTACATCATGTTGTTTAAAATAGAGGTGAAAGGCAAATATAGTATCTAACAATTTAGATGATATCGCGTACAGATTGAAGTCAAACATGGAACTTCCATTGCAAAAAAAAGCCGACAAGAACAAAATTAGAAATAAGTACCCATTGGCCTCGAGAAAAACGATTTTAAAAAAGGGAATCCCATGTTTGATAAGTTTACAAATCGCGCTAAGCAAGTCATTAAATTAGCGAAAAAAGAAGCCCAGCGCTTAAACCATAACTACTTAGGAACAGAACATATTCTGTTAGGTCTTTTAAAATTAGGTCAAGGCGTTGCCGTCAATGTATTGCGCGGTTTAAATATTGACTTTGAAACCGTGCGTGGTGAGGTGGAAAAGCTTGTAGGTTATGGTCCTGAGATTCAAGTATATGGCGATCCTGCGCTAACCGGCAAAGTTAAAAAGGTGTTTGAGTATGCCAATGAAGAAGCTGCTAATTTAAATCATAATTATGTAGGTACCGAGCACTTACTTTTAGGTCTCTTAAGGCAAACAGATGGTGTTGCAGCTCAAGTGCTTGAGAATCTAAACGTCAATTTGAAAGAAGTTCGTAAGGAAGTTTTAAAAGAGCTTGAAACATTCAATCTGCAATTGCCCCCGTTAGGCAGCACTCCAACTCAACCGATACAGCAAGCTCAAGGCGCGCAAGGCAAGCCCTATGAAAAGCCCGGGACTAACGGACAAGATAAAATGCCGGCTTTAAAAGCTTATGGCCATGATTTAACAGAAATGTGTCGCGAAGGGAAAATGGATCCTGTCATCGGTCGTAAGGAAGAAATTGAGCGATTGATTTTAATTCTTTGCAGACGTCGCAAAAATAATCCTGTACTGATCGGAGAAGCCGGCGTTGGAAAAACTGCAATTGTCGAGGGATTGGCTCAAGCGATCGTCAAAGGTGAAGTTCCGGACAATCTTCGTAAGAAAAAACTCATTTCTCTTGATCTTGCCTTAATGATTGCAGGGACCAAATACCGCGGTCAATTTGAAGAGCGTATTAAAGCTGTTATGGATGAAATTAAAAAGAATGGTAACGTGCTTCTTTTCATTGATGAGCTTCATACAATTGTTGGAGCCGGTGCCGCAGAAGGGGCAATTGATGCTTCCAATATCTTAAAGCCTGCACTTTCTCGTGGAGAGATGCAATGCATTGGGGCTACAACAATTGATGAATACCGAAAGCACATTGAAAAAGACGCCGCTCTTGAAAGAAGATTTCAAAAAATTTCAGTCCCATCTCCGAGCATTGATGAATCTATTGAAATTCTTGGTGGTTTAAAAGCAAAATACGAAGAACATCATAAGTGCACTTATACAACACAAGCCCTAAGAGCTGCCGTAATTCTTTCTGATCGCTATATCAACGGAAGATTGTTACCTGATAAGGCGATCGATATTATCGATGAGGCGGGTGCTAAGATGCGCATCGCCATGATGAACCAACCACAGGATATTAGCAAATATGAAAATGAGATTGAAGAGGCTCGACTTGCAAAAGAAGAAGCAATTGCCCGCCAAGAATTTGAAAAAGCTGCCAAACTTCGTGACGAAGAGAAGAAATTACGTGAGCATTTAAGAAAAGTACTTTCGCAGTGGGAGATCAATAAAGAAGAGCATGAAGTTGTTGTTGATGAGGAAGATATTGCTACTGTTGTTGCAAAACAAACAGGAATCCCAATTAGTCGCTTGACTCAAGGTGAAACGGAAAAGATTTTGAAGCTGGAAGAAGTATTAAAGCGCAATTTTATTGGTCAGGACGATGCTTTGAAAACCGTATGCCGTGCCATTCGTAGAAGTCGCGCAGACATTAAAGATCCAAATCGACCGATCGGTGCCTTTTTATTTTTAGGCCCTACAGGTGTTGGTAAGACATTGCTTGCAAGGCTTCTTGCCATTAATATGTTTGGCGGTGAAGATGCCCTTATTCAAGTCGATATGTCCGAATACATGGAAAAATTTGCTGTCAGTAGAATGACAGGTTCACCTCCAGGGTATGTGGGTCATGAAGAAGGTGGGCAACTTACAGAACAAGTACGTCAGCGTCCTTATTCTGTTGTTTTATTTGATGAAATAGAAAAAGCACATCCTGATGTCATGAATATTCTGTTGCAGATTTTAGAAGAAGGACGTTTAACAGATTCTTTTGGCAGAAAAATAGATTTTCGTAACACAATTGTTATTCTGACATCTAACCTCGGTGCAGACTTAATTAGAAAACAAACCGAAGTTGGGTTTGGTGCTAATGAAGGCACGTATGATTATGAGAAAATGAAGGAAAAAATCGAAGGCGAAGCTAAAAAATACTTTAAACCTGAATTTTTAAACAGACTTGATGACAAGGTCTACTTCCACACACTTAGCCGTGAAGCAGTATTGAACATCATTGAGCTTGAATTGAAGAAAATTCAGGCACGCCTGCAAAGAAAAGACATTTATATTAGACTTGACGATGCTGCAAAAAATTTCCTTGTCGACAAAGGGTTTGTTCCTGAAATGGGTGCAAGACCACTTAGACGCACAATTGAGGAATTTGTGGAAGGACCGCTTGCCGAACTTATTTTGCAACACCCCGATGAAGGGCGTCGCTGCTTAATTACGGTTGAGGATGGTCTGATAAAAGTTGTAGACGAAGAAGTCTTTCCAAATGAGCGCAGTCAAAGAGTGCCTACCACAACTGAGGCTTAAATTCTATAATTCACCACTGATTCTCTCAGTGGTGAATTATATCTATGACGTTATTTTTTCATAACGAAATTTTACCCTAACTTTACGTTAGGAAAGCTTAGCTTAATGCGTATGGGCATGCGAATGAATGTGATAATTACGAAATCTGGAATTGTAAAGTGATGGAAAAGGGCCGTGCCATGGCACGACCTTGAAGTCTAGACGATTTTGCTTTCCCAGTCTTTGATGTATTCCAGTAAAGCTTTTTTGGTCGGATGGGTATTCAAAAAAGAGATTGTATCTTTGTTGCTGCAAAAATGGGCAATCTTTGCTAGCAAGTGCAAATGACTTTTATCACCACATGCAAACAAAAAGAAAAGGGTGCTAACAGGCTTTCCATCGAGCGCCCCATATTCAATTGGGCTTTCAGGAAAAACAACAGTGACGACATCATGAGAAGTGTTTAAGAGGAAATCTCTTGGATGAGGAATTCCTATTCCATTATTTAAAGCTGTCGGTTGAAGAATTTCACGATCTAAAAGAAGTTCGGAAATCACTTCAGCATCAAGGTTCAATTCTTTTGCAATGGTTTTAGAAGCTGTTCGAATAAGATCTTCTTTTGTCTTGCCTTGCGCTTTATGAATTACGCCACCTTTATGGATAGCGCGAAAGAGGCTAAATTGCTTAACTCCACCTTTGATGGCCGGTGGATCTTCTTCATTGTCTTTTTCATTTGGCGCATCAAGATCTAATTCACTCCACTCTTTTTCATTAGCTGTAAGTGGAAGTTTATGGTTTAAAACCCAATTTTCAATTTCAACGCGGCTAAACCGGTATTGATGATTGATGCGATAAGCAGGGATTTTACCGTGGGAAAGCCAGCGGCGTATTGTCATCTCTGATACATTCAATAAATCTGCGACATCTTTAAGTTTTAAGTCCATAATCACTCCGTTTTGCAATCAACTAGAAGGCTTTGAAGAGTTCCATAATAGCTTCCGGCGAATTACGTGTTAATATTTTTTTTCTACGTTCTTCATCTTTAATAGCCATTGTCAAGCTTGAAAGAATTTGTAAATATTCTGTTTGCTTGTCATCAGGCCCACCCACCATAAAAATTAATCTTACAGGGGCGCGATCCAAAGAATTCCATTCCACACCTTTTTGCAAGACACCAATTACAATAAAAAATTCTTCATAAGTATCGAGTTTTGCATGAGGAATGGCCACACCCATTCCGATTCCGGTAGAAATAATTTTTTCGCGCTCAATTAAGGCATCAAAAAAAATTTGATTATCTTTTAGATTTCCGGTTTCTTGAGCTTTAGTAATCAATTCTTTTAAAGCAGCATCCCTTGAGTCAGCATTAAGAAAGGTAATTAGATCAGCATTTAAATAGTTATAGATTTTTAGCATAGTTTTATATTAATGGATCCCTGTGTGCCCAAAGCCATTGATTCCACGGGGAGTGGAGTTAAGTTTATCTTCAGTTACTTCTAAAAAGTTTGCTTGAATAACAGAAGACACAATCAGTTGAGCAATACGCATGCCGGGTAAAATATGAAAATTTTCTTTTCCATGATTAATTAATATAATTCCAATTTCACCGCGGTAATCGGCATCGATTGTTCCTGGAGTATTTAAAACGGTTATTTGATTTTTTAAAGCAAGACCACTTCTTGGTCGTACCTGGATTTCATAACCGCTTGGAATGGCAACTTTTAATCCGGTTGGAATAAGCACTGATGTACCCGGCAATAAAATGATTTCTTGATCAATATTTGCTCTGGCATCAGCACCGGCAGCATCTGTTGATGAATAAACCGGCAGGTTTTCAGGATTTTTAGTAAAAATAGGAACGGTAATCTGTAGTTTTGTCATTTTTTAAAAGGTATTTTAGTGTTTTTAAGCTTGTCCGTTAAAAAACGAAATCAGCTCTCCAATTTTGTTTTTGAGTTCATGACGTCTAACAATACAATCTATTAGGCCATGTTGCAACAAAAATTCTGATTTTTGAGAACCGGGAGGCAATTGTTGTCCAATTGTTTGCTCAATTACACGAGGACCCGCAAAACAAATTAAGGCATCAGGTTCTGCTACGATGATGTCTCCGAGCGATGCGAACGAGGCTGTTACCCCACCTGTTGTTGGGTTTGTTAAAATAGAAATATAAGGGATTTTAGCTTCATGTAATTTGGCAAGGGCAGCTGATGTTTTTGCCATCTGCATGAGTGAAAGGATAGATTCTTGCATTCTTGCGCCACCGCTGGTTGAAACAATTACCAAGGCAAGTTTTTGTGCCAAGGCATACTCAATTATAAGGGTAAGTTTTTCTCCGACGACAGAACCCATTGAGCCTGCCATAAAATTAAAATCCATAACTGCAAGAGCAATATTTTGATTTAAAATTTTACAATGTCCGACAATGACACCTTCTTTATGGCCTGATTTTTCTTTTGCATTGACAAGTCTTGTGGCATAACTTTCAGTGTCGACAAAATTTAGAGGGTCGACAGATTCTAAATTATTGTACAGCTCTTGAAATGTGTCGGTATCGCTAAGGCTTTTAATTCTTTCATCAGCAGAGAGGCGATAGTGGTAATCACATTTTGGGCAGCAATTAATATTTTGCTCAAGTTCATTTGCATGAATCAATTCATTGCAATGAGGACATTTTAACCAGCCACCGAAACCATCTTTTTTTGTGGTTTGAATTTTTATTTTAGGTTTATTTCTTGAAAATAATCTCATTAACAACCTTTTATCTTAATATTAGTATTTTTGATTTTAAGGGAGATCGTTGAATATTTCAAGCTAATATCATCAATTATCTTAAATTTTTTTAAATTCTTGCTGTAAAATTAAGGAAATCTTTATTTGCTTAATAAAACGTATATAGGTTGTTTAGGTTAATAGTTTGCTGTGTTTAATTTGTTTCGTGTTTAATAATAGTTGTGTCGTTTATTAATTATTAAGACTATTCAGCGTGATTTTTGTCCTTTAGGATTCCTTCTTTTTCTTGACTTAAAAAAATAATGCGACGAGAATAAGCGTTAGCTTGTGCGGCATCCATGATGCGAGTTTTAGTTATCAATTTCACAATTTGAGGAAATAAAATGAAAAAATTTGGCTCTTTTCTTATTGCATGCCTTGTTGTGGCTCAAACAACATTTGCCGCTGTATCTCCCCTGGCGGAAAGCGTATTAGAATATGAAGCTATTGCTGATGCAATAGGTGACCCTGCTTTTACGGTTATTGGTCAAAATGAATTTATTGTTAGTATTAAGAGAACTACAAGACGTATTAATACTTTAGGAGAAGTTAAATACACTATTTTGACACGTTCAAGTAGCCCTTCAAGATGTCAAAGACCGGCAACTCCGGCTAGTTACATTGCAACATTGAACATCGCTCAAAATACTGGGATTGGACCAAATATCATAACTGTTGTAAGTATTGTTCCAAAAAACTAAAGATTTAAATTAAAGCAATTCTAGAGTACAGCAATTAAAATTGCTGTACTCTAGAATTTACAGCGTACTAGCTGCTAAGATTAACTATTTCTTAGCTTCTTCATAGCGATCAGAAACGTTTTTCCAGTTCACAATTGACCAAATCGCTTTAACATAATCTGGACGTACATTCTTATACTGTAAATAATAAGCATGCTCCCAAACATCCAAGCCAAATAATGGAATAAAACCCTTTCCGCTAAGTGGATCTTGGTTTTCGCAAGGTTGAATTTCTAGGCGGTTTAGTCCTTTATTAAGCCCGAGCCATACCCAACCTGAACCTTGAAGAGCAACAGCTTTTTGGCTAAATTGTTCAATAAATTTTTCTAAAGACCCAAACTGTTGATTGATAGCTTCGCTTAAAGATCCCACGGGCGGTTTTCCACCAAGTTCATTCACAGGGCTTAAATTTGTCCAGAAAATGCTGTGATTGATATGTCCGCCACCATTAAATTTAATAGCACCTTGAAGAGTTATCATGGCAGGTAGATCATTTTTTGCAAGAGCTTCTGCATACTGCTCGTTGGCTTTATTAAAGTTATTGACGTAAGCCAAATGATGTTTATTGTAATGAAGATTCATAATTTCTTCACTGATGATAGGCTCTAAGGCGTTAAGAGCAAAGGGGAGTTCCGGTAATTTTGCCGGTATATAAGTTGCTTGCGCCATGGAAATATCTCCTAGTTATGAGTTTGAATTCACCTAACTATAAAAATGATTAATGTAAGCCCGCTGCATTCTTGCCTGAAAACGTCTCTTTCGTCGAGCATGGATCACCATGGCCTCCTCAAGATCGCTTGCGCTTCCATTATCAGTAAAGAGTTCGCTTTGGCTTTCAAAGAATCATTTTTATAGTTAAGGAGTTTTTAACAAAGTAACGCTTCTACAATTTTTTTTCTAGCCTTAAGTTTGTCACGGGGCCAATAGGGGTCAAAATTTTATTTTGAGGCAGGGTTTTGAAAAAAGTCAAAAAGGCATCTACAGTTGAGGGGCTTGTAAAAACGATTTCATCAACGGTCTTTAAATCAGGAAGAGGTCCGGATTTGAAAGGAATTGTATCGTAAAAATAGGATTCTTCGAATTTTAAATTTTCATTTAATAAAAATGTAATAATGGTATTTCGTGAAAGTTTTGAATGAGGAAAAAAAATAAAACTATTTTTTAAGTTTAAATTTTTTAAAAGCGCCACGATCCCTGTTGCCGTCTCCTCTTCTGCTATCCATGTAGGCGTAATGTCGTACTCTTTTAAGACATGTGCTGTTGATTTACCAACAACGATGTACTGCTTTTGGCTTATTTCTTCAAACGAAAAAGATAATTCTTTTAAAGTTTCAAAAAATATTCTTACAGTTGTTTTGCTTGTAAAAATAATGTGGGTAAATTGTAAAAAATTTTTAAAAGCTAAAAAAAGATTAAATTTTTTTGAAGGGACCGTTTTGATAATAGGATAATGAATGAGCTGCGAATTTTCCTTATCGAAGATATATTTTGAATCTGCTTTGATTGGTGGATCTATTCCCAAATAAAGAATTTTTTTTTTCATTTTAAGGACTATCTATACAAGAAAAAAGTTCTTTCATTTCGATATCATCGTCTCTTGCAATAATTGCAAGACGACCTTGTAATGGTGTGGTTTCATATTCAAGCTTTACTCTGTTTAAATGTTCCAATTTAAGCCTTATCAAGGCAGCCTCAGCTATTATAACGCCATCAACTGTGGAATTTTGTAGAAGTTCAAGACGTTCCATAATTTGTCCGCGAATATCTTTGAAAGTAAAATCAGGTCTTAAATTTTTTAAAGCTTCTTCACGTTTTACAGATGATGTTCCAATGACAGCCTTATTTTTTAAGGAATCAAGAGTCATCCCTTCTTTTAAAACAAGAGAATCGATAGGGTCAAGACCTTTCGTTATGGCTATTAAAGTAAGCCCTTCCGGAATGATTTTAGGTAAGTCTTTTGCTGAATGAATGGCGATACGGCATTTTTTATTTAAAAGGAATTCATCGATTTGCTTGGTAAAAAAATCTGTTTTGTCCAAATCTTTTAAAGAGGTTTTAAGATCGATATCACCACTTGTTTTAAGGAATGTTTTTTCAAAAACAATGCTTTTATGCGATTGAAAAAGCTCTTGAAAAACTTCTTCGATCTGAGCCTTCGATAACGGCGACTCTCTACCTGCAACTTCAATCTTCATTTTTAAACCTATATTATTTTTTAACACTTAAGAACACCGAGTAGCAAAGAGAGAGAGGGTAAAGATTCTATAATCTGGAGTGCGGTGACTTGTCGCCGCTCTTTGCTCAAATCGACTCGTCGATTTGTCTGTATTCTGAATTTTTTTCAAAAAATTCAGAATTACAGCGCCCGACTAGTCGGGCTGAGGAAGAGCGGTGACAAGTCACCGCACTCCAAATAGCAAATTTTCTCCGGTCTCTCTTTGCTCCTCTCGTGTTCTTAAGTGTCAAAAAAACACTTTCACTTCAATTCAGTAAGGCCTTGACAGCATCATCGACGATGTCGAAGCCCACAATTTTAATCTTCGATTTAAGCTCTTCCGGCAGGCCGATCACATTTCTTTTTGGAATAATACATCTTGAAAAACCCATGTGAATGGCCTCTTTTAAACGACTCTCTATTCGAGAAACACTTCTAATTTCTCCACCAAGGCCTACTTCTCCCATCACAACAGTTTCAGAATCAATTCGTTTGTTGCGGGTTGAGGAGGCAACAGCCATTAGTATGCCTAAATCAAGTCCAGGTTCCACAATGCGCATACCACCTGCAATCGAGACAAAAACATCGCATTTATGCATGGCAAAGCCCATTCTCTTTTCAAGAACGGCAAGAAGCAGTGCTAGCCTATTCGGGTCAAGTCCTGCTGAGCGCCTTGAGGGTGTTGGGAAAAAGGTTTCTGTGACCAGTGCTTGAACTGCAATGAGCATTGGTCTTGTTCCTTCAATGGCCGGAATAATCACAGAACCAACATTTTCTTTTCTACGCTCTTCTAAAAATACTTGAGAGGGGTTTGGAACTTCAACAAGTCCTTTCATTTGCATTTGAAACACAGCAATTTCATCTGTTGGCCCAAAACGATTTTTAACAACACGAATCATTCTGTAGTTTTGTTGTTTGTCCCCTTCAAAATAAAGGACGGTGTCTACCAAGTGTTCAAGAATTCTAGGACCTGCAATTTCGCCAGATTTTGTCACGTGTCCGATTAAAAAGGTGGTGATTCCTTGACCTTTGGCAATATGCATAAATTCAGTGGCAGTTTCTCGAACTTGAGAAACGGAACCTGGCGATGATGTGATTTCTGCTTTATAAACAATTTGAATGGAATCAACGATGAGAATGTCAGGTTTAACATTCTCAATTTGAGCTTTGATTAATGAAAAATTTGTTTCAGATAAAAGAAAAAGGTTGTCGCTATCAATTTTGAGTCGTTCTGCCCTCATCGATGTTTGCTCGCAAGATTCCTCACCACAAACATAAAGTACAATGAGGCCTTGCACGGCAAAAGCGTTGGAAAGTTGCAGCATGAGGGTTGATTTACCAACTCCTGGGTCCCCACCAACTAATGTGAGGGAGCCTGGAACCTGTCCACCACCTATTAAGCGGTCATATTCGTTGATGAAGGTTTGTATTCTTGGGGTTTTTTCTCTGCAAATTTCTTTTAAACGCACAGGCCTGCTATTTTGCGCTTGAGACTCAAACCTTTTTTCCTGGGATTTGATTTCTATTTCTTCTTGAAATGTATTCCAATTAGAGCATGAGGAACATTGGCCTGCCCATTTAATTTGCTTATGTCCGCATTCTTGGCAATACCAAACTGATTTTTGTTTTACAGCCATTTTTAAACTCCAAATTTTTCTAAAGCATCTTTTGCAGCAGCCTGTTGTGCTTCTTTTTTGGATTGACCCATCCCCTTGCCAATTTCTTGTGTATCGATTAAGACAGAGATTTTAAAAATTTTGTTATGGTCGGGGCCTTCTTCACTGATTACATCATAAAAAGGTGGTTTTTGGTATTTCTTTTGGCAGTAATCTTGTAAAAGAGCTTTCCAATTGGATAGGGGAGTCTTTAAAATAGCTTCAATTTCATCTTTAAAGTGAGTGAAGATAAAATTTTTGGCAGATTCTATTCCTGAATCTAAAAAAATTGCACCGATCAATGCTTCAAAAAGGTCTGATAAAATGGAATCTCGCCCACGTCCTGAATTAATTTTTTCACCTTTACCAAGACTCAAATATTTTTCAATGTCCAAGTTTTGCACATACGCCACACAAGATGAGGCCTCAACAAGTCTTGAGCGCAAATAAGAGAGGTCTCCTTCAGGATTTGATGGAAGATTTACATAAAGATATTCAGAAATAATCAAACCTAAAACCGAATCGCCTAAAAATTCAAGGCGTTCGTTATGTTCAAAAACATCGCGATTTTCATTAATGTAGGAGCGATGGATAAAGGCAAGGAAGAGCAAGTTGCGGTTTTTAAACGCATATTGAATTTTTGCTTCAATTTCTGATGGGTCGCTAATAAGCTTGTGTCTTGAGTTCATGACCCAAATCTTAGCCTAATCCCCCATTTTCCTACCACAAAGTTTTTTTACTTTACTTGGCAGCGTTTCTTTAGCGATTGCATGGCAAGGGAGTTTCTTGCGATCATCACAATTTTTTCAGAGCCGATTGTTACTTGCTCCAAGTCTTTAAGCAGCTGCAATATAAGCTTACCAGAGATTTTACCGGCGTCCAATGCTTCAATTAAAGTTTCGCTCAAAGTTTGTTGGGTCGGCAATGAAATGGCCCCAAAGGCGGCTAAATTAGGATTTGATTTATCAAATGCAATGGGGATGGTAAGATTTCCAAAAGTACATTTGACTGTGCCGGCAGTTGTGGATTTCCACTCGGATACCGTTTCTTGCCCGTAAGCTTGATTAATTAGACTGCCACCAATGTTCCATAATCCTTTGACAGTTTTTGCGCCTGCGTAACTGCCATGCGAGTAATCGTATTCAGCTTCAACTTTTACGCTTGTAGCTTTTGTCAAATCCTTCATTTTTTCGATTTTATTTTTTTGATCAACAAATGCAGCAGCCTTATACATTTGTCTTAGTTTATGAACTCCATGAACCGCAAAAGAGCCAATCCCCACAATTCCAATCATCATCCCACCAACTGCAACCACAGGCCCTCCCAGCATAAATCCTGTGGTGAGTCCGGCTGTTGCCACACCCAAGTTCCCGTACATGATGGATTGATCCCCAGGCTTTACAACTTGTTTTTCAGCATTTAATTGATTTTTGCTAATATCCACTTCTGTTTTCATCTCTTTAGTCAACTGGTTCATTTTAACATTTTCATCGCTTAATTTCTCATTTGCAATCTTGCCCTTTTCAATGGTTTCTCTTTGCTCGGCAATAAGAGCATCAGCACTTTTCAGTTGTATGATTAAAGCATTAATTTTTGCTAAATGATCACAAATTTCGCCATGACCGCTTGATAATTGCGTATTTTCTTCTAAAGCTTCTGCCATTTTAGCAGTTGCTGCCATTTGATAATCAAAAGAATCATTTGAGAGGGCTAAAATAGCAGTAATTTCAGTTTGGATTTCTTTTAGAATATTTTCAAAATCTGAAGTTGTTGTTTTCTTGCCATCAATTTCATGTTTTTCATTAAAAAGATTTTCCAATCTCGATCTTTGCTCTGCTACAATCAAAATGCTATCTGCAGACATTCTAATTGCTTCTTCAATTAGCTCACTTTGTTTTGATAAAGTGCCTTTATATTCTTCAAGCTTAAACAAGGCTTCTTTTGCCAATAAACTCATTTCTTTGCTTGTGCTGTTTAATAATGTAGAAAGTTGTTTTTTTTGAGTTTCCAAGAGCTTAAAGCTCTCTTTTATAGAACTTAAATGCTGCTCTGCTTTTTTAATGGATGCGCTTGCCATATCTAATTTTTTTTCAATATTGTCCGTTGCTTGACCAATGGCTTTTAGATGATCGCCGGCCCCCACATCGTTAATGTATTGCCCAACAAATTTAAACATCTCATTGACTGTGACAACCAAGGCGCCTGTTGCAACCACCGGAGCTAACATCCCTCCTCCAAAGGCCGCACTTGTTCCTACAGCTGCAGTAGTTAGCATGGAAAAAAAAGAAGTTCCTTGTTGATTCATGATGTTTCGCATGTGAGTTGTAAAATTTTGTAAAGGAGTAACTTCTACTAATTCTTCGGCCTTCATTTCAACAAGTGCTTCTTCTTCCTCAATCAATTCTTTTTGCTCTTCTAAATTATCAACGTTGCTGAGGTTTTTTTCTAAATCAAATTTCAAATCTTCAATCTCTTCTTCCGAGCTGTCATCCATGTCATAAAAACCTGAAGTGCTGTGCTCCAAAATATTGCTTATCTTTAGTGATGATTGTTTTAAATTAGATTGGTTCAAGTTGCTTTGGGCTAATTTTTGAGAAATAGCATCACATTTACTTGCAACTTGCTCAATCTTAACCTCTACGACTTTTCGCTCAGCTCTTAGGGTTAAGACCAAATGTTTTGCTTTTTCGGGGGTGGTTGTTTCCTGTATACAGGAAGTGCCTATCATCGAGTTTCGAATATTATTCATATGACCTCACATTTTATTAACGTTTACAAAATTATTATCATATATTAGTTAATTAATAATCAATGTTTATAAAAAAAGACCATAATGTATTAATTTTTCATTATAAGGTCGGTTGAAGGTCTCCTTTATTAGCAGAAAATTAAATCCTCGCAGGTTTTAATTTATAAAAAAAGTTGAATTGTAATATTAAATATGTTATGTTAAAACTAATTTAGTTATTTTAAACGATTAGGATTTTTATGATAGAACCAAAAATGGCACCGGGCGAATATGTGGATTGGTCTAAAGAAATACCAAAAGAGCTTTGGGAGCAAATTATTGTTGAGGCTGAAAATCCAGCACTGATAACAACTTGTAAATTATTTAAAGATATTATTTATGATCCGGCTACAAGTGTAAAAAATCTGGAAGCAAATTTCAAAGATCAATTCCCGAGTACATTTGCAAAAGTCAAAAAAAGAGATTATGTTACTATCTTAAAAATAGCCAAAATGCTATTGATCGAGCGATTAGTTACATCATTGCCTCAAGAAGCAATGGATTGTTTTGAAAAAGTAGAAAATCCTCATTATTATTCATTTACAAAAATTTTAAATGATGAATATTGTTTTAATTTATCCAATATATTTGAGCAGATTCTCCCTGTGCAATTTGTGGATAAAATTAATAATGAAGCCTCATTTAAAAATAAGATTAATTTAATATATGATTATATAAATAAAAATCATGAAATTATTTCAGATGTTAAAATTTTAAAATTGAATAGTTTAAAATTAACATTAATTCCAAAAGAATTATGTCTATTCACCGGATTAACATTCATTGATCTTTCAAATAACCAGATAACCAAAATTCCTAAATCCTTTGGTAAGAATTGGAAGGAATTAAAGATTTGTAATCTAAGTGGTAATCAGCTTACCAATCTTCCAAATGATTTTGGAAATAATTGGAACCTTCAATTTTTAAACTTAAGCAAAAATAGAATTACTGAATTTGACAAAGTTTTTGGGGGCAGTTGGAATCAATTAAAAAGAATAGATTTATCTCAAAATGAAATTAAAACAGTGTTACCAAGTTTTGGTAAAAATTGGACACACTTAGAAAGCATCGCTTTATTTTTTAACAAGATTGATCCTTTACCAAGCGATTTTGGATCACAATGGAAAGAATTGGTATTTATTAGATTCGGCAACAATCCGCATAAGCTTGATGAAAATGAATTCAAAGAGAAAACGAATAAAAATGTTCGCATTATCCAATAAGATATGCTAAAATATTTCATTAACTCTCGAATATAAAGATAAAATTATGAAATTTGCAGTCCTTGGCGAGCATCGCCATTTTTTTAGACAAAATCAAGCCTTGGAAGTAGAAGAAGTTTTAACTGCCAATCAATTGGAAGAACTTAAAAGTCAAATTGAAAAAGTTTTGGAAATAAGATTGAAGGCCAAGCCAGAAAGGGCTTTTTTGGAATTACCTAAATCAATATTTAAAGTTGCAAGAGATTTTTCACGTGAAAATGAAATTTTAAAAAAACTTATTTTAAACAAAAAATTTGCAGAGATTGCGACCGAACTCATTGAGAATAAATCTCTTCGTTATGGATTTGATCAACTCTATTTAAACGTCCCGGACCACTTTGATGGTGATGAGGTGAATCCTTATAAGGAGCTGGCTCAATCGCCCGTAACACTACAAGAAACAACTTGTCTTCAAGATGTGCAGTGCGGCCTGATGATTTGCCTTGAAGGATCAGAAGAGGTGAAGACAAGTGATGAAGAGGTTGAAAAGCCTGAAACAATTTCCATTTTTTCAAAAAAACCGGGATCTGCCGTATTTTTCACACCTGAAAAACTGATTGATTATAGTGAATTGATCAGCAATCAAACGTCACGTTATTTGATGATCGTCTACACACATCCAAAATCAATTTATTATTTGCAAGAAAATGATCCGCAAACGCATGCTTTAAAAGGTTTGGGCTACGTTTTTGGTGATCGCCTAAACGATAAACTAAACCCTATCGTAAGCAGGTAATATTTAGTGGTTTTGAAATAAATAAGCTCTTATTTTTTAATCTCCAGAATATCGGTATATAACTAGAAGTGCTAGTCAGTGCACTTTAAGTCGTCGCATCCGCGCATACGCATTAAGCTAAGATGAGTAATTATAAAGCAGGCTTTCAGCCTGCGATCATAACATCCTGAACCTTAAGGCGATGCCCAATGTCATCAACTTAAGGATTTTGCAATACAAAACTTTGCGGTTTTTTGGAGAGCGGTGACTCGTCACCGCTCTCCTGCTCAAATCGACTTGTCGATTTGCTATTAATTCTGAATTTTAATTTAAATTCAGAATTAATGGACCCGACAAGTCGGGTTTAGAGTAGAGCGGTGACGAGTCACCGCACTC
>Ga0105045_10000501_pt1 | contig 28737 bp, 29 predicted proteins | sample MAT02_FD_78089 | JGI IMG/M metagenome (GOLD analysis project Ga0105045, IMG submission 78089) | Freshwater microbial communities from Lake Fryxell liftoff mats and glacier meltwater in Antarctica - MAT-02 (megahit assembly) | ecosystem: Environmental > Aquatic > Freshwater > Ice > Liftoff... | reverse complement strand
CCCCCGCGCCGGAGATGCCCGGCTGCGCGGCCCGCTGCACAAGCAACAGCCGCTCGATCCGGCCACCGCGCACCGACCGCTGCTGCTCCACGATGGGCATGCCCGGACGCAAAATCCACTGCTTCCCCCACGTGGTCAGATCGCGGTTGGCCGCCGAACCGATATGCTGCAACAGCGACTGCCACACCGGCGTAGCGCCGGCCGTTGCGTCGGTCCCGTACGCCACGGGCTTGTTGCGCAGGTAGAACGTCTTCCACGCTTCACGCGCATCACCGAGCTCTGACTGCATACGCGCCGCCATGTAGGTGGCGAAGCCTTCCTTGAGCCACAGATCGTCAAACCACTGCATGGTCACGTAGTCGCCAAACCGCCGGTGCATGAATTCATGAAACGTGGTGGCCTGTCGCCCAAACAACTGCGACGCCGTGGGACGCTCACGATAGATGAAGCTCTCCTCGTTGTAAAACACCGCGCCGGGATGTTCCATGCCGCCTAATGGAAACGCAGGCGCCAACAGCAGCGCATAGTCATCGAATGGATACGGCACGCCAAACCACGCGTCTAGCCAGCGGAGCGCGCGCGCATTCATCGCGATGAGTGTGTCGCTCGCGTGGTTAGCGTCTACGGACCGGCAGCAAACGCCATGAGATACGTGCTCAGCGGACGGGTCTCGCCAAACCGGTGCGTGATCACGGTCGCGGTAGAATCGCGCTCCTTGAGGGGGCCGTTGCCGAGCGCACTCCACGCGACGGGCGTGGTGAGCGACAGCGTCAGCCGCCCCTTGAGGTCCGGTTGGTCGAAGCAGGGGAAGAGCAGGTGGGCATCGGATGGCACCAACAGCGTGTACAGATACTCCCGGCCATCGGTCACATCTCGCGTACGAATGATGCTGGCGCCGGCCGCAGCAATCGGGGTGGTGAACGCCACCTCCACCCGATTGGCGCCCATGCGCATTGTTGACTGCGGCACCGTGAGGTGCGCACCATTTCACGCCGCCGCCGGTCCGCCTGGCAGCGCCGTCCCGTTAGCCAGCAGAGTGCTCACAGACGTGCCGCGGAAGTCGAGCACCACATCGCCGACCTGCGCCACGGTAAACGTGATCGCGAGGCGAGTGTAAAAGACACCCTTGGCTTCACTAGTGTGAACGTGGCTAAACCCGCTGCCTGCATGCCACGCACCCGAACGCTCGGTCCCCGTTTGGGCGGAAAGGTGCTGAAGCCCCGACAAGCACAAGGCGGCGAACAGTGCGCCCAGTTAAGCCCGGTGCGTACGGCGCGTCACAGACGTCGAGTCAGACTCCAGGTATCGTGTGTTTCGCCAAAGCAGCGGGCGTCAAGTAACGAATGCCTGATCCGGCCGTCTCATCCGGGAACACGTTGGCAGCGGAACGCGCTGCCGTCGAGTTGCTTTCGCCTATCAGCCGGGCCACGTCCGGTCGCGCGCTTCTTCAACCGAACGGCCCATGTCGCCTGACTCCTCCTCCTGCGCCGGCTGCGCCCGACCCGATCGGCGGCAGTTCCTCACCTCGGCGTCGCTGCTCTCGGTGGGGGCGCTAGCCGCGTCGGCCTGTGGCGACGGCGTGATCGGCGCACCGGCCGCTGTGCCGTCACTGCCCGCCACGCCCTTCCGCGTAGATCTGCAGAGCATACCGGCGTTGCAGCAAATCGGCGGACGAGCGGTAATTACCGTAGGGAGTGACGCCCCAGTACTGGTGGAGCGGCTCGGTGCTACCGAATTCCGTGCCTTCGGCCTCGTCTGTCCACATCGCGGCACCATCGTGGACGTTCGGAGCGATGGCTTTCGGTGCCCCAACCACGAAGCACGCTTCGATCTCGATGGTCGCTGGATAGGCGGGCAACCCACCTCCGACCTCGAACGCGTGGCGGTGCGGCGTAATGCCGACGGGTCGCTCACCGTGGGTGGAGCGGTCGCGCCGCCGACGCTGGTGCTGAGTCAATCCGCCGTCGTCTTCGCGGCCGCGGTCACGAGTGCCACCTTACCCGCACAGCTGATCACCATCGCCAACAGCGGGGGCGGCGCACTCACCGGACTCACCGTGCAGCTGGCCTACGGGGCTGGGCAGCCAGGCGGCTGGCTGGCAGTCAATCTCTCCCAGGCCAACACGCCCGCCACCCTCACGCTGACCGCCCAGCGGGGCACACTCGCGGTGGGGTCGTACACCGCCACCGTGACGGTCGGTGCTGCGGCCATCCCCAACGGTGCGCAGTCGGTGACGGTGTCGCTGCTCGTGCAGGATCCGTCCAATCTGCCGGCGCTCCAGCTCTCGAGCACCGCACTGGCTTTCACCGGCTCGGCCGCCAGCGCGCCCTCTGCGCAGACGGTCCAGTGTGTCAATGCGGGAGGCGGTGCCATCACCGGCCTCACCGCCGCCATCGCGTACAGTGGTCCTGCGGGGGACTGGCTGTCCGCGTCCTTTAATCAGACCGCCGCCCCCGCCGCGCTCACCGTGCGCGCCACGCCGGGCACACTCGCTGCGGGGAGCTATGGCGCCACCATCACCGTATCGGCGCCTGGGGTGGGACCACGCACCATCACCATCTCGCTGTCGGTCGCCGCACCGGGGCTCGTCGTCACCCTCGCAGCGTGGCCAGCCTTGGCCAACGTCGGCGGCGTGGCCGGCAGCGTAGGGAACGTGAACGGCGGCCCCGTGGCCGTGTCCCGCGTCAGTGCCACGAGCTTCGCCGCGTTCTCCATGCGCTGCCCGCACGCCGGCACGACCATCAACGTGGTGAACGGCATCAGCTTCCGCTGCCCAAATCACGGCGCCCTCTTTAATAGCGGTGGTCAACTCCTCCCCAACTCGCCGCAGCGAACGGACAATCTCAGCCGACTCACCGTGGTCTATACACCCGGGGCGACCTCACTCAGCGTCTCCTGAATGGCCACACCACGCGGGCAACGCGCCGAGCCCGTTGAACCGCGTGCTCGGGGTGGCTATCATTCAAGGCTGGTCTTACCCTAGCCAAGTTTTGTCGCTATGCCGACTTACGAGTTCCGCTGTCCCGACGGCACCATTGTCGAGCGTGTCTTCAAGATCTCCGAGGCGCCGGAGACGATTCCATCGCCCAACGGCGATGGCGTCGCGATGCGCATCATTTCCGGTGGGGCCGCGCTGCTGTTTAAGGGCTCGGGTTTTTATATCACCGACTATGGAAAAGACGGCAAGAAGGATCAGCGCGCCGGTACCGGCAGCGCCGAATCGTCGTCTGACTCTAAGAGTGAGCCGAAGTCCGAGCCCAAGACCGAGTCTAAAACCGAGTCCAAGACAGAGTCTAAAAGCGAGTCCAAGACCGTGTCTAAAACCGAGTCCAAAAGCGACGCCAAACCCGCGGCGAGCGCTCCGGCGACGCCCAAGTCCGACTGATCCGATTCTTTTCGCGCCATCGCGCGCGGAAAGAACGCCGGTCGTTTTCCCTGTCATCTCCGATATCGTGAATCAAGCCGAGGCCCTGCGCGCTGAGTTGGCGCGCGCCGCGCGTTCGCTCGGGGCGCCCGACGACGTCGCCCCCATCCTCGAGCGGCCGCGTGATCCGTCATTTGGCGATTGGGCCACCAATCTCGCCATGACGCTCTCCAAAGCACTCGGCAAGAAGCCGCGCGACATCGCCGAAGCGCTCATTGTCGCCATGGATCAGGCCAGCGTGGGCGTCGTGAGCGCCGAAATCGCCGGCCCCGGGTTCCTCAACTTCCGGCTCGATGCGGGCTTTCAGGCGCAGGGGCTCCTGCAGATCCTCGCCGACCCCGACCAGTGGGGCCGACTCGACCTCGGCCACGGCGCACGGGTGGTCGTGGAGTTTGTGTCGGCGAATCCAACCGGACCGCTGCACGTGGGCCACGGCCGCCAGGCCGCGCTCGGCGATGCCATTAGCACGCTGCTCGAATGGACCGGTTGGCAGGTCGATCGCGAGTTCTACTACAACGATGCCGGCGCCCAAATCGCTAATCTCGCTAAGAGCACCCAGGCGCAGGTGCGAGCCATCGGTGGACAGCCGCTCATTATCCCCGAGGGCGGCTACCACGGGGAATACATCCGCGAAATAGCCGGGCGCTATGTCGCCGAACACCCCGAGGATGCCGCTGGCAATGATCTCGGCGCACTGCAACAGTTCGCGGTCGCCGCGCTGCGTCACGAGCAGGACCTCGACATGCAGGCGTTCGGCGTCAAATTCGACACGTATTATCTCGAGAGCTCGCTCTACGATAATGGGCGCGTGGCGCGCACTGTCGAGGCGCTGCAGGCCTCCGGTCACACATTTGAAGAAGACGGCGCGCTGTTTTTGCGCACCACGACCTTCGGTGACGACAAAGATCGCGTCATGAAAAAGAGTGCGGCCAAGGGCGGGGACTACACGTACTTCGTACCCGATGTGGCCTACCACGTCACTAAATGGGAACGTGGCTACACGCGAGCCATCAATGTGCAGGGCGCTGATCACCACAGCACGACCACGCGCGTGCGCGCTGGTTTGCAGGCGCTCGGCATCGGCATTCCAGCACACTACCCCGACTACGTGCTGCACCAGATGGTGACGGTCATGAAGGGCGGGGAAGAGGTCAAGATCTCCAAGCGCGCCGGCTCGTACGTCACGGTGCGCGACCTCATCGACGAAGTCGGGCGTGACGCCGTCCGCTACTTTTACCTCATGCGCAAGGGCGATTCGCAGCTTGTCTTCGATGTCGATCTCGCGCGCAGTCAGTCGGAAGAGAATCCGGTCTATTACGTGCAGATGGCGCACGCGCGCATGTCCGGCATTTTTCGGGTAGGCGGTATCGACGCCACGACTATTTCGGCGGAGGGCGTCGATCTGGGCGTCTTGTCGGAGCCGGCGGAGCGTGAACTGGTCAAGCAGCTACTCGATTTCCCCGCCACGGTGAAGGGCGCGTCCGAGAATCTTGAGCCGCATCGCATTGCGAGTTGGCTGCTCGAGACCGCGCGCGCTGGTCACACGTGGTATCACAAGCATCATGTCCTCGGAGAACCCGAGGCCATCACGCGCGCCCGACTCGTCCTCGCGCGTGCCACGCAACTCGGCATCGGCGCCGGCCTGCGTATCCTCGGACTTTCTGCGCCGGAGCGCATGTAATGAGCAGCCACAGTACGCACGCGAACCCCGTTCTGGTCGTCGGCTCGGTGGCCCTCGATTCCGTCGAAACCCCGTTCGGCAAGGCCGATGAGGTGCTCGGTGGTTCCGGCGTCTATTTCTCCTCATCGGCGGCGCACTTCGCGCCGGTACAGTTGGTGGGCGTGGTCGGTGACGACTATCCCATCGAATCGCTGCAGCCGCTCGCCGCCAAGGGGGTGAACGTTGCCGGCCTCGAACGAGCCAGCGGATCCAGTTTCCGCTGGCGCGGGCGCTACCGGCACGATCTCAACTCGGCCGAGACGCTCGAGACGCACTTGGGCGTGTTCTCTAATTTTGCGCCCAAGATTCCGGAGCAGTTCCGCAGCGCGCCATTTGTCTTTTTGGCAAACATCGATCCTCGACTGCAGTTGCAGGTCCTCGAGCAGGTGGACAAGCCGCGACTCGTGGCGTGCGACACCATGAACTTCTGGATCGAATCACGTCGGCCGGAGCTTCTTGAGTTACTGAAGCACGTGGACCTCATCACGATTAACGACGCGGAAGCGCGCCAGCTCACCGAGCATACCAACCTCGTGAAAGCGGCCCGCTGGATTCTCGATCGCGGACCGAAGCATGTGCTCATCAAGAAAGGCGAGCACGGTGCGTTCATGTTCACCAACGAGAGTGTGTTTTTCGCGCCAGCCTATCCGCTGGAGTCGGTGTTTGATCCCACCGGTGCCGGCGATTCGTTCGCTGGTGGTTTCTTTGGTTATCTCGCGGCCACCGGCGATCTCAGTGATCAGAACATGCGCCGCGCCGTGGTCGTAGGATCGGCCATGGGCTCGTTCGCCGTGGAAAAATTCTCCAACACCCGCCTGCTTGAAATCACCCGCAGCGAGATCGACGCGCGCGTGCAGGAGTTCCGCCAGTTGGTGTCGTTCGACGCGGAATTGGTCGTATGACCACCGCTGCCAGCGCGGCCGGTAACACTCCGCTTGACTACCGGTCGGCCGGCGTCGATATCGAAGCCGCCGAGGACGCGAAGCACCGCCTCGCCAAGCTCGTGCAGTCCACCATGACCGCCGGCGCGCGCGGCACGTTTGGTGGCTTTGGCGGCATGTTCCGCGTGCCTGAAGGCTATCGGGCGCCGCTGCTGGTTTCAAGCGCCGACGGCGTTGGCACCAAAATCAAAATCGCCATTGAAGCAGACCGCCACGACACCATTGGGCACTGCCTCGTCAATCACTGCACCAACGACATTCTGGTGCAGGGCGCAGTGCCGATGTTCTTCCTCGATTACGTAGCATTCGGCAAGCTTGAGCCACCGGTGGTGGAAGCTGTTGTGGCAGGTGTGGCTGCCGGATGCCGCGAAAATCAGTGCGCGCTGATCGGTGGCGAAACCGCCGAGATGCCGGGCGTCTACACGCCGCCCGACTACGACCTGGCGGGCTTCATCGTCGGGATCGTAGAGGAAGCCAAAGTCCTCGGCGGCGCGCGGGTGGAAGAAGGCGATGTGCTCATCGGCCTCGCGAGCAATGGCCTGCACACCAACGGCTACTCGCTCGCGCGGCGCATCATCAGCGAACGCCTTGCGCTCAGCGTACATGATGTCTTTCCCGATGCCGATGGCGCGTCGGTGGCAGACGTCATGCTCGCGGTGCACCGCTCGTACATGCCGTGCCTCGCGCCGGTGCTCGACGACATCCACGCCATGGCGCATATCACCGGCGGCGGCCTGCCGGGCAATCTCAATCGTGCGCTGCCTCACCATCTCGATGCCGCCGTCGATACCTCCACGTGGACCATTCCCTCCACGTTCCGGGTACTCGCCGAAGCGGGGGCGGTCGCTCCCCTCGAGATGTTTCGGGCGTTCAACATGGGAGTGGGCATGGTCGTGATCACGTCGCAGGATCAGGTCGCACACGTTACCGCACGCGCCGCCGCCGTTGGTATACCCGCATGGGAGATGGGGCGCGTGGTTCCGGGCACAGGGCGCGTCCAACTCGACGGCGTCGCGGTTTGATGGTCCCCGTGTCGTGGCGGGTCGCTGCAGTTTTGGGCGCGCTCAGCGCAGGGCTGGGAACGGCGGCCCACGCACAAACCACGACGGGACGCTGTATCGTGGGCGGTGGCGGTGCGGCCGTCTCGGATGTTTGTCAGAAGGGGAGTGAGCTGTTCTCCTTTCTCATGCCGCAAATCGGCGTTGCCGTGTCCAGCGGCAACCCAGTGCTCGGCGAAGGCGGCACACTCGGGGGATGGGGCAAACGCGCCCTCTCCTTCCGTCTCACGGCGGTCGAGGGGTATCTCCCGCGTAACACCGTGCCACTGAACGCGGTCGGCGCACCCGTAGCCAGCGATTTCGGCGCCGTCAAGAGTGCAATTCCACTTCCCGCCGCCGATGTGGCGATCGGTCTGTTCGCCGGCGTGCCGCTTGGCCTCACCAACACGGGTGGTGTCGATGTGCTGCTGGGCGCTTCCTATCTGCCGAAGGTGAGCGAGAATGACTTCGAGCTCGAGCCTGCCGGTAACGGTGTGGCGTTTTCTTACGGTGCGCGCGTTGGGGTGCTGCAGGAATCGTCACTCATTCCGGGGGTCAGTCTGAGCTACATGCGGCGCAAATTGCCTACGGTGGACATCGGCTACACGCCGGGCAACGAAGTGCTGCGCATCACCGGCACCAGTGTCACGTCCAACAGCCTGCGTCTCGTCGCGGGCAAGCGGTTCACCTTCCTCGGCCTCGGCGGCGGCGTTGGACGCGATCAGATCGTCAGTACAGGCGGCATGCAAGCCACGGTGGGCACTGGCGGTAGTCTTGTGAACGTCACGCTCAGCAATCTGCGCCAGGAGGTTTCGCGCAACACGGCGTTCCTCAATGCGTCGTTCAGCCTCCCTATTGTGCGAATCGTCGCCGAATACGGCTGGTCGAGCGCCGGCACGGTGCACGAGACGCTCAATGGGTTTGGGGCGCGTCAAGTAAATGAAGGGTATCGCTACGGATCCGTCGGACTCGCCACGCGATTCTGACGATCGCCGCTACATGGCCCGAGCCCTCGAGCTGGCAGCTCGCGGGGCTGGGCAAGTTGCGCCCAATCCGAAGGTGGGTGCGGTCATCGTGCAGCACGGTGAGATCGTCGGCGAAGGGTGGCACGCGTGCTACGGCGGTCCGCACGCAGAGGTGAACGCGCTCGCGCAGGCCAGTCACCGCGCTCGCGGTGCGACCGCGTACGTGTCCCTGGAGCCGTGTAATCACACCGGACAGACCCCGCCCTGTACGGAGGCACTGATCGCAGCCGGCGTGGCTCGCGTGGTGTATGCCGTGGCCGACCCCAACCCGCAGGCCGCCGGCGGCGCCGATCGATTGCGCGCGGCGGGGCTCATCGTCGAGTGCGGCCCGCTGGCCGACGAAGCCCGCGTGCTCAATGCGCCCTTTCTGTTTGCGGCGCGCCGAACCGATCGCCCCTTCGTCACTCTCAAGCTGGCCATGTCGATCGATGGCGGCATTGTCGATGCGTCGCGCGGCCGCGGATGGCTTACCGGCCCCGAAGCGCGCACCGCCGTGCACGCGGTGCGAGCCGAGGCCGATGCTATTGCAGTGGGTATCGGCACGGTGCTTGCCGATGATCCCGCCCTCACCGTCCGCGAGGTCGCCCCGCCGAGAGTCGCCCCGCGTCGGATCGTGTTTGATCGATACGCCCGGCTGCCGCTGTCGAGTCAGTTGGCCCAGACGGCTCGCGACATCCCATTGTTGCTGGTCACCGCTGGTACGAACGGGACCCAAGAGGCCGCGCTCCGGGCATTGGGCGTTGAGATCCTCGTCAGCCCGTCGCTCGCCGGGGCTTTAGCGGCCCTGCGAACCGCCGGCGTGCATCATCTGTTGATTGAGGGAGGGGCGGTACTTGGCTCGGCGCTCATGGCCGCCGGTCTGGTCGACCACCTGATTACTTTTCAGGCACCGGTCATCCTTGGCCAAGGCGCCCTCTCGGCCTTCGCCGCGCTGCCTGCGCAGCAGGCGTCCACGGCCCCGCGATTTCGTGTGCTCGCACGTGAGGCGCTGGGTAGCGATCTGATGACCCTTTACGCTGTTTCCGGAGACTGATCACCCAATGTTCACGGGGCTCGTGGATGACGTGGGCACGATTACCCACGTTGCCGACACGCCGGCCGGACGCGAACTGCGCATCCGCTGTCGGTACATCGACCTGGCGAACGGCGAAAGCGTCGCCGTCAATGGCGCATGCCTCACCGTGCGCGAGCATGGAACTGACCAGCCGTCCGTGGGGTGGTTCACCGTCGCGGCGGTCATCACCACCCTCGATCGTACCGAGATCGCGCGTTGGGCAGTGGGGCAACGCCTCAACCTCGAGCGGGCCATGAAGCTGGGAGACCGCCTGGGTGGGCACCTCGTGCTCGGCCATGTCGATAATCTCGGAGAGGTCACGCGGACCGCGATGCAAGGTGATGCGTGGCTGGTTGATCTAACGCTGCCCCACGAACTCACGCCGCTCATGGTCCAACATGGTTCGATCACCGTGAACGGCGTCAGTCTGACCGTGAACGCGCTGCTCGATGACGGCGTGCAGCTCTCCATTATCGAATACACCAGTCGGCACACGACCCTTGGCGCCCTTGTGGCCGGGGATCGCGTGCACGTCGAAGCCGACGTACTCGCAAAGCACGTCGAACGCTTGTTGGCCCCTCAGCGCGCACGGCTTGCCGGAGCGATGTCTTGAGTGACCGCACGCACGGAGCGAAGGAACCAATGCAGGAACCAGTGCCACACCAGATGCAGGACCTCACCCAGGATCCGATGATGGCGTACCGACCGAATGATGCCGTTGATCTTACGTTCGGTACCGTAGAGCAAGCGTTGGCGGATATCGCCGCCGGTAAGTTCGTGGTCGTAGCCGACGACGAAGATCGCGAAAACGAGGGCGATCTGATCTGTGGCGCGGAGTGCGTGACACCGGAAATGGTGAACTTCATGCTCGACGCCAAGGGCATGATCTGCCTCGCCATCACCAACGAGTGGGCGGATCATCTCGGGCTCGACATGCAGGTCGACGAAAACACCGAAGCCATGCACACGGCCTTCACGGTCAGCATCGATGCTGCCGCGAAATACGGTGTCACCACGGGCATCAGTGCGTCGGATCGTGCCACCACCATTCGCGTGGCGGTCGACCCCTCGTCCACGCGCGCAGACCTGCGCGTGCCCGGGCACATTCATCCGTTGCGTGCCCGCGATGGTGGTGTGTTGCAACGCGTTGGGCATACCGAAGCCGCGGTCGATCTCGCACGGCTCGCCGGTCTGCGACCGGCCGGAGTGATCTGCGAGATCCTCAACAAAGATGGTAGCACCGCGCGTCGCCCCGATCTGGAAATCTTCGCGCGCACCCACGGGCTCACGTTCATTACCGTAGCGCAGCTCGTGGCGTATCGCCTCAAGACCGAACGGCTCGTCCATCGCGTGGCTGATGCCCGCCTGCCCACGGAGTTCGGGGAATGGCGCATCGTCGGCTATCGCAACGACGTGGACAATCGCGAACACATCGCGATCGCGTTCGGTAAAGTGGAGCAAGGCGAGAGCGTGCTCGTCCGCATGCACTCCAAATGCCTCACTGGCGATGTCTTTCACTCGCAGCGCTGCGATTGCGGCTGGCAGCTCGAAACCGCCATGCGCATGATCCAGGCGGAGGGATGCGGCGTCATTGTCTATCTCGATCAGGAAGGCCGCGGCATCGGGCTGATCAACAAGCTCAAAGCCTACGAACTGCAGGATCGCGGGGCGGACACCGTCGAGGCCAACGAACAGCTCGGCTTCAAGGCCGATCTGCGTAATTACGGGATCGGTGCGCAGATCCTCCTCGATCTCGGGGTCCGCTCGATTCGTGTACTCACCAACAATCCCCGCAAGCTCGTGGGCCTCGATGGCTACGGCATCATTTTGAAGGACCGGGTCCGGCTCGAAGCGCCGTCCACCGATGAGAACGCGTCCTACCTCGAAACCAAGCGTACCAAGCTCGGTCACCTGTTCGCAATTTGATCCGAATTTCCGATGGCCGAGTTTAACGGAAGTCCACGCGGCGCCGGGCGCCGCATTGTCGTCGTGGCGAGCCGCTTTAACGAGAGTGTCACCATGCCGCTGGCCGAAGCGGCGGTGGCCACCCTCGTGGGGCAGGGCGTGCGCTTTGAAGACATCGATGTGCTCTGGGTGCCGGGTGCGTGGGAGTTGCCCGTGGCGCTACGACGCGCGCTCGTCACCGAGCGCTACGATGCCGGCGTAGCGGTTGGCGCCGTCGTTCGCGGTGACACGCCGCATTTTGATATCGTCGCCGGCGAAACAGCCCGCGGCTTGATGGAAGCCGCCCGCGATTTCGACGTGCCGGTCACGCTCGGCCTGCTCACCACCGACACCATGGAGCAGGCGGAAGCCCGCGCCGGCGGAGTTCATGGCAACAAGGGGCAGGACGCCGCGCTGGCCGCGCTGGAGATGCTCGACCTGTTCGATCAGGCGTTCGGTGGAGATTCCTACGGTGATGACGAGGTCAACGCATGATGGCCGACCTGCGGGACGATACCTTTTGGGAAACAGAGGTGCAGGAGCCGCTCGCCCCGCAGAAGGGTCGGCGTAGCCGAGGTGGCCGCACGGTGTCGCGCGAAGAGCGTATGGAAACCCGCGGTCGTGCCCGGGCCCTGCAGGCGCTCTACGCAGCGGATGTGCGGGATCTCACGCAGCTCAAGCGGATTGCCTCGGTGGTCTTCGATGACCTCGCCGTGGCCCCTGAAGAGCGGGCGTTCGCGTCGCGCCTCATTGCCACGCTCGCCGATCGCGGCCCGGAGCTTGAGGCCCAGTTAGCCGAGGTCACGGCCAACTGGCGCTTTGCACGGCTGGGCGTCATCGAACGCTGTGTGCTGCGGCTGGCGGCGGCCGAGATGGCGCGTGGTGACACGCCCATCAAGGTGATCCTGCAAGAGGCGGTCCGCCTCGCAGAGCGCTATGGCACCACGCGCAGCGCTCGCTTCGTCAACGGTGTGCTCGACGCCTACGCTCGCCAACTCGGCTTGCTGTGAGCGGTTCCGCCGCACGGCAGGAGGCACCGCTGCGCATCGCGGTGGTGAACTGGCAGTGCCCGGAGAATCCGCTGGCAGGTGGCGCCGAGATCCATCTGCACGAGATCTTCGGGCGATTGGTGCAGGCCGGCCACGAGGTGGTATTGCTCTGTGGGGGATGGCCAGGGTGCCCGCCTCGCGCCACGCTCGATGGCATCGAGGTGCACCGCGTGGGCACCCGGCAGTCATTCCCGTTTCTCGCGCGCGGCTACTGGCACCGTGAACTCGTTCCGCGGCAATTTGATGTGCTCGTCGAAGACATCAACAAGGTGCCGCTCTTCACGCCGACGTGGAACGCGCCCCCGCTGGTCGCGCTCGTCCCGCATCTGTTCGGTGGCACCGCGTTTCAGGAATTGGCCGCGCCGTTGGCGCTTGCCGTTTGGCTGGCTGAACGTCCGCTACCGTGGGCCTATCGGGGTCGCGCGTTTGAAGCAATCAGCGAAAGTACCCGCGATGACCTAGTCAGCCGGGGCATCGCGCGCGAAGATATCCGGGTGATCTTCCCCGGAATCGATACGGCACACTATACGCCCGATCCGTCGCAGCGTGCGGTTCGTCCCACTTTCGCGTACCTCGGACGGCTCAAAAAGTACAAGGGGGTCGATTTGGTGCTCCGGGCATTCGCGCAAGGCGGGGTTCCGGATGCAACATTGGAGATCGCGGGGGCCGGCGAGTTCCGCGGTGAGCTGGAGCAACTGGCAGGGACCCTCGGGGTAACGGATCGGGTACGGTTTTTGGGTCGGGTTGACGAGACTCAAAAGTGCGCCCTGCTTCGACGAGCCTGGGCGACCGTATTCGCTTCACCAAAGGAGGGCTGGGGCATCACGAATCTGGAAGCTGCAGCGAGCGGCACACCGGTGATCGCGTCGAATTCACCGGGCATCCGAGAGTCTGTGCGGCACGGTGAGACGGGTTTTCTCGTGCCCCACGGCGACGTGGCAGCGATGGCGGAGTCCATGCGGTACCTCAGCGGCGAGCGGGCGCTCGTTGAACACCTGGGGATCGCGGCGCGGCGTTTTGCCGAGGGCTTTACCTGGGCGAATGCTGCCAAAGAGACTGAAGCTCACCTCCGAGAGGTGGTGAGCAGGGAGGAAGGTCGCTGATGGAGATCATCCTGCACGCGCACCACGCCGAGGTACCGGACTCGCTCCGGAAAGACGCCGAGGCGGCCATCCGTCGCATTGCCGCTCGCGCCACGAGCGCAGCCAACGCTATCGTCCGCTTTGTGGGTGACGGAAAGACCCGACGCGTTGAAATCGTGTTGCGTCGCGCCCGTCATCGAGAACTCTTCGTACATGCTGATGCGCGTGCCTTCGCGCCGGCGCTCAGCGCCGCCATTCACCGACTCGAATCCCAGGTGTCGCGCACGCGTCGATCGCGTCGCGTTGCCGATGGAGACCGCACCGGGTGACACCGCGCCTCACCGTGGGCACGCTCTACGAATCGATGAAGGATCCGCTCGAATTGGAGTTGCTTGGTCCGGTGTCCGGTCTCGATCGTGAGATCACGAGCCCCGAGGCGTCCAGCCCGGGGCTCGTACTCGCCGGATACATCAATCGGTTTCCGTATCAACGCATTCAGGTACTCGGCGAAACCGAGATCACCTATCTGCAGTCGATCGACGAGGTGCCGCGCGCCGCGCACCTCGCGCAGTTCTTCGGCTTTCCGCTGCCGTGCGCCTTTATCACCAAGGCCCTCGAGCCACCGGCGCCGTTGCTCGCACTGGCCCAGGAAGCCGGGGTCGCGGTGTTGCGATCGCGTTTGAAAACGGCGGAGTTCTATCGCCTCATCAAGCCGTATCTCGCTGATCAGTTTGCCCCCACCACCACCCTGCACGGGTCACTCGCCGACGTGTACGGCGTGGGGCTATTCTTTACCGGCAAGAGTGGTATCGGCAAGTCCGAATGTGTGCTCGATTTGGTCGAGCGCGGACATCGATTGGTCGCGGATGATCTGCTGTTCGTCTCACGGCGCGGTAACGATGTGCTCATCGGCAAGGGCCACGAACTGCAACGCCACTTCATGGAAATCCGCGGTGTCGGACTCCTCGACATCCCCGCGATTTTCGGCATTCATGCCGTGCGCCAACAGAAGCGGCTGGAAGTGGTGGTGGTGCTCGAGGAATGGGACGCGAACGCGATCGTCGATCGAACCGGCCTCGATGTGCAGACGATCAATATTCTCGGCGTGGAGATTCCGCGGATCACCGTGCATCTCAATCCCGGGAAGAATATTACCGTCATCGCGGAGGTCATCGCGATGAACCATCTCCTGCGCTATTATCGCGGATACGACAGCGCCACCGCATTCAACGAGCGACTCATCGGTCGGATGCGACGGAGTTCCGACGCGCAGCGCTACCTGCAGGAGGATGAGGAATAGTGGCACCGGGCAAGAGCGCATGAGCGGGGATGGTGTGCGGGGAATCGTCGCCGGACACGGCACGTTTGCGGTGGGGATCATCTCCGCCGTCGAGCAGATCACGGGGCGTGGGGCGATGTTGCTGCCGGTCTCCAATAGCGGATTGTGCCTTGATGATATCCAGGAAACCCTCGCACGAGCCGTCGACACATCGGGCGCACGCATTGTCTTCACCGACCTCCCAGCCGGCAGTTGCACGATGGCGGTGCGGCGCATGATCCGCGCGCGTCCAGGCATGGCGCTGGTCACCGGTATCAATCTCTCGTTGCTGCTCGATTTCGTGATGCAGGACGACGCCGATCCGATCGCGGCCGTCCAGACGGCGCTCGATCGCGGCCGCGCCTCCATGGCCATTCACGGCGCCTGATCTCATGCCTGTCGCGCTGTATCGCATCGATGATCGACTGATTCATGGGCAGGTCGTGGTGGGGTGGGGCCAGCCGTTGGGTCTCCAGTTCATTGTGCTCGTCGACGATGAAGTTGCGGTGAGTGAGTGGGAACAAGAGCTGTACCGCATGGGCGTCCCGCCTGAGATGGCCGTCTATTTCCATTCGGTGGCGGAGGCGGCGTCCGTGCTCGCGACGTACCAACAAGATCCACGGCCCGGTCTCCTGCTCGTCGGCGACATCGGGACTATGGATCGACTCGTTGCAGCCGCCGATGGCAAAATCCGCCGCGTCAACGTCGGTGGCGTGCACCACTCGCCAGGCCGTACGGCACGACTGCGCTACGTCTTCCTCACACTGGCCGAAGAAGAGGGCCTGCGCGCCATCGCGCGGCGCGGAGTCGACGTGTCGGCGCAGGATGTTCCCGGCGCCAGAGCGGTGCCGCTCGACGAACTGCTCGTCTCGACGCCCACCGATTGAGCGCGTGATCTTCTCGGTGGTCGACGTGCTGTCGCTCGGGCTGCTCGCGGGAGTGATCGGGCTCGATGTCGTGAGTTTCCCGCAGGCGATGTTCTCGCGCCCGATCGTGGCGGCCACGCTCGGCGGCGCCTTTCTGGGGGCGCCGGTGGCTGGCTTGGTCTGCGGCGCGGCCCTCGAATGTCTCGCGCTCGAGGCGCTGCCAGTGGGGGCGTCCCGTTACCCGGAGTGGGGCAGCGCCTCCGTGGTGGCCGGTGCCCTTGCCGCCACGGGCGCGTCCGCCACCGGAATGCCAGTGGTCGGCGCCTTTGCCGTGGCCATCGCCATCGGCATCATCTCCGCGTGGCTCGGCGGCTGGAGCATGGTGCGCCATCGGCGGCTGATCGCGGATTTTGCGCGCCCTCGCCTCGATCAACTCGCGGCCGGCAATCGGGAAACCGTGGTCGGGCTCCAAGTGTTTGGTATGACGGCCGATCTGGTCCGCGGCGCGCTCGTTGGCCTGGCCATGTACCTCCCGGGGGCTTGGCTCGCCGCCACCGCCTCCGCGCGCTGGACCGTGAGCGAGGATGTCTCACGCGCGGTGGTCGTGACCTTCGTGGCGGCCGTTGCTGTGGCGGCGGTCTGGAAGGACTTCCACGCCATCTCCGGCACGCGCCGCCTGTTTCTCATATCGCTTGGCGTTGGGACGCTGTGGGTGGTGCTCCGTGCCTGACCTGCAGCGGCTCCCCGACGCCGTGCCGTCACCGACGCTGCCGGTCGACACCCCAGCCATCAGCGCGGCCGGCATCACCGCCGGCCCCCCACTGCCGTGGCGCACGCGCAGCGCTATGTTTCTGCGTTGCCTCGCCATCCAGGGTTCGTGGAATTACGAGTTGCTGGTTGGAAACGGGGTCGGGTTCTGTGTCGAACCGGCCTTGCGGCAACTGCCGGGTGGCGTCGATGGCCCCGCGTATCGCGCGGCGCTCGCCCGCCAGTCGGCGTACTTCAATGCGCACCCGTATCTGGCGGGACTAGCCGTCGGATCGCTCGCGCGCGCCGAAGTGGAGTTGGTCCCACCCGTGCGGATCGAGCGCTTCCGCACGGCGCTCTGCGGCCCACTCGGCAGTGTCGGCGATCGGCTGGTGTGGGCGGCGTGGCTGCCTGCCTGCTCCCTCGTCGCGCTGCTACTCTTCGGACTCGGCCTCTCGCCGGTGGCGGTTGCCGTCGGGTTCCTGGTGCTGTACAACGTCGGGCACCTGGCCCTGCGCGATTGGGCGCTCCGCGCCGGCTGGCGATACGGTCTACGCGTCGCCACGGCGCTGGGGCATCCAGTATTGCAGCATGGTCCGCGCTACATTGGACGGGTGTCGGCCGTGTTGGGCGGACTGGCCTTGCCGCTGGCGGCTCATCGGGCCATCGGCGGCGAAGCACCGCTGTCGCCCGTCCCGATCGGGGTGGCGATTGTGACCCCTCTGCTGGCGCTCCTGCTTGTGCGGCTGCAACGTCGTGTCGAGGGGTGGCGCGTAGTGCTCCTCTTGCTCGCGGCCTTCGTCCTCTACTCGGTGGTCCGTTGATGGCTGAACGATCAGTACAAATCGTGAACAAGCACGGCCTCCATGCCCGCCCGGCGGCGGAAATGGTCAAGGCCGCGTCGAAGTTCAAAAGCGACATTACCATTTCCCGCGACGACCTCGAGGTCAATGGCAAGAGTATCATGGGCGTCATGATGCTGGCGGCCGAATACGGGGCAACGATCACCCTGCGTGCCACCGGACCCGACGCCTCCGACGCGCTCGACGCGCTCTCCGTCCTCGTGTCCTCGCGGTTCGGAGAGGCCTGATGCAGTCGGTGCTCCGCGGCATTCCCGCGTCGCCGGGAATCGTCGTGGGCCCCGTGCACCTCTTGCGCTGGGAGGTGCCGGAGGTGCGGCAGCGGCTCATCGACGATGCGGAGATCGAGCGCGAGTGCGAACGCCTGCACGCCGCGCTCGACTCCGCGCGCGTGCGCCTCCGGCACTTACGCGCCCGCGCGGAGCAGCAGGCCGGACCCGAGGAGGCCGCCATCTTCGATGTGCAGCTCTCCATCCTCGACGATCGAGAACTGCTGCAGTCCGTCGAGGAACTCATCCAGCAGAACATCGGCGCGGAAAAAGCATTCGACATCGTATTGCTCGAATGGCGTCGACACTTTGCGCGTCACGCCTCGCCTATGCTGCGGGAAAAGGTCGGGGACCTCACCGATATCCAGATTCGCGTGTTGTCCATCCTGCTCAACCTCCCCGATCATGATCCGGTGGATGTACCGCGTGGCGCCAACGCGATTCTCGTGACGCACGATCTGACACCGTCGCTCACGATGCAACTGGATCGCCAGTGCATTGCGGCCATTGTCACCGAGGCCGGCACCGCCACAGCGCACGTGGCCATCCTCGCGCGATCGCTCGGCCTGCCAGCGATTGTCGGGCTACGGAACGCGCTGAGTTTCCTGCAGGGCGGCGCGCTCGCCATTTTCGATGGCGCTGAAGGGACGCTGATGACCGCGCCGTCGGAGAGCGAGATCGCCGAGGCCCAGCAACGCATCGCTGATACTGCGGGGCGCGCGGACGAAGTGCGCGAGTTGGCGCTGAGCGAGCCGGTCACGCGCGACGGTGTTCGGATGACCATTCGCGCCAACGTGGATATCCCCGAGGAGTCCGAGCTCGCCGCGACCAGCGGGGCTGACGGGGTAGGACTCATGCGCACCGAATTTCTGGTCGTCGGCCGTCTCAGTATGCCCGACGAAGACGAGCAGTATCGCGCCTATCGCCGGGTGATACAGGCGTTCGGCACAAGCCCGGTGATCATCCGGACCTTCGACATCGGAGGCGACAAACTCCCGGTGGGCGGATTCCCCGCCGAAGCCAACCCGTTCCTCGGGTGGCGCGCAATCCGCATGTGCCTCGATGAGAGCGAGCTCTTCAAAGTGCAGCTGCGCGCGCTTCTGCGGGCGGCCGTGCACGGCGACCTCCGCATCATGCTGCCGCTCGTGGTAACGGTGGACGAAGTCCGCGAAACGCGTCAGCTCATCGAAGAAGCTGTCGCGGAGTTGGCGGAGCGCCACGTGCCGTTTCGCGCCGATGTACCACTCGGCGTGATGGTGGAGACCCCGGCCGCTGCCGTGGCGGCCGATACGCTGGTGCGTGATGTCGATTTCTTCAGCATCGGATCCAACGATCTGGTGCAGTATATCCTGGCCGTCGACCGCGGCAACGCCAATCTCGCGCCGCGCTTCACACCGTTGCACCCTGCGGTGCTGCGCCTCATGGCGCAGGTCCAGGCCACGGGGGCCGCGCACGGCATCGATGTGTGCGTCTGCGGGGAGATGGCCTCACAGCCACTCTCGGTCTTTGCCCTGATGGGGCTGGGCATCCGGCAGTTGAGCGTAGCCCCGCGCAGCATTGCCGACGTCAAGCGGGTGATTCGCGGCGTGCGGGCCAGTGCAGCGGCCGACGCGGCGACGGCGGCGCTCGCGGCGGGCACGGCACGGGAGGTCGAGACCCTCTTGCGCCGCCGCTTACGGGCGGAGCTTGAAGCGGTCGCCAGCGGCGGCGGCGGGTTGCCGCCTCAGTCGTAGCGGACTAGTCTACGCGGTTCTCCTGCTGAGAACCGCTTTGTCACAGCGGCGCGTGTCGGCGCCGTGCGTACCAACCATTCCACACCAGAGTGCTGCGTGGCTGATCGTCATCTCTTCACGTCGGAATCCGTCACCGAAGGGCACCCGGACAAGATCGCGGACCAGATCTCCGATGCCGTCCTCGATGCACTGCTTACGGCCGATCCCGCGTCGCGGGTGGCGTGCGAAACGCTGGTGACTACCGGACTGGCCGTCATTGCCGGCGAGATCACCACGAAAGGCTACGTGGATCTCCCGGGCATCGTGCGGCGCACCATTGAAGGTATCGGCTACAACGATGCCAACTTCGGATTCGATGCCAAGACGTGTGCCGTGATCAGCACCATCGACCGGCAGTCACCGGACATCGCGCAGGGGGTCGACACCGGCGGCGCCGGCGACCAAGGCATGATGTTCGGCTACGCCACCGACGAAACGCCGGAACTCATGCCGCTGCCGATCCAACTCGCACATGCGCTCACGTTCCGTCTCGCCGAGCTTCGCAAGGACGGTTCTTTGCCATGGCTGCGTCCCGACGGCAAGGCGCAGGTCAGTGTCATCTACGAAGACGATCGTCCGGTCGCCGTGGACACGGTCGTCATCTCCACGCAGCATGACGAAAAGGTCTCCAACACCAAATTGCGTCGCGCCATATTGGACGAGGTGATTCTTGCCACCATCCCCGAGGAGTTTGTCGGGAAGCGCATCAAGACGCACATCAATCCGACGGGCCGCTTCGTGATCGGCGGGCCACAGGGTGATGCGGGTCTCACCGGCCGCAAGATCATCGTCGATACGTACGGGGGCATGGGGCGTCACGGCGGTGGCGCCTTCAGCGGCAAGGATCCCTCCAAGGTCGATCGTTCGGCGTGCTACGCCGCCCGGTGGGTGGCCAAAAATATCGTGGCCGCCAAGCTCGCCCGGCGCTGTGAGGTGCAGGTGGCCTACGCGATTGGCGTCGCCGAGCCGGTGTCGGTGTATGTCCAGACCTTTGGCACGGGCGCGATTCCCGATCGCGCCATCGAGGCGGCGGTGCGCGAGGTGTTCGACCTCACCCCCCGCGCAATTTCTCGCGATCTGGAACTGCGCAAGCCAATCTATCAAGCCACCGCCGCGTACGGCCACTTCGGTCGCACGCCGGTAACCGTAGGCCGCGGTCGGTCCGCCCGCACCTACTTCACCTGGGAACGCACCGACCGCGTCGCTGCCCTCAAGCGCGCGGTGCGGTAGCACGGAGCGGCACGCGTGATGGTCGAGGTCACGGTGGCTCGTCTGGGAATCGACAGCGCCACCAACTCCTACGTGGTCATCCTGCGGGAACGCGGGGGCCGTCGCGTGCTGCCTATCTGGATCGGCAAACCGGAAGCGGAATCGATCGTGATGGAGATGAACCAGGTCACCCGCGAGCGACCACTCACGCACGATTTGTGCAAGTCGCTCGTGGTGGCGTTGGGGGGCACCCTGCAGCGGGTGTCCATCACGCGTGTCCACCAGAACACGTATTTTGCAGAGTTGCAGCTGACCGGCTCCAAGGGCGTTTTACAGATGGACGCCCGCCCCTCCGATGGCATCGCGCTGGCGCTGCGTCTCCACGCACCCATCTTCGCGCAGTCGTCTCTCCTCACGGTCATCGTTGCCGAAGACGACGCCGATGAGGCGGAAGAGGGTGACGACGGCTCCGGGGATCTGCCGCTCGGTGATCCGCCCGGTGAGGAGCTCTCCCCCGAAGAACTGAAGGCGTATCTCGAAACGCTGCGGCCGGAAGATTTCGGCAAGTTCTCTCCCTGATTCGCTCGCCTTCGCTTAATCGTGCCCATCGTGCTTCGTGTCTTGTGGTTTCTCCTTGTATCGGCGGCCTCGCTCCACGCGCAGGTGGCGCCACGATCCGTTGAGGGGCGCGTGCTGCGCCCGCTGCGCCAAGGCGGCGACTCCGCCGGCATGGGCCCCGCCGCCGGCGTCTGGGTCACGCTGCATCGTGTGGGCCGCGATACCGCCGGCCCCATGGATTCGCTGCGCACCGATGCGCGCGGCACGTATCGTTTCGGCTACACGCCCACCGGTGCCGCAGATGCCGTGTACTTCGCCTCCACCACGTGGGGAGGCATCGCGTACTTCACCGCACCGCTCCGCACCCAGAAGGTCCTGGGCGACGAAGCCGAAATCACCATCTTCGACACGACATCCACCGTCTTTCCGTTGTCGATGAAGGGACGGCATCTGATCGTCGGGAAAGCCGATACCACCGACACGCGCACCGTGATCGAGGTGTTCGAACTCTCCAACGACAGCATCGTCACGCTCGTGGCGGCCGACTCAGGCGGCGCGCCCCCCACGTGGAGTATCGCCATTCCCGCGTCGGCGATCGATGTACGGGCGGGCGAAGGCGAGATCTCGCCCGATGCCTTTGCGGCCTCCAATGGCCGGGTGTCGGTGTACGCGCCGATCGCGCCCGGCCTCAAGCAGATCTCGTTTTCGTATCGTGTGCCGCTCAGTAGTTTTCCGCTCGCCGTCACCGCCGAGGTCGGGGCCGTCGTGTTCGAGATCTTGCTTGAGGAGTCGCAAGGGGCCGTCGCCGGCGAAGGCTTCGCAGCCGTCGCGCCTGTCAACCTCGAAGGCCGCGCGTTTCGACGCTTTCTCGCGCAGGACGTGAAGCCGCAAGCGCAACTCGTAGTCGACCTGCCGTCCAGCGGTACGCCTGGAGAAAATCTGTACATCGCCGGCCTGCTCGTGGCGATCGGCTTCCTCATGATGCTGGGGCTCACGCGCTCTATGCAGCGGCGCGCCAATCAACGGGCCGCCAGCGGATCGTCGGGACCGTCGCTGCGCCCGCGTGAACCGGACGCGCCGCTGCATGAGCGACTGGCACAGGAAATCGCCGCGCTCGATGCGACGTTCGCAAAACAGGAATCGCCGAGTGCGTCCGTGCAACAGGCCTACGAGACGCGTCGCACCGAGCTGAAGGCCGCGCTCGCTGACGCGCTTGCTTCGGTGCAGACGGCCCGATAGCTTCACCCCATCGCGCATTCTGCGCGATGACAACTGATTTCAGAGCTTGGGACACGGAAGCCGGTGAAAAGCCGGCGCGGCCCCGCCACTGTAACGGGAACGCGTGTGCAGCCAATGCACACGCGCAGCGTCATCCACTACGCCACTGATCGGTAGCATCGATCGGGAAGGCGGGTGACGCCGCCCGGAGCCAGGAGACGACCCACGCTCATTCTCGGACGAAGACCCTCGAGGGGGGGCTCGCGCCACGCGATGTCGTGCCTCCGGGCTCGGCGTTCGCGCGTGCTCGGGCATCTTCTCGCGGGAGAGGATGCCCTGTGTTGTTTCCTCACCCACGATGGCTGCACCGCTCATGGTGTCTGCTGCTGCCGCTCGTCGGCAGTCTCGGATGCACCCGTGCGGATACGGAATCGAATGCGGTCGCGCAGACCGCGTCGCCGCTCGTCGCGGATTCTATCGCGACGGCAGCGCCCGGAACCGATGACTTTGGCGCCCCGGTGCCGACCGATGCGCAGTTCGCCGCGCGCGTCGTCTCGCTCAACCCCGCTGCCACCGAAGTGATCTTCGCCATCGGGGCCGACTCGCTGCTCGTTGGCCGGTCGCGTTGGGATACGTTCCCCAATGAGGCGCTGCGTGTGGCCGATGTCGGCGATGGTATCCGACCAAACATCGAAGCCGTACTGGCCGTGCGTCCCACACTGGTCGTGCTCTACGCCACCGCAGAGAATCGTAACGCCGCTGCGGCCTTCGAACGGGCTGGCGTCCGCACGCTCGCGCTCCGTGTCGATCACATCGCGCAGTTCCACCGCATGGTCGCGCAACTGGGCCGCGCGCTCGGTGCAGAAGCGCGCGCGCGCATCGTCAGCGATTCCGTGCAGCAGACACTCGATCGCGTGTCAGCCGTCACCCGCAATGCCATACGCAAGCGAGTAGTATGGCCGGTGTGGGAATCACCGGTCATGGTGATCGGTCGCGGCAGCTATCTCGACGAGTTGATCACGATCGCCGGCGGAAACAACGCCTTTCACGATCTCGATGCGCCATCACCGAGCGTGTCCATTGAAGAAATCGCGAAGCGCAATCCCGATGTCGTCATCACCAGCGCCCCGCGTGCCGCAGAACTCGCGGTGAATGCGCAATGGCGGGTCATTCCTGCGGTGCGCGCCAAACAGTTCGTGGTGCATGATCCCACCGTCACCGGGCGACCGTCGGTGGTGCTCGGCATGGGTGCGGTGCAACTCGCACGTGCGCTCCACCCCGAGCTCGCGGACCAACTGCGTTGACCCATCTCGCGGTGGCTGATCACGCCAACACCGATCAGAATGCGCGTCTCGTGTGGGGGGGCGGGTTGCTGGCGCTCGCGCTCGTCCTGCTGCTCGGACTCAGCATCGGCGCCGTCTCGCTCCCGTTCGGTGACGTGCTGCGCGCGGTGCGTGGTCTCGGCGACGAATCCACCATGGCCATCGTGCGCGATTTGCGTGCGCCGCGTGTGCTCCTCGCCGCTCTCATTGGTGCCGGTCTCGCCATGAGCGGCGGCGCGTTGCAAGGCACGCTGCGTAATCCGCTCGCCGAACCGTATCTGTTGGGCGTCTCCGGCGGCGCGGCGGTCGGCGCGGTGATGGCCATGAGTCTGGGTGTGTATCAGCCCGCGTTGGTCACACTGTCGGCGTTCGTTGGGGCGGCCGTGTCGACCATGCTGGTCATCGCAATTGCACGCGGTGTCGGCGGCAGTGGCGATACACGCCTGCTGCTCATGGCGGGTGTCGTGGTCGGAGCGTTTGCCAACGCCGCGATTCTTGTAGCACTCGCCGATGCACCGCCGGAACGACTGCGTGGCGCCCTCTGGTGGATGATGGGATCGGCCGCCGATGCCACATGGCCTGCCGTGGCGCGAACACTGGCTGCGCTGCTGATACTGGGCGGCCTTTTGGTGTGGCGAGCGCGTGAACTCGATGTGCTGGCGCTCGGCGATGAACCCGCCGCTGCGTTGGGCGTCGATGTGGACCGCGCCGCCCGACGCATATTTCTCATTGCCTCGTGGTTGGCAGCAGCAACCGTCGCTGCGGCGGGGCTTATTGGCTTTGTTGGACTGGTCGTCCCCAATCTGGCGCGAGCGCTGGGTGCGCGGCAGCATCGCACCATGCTGCTGCTGTCGGCGTTGTATGGGGCCATCCTGCTGGTGGCCGCAGACCTGATGGCGCGCACTCTTCGTGCGCCGGCTGATCTGCCACTCGGCGCCGTTACAGCGCTTGTTGGTGTGCCGTTCTTTCTCATGCGTTTGCGGCGGTTGGCGCAATGACCGCCGACCGCGCGCCGTCCATCGTAGCGCCCGATCTTATGTTTCACGAGGTCTCGGTCACGTATCCCGGGCGCAGCGTTCCCGCGCTCGATCGCGTCTCGCTCACCGCTGCGCCGGGACAAATCACCGCAGTGGTTGGGCCTAATGGCAGCGGCAAAAGTAGCCTCGTGCGTACCCTGCTGCGCCGAGTGCCGGTGTCCCACGGCGCGGTGCGGCTTGGCGGGGAAGCGCTGACGGCATTCACACCGAGTGAGATCGCCACCCGCATCGCGATTGTCCCGCAGCGCGAAGAACCCGTCATGCCGTTGCGCGTGGAGGAGTTCGTGGCGCTTGGGCGGCACGCCCATCGCAGCGCCTTCGGTGGCCCCCAACGCATTGACCTCGACGCCGTACAGCACGCCATCGACACAGCGGGCGTTCGCAATACGGTGGGACGGCGCACCGATACACTGTCGGGCGGCGAATGGCAGCGCGTGCGTATCGCGCGCGCTTTGGCGCAGGCAGCTCCCGTGCTGGTGCTCGATGAGCCCACCACGTTCCTCGACATCGCACACGAAATGGCGGTGTTCGAGTTGCTGGATGCGCTGGCGCTGCGCGGACACACCGTGCTGCTCGTGAGTCATCAGCTCAATCTGGTGGCGCGCTTTGCGACGCATTTAGTGCTGCTCAGTGCGGGCACGGTCGCCGCTGCAGGAACCGTTGATGCGGTCATGCGTGGGGAGATCCTTGAGCGGGTGTATGAATGGCCGCTGGTGGTCACGCGCGATCCGGCCGTCGGGGCGCCGGCGCTGTTGCCGCTGCGCGGTGCGGGACGTCGCCGATGATCACGTTTATTCTCGCGTTGCTGCAAAGCATCACTCCAGCACCACGTGCTGTCGTTTTTCCCGAGCTCTGTCTGCTGGATGCCGCCAGCGGCGCGCCGATACATGGGGCCGAAGTCCGGCAGCATCGAACACCTGATGCCACGCCGCAGCGAGCGATGCCCGATGGCTGGCACCGCTGGCCCGTCAATTGCCAGGTGGTTCTCGGCGACAGCGTGTCTGTGCGTCGTATCGGCTATCGGGCTGCTGAGGTGTCTGTTCGTGAGACCACGACCGGCTCGGTGCGCGCCACCACGCAAGACACGCTGGTGCTCGCCCTGCAGCCGCTCGCTGATCCGCGCTCCGCCACCGCGCTGCCGGTGCAGCGCATTGTCGGGCAACGCGTCACTGGTGAAACTGCGCCGCTCGCGCGTATGGTCGCCACCGCCACCGTCAACGACGCGCGCCTGTCGGGCGCCGGCAGCAGCACCGGCCTCCTCGCACTGCTGCCATTCGTCAATCTGCGATCAGCGCGCGGGGAAACCGGACTGTCGCTACGCGGCGCGCGTCGCGAGCAGGTGGCCATCACGCTCGATGGCATGCCGCTCAACGATCCCGCCACCGGACTGGCCGATGTGTCCGATCTGCCGCTCGCCAGTTTGCAATCGGCCACGGTGTCATTGGGCGCGGATCCCGTGGGAGCAGGGTCGGGCGCGAACGGCGGCGTCCTCGCGCTCACCTCAGGTGCCAACAAGCTGCTCTCGCTACGTACCGGCGCGCTTGGGCAGCGGGGCGCCGAAGGCGCGTGGCACGGCACCATGCCGGCCGCTGTGTGGCAGGCGAGTGCGTCATGGCGTGATGCCCGCAACGATTTTGGCTTTACCAATGCAGCGGGCGCTGAATCCGCTCGCGAATCCCGCATCAACAACGACGAACGTCGCGCCGCGTTGAGCCTCGGTCTGATCGGCTCACGAGCGCAACTGTCAGTCATCGGATCCACCGGCGAGCGCGGTATGGTGGGCGCCGCCAATGTGCGCACCTACGATGCCGACCGCTCCCGCACCGACCGCATCGCACTGCGGGCGCAAACGGCCATCGGCTCCACACAGATGGTGGGCGGCGCCCGATGGTTTGGCCTGCAGTATCGCGATCCTACGCGCCGCGAGTTCGATTCTGAAGCATTCGCCGTTGCAACGGACGTAGAGTGGCTTGGCGCGGCGCGCACGCTGCGCTGGCGCACAGGCGGCGGCTTTGATCGGCTCAGCGCTACCGGTGGAATTTCGCAGTTGCGTCGTCGCGGCTTTGCGTCGCTCGGGCGTCTCTGGCCAGCACTGGCGTCAGGACGCGCCCAACTCGACCTCGGCGTACGCACCGATCTGATCGAGGGAAGTGGCGTACTGCCGTCGTTCTCGGTCGCGGCAGAACACCGCGCATGGGGACAACCCAATGCCTCCTCGCTGTCGCTCACCGCACGCGCCGCGCAGGCGGTCCGAGTGCCCACGCTGTACGATCTGTATTTCTCATCGCCGCAACGCGTCTTCGTGCGGCCGCTCACACCGGAGCGTGTGCTGATCGACGCCAGTCTCGGTGCACGCGCTGTCGCGCACACCAGTTCCTGGCAATGGGCCGTTGACGGGGCGCTGGTCGCGCGTGACACGCGCGATGCCATCATCTGGTTTCCTGGCAACTTCGGCTGGAGCCCGGCCAACGTCGGCATGGAACGATTGCGTGGTGTCGAAGGACGCGTGCAAGGCACGCATCGTCTCCTCACCCTCTCGGCGTGGACCACGGCGTATCGCACCGAGCTGCACACGGGCGGACTCACCATTCCCACCCCGTACGTCCCCACGATGGCCGGAGGCGGGCAACTGCTGCTCCGCCATCGTGGTCGGTCCGCGAGCGCCCTGCTGCGGACAACGGGTGCGCGGCCGTTCACGGCCGGACCGCGCAATCCGGCGTTTCAACTCCCCGCCGTCTCGCTGCTCGACCTCGCGGTCGCGCAGCAGCTGCCGTGGCGTCGCTCACCCGTGCTGGTGGTCTTCTCGCTCGAGAATGCCACCAACACGGAGTGGCAGTCCGTCCGCGGTTTTCCGTCGCCCGGTCGTACATGGGCGATCTCGTTCACTCTGCAACACTCCCCAACATGATTCCGCAGGTCGCATTTCGTCGGTCGTTCTTTCGCTACACGCGCGCTGCCATCGGCGCCGTGGTCGGCATATCGCTCGTTGCCTGTGGTGATGACGGCATCGTCACCCCCATCCCGCAAGCGCCACTCGGCATTCTTGTACTCGACGGCTTCATCCAGCCCGGCCTCACCTTCCTCGGCGACACGGGCACGGCCAGTACCAAGCTGGCCTTCGGACCAAGCACGGAATTCGACGCCGGAGGCTTCACGCTCGAACGCGATACGGTGCTCGCAACCTCCAGTCGATCGGCCGGTGATCTGCTGTACATCACCGATCTGACCAGCAATTCCGTACGCCGCATTCAACTTCCGGCGCGCGGCAACCCCGGGCGGGCACGCCTCTTCCGCGGCAGCAACGGGCAAGCGCAGATCGCCGTGGCCCTGCGCGACTCCTCCGCGATCGCTCTCGTCAACGTAGCCGGCGCCGCCGCACCGACGATCACGCGCATCGCCAACGCGGGACAGTGCCCGTCGGACATGTTCCAGTACGACAACGCCACCTGGGTCGTCGATGCAAACGCCTCCTGCCGCACCAACTACGCGCTGCTTGGCAACGTACGTCTCATCCGCATCCCGAACACTGGCACAACACGCGACACCATTCAGCTTCCCGCACTGCGCAGTTCAGGCGCCAGCGCAATCATCATCAATGATGTCGCGTACATCACCGCCGGTGGCGATGCGAACTTCTCAGTCTCCCCGTTCGTGCTCAACGTGTCCGGTGCCGTCGCGCGCGTCGACCTGCGCGGGCGTCGGGTGCTCTCCACGCAGTCCATGCCCACCGGCACCTACGGTGCCTCGATGAAGCGCGGCCTTGATGGCTTTCTGTATGTCTCCATCTTCCAGGATCTCGCCAACTTCCGCAGCCGAATAGTAAAAATGCGCCCCGAAGATCTGTCCTTCGTCGGCGGCACCGTCAACCCGTGGCTGCCACTCACCGACGCCACCGGCGCCGCCGTCTCCTGCGGCAGTGGCCAAGCCGATGCACTCGGCCGCGTCCATTGCATCCAGAACGGTACCGGCTCGGTCACGTCGTTGCTGGTCTTCACCCCCACCGGCACCGAAGTTCGCCGAGTGCGAGCAGGACAGGGTGGGGTGGACATGGCGATACGAGGGAGGAGGTAGGAGCTAAGAGCTAAGAGCTCAGAGCTAAGAGCTCAAAGCCCGAAACGCAGTAAAGCTCTGAGCTCTTAGCTCTGAGCTTTTAGCTCTTAGCTCTGAGCTCTTAGCTCTTAGCTTCAAGAATGCAAACCGACGCCATCGTCCTCCACACCGCCGCCTATCTGGAGTCATCCCGGATAGTCCGGCTGGCGACGCGTGAATTCGGTGTGCAGTCGGT
>Ga0105045_10000500_pt1 | contig 28744 bp, 24 predicted proteins | sample MAT02_FD_78089 | JGI IMG/M metagenome (GOLD analysis project Ga0105045, IMG submission 78089) | Freshwater microbial communities from Lake Fryxell liftoff mats and glacier meltwater in Antarctica - MAT-02 (megahit assembly) | ecosystem: Environmental > Aquatic > Freshwater > Ice > Liftoff... | reverse complement strand
CAGATTAATATGGCTTTTGATGCTAAAGCGTCTTGTAATTTTACGATCTCATCTCTATTTTGTTCTAGCATTTTCGTTCTCCTCCTGGTTCCTGCGCATGCCTTTTAATCACGCACAAAACTGCTCAATGTGGGTTTAAATTAAATTTTTTAGAATTCAGCGCTTCCAGAATATCTTGGGAAAGCAATCACATCACGAATATTTTCCATTCCTGTTGCAAATTGCACCAGACGTTCAAAGCCTACCCCAAATCCTGCATGTGGGATGCTACCATATTTGCGCAGCTCTAAATACCACCAGTAATCTTTAGCGCTAAGATGAAACTCTTCTAGTTTAGCTTCTAAAATTTCAAGCCTCTCTTCTCTTTGACTTCCGCCAATAATTTCACCAATTTTAGGAACCAACACATCCATTGCTGCTACTGTTTTTTGATCCTCATTTGTACGCATATAAAAAGCTTTTATCTCTTTAGGATAATCGGTAATAATCACAGGCTTTTTAAAGTGTTCTTCTGCTAGATAACGCTCATGCTCCGATTGTAAATCCAATCCCCATTTTACTGGAAACTCAAAGGTTTTACCTGCATTTTCTAAAATTTGTACAGCTTCTGTGTATGTAGCTCTTGCAAAAGGCACTTCTACAACTTGACGCATGCGTTCAAGAATATCCGTAGAAATATGTTTGTTAAAAAACTCCATATCCTCTGCACAATGATCTAAAACATACTTAATTACATATTTGAGATAAGCTTCCGCTAAATCCATATTGTCTTTTAAGTCCGCAAAAGCCATTTCTGGTTCAATCATCCAAAATTCTGCTAAATGGCGTGAAGTATTTGAGTTTTCTGCTCTAAATGTTGGACCAAAAGTGTAAATGTCTGAAAGTGCACAAGCATAAATTTCGCCATTTAATTGCCCTGAGACTGTCAGATAAGCAGGTTTTTCAAAAAAATCTTTGGAAAAATCTACTTGATTTTCTGGATTGCGAGGTGTTTTATCTAAATTTAAAGTTGTGACTTGAAACATTTCGCCTCCTCCTTCACAGTCAGAAGCCGTGATGATAGGAGTATGGATGTATAAAAAACTTTTTTCTTGAAAAAACTGATGGGTCGCATAAGCCAAAGCATTACGCACACGTGTGACAGCACCAATCGTGTTTGTGCGGGGTCTTAAATGTGCGATCGTGCGCAAAAATTCGAAGCTATGTCTTTTCTTTTGTAAAGGGTAGACTTCTGCATCGCAAATACCTAAAACTTTAATGGACTGAGCTTGCATTTCTAAGCCTTGTTCTTTACCTGGACTTTTTACAATTACTCCATCAATAGCCACAGAACAGCCTGTAGACAATTGTTCGATAATTGCATTGTAGTCGGCTAAGTCGGCATTAACAATGACTTGTAAATTGGAAAGAGTTGAACCATCATTTACTTCAATAAAAGTAAAAGTTTTTTGAATGCGAACTGTTCTGACCCAGCCTTTTATTGTTAACTCTTTTCCGACAAACTTCTCTTCGTTTGCAAAGTGTTTTATCTCTTTTAATTTTGTGCGCATAATGATTCCTTATAACTTTTTATGATGATTGACCGGCAATATTTTTTAGTTCAGCAATTTCTGTTTGCCAACAAGCTAATCCACCAGGAGTCTCTAAATACATGGGTAAATGTCGGGTTTTTTCATTGGTTACCAGAAAATGAAATGCAGGCCAACCAATTTTTCCTTTTCCTAATTCCGCGTGACGGTCGACACGAGATCCTAAATCTTTTAATGAGTCATTCACGTGAAACGCATATAAATGATTTAATCCTACAAGTTGATCAAATTGCAGTAGAGTGTTTTCCCATGCTTCTGAGGTGCGTATGTCGTATCCTGCGACAAAACTATGACACGTATCAATACAAACCCCTATTGGAATTTTATCTTTTACTTTGTCGATAATATAACCTAAATGTTCAAAACGATAGCCAACAGCCGTGCCTTGTCCGGCTGTGCTTTCTAAAAGAAGGCGCGTAGTCCCTTTAGCACAAAGAAGTTCTAACGTTAATAAACTTTCTACGATCCGGTCTAGACATTCTTGAGGCTCACTGCCTACGGCTGCGCCTGGATGAAAATTTAAGTAGGGAATATCGAGCTGTTGGCAGCGTGTAAGTTCTTCAACAAATGATTGTCTCGATTTGGTTAGAGCTTCTTCATTTGGCGAACCTAGATTAATCAAGTAACTATCATGGCTCATAATTTTTTTTAAGCCTGTTTCTTTAAGCGTCTCTTGCCAAAGCGCAATGATTTCAGGAGTTAAAATACGCCCTTTCCATTGACGTTGATTACTAGTGAAAATTTGAATAGTCGTGGCACCAATTTGTTGACCTTCTAACAAGGCTTTATGTAACCCCCCTGAGGTGGAAGTATGGGCACCAATGATTAACTCTGAAGATTTAGGCGTAGACATCTCATTTCCTGGATAATTTTATAATTTGGATTTTTTGATTTTATTTAACTCACTTCACGCAAAAGGAGCAAAATGAAGAAGCCGAAGATTTTGAAAAATCAATTAACTTAAAAAGCGCAGCAATATTTACTAATATTGTGAGGATTTTTGAAGGTAATTGAGATTCAAAAAATTGGCTTGTTCACCTGCTTCTTTTGCGTAAGGTGAGTTATTTAAGATCAAAAAATCCAAAGTGAATTTTATCAGGCAAACGGGTTCTTGACAAGTGGAAGAAAAACCAATGAACTGTAATAATAGTTCACTGCTAAGAAGTTAGCAAATCTTATCTGTTTAATAATTAAAAATTTCTAGATGCTTTAATTTATTAAAGCATTAAAGACAAACAGTTTATTCAAGTTAAGATTTCACTTTTCTTTTTTAAATTAATAGTGATAATAAATGACATTTAAAATTATAGGTTGAAATATGGCAGACTCGACTCATACGATTTTGCATTCAGCGAAACGTTTTTTTTCGGGAACGCTGCTCAGTCGCATTTCTGGACTATTGCGCGACATGTCCATGGCTTATGCATTTGGAGTAGATGCATCGATAGCCTCTTTTTTGTTAGCGTTTAGGTTTGCGCATTTGTTGCGTCGTCTTTTTGGAGAGGGAGCCCTTCAATCAGCATTTATTCCACAATTTGAAGAGATGCGCCTACAAAATGAAAAAACTGCCTATGGATTTTTTTGTAGTTTAACTTGTTGTATTTCACTTATTCTCGTTGCATGTATTCTCATTTTTGGTCTTATCTTGGGAAGTGTCTTAAAATGGGGAAATATTTCCGGCGCAAATTATGAAGTCATCTACTTAACAATTTTAATGCTGCCAAGTCTTTTGTTTATCTGCTTATACGGATTAAATGCTTCATTGCTGCAATGCGAACGTTATTTTTTTGTCAGTAGTGTCGCTCCTGTAGCTTTTAATGGGATTTGGATTATAAGTGTCATTCTTTTAAGCCAAATGAGTCCTCAAACGGCCATGCCTTATTTGGCTATCGGAGTGATTGGCGCATGCTTTTTTCAATGGCTGTGGACTGTGCCTAAAACCTGGTATTTTGTTAGAAAAGCGGGTATTGTTTCTCTCTTTAAAGAGTCATTTGCTCATTTTCGAAACCTCTCTTGTATCGTAAAACCTTTATCACTGGGAATATTAGGAGTTTCTGCCACACAAATCAATAGTTTAATCGATGCGCTTTTTGCGCGCCATGCGGAGTTAGAAGGACCTGCAATTTTGTGGTATGCGATGCGATTGCAACAGCTCCCCTTAGCACTTTTTGGTATAGCCATAGCCGGGGCAATACTCCCCCCTCTTTCACGTGCAATTAAATCCAATAATGAAGAACGCTATACTTATTTTCTTTCCTATGGGTTGACTACTACAATTGCATTGATGTTACCCATAACGGCAATGATTATTTGCATGGGAGACACAGGGATTAATCTTATTTATGGACGAGGAGATTTTAGTCACTTTGCTATTCAACAAACGACCCTTTGTCTTTGGGCATATGGTTTAGGACTTATCCCCTCGGCATTAATATTAATTTTGGCTCCTGCCTACTTTGCTAAAAGCCACTATTTAATACCTGTTACCACCTCTTTAATAAACATGATAACTAATCTCATTCTCAACACAATTTTTATTTTTGTGTTCAACTGGGGCGCCTTTAGTGTGGCGATTGCTACAAGCATAAGCGCCTGGTTAAATCTATATTTTTTATATTCAAAAATGGATATTTCTATTATAAATAAAAGAACAACAGTTGCTATCTTTAAATTATTTTTTATCAGTTTATTTTCAGTGACAAGCGTTTTTTTAACAAGATACTTATTAGGACAATTACAGGTAGGTTTTTTTTCTCACATGTTTTGGCCTAAGGATTTTGGAATACAGGTATATAATATGATTTTTCAGATCTCAATATTTACACTTTCAGTAATTCTTGGAATATTATTTACAAAACTTAAAGTTAATGAACTATTTTTTTTAAATCTTAATTCTAAAACTGGAAAATCTACTATAAACGAAATAAAAGATTGCCATTGACAATCTTTTAATATTTAACTATGATTTCCCTTTAAAGGAGTAATTTATGAGTAGTTTTTTGTCAAGCGTAGCACTAAATATTTATTCTTGGCTTGCCTCCCCTTTTGTCGAAGATGATATTGAGACTCCAAATAGTAATGAAAATCAAGCATGGAATGACAATATTCAAAAGAAAGTTACTCAATTAAGTCAAGCGATGAGAGCCGAAGAAGCGACCTGCACGCTCGAAGATTTGAAAAGTAAAAAATTTGTTGTTTTTGTTAAACAATGCGAGACATTTGCAGGCCTCTTTAAACATTTATCGAAAGTTGCGGAAGAATCTAAAGACCCTAATTTTGAAGCTTGGATTGCCTCACATCTTAACCATATCAATAAAATTCAAATTCTTAAGGAATGCTGTAAAGGCTGTAAAAGCAAAACTTTATCATTTAATGACGAGCTTGCCCTTGCTCTAAAGAATTATGAAGATTTCATAATCAAAGAAATAAAAAAATATACGGGTAACGACAAGTATCGTGAAGTTCTTTCCTATTTAAACTATTATTGGTCTTTGATCGCTAAATCTGCCTCTCCTTCATTTCCAGACGAACAAAAAAGCGGGTTTTTTATTTTATTTCCTAGTGATTTGAAAGGCACAAAATCACTTAGTCTTGAGTACCCTGCAAATATAGAAATTGCTTATGAACAAAACCGTAAATGGAGTTTACGCGTAAAAAGCTCACCAGTGATTTTAGATCCATTATTTGATAAAAAAACACTCAACGATGAAGTCATTGTCCCATTTTATGAGGGACTAAAACTAAAGCTTCCAATACAATATCTTCGCTGATATTTTTTTATTTAGAATTGAAAAAAACTAAAAAACTTCCAAGGAAGCTCATTTAAAATTAGAGTAAGTACAACTTCAATGACGATTAAGCAAATGATTGTCCACTCTAAACGGCTTGAATGTTGATGATTGAGTTCATTACCTAACATTTCAAATAACTCTCTCACAACATTTAAGCGATGGTTTAATACTTCGACTCGAGTCTCGACATCCAAATAATTAGCCGTTAACGCATATAAGGGTTCGAGCTCTGAATATTCCCAAAAAAACTCTGGAGTGTCCAACACGTCCACATGCAGGTTAATCGAATTGCGCTCAATAAATAACTCCCCCATTTTGCGCCTAATTTCTTTACGAGATAAGCCAATTCTACCTTTTCTTGCAAGTTCTTCAGGAATATGCTTGGTATGGTTAAACGTACGGCGAATTTTATTTTCAAAGGTACTTAATTTAACAGACTGTGCAATCCCGTGCGAAATGGCTAGGCGGGTCAAAACATCTTGATTGGGAAGTGTAATTTCATCTTCTACAATTTTAGCAGTTTCGCCAAAAGTAAAAGTGAATTCGTCACTTTCAATTTCTTCTAAAGATTGCTCTTCAAAGGTTTTAACTTGGTTTAAGTAATGAGCGCACTGTTCATTTGTCAATCCCCAACAGACAGTTACACCATAAGGAAAATAAAAGACGTTTCCATTAATCAATCCTGGAACGGCAATGTGAATAGCATCGCGATACAAAGTTGCATTTGGCTTTAAACGATCGTAAAAAGGCTTGATTAAGTATGAAGTCGCTGTGCAGTAAGCCAGGCAGTTCATAAAATCCTTGAGTGGAGAATAAAATAAAAAAAACGAAATTATATGCGAAAGAGGGGACTTGAACCCCTACGAGGAAACCCTCACTACCACCTCAAGGTAGCGCGTATACCATTCCGCCACTTTCGCATAATTCGGAAGTCTAGCAGTTTTTAGGTATACTAGCAACTAGATATTAACCACCACTTAAACAATCTTCAAAAAGTGCAAAAACTTTTGACTTAATTTCTGCAGAAAGATGGAGTTTTGTCAAGCCCGAGTAATGAGGACAAGCTGTTAATGCATAAATGAGATGCAGGTCTTCTTCTGCAAAAAATAACGAATTTTCACAAGCATGCTTTGCGCAAAACGCTTCATTTTGCGCATAAAAAGCGTTTAATAAAAGAGATTCTTCACATACTTGGCAAATAAAAGGGTAATCTAGCAACCCATCATGTCTTAGGAGTTTCAAGCGAAAACTTAAACTTAAAATCCAGGGCTCATGAATTTGCGAAATTTTGCTTAAATAATAGATCAACAGAGCATAAAGTTTAGGAGCTGTTTTGCCAACAAGCTGAGAGCGATTTAAACAATATAAAAGATCACAAGCCGCTTCAAGTTGTTGGTACTCCTGTTTCAGATTGTCAAATGAATGAATCAAAGTCAAATCACGACATTCATAAATTTCGCTGTTTTTTTCGCGATAAATAATTTCAACTTGTGTCAAAGCCCGGCATAAACCATGCCATTTTGATTTTGAACTGCGACTTCCGTAACACATCACTTTCATCAGCCCTGCATGCAGAGTAAATAGGATAACAATTTGATGTGAATCACCAAAAGGAATCAAATGTAAAATTATTCCCTCTGTTTTTTGATATTCCATCATTTCTCACACCTATTCTTGACTTATAATTTACTGACTTATATAGTAGCTGAATTGTTGATAAAACGCACGTTTCTCATGCACCGATAGCTCAATGGATAGAGTACCCGGCTTCGAACCGGGTGGTTGGAGGTTCGAGCCCTCTTCGGTGCATCCTTTTTTTTCTTTTTCAAAATATTCACAATTTTGCTTTTCAGCTGATGCATCCCATGCTATAATGAAGCTACCGAGGAAATGAAACTTTTTTGGTTTAGGCCATTCTTTCTTCAATGAACGAATAAAGAAAAATGTTCAATTTATTTATTTATATTCATTTGATGAAGTGGTAATGTTTTTAAATTAATAAAAATTGATGTTTTTCACATTTGTTGATTTTGGAATGGCCAACAGCATACAGATATGAAACTAATCGTAACTCATTGAGGTATATATGAATCGCAAAGAAAAAGCTTTGGAATTTGCTAATCAAACTTGGGAAATCCAAATCACAGGCCGCCATATCGAAATAACGGAACCTATGAGGGAGTATGCCTTAGAGAAAATTTCTCGCATCGAAAAGTTCATAGATAAAATCATTGATGTCAATGTCGTCATGGATACACAAAAATTAGAGCATCGTGTGGATATTATCTTAAAATTTGGCGGTATGAAAATTACAAGCAGCGCTTCTTGCACTGACATGTATGCTTCTATTGACAAAGCTGTTCACAAATTAGAAGCTCAATTACGTCGTTACAAAAGTAAAATTCAAGACCACCATGCAAGACATCATACTCCTGTAGATATGAATGTAAACATTTTGAAATTAGCTGAAGAAGATTTTGATGAAGAAGCAGCACAAGAGTTTAAGCCTCATACGATTCTTAAACAAAAAACTTTACCTCTTAAGACTTTGACATATAATGAAGCTGTCATGAAAATGGAATTATCTAACGACTCTTTCTTAGTTTTTATGAATGAGAAAGATCGAAAAATTAATGTGATTTACCGACGTAAAGATGAAAATTACGGCGTTATTGAACCCCAATATTAATTGATTGTCCATGCCTGACCTTCTTTTTTGCTTTCTGCGTAAACGTTGGATTAAAAGCTCTCCCGAAGAGAAGATCAGGCAAGCTCTAATTAATTATTTGGTTAAGGGCTTAGATTACCCCTCCAACCAAATAATCATTGAGAAAAATATCGACTGTTTGCCCCACCTCACTTTTCATTCTTCTTCTCGCCCGCCTTTGCGACGCCTAGATTTGTTGATCATGGCTAAAAACTTACACCCTTGCCATCCTTTTTACCCCTTACTTCTTATAGAATGTAAAGCGACAACTCTCAATAATAAAGCTTTACGTCAAGTTTTAGGCTATAATCATTTTCTCAAAGCCTGTTTTGTTGCTGTAGCCAATCACCAAGAAATTCAAATGGGTTGGATAGATGAGCAACAAAATTTTTGCATCCATCAAGGTCTTCCTCCCTATCTTATTTTGCTTGAGCAAGCCAAACAAATGATGTCATTCGTTTAAAAAGTATAATTATTATTTGAAGTCTATCGTATTCATGATACAATCAAATTAGGTATCAATATAAGGAGATCTTTATGGAAGCTCAAAACCCTTTCATTTCACTGCTTAACCAAGTTGTGGAGCTCATGGAACTTATTCAAAAACAAACGAAACTTTCGCCTAAGATTCCTGAAGATTTAGTAAAAGATGTTAAGCTTTTAAAAGAAAAATTTAAAAAAATTGAAGAGTTTACAAAAAGTCAGTTGAGAGATAGTCAGACAGATTCCCTTAACTTGAGAATCGAAACCATGAATTCTTCGAACATGTCTGAAAAAGATAAAAAAATGTTAGAGCGTGCATTACACATTAAACGTGATATGCAGATTCTCAAAAAAGCACTAAACGAAAAAAGAAAAAAAGCGAGTCCTACACTTAAAACAAAAAATACTTCTGATAGTGACGAACAAGCAAACAAAAAAAAGCGTCGCAAACTTTTTAAACCATTAGGTGGGGAAAGAGATTGGATTCCACTTTAGAGAGATTTAATGAGTAAAGTATTAGTCACAGGGTCTACAGGTTTTGTTGGTAAAAGGCTTATTTATCAGCTATCTGAGCAAAATCACGAAATTTATGCTTTAAGTAGATTTGCAGGTCTTGAACTTAAGACTCCAAAAAATTTTAAAGTTACAACTTTATATGGTGATGTTAGCGATCTTAATGATGTAAAACCTTTTCCAACAGATATTGATGTCGCTTATTATCTGCTACACTCGATGGGTGGCCTTGTTGAAAATTTGCAACAAGAAGAAGAAAATATCGCGAACAATTTTATCACACTTATTGAAAAAACAAACTGCAGACAAGTGATTTTCTTAAGTGGCATTATAGAAGATGAAAAAACATTATCGCCTCACTTACAGTCTCGTTTGGCAGTTGAAAATATTCTTAAACACAGTAAAATTCCTTGTACCATTTTACGTTCGAGTATCATTATTGGAGCTGGAAGTGCATCCTTTGAAATTATACGTGATTTAGTAGAAATATTGCCTTTAATGATCGCTCCAAGATGGGTAAAAAATTATTGTCAGCCAATTTCTATAAGTGATGTGCTATCCTACTTAAATGCATGTTTATTGCTACCGGCAACTTTTGGACAAACTTACGATATTGGTGGTCCTGAGGCCATTACATTTAAACAAGTGCTTTCCCGCTATGCAGCATTTAGAGGACTCAAACGCTACATTATTGATGTGCCCGTTTTAACTCCCCGCTTATCCAGCTACTGGTTAATTTTAATCTCTTCTGTGCGCTTTTCTATTTGTAAATACTTGGTTGAAAGCATGAAACAAAATACGCGTAAGCTAAATTTGGCAATCGATACTGTACTTCCACATCCTTGCTTAACTTATGAAGAGTCATTAAAAATGGCTTTTTTAAAAATTCAACAAAATGAAGTTGTTTCTACTTGGATGGATTCTTGGGAAATAAAACAAAACCATCTAGACATGCACAAAATTGTTCAAGTCCCGCAAGAAGGGTGTTTAAAAGACATACGAAATGTCGCAATTACGTTACCACTTGAAGAGGTAAAAGACCGCATTTGGTGTATTGGAGGTAAGAAAGGCTGGTATTCAATGAATTGGGCGTGGTCATTAAGAGGATTAATTGACAAAGTGCTCGGTGGAACCGGCATGAATCGCGGCCGACGCCACCCTTCTCGACTATCCGTAGGTGATTCTATTGATTTTTGGAGGGTTTTGTTAGTGAATGAAAAAAGAACTCATCTTATTCTTTACGCAGAAATGAAACTTCCTGGTGAAGCTTGGCTAGAATTTGAAGTGGAGGAAGAAAAGTTAAACTTAAAACAAACAGCAACTTTTCGTCCTAAAGGCGTTCTAGGCAGACTATATTGGTATATGCTTGTGCCTTTTCATTTTATTATTTTTAATAATATGGCAAAAACTCTAGCACAAAAAAAAGAAATTAAAGGCTAATACCAAACCCGAGAAATAAAAGCATAAATTCATCCAACCTAATGGGCATCTTTTGATCAATCGTTTCTCATTGATAGTTAAGACTATCAATGAGAAACGATTGTCAAAATCAGCCTCATTATCTTGCATAAGTTTATGCTTTTATTTCTTGGGTTTGCTATAAGTTTTAACAAAGAAAGCAAATTCTATGTGATTTTATACTCTTGCATTTTGTCTCTTAATGTTTTTAAACTGATGCCTAATGTTTCTGCGGCTTGTGCTTGACCTTGATGAATCTGTAAAGTTTCTACAATTAATTGTTTTTCAAGTTCTTGAAGAGTTTTACCTTTTAAAGGCATTTCATCCAAATAAAGATGACGGGCTTCAATTTGTCCACTTTGATCCATTACTATGGCGCGCTCAATGACGTTGGCAAGTTCACGAACATTTCCCGGCCAAGCGTAATTAATTAATTTTTTTTGAGCGGTAGCACTTAAAGTTTTTTTCTCCTGATGACTTTCTCGACACATTCTCTCTATAAAATGTATGGCTAGTGGAACAATATCTTCTTTGCGCTCTCTCAATGGCTTTAATAAAATTGGGATTACATTTAAGCGATAATAAAGATCTTCCCGAAAAGTTTTATTAGCAATGGCTTCTTTTAGATCGCGATTTGTTGTCGAGATTAACCGCACATCCACTTTGACTGATTTGGTTCCTCCCACTCTTTCGAATTCTTGTTCTTGTACAACTCGTAATAGCTTTGCTTGCAAATTATGCGGAATTTCAGTGATTTCATCTAATAACAGTGATCCTCCATTTGCCAATTCAAAACGTCCTAAACGTTTGTTTAAAGCGCCTGTAAACGCACCCTTTTCATGACCAAAAAATTCTGATTCAATTAAAGTTTCTGGAATGGCAGCACAATTCACTTTAATAAAAGGTTGATTGGCCCTTAATGAGTGAGAATGAACAAGTTGCGCAATAACTTCTTTTCCAGTACCCGTCTCTCCGTTAATGAGCACACTCGCATTGCTTTTAGCTATCCATTCGATATCTTGCAAAAGATGTTTCATACAAGGACTTTCTGCAATAACTGATTGGTTAGAAGAATAGGAGGCCACTTGTTGGCGTAAGTAACTGTTTTCTTCCAGTATAGCTATATGCTGATTGGCTTTTTCAATATTTGCCATTAAGCTTTCTAAAGAAAAAGGTTTAATCAAGTAGTGAAATGCCCCGGCTTTTATGGCTTCGACTGCATTTTCTATGGAACCAAAGGCAGTCATAATCATGACAAGTGTTTGAGGAGAAAGCTCTTTAATTTTTTTTAATACTTCCATGCCTGTCATGCCTGGCATTTTTAAATCTGTAATGACCATGTCAAAAGAGTGTTCAGCTAAAATTTTAAGAGCCTTTTCTCCGTCTTCAGCAGTAAGTACGTCAATTTTTTTACGTTTTAAAGCTTCCATTAAAAAATTGCGCATCAATGGTTCATCATCGACAATTAAAATTTTTTCAATTGACATTGTTGCCTCCTTACTCTTTAACTTTTATGGGAATTTTAATCGTAAAAACAGTTCCCTTTTTCAATTCCGATTCCACTTGGATTGTTCCATGATGAGCCTGAATGATTTTGTGCACTTCTGCAAGACCTAATCCCGTTCCTGTGGATTTGGTAGTAAAAAAAGGAGAAAAAATTTTATTTAAATTCTCTGGCTTAATACCTTCTCCCGTATCTCGAATAAGAATACTCATTTCTTCTTTATTTTCAGAAATTGAGACAACTAAATTTCCCCCTTGAGTCATGGCTTGCGATGAGTTAATAATTAAATTCAGCATAGCTGCTCTGAATAATTGAAGATCAATCGATACAAAACATTCCGGATTGAGGGCTTGAATAGCGAATTGTATACCAGAATGCCAAGAAGAATCTGCTTCTACAAAAACTTTGAGCTCTTCAAAAAATTTAATTAAATTCACGCGTTCCCAATTCAGTTGAAACGATCTTGTGTAATGCAAGATAGCTGACACTAAGTGGGTTAAACTATCAGTACCCTCGACAATGTGTTGGGCCATTTTTTGGAGATCTGGCTGGTCCTTTAGATCTTGACAAAGTAAAGAGGCAAAGCCTTTGATTCCTCCCAAAGGATTTCTAATTTCGTGTGCCAAGTGAGCTGCCATTTCCCCTAACTCTTTCAAAACGTCATGCCGATTAACAATTAACTGTAAGCGCCGCATTTCAGTTAGGTTTCTTATCATGATTAATAAACCATGAACAGAAGCTGTTGAAGTCGTATTCAAGAATGTGGGATTTAAAGGAGTTTCTACTAATACAAAAGTTGTTTCTATTTCCAATTCAAATTTTTCATCTGCTGAGCGGCACCAATTCACATAATTTGTTTTTGGGCAAGTTCTCATATGCAGCGCTTCTTTCAAAGAAAATCCAAAGAAATCATCTGGTAAAACTTGATTAAAAGGATGAAAAAGTATTTTTTTTTCTTCCACTCCTAATATTTCTTGTGCAGCGACATTATAAGTAGTGACAATTTGTTGTTTATCAATAAAAATCATGCCTTGTGAAATATGATCTAATATTGTTTTTAAATAAATATTTACAAAATTTAATTCAGCTAACTTTGCAGACATGCGAAGATGAGATTGATTTAAATTTTCTTGAATGGAATTAAAACGCATTTCAAGGTTTTTATAAATCCAATCTAAACGTTCAGATTCTAAAGAAAACTGCTTAAATGCTTGTTTTAAATCGCTTATTTTCTTTTCTTCTTGAATTTCATTACTTTGCATAGGTGCTGACCAACTTATTAAATATCGATGACCGGATGCTTTTATCTTCTAGGATTAAAAAAAAATATAGCGATATTTTTAATAAAAAAACAGAGAAGTTTCGCTAAATTTTCAAATTGGTAAAAGTTCTTAGCACTTTCATCTTGCATATTAAACTCTTCTATTTTATATTGACTTGAAAAAAAAGGCTTCTTTTGTCATAATTCGCATTTGCGATCAAACTTAAAGGATCGCCTACAAGAAATCTTTAGGAGAACAAATGGCTCGTTTTACAGGTAATAAAAATCGTATTGCACGTCGATATGGAGTAAACATATTTGGACGCACTCGTAACCCTCTTTTGCATAAACCAAATCCCCCAGGCGTACACGGTGCTCGTCGAAGAAAGAAATCTGACTATGGTCTGCAATTAGAAGAAAAACAAAAACTTAAAGCCATTTATGGCATGTTAAGTGAAAAACAGTTAGTTGCTTATTATAAGAAAGCTGTTCAAATGGAAGGCAACACAGCTCAGTTTTTCACACAAATGCTTGAGTGCCGTTTAGATAACGTTGTTTATCGTTTAAAACTTGCACCAACAATTTTTGGCGCTCATCAGTTAGTTTCACATGGACACATTTTAGTTGATGGTAAAAAAGTCGATCGTCGTTCATTCCAAGTTAAACCTGGTATGGTTATTTCTGTAAAAGAAAAAGCAAGAAATATCAAAATTGTTAACGAAGCTTTAGAATCTTCACGAAGCGTACCTGAATATCTTTCTTTAGATAAAAACAATTTTTCTGGTCAACTTTTAGCAACTCCAATGCATGACCAAATGCCATGGCCTATCGAAATTAGTATGCCTATTGTTTGTGACTTCTTAGCACATTCAACCTAATAAGCATCCAGATCTATCCAACAGCAAGTTAGTTTTCAATTATCTTGCTGTTTTTATTCCTACAAAATTCTTCTTCAAGTCGTATTACTACTCTAAATAGATATTAATCTTATTAAGAAATAGATATATTTTTCAATAATTTAGTTTTATTAAATTACATTAATTTAAACAATTTTTAATCTTATCTTAACAAAGAAAATGTAACATATGATTTGTTTAAGTTAAAATGAGACAATTAATGGTTAATTTACACGTAAATTTTAATTCAAATTCTGTAACCAATACAGAATTATTAAAAGTCAATAAACACATATGTCAAAAACTTAGACGCCTAGATGTTGCACAAAATGTTTTTTCATGGATTGATAATAAAGCTAAAAAAATAGGTTGTGCAACTACGGTGATTAGCCTTGTTGTACCGGCATTTATTATTCCAAGCATTGCACTTCTAAGTGCTTATGTTATTTCTACATTAGCTTTTCGTTTCCTAGCTCGTTATGAAAAAAACATTATCGTGCAAAAAAATCAAATTTATAAAAATGTTTCATTTTTAAATTTAAGCAAGCTAAATCTTGGATGTGAAAATTTCCCCGATATTTCGACGCTGAGGAATGCAGGTATTAAAAATAGTGGTAAATTTAAAAATACTCCATCTGAAATCCATAAGCTCATTAATACCTATGCATCTAAATATGAAAAAGCTCAAAAGACTATAGAAAGAGACAGAATTAAGCTGAAAAAAGAGATATTAACGAAAAAAATTAAACAACTCGATATTAAAAAAGAAAATAACATCTCTTCATTAGAAGGTATAATCGCTAATTGGTTAAATGAAGAAATTAATAAACTAAATAATCAGCTCCAGACAGAGGGATTAACTCTTCATAATGAATTTCTTCATGCCTATACATTCACACCCTATCAAAAATATGAAGCGGCGACTACTAATAAAAATGAATTTTTAACCCATAAACAATACGCAGAAAAAATTCAAGATTTGATAATAAGATTAAAAAAAGTTAAGATGATCATTACTTTACAAGAACTTTTCTTAAAACCTTTACAAGTTGAAGCCGATGTCAACTGGATGGAAAAAAAACTTAAATTTAAACATTTTAAATAAAGCATTTAAATTTTTTATACTTAGCATTATAAAAATTTATCAATTCACAATTAGTCCTGTTCTTGGAAATAATTGTCGCTTTCAACCTTCTTGTTCCAATTACATGGCTTGCTCTATAAAAAAATATGGAATTTTTAAAGGAATCGCATTAGGTTTAAAACGTTTAGCGAAATGCCATCCTCATCATCCTGGTGGATCAGATCCTGTACCTTGAGAACATTTTAAGGAATTATACCAAACCCAAGAAATAAAAGCATAAACTCATGCAAGATAATGAGGCTGATTTTGACAATCGTTTCGAAGTTGATAGTCTTAACTATCAATGAGAAGCGATTGATTAAAAGATGTCCATTAGGTTGGATGAATTTATGCTTTTATTTCTCGGGTTTGGTATTAGCCAGGGATTTTTAGAAGAGTTCCTTGCTTAATGGAATCAGAATTTAAATGATTCATTTCTCTAATTTTTTCGATTTTTACTTTAAACTTTTGTGAAATTTTCCATAATGTATCCCCCTTCTGCACTTTATAAGAAATGATCTTATTTTTATTTAAGGGATTTTTCGAAACGGTTTTTTTCTCAGTTATAAGAGGTTTATTTTTTACAGGTGTGGGTTGCGCAGGCAAATTGACATGGGAGAAAGGTTGAAACATTTTTTTTGTTGAGGGTGTGGTAAAACGCGTGACAATTTGCTCATAATTCCAAACCTCGGGTTTTTTTTCATCTGCATACCGATAGAGTAAGCTTGCTGCATTTTGCCATACTTGCTCACTATGGGGACCAACAAGTAGTGTTTTAACAAAGTCTTCGTTCTCTTTTGTTTTTGCGGTTAATAAATGTAGAATTGTGAGAATTTGAGCATCATCCATTTTTTTAAGAACATAGTCTTTGTCTAGCCTAATTATAAATTCTGCTGCTGAATCAGAATTTAATTTAATATATTCCAATAAAACTTGGCGGCGTCTCTCTTCTGATAAGTCATGGTTTTGCCTTTGTTGTTCAACAAATTGTGTTAAGATCTCCCAATTACCTTCTGTGATCAGTTTAGCAATTTCCATTTTTGTCAAAGTAGGTCCTTCACCCCGATTGAGCAATAGTTCCATAGACCAAAACTCAGAAGTCATGGCCAAAGTTTCTATAAGCTTTGGATCTATAGTTGCCCATTTAAATTGAGATTGCAATTTTAGAAATAAACCTTGAGTGGTTAAGGGCCAGCTTTCTGTTTTTGCAAATTGAATGATTGTTTGAAAATCTGTTTCTTTTAAATGTGGATAAAGAGTAAGTGCAATCAGCTCATTTGAATGATTATGCCATTTAAGCACATGTTTTTCTTCCGGTAAATTTTGTGGCATCATCGCTCTTTGCAGATCAAAATGATAAAATCGATTTAAACAAGCTAAAGCAATATCTTTTTCACGATAATTTCCTATCATTTGACTGCTACCCAAATAATGAATTAATTGTTTATAAGATGACGAAGAGAGTTGAGAAAGCCGGTCTGCCCACACGTTGGAATCAATAATCGGTAAAAGGTACTCTTTTTTTTGAGGTTTTAGCTCACAATAAGGACTTGGCGGCCTTTCACGGATAATCCAATAGGATAAAAAACTCAGTACAACAATATTAATCACACCACTAATAATTAACGCTCGAATCAGTATCGTATTTTTTTTCAGTAAATAATCATTATCTATGGTCATAATTTAGCTAGACAACATTAAACGTTTTTTTAAACTACTTAACTCTTGGTTTAACTTCGAAGGAAGATTTTCACCAAAAATTTTAAAATATTCTTCCATTTCTTCTACTTCTTTTAACCATGCCTCGTGGTCAAATCTAAACAACTCTTTTAAATTTTGAATGTCTATAGGTAAATTTTTCAAATCTAATGTATCGATGTGTGGAAAAAAGCCGATTGGAGTTTTTACACCAACCTGCGCATGTTTTACGCGCTCAAATATCCATTTCAATAAACGAATATTTTCTCCAAAACCTGGCCATAAGAAGTGACCATTTTTATCTTTACGGAACCAATTTACATAAAAAATTTTGGGAAGCAAGGCTTGATTTTGATTTTCCCCGATAGACAACCAGTGTTGAAAATAGTCTCCCATATTATACCCACAAAATGGAAGCATCGCAAATGGATCATGTCTTAAATGCCCCACCTTACCCACACTTGCAGCTGTTGTTTCAGAAGAAATACTTGCACCTAGCAAGACACCGTGAGACCAATTAAAAGCTTCGCAAATCAATGGAGCAACTTGAGAGCGTCTGCCTCCAAATAATATAGCTGAAATAGGTACACCATTTGGATCTTCCCAGGCAGGATCAATCACCGGGCATTGTTGTGCAGGTACTGTAAATCTGGAATTAGGATGGGCAGCTTTTTCTTTAGATTGAGGCGTCCAATTGTGCCCTAACCAATTAATTGCATGGTTAGGCGGTTCTTTGGTTAAACCTTCCCACCAAATATCACCTTGATCTGTTAAAGCAACATTTGTAAAAATCCCATTTTTGCTCAAGGATAGCATGGCGTTGGGGTTAGATGAGAGTGATGTGCCGGGAGCCACACCAAAAAAACCTGCTTCTGGATTGATTGCATACAAACGTCCATCTTTACCAAACCTCATCCAAGCAATATCATCTCCCACTGTTTCTACTTTCCATCCGGGAAGAGTCGACTGTAACATGGCTAAATTTGTTTTGCCACAAGCACTAGGGAAAGCGGCAGCCATATAAATTTTTTCACCCTCCGGATTAGTCAATCCCAAAATAAGCATGTGCTCTGCTAACCAGCCCTCATCGCGTGCCACAGAGGAAGCAATGCGTAGGGACAAACATTTTTTTCCTAATAAAGCATTTCCTCCATAGCCACTTCCATAAGACCAAATCTCTTGTGTTTCAGGAAAATGGACAATATACTTATCTTTTGCGTTACAAGGCCAGGCGACATCTTTTGCTCCAGCAGACAAGGGCATACCAACAGAATGAATTCCTGGAACAAAGTCGCGAGTTTTTAATAGCTCCCATATCGGTTGACCCATGCGAGTCATGATACGCATGCTACAGACTGCATAGGGAGAGTCTGTTAGTTGAATTCCAACTTTAGAAAAAGAAGAATCCAAAGGACCCATGCAAAAAGGCACGACATACAGAGTACGCCCCTTCATACATCCAGAAAACAACTTAAGTAGCTTGGATTTCATTTCTGTAGGATCAAGCCAATGATTTGTGGGACCTGCATCTTTTTCTTTTTGAGAGCAGATGAAAGTTCTTTCTTCAACGCGAGCTGTATCAGCTGGATCAGACCTACAAAGAAAACTATTGGGACGTTTTTGAGGGTCAAGGGGAATCATTGTTCCTTGTAAGACCATCTGCTTGCAAAGAAGATTGTATTCTTCCAATGAACCATTACAATAGTGCACATGATCTGGTTGACATAGAGAAACAACTTCTTTTATCCAATCATCTACCTGTTCATGATGCATCTTAAATTCCTTATCGTTTAAATAAGCAGAGGGTTGATTAAAAACAAATTATAAAACGCGATTCCTTTCCAATTTATCTAAGTGCTCTAGAGCTTTACCCGTTCCTAAACAAACTGCAAGAAGGGGATTGGCTGCAATGATAACCGGTAAACCCGTTTCTTTAATTAACGCTTTATCTAAGCCTTTAATCAGTGCTCCACCACCCGCTAAGACCATCCCTCTTTCAACTAAATCTGCAGCTAACTCCGGAGGACATTTTTCCAATGTTAACTTGACTGATTCAATAATTTGTTGAATAGGTTCCGCTAAACATTCACGTATTTCTACAGAATTAATCCGTTTGGTAATTGGCAAACCGGCCACTTGATCACGACCTCTCACTTCCATTTCTAGCTCGTTACCACCTAAAGAGTAGGCAGAACCAATTGTGATCTTAATATCTTCAGCTGTGCGAGGTCCAATCATTAAATTGTAGGTGCGACGCATATAATTGATGATGCACTCATCAAATTCATCTCCTGCAATGCGTAAGGAACGTGACTCTACAATACCACCCAAAGATAAAATTGCAATTTCAGTTGTTCCCCCACCAATATCAATAATCATACTGGCACATGCTTCATGTACTGGCAAATCAACGCCAATAGCTGCGGCCATCGGTTCTTCGATTAAGAAAACTTCTTGAGCACCTGCGTGTAATGCAGAATCTTCAACTGCACGTTTTTCAACTCCAGTAATACCCGATGGAACGGCAATCAATATTTTAGGACGAAAAAGACTGCGTGAAGGAGTCACACGTTTAATTAAAGCTTTTAACATCCCCTCTGCAATTTCAAAATCTGCAATCACCCCATCTTTCATGGGACGAACAGCATGAATTCTTCTAGGAGTTTTGCCAAGCATCGCTTTTGCTCGATGTCCAACAGCCAAAACTTCATTGGTGACCGAGTCTACGGCGACCACTGAAGGTTCAGATAAGACGATCCCTTTTCCGCGAACATAGACAAGGGTATTTGCTGTGCCTAAATCGATACCAATATCATTAGAAAAAACACCTTTAAAGCGATTAATCTGTCCAAATGCTTTTTTATAAAAATCTAAAATCAAATTTTTGACATTAAATTGTTGCTTTCTACTCATACGCTCCTCTGACAGGAAAGTACCTGTTTTTCATATTTGGTAAAGAGTTTAAGGCAAAAGGCTTTAAGTTTGAAGCAATTCCAATACTTCTTCCCAGGTCAGTTTAGCAATTGCGTCTTCATCCCTACTTACAACATCTTTTACTAAGCCTTGTTTACGATTATGAAGTTCTAAAATTTTCTCTTCTATCGTATTTAATGTAATTAACTTATAAGAACTGACCATATTTTTCTGACCAATTCTATGGACGCGATCTGTTGCTTGATTTTCTACGGCTGGATTCCACCACATATCATAATGGATCACTGTATCTGCGCCTACCAAATTTAGACCAGAACCACCAGCTTTTAAAGAGACGAGAAAAATAGGAATGCTGGCGTCTTCATTAAATTTTTTAACTATTCCCAATCGATTTTTACTTGAACCATCTAAATATTCAAATCGAATTCCTTGTTTTTGCAAATCTTCACGCATGATATTCAGCATCCGCGTATACTGGCTGAATATGACTGTTTTGTGTCTCCCTTCCATTAATGTCTGCAAAAGTTCCATAAGCATTTCATATTTTGATGAGTCTCCACTTTCTGCCTTATCTTTTGCAAAAATTGCAGGATGGCAACAAATCTGCTTCAAACGCGTTAAAGTGGCTAAAACGTGAATTTGAACGCGATCAAACCCTTCTTTTTTAACAAGCTGTGAAAGTTCTTCTCGGGCAGAGGCAGCATAAGAGCGATAAAGTTGCTCTTGTACTTCAGATAAATGGCAATGATAAACAATCTGTGAAACAGGCGGTAAATCTTCCAACACATCTTTTTTCATTCTCCGTAAAATAAAAGGAGAAACTTTATTACGCAAAACATCTAAATTTCTTCCCAAAGATGAAGGCTGCGAATGACGTAAATATTTTTCTACGAACCTATCATACGAACTCAACAAACCAGGCATTAAGAAATCAAACAAACTCCACAGTTCATCTAGTGAATTCTCTATGGGTGTGCCTGTCAAGATTAAACGATGAGCTGCTTGAACCATTTTTACGGATTGCGCATTGCGCGTTCCTCTATTTTTTATATGTTGCGCTTCGTCTAATATGGCATAGCCAAGTGAGATTTTATTATAAATATCAATATCTTTTTGAAGCAATGTGTAGGAGGTAATTACAATATCATAGTTGCCCACGTCGCTTAAAATTTTCTTACGGTGAGCAGGATTGCCATCCACAGGTAAAACTCTTAACAGAGGATTAAATTTCGCAATCTCTTCTTTCCAATTATACACTAAAGATGTGGGACAGACGACTAAGGAAAGATTTTGAGGATTATCTTTGTGATAACGAGTCAAAGCAATAATTGCTTGTAAAGTTTTTCCCAGCCCCATGTCATCAGCTAATATTCCATTCAAATGCATATTGCGTAAACGGTCTAACCAATGAATACCTTCTAATTGATAATTCCGCAAGGACGCTTTAATTTCGCTAGGAACTTCTCGCACAGAAAAAGGAGTTTTTCCTAGCATCTGATCTTGAATTTCTTTTAATTTATTTGTCATAGAAAATTTAATAGGAAGCCCAATAAATTGCTCTTCATTCAAATTAGCTAAGCTCCATAAAGGTCTTAATTCTTTGTGGCTTTCTAAATTATTGATTCCCAATTCATCTAAAATTTGAACTGTGGGAGCAAGCTTCTCTAAATCCAGCACTAAAATCTTGTGGGGAGATGAGGCATCTGCTTTTCCTTTTCGCTTTCCACTTTTTTTCGCAGATAATTCAATAAAAGCTCTTTTAGAGATAATGCAATCCCATAATAGATCAACAGTTGTTCCGCTTAAATAACCTTCGATTTTAATTTCAACTTCGTAGGAATCGATACGCTCTGTTTCACTTAGATTTAAAGTAAAAACTGAGTCATCATAAATGAATTGGTCTAAAAGATTTTCTGGGCAGTTAAATTTGACGCGATGTTGAAAAGAAGGAATCACTTCCGTCATGAACTCAACAATCTTTTTGTCATTTTTAGCGCTGTAGATGCCAGTTAATGGATCATACATAAAATCTTGGAACAGATAATCTAATATTTTTTGTTCTTCTGTTAAATTACGTGCCAATATACCTTCACTTGTGACAAACGTACACACATGATCGACACTTAACTGTGAAGTTGCTGCAGGAACTTTTAAATTGCCATAAACAAAAGAAAGTGAGGCTTCTAGTTCTCCATTCAAATAATGGATATCACATTCAGCGCTCACCTGTTCTACAAAAGGCAATGTAACAAAACGTTCGATGATCTCTTTGTTAGTAATTTCAGAAAATTTCATTAAATCTGTTAAGGCGTTCTCTACAAAAGTTCCAAACAAGGGCTCAGGAATGGTCATGTCGCGGATTGGTATTAGACTGCGCAAATGTTTGCGCTTGATATTAGGTTGAAAACGGTAGTAGATATTATTGTGAATGAGGCCAGGCTTTGCGCATTCAAATAAAAGAACTTCTTCAAACTGAACACAGTGATCATCTTGAATAACTATTTCTGGTTTTAACAATATTTTTGGATTAGGAACCTCTAAATAATCCATTTCAAAGCGGATAATTGCCGGGTTCAATGCAAATTTCAAAGGCTCTTCTATAGTACCGCAATAGATGCAAGGTAGAACCAATGATTCCTTTTCTAATTCAGAATTGTATGAAAGCGTAGAGTGAATTTTTTTTTCTGCCATATCTTGCGAAACGGCTAAAAGTGAACCAAATGATTCTAAATCCATGAAAGCTGTGCGTTGACTTTTTTCATTTTTCACGTCGGAAAAACGAGAAAAATCAATAATTAACTTTAAAACTTCTGTACTCACTTCGTCAAAAGATTGAAAGGTAAAAAAGTATTTTTTATTGCCGATATAGAGAGATTCATGATAGCGAACGGCATCTAGAAAAGGCTTGATCTGCGAGATAGTTAAGGGTTTAGAACGTAAGGGCAAGCGCAAGGCTAATTGAATTTCGATAGGACAGTTTTCGGCGTGTTTTAAAGGAGGCAAAGAAAAAATAACAGCTAATTCAGCTTTATCTTGAATAACTTCTTCTTCAGAAAGAAAGAAAGCAGATTGCCCTAAAACCTGGGAAGCGTAAACGTATTCTTCTAATAGCTCTTTTTGAAATTTTTTTCCTCGTTTTAGATGCTCTTTTGTTTCTGCTTCTTTAAATGTTATTCTTAAATTTTCAAATTCTTGTTCACTCACAGGCTCTTTTTCTTCCAAATGTGTCTCTTTGGAATAATCAACAAGAATTTGATTATAGTTGGCTTCTAAGTAAAAAAGAACAGCTGCTAAATGCTGACAATCATATTTATAAGAGCAGTCACAGTCCGAATCGATTATCATGGATTCGTTTCGCTCAATTTCCAATTCCGATTCATAGCAACTTTCAAAACTCCCCCTCACACGACAGCTGAAACGAATAGAGTTTTGTTTAAAATTAATGATTTTTATTGAAACCACCATCTCTTTTTCAAAGAGGGCTTTGCCATCTTTTAAAATATTAGGCGAAAAATCATGCTTGAGTTTACGAAAGTTTAACATTATATAATCTCAATGTTGTTTTCAGATAAGTCATAAAAAAAGGGATTTAAATCCACGAATTAAAAATTGTTATTACCGAATTTCTATTAAAATGAGAACAAAAAATTTGGATTCTGGTGGATAATAAAGAAGATTTGTTTGAAAAAGCAATAAAAAATTTACGATATAAAATTTTTGATCTAAAAAAATTCATCAAGTTTTGCTCATTCATCTTAAATTTTTGCTTCAAAAAAACCCGACCATTTACCATTCAATGAATACCCAACTCGCTTTTTCTAGTTTTCAAAAACCTTCTTAAAGGATTGGCAGCCTATTTTTATTTTTTTTAGCGAATTACGGAGTTTTTTCTTGAACTGCTTTCAACATTCATGCTATGTTAATTTCATTCGAATTTTGAATTTCTTAAAAGTCATCTTTTTAAAATTCATTTTGGATATAAGCAAGCGGGTGTAGCTCAGTGGTAGAGCATCACGTTGCCAACGTGAGGGTCATGAGTTCGAGCCTCATTACCCGCTATTTTTTTTGACTTTTCTTATTTTGCGGGTGTAGCTCAGTGGTAGAGCATCACGTTGCCAACGTGAGGGTCGTGAGTTCGAGCCTCATCACCCGCTATGTGTATATTTGCCCTTTTTAAAGAAAATAAGGGCAACTAATTCAAATCTTCGTAACCCTTTATATTTAAAAACCAATCATTTTCAATAAATTTTAGCTACTTAAATAGAAGGTGAAAGTTGTATGTAAGATGAATTGTTTTTTTATGCATTCTCCCCTAGATAAATTTTCTGAAATAATATAAGATAACTTTCAAGTTATTCAAATACATAAGAGGTTTTTGTGTCAACTCAAGAAAAAGAGACAGATGTCCAAACATATAGCAACAATAATTTAACTGTTCACGTTACAAAGAAACCGCATTGCCAAGTCAAATTCGAAGTGAGTGTGGCACAACCAGCCGTTGAAGCTGCTTATCAAAAGGCTGTGAAACGAGTAAGCAAAGAAGTTTCTGTACCAGGATTTCGAAAAGGTAAGGCGCCAGCACATTTTATAACTGAAAAATACACGTCTGCGATTAAAGAAGAATTTGTTGATTTAGTCTTACAAAGTAGTTTTAATGAGTCTTTAGATTTAGCAAAAATTTCGCCTATGAAGGACACGTTAAAAAATCCGGTCGTTAAAGAGTGTTCAAGAGAAAAAGGGGCGCATTTTATAATTGAATTTGAAGCGCGTTTAAATCCCCCAGAGATCAAGCTTGACCAAATAAAAGTTAAACGTGTTTCCCCTCAAACAATTAGCGAAAAAGATCGTAACGATGCGATTCAACAACTTTTATTTCGCATGTCTGAATTTAATCCTGTGACAGATCGTGCCGTTCAAGAGAATGACTTTATCAATTTACAAGTGACTTTTTTTGGAGAACTTCCTAAAGTGATCGAAAACCATCGTGTGCAAGTCAACCCAGATAGCCTACCAAGTTGGTTATATAAAAAGATTTTGGATGCAAAGGTTGGCGACACAATAGAAGGGCAATCTGAACCAACAAAAAATGAGACTTCCGTTGAGATTGAGACGGATAAATCTGTTCCTTATAAGGCACAAATTTTATCTATTTGGGAAGCGAAAGTTCCTGAAATCAATGACGAACTTGCGAAAAAGATTGGTTTAGAATCTGTTCAAGATTTAGAAGAAAAAATGCAAGAAAGACTTGAGCAAACTGCACAAGAGGATGCCTTTGAGCAACAAATTTTGCTGATCGAAAGAGCGTTATTAGATACTTATTCTTTAGAAATTCCAAAAACCTATTTGGATGCAGAGTATAAAATTCGACTTGAAGAATACTTACAGCCGCTTTTAGAACAAAATCTTGGAGATTATGTAGAGCAAAATCGTCAATCGATTGAAGAACAAATTAAAAAGATTAGTTTAGATCGATTAGCTATTTATTTTATGTTACATGTGGTAGCGGTAAAGAATCAGATTAATCCTACACAGGAAGAAATCAAACAAGAATTTGCGCGTCAAAGATCTTTAATGTCGATTAACCGTGCAAATTTAACGGCTACCAATAAAGAAGAGCTAGAAAAGCAACTTTACAACTTAGCTACCGAACAAAAAATTAAACAATTTTTGTTTCAAAATGTGACATTTGAAGCGGAATAAGCTATTGTAATAAAAACAAGTTAAAAAAGTTCATGATGATTAACAAGGAATAGTTATGCAGAACCATTCAAACAATCCAAGACCTCAAGGTTCTTTAACCCCTTACGTGATTGAAGATACAGGACGTGGCGAGCGTTCGATGGATATTTACTCACGTCTTTTAAAGGACCGAATTATTTTTATCGGTACTGAGATTACTGATGTAGTTGCCAATGTGGTTGTCGCGCAGCTTTTATTTTTGATGATGGAAGACTCGAAAAAAGACATTCACATCTATATCAATTCGGTGGGTGGCTACATTACATCTGGTCTAGCTATTTATGATACGATGAAATATTTGGGTTGTCCAATAAGTACATATTGTATTGGCCAAGCTTCCTCAATGGGAGCCCTTTTGTTAATGGCAGGAGCGAAAGGCAAACGTTTTGCACTACCAAATAGTCGTATTATGATTCATCAGCCTTATGGTGGTGTAAGAGGGACATCTGCAGATGTGGCGCTACAAGCAAAAGAAATTTTGGAACTAAGAAAACAGCTGAATGCAATTATGTCTGAATGTACAGGTCAAAGTATTGAAAAGATTGGTGCAGATTCGGAACGTGATTATTATATGAGTCCTGCACAAGCTAAAGAATATGGAATTATCGACGAAGTTGTTGCTCCAAAGAAAAAGCCTTAAAAATTTATTAATTTTGGAATAAGTATTGTATGAGTAAAAAATCTGTTACTCCAAAAGAACTTGCATGCTGTTCATTTTGTGGACGCACGGAAGAAGCTACTGAAAAATTAATTTCTGGCCCAAATGTTTACATTTGTGACAAATGTGTACGCCTATGCACGGGAATTTTGGACAAAAAGGCTCCGACTACTTACGAATTCAAAATTCTTAAACCAAGAGAAATCAAGCAAAAATTGGATGAATATATTATTGGCCAAGACAATGCAAAAAAAATGATTTCTGTTGCAGTTTATAATCATTACAAGCGCATTCGGTCGAAAAATGAGGGTGTAGAATTTAATAAATCTAACGTTCTGTTATTTGGGCCTACAGGTTCCGGCAAAACGTTGATGGCTAAAACTCTTGCCTCTATTCTCGACGTTCCTTTCACTATTGCAGATGCGACGACTTTGACAGAAGCAGGCTATGTAGGAGAAGATGTTGAAAACATTATTTTACGTTTAGTACAAGCAGCTGATTATGATATTGCCAAAGCAGAACTAGGAATTATTTATATCGATGAAATTGATAAAATTAATCGTACGACTGCTAACGTTTCTATTACAAGAGATGTTTCTGGCGAGGGTGTCCAACAAGCTTTATTGAAAATTGTTGAAGGCACTATTGCTAACGTCCCTCCTAAAGGCGGCCGTAAACACCCTAATCAAGAATATATCAAAGTGAACACGGATAATATTTTATTTATTGTGGGTGGAGCATTTGTAGGTCTTGAAAAAATAATTGGTAAACGTTTAGGTCGTAGCACGATTGGCTTTGAAAGTGGAAATAAAGAGATGATTGACCCCACACACAAAAGCTTATTGTTATCAAAAGTAGAACCTGAAGATTTAATTCAATTTGGTATGATTCCAGAATTTGTGGGACGATTTAATAGTATTGCAAATTGTAATGAGCTTGCCTTACCTGATTTAATTAGCATCTTGACAGAGCCTAAAAATGCTATTATTAAGCAATTTATAGCAATGTTTGAGATGGAAGGTGTCAAATTACATTTTACAGAAGACGCTCTTGAGGCAATTGCCCAGCGCGCTATTGAAGCTGGCACTGGCGCAAGAGCATTAAGGCTGATTTTGGAAGGTCTAATGAGAGAACTCATGTTTGAAGCCCCTTCAGATGACACAATGGCAGAAATTATCATCGAAAAAGAGATGGTCACGGAGAAAAAACCTCCAATTATTAAGCGTCATGATGAAAAAATTGCCTAAGTGAGCAGTTTTGTGATGTCATGTTAAACCAAATTAGAAATGTCTGGTTTCCGGATATTTCTAATTAGTTGTAATAATCCTGCAATTTAGGCTTACCATAATACCAGCATTGTGTTATATTTAAGATATGAACGAAGGAGATATATATGGGAGCCCAGTCTCACGACCACGATCATAAGGCAAAAATCACTATTAGCTGTAGTTATGACGAAAGAATTTTTATTAAGATGCTAGCTGAAAAAGCGCATATGAATCTCAGCGAGTTTATTCTTTCCTACCTTAGAAAGGATTTCCCTGAAAAGCAACCGAACAAAGAAACTCTAGCAGCGATGAAGGAAGCCGAAGAAGGCAGAGGTATTAAGTGTGATTCCATTGAGGATTTTTGGGAAAAAATGGGAATGAAACCCAGTGCTTATTCCTGAACCGACCACGAAATTTAAAAAGGATTTGAAGCGGTACAAGCACCATCAAGACATTATTGATGAATTGCATGAAGTCATTCAAATGCTTTGTAAAAAGAAGAAACTGCCTGAGAAATATAAAGACCATCATTTGACTGGTAATTATGTAAGACAAAGAGAATGTCATATTAAACCTGACACTCTTTTGATTTATTTCACGGATGATAAATATCTCTATCTTGAAAGAATCGGATCACATTCCGAACTTTTCTAAAATAAAGACATATACTCTATAAAGCTCAATCCTGGAATTTTTGGCTGCATCAAAGCCCCAGAATTGCAAAATCTTTTCGAGGGTAATATTGGCTAAATATTACCCTCGAAAAGATTTATTCAATTGGCAGATTAACATTTCAAAGTTAATCGACTATAAGACCAGGTTTACGATTGCAAACCTGGAAATTTTTTATTTTTTTATGAATTTAAAACTTTAGACTTCTGAGCACTTTTTTTATTAGAAGGAATATCGTAATAGTTACGCCAATCTTTCATTAACTTTTTAGTTTGTCCCCCATTTAAAAAAACACGCATTTCGAGACTGTCCATTTTTTCAAACTGATTTTTTTCTAAAAATTTTAAAAATCTTTCCATAGGAAAGCGATTTTTTATTTCTTTTCTAATCTCTGGTTCTTCTACGCCATCACTTTCAATAAAATAGGGAATTTTTCTAAAGCGTTTAAAT
>Ga0105045_10000499_pt1 | contig 28757 bp, 22 predicted proteins | sample MAT02_FD_78089 | JGI IMG/M metagenome (GOLD analysis project Ga0105045, IMG submission 78089) | Freshwater microbial communities from Lake Fryxell liftoff mats and glacier meltwater in Antarctica - MAT-02 (megahit assembly) | ecosystem: Environmental > Aquatic > Freshwater > Ice > Liftoff... | reverse complement strand
TAATAGCGGCGTCTACACCTACCTGTTCAACCGGTTGCAACGTAATGGCACAAGCTAGTTCGGGCGTTTGCACACGGGTAAAGAAATCGTATTTCGCCTTCAGTTTTAAATAGTCGGGCAGGTATCTCCCGGCCTGGCGCATCATCCACACAGGCGGACGTTCTACGGTTTCTTTTTTGAGCGTTCTTAGTAACAGGTCGTTTTTTATTAATGTCATATTCGTGAGTGGGTGAATGGTGTCGGGGTGAATGGTGAATGGTGAATGGTGAATTGTGAATTGTCAATGGTGAATGTTGAATTGTCAATTGTGTGAATTGTGAATTGTCAATGGTGAATTGTCAATTGTCAATGGTGAATGTTGAATGTTGAATGGTGAATGGTGAATGTTGAATTGTCAATTGTTAATGTTAAATAGATTATATGAATAATCATCCGATTTAGGATGGTGAATTTATTTACCTATACGTTTGATTTAAAATTATAATTACAAATTTACAAAGTGATGTTTTAATTAGTTTCTGCTTGTTAAGTTGTATGCTAAATATCAAGAGAGTCCTGGTTTTCACTATTGACCATTCACCATTCACCTCTCACCGTTCAAGCCCCTTCACGTAAAATATTCCATCATCTTCATCACTAAATGCTCTTTCCCCGGTTCGTCGCTGGTGATGATTTTGTTGCTGCTGTATTTTTTTATTTCGTTTGCCGTGGTATTACCAATGGAAAATAAAATGGTTGCATCCGGCAGCTTGTTGTTTTTAAAAAAACTGGCTACTGCACTTGGACTAAAAAAAAGTATTCCGTGGTACACCTTGTCAATTTTATGAGCTATTGAAATAGTCTGGTATACTTCAATCTCATTTACTTCAATATCATGTTCTTGTAGTATGGCCGGTAGCTCATCTCTGCGCTGATCGCCACAAAAGAAAACCACTTCATCTATAAAGCGGTCCTCAGTAATTAGTTCAGCCAATGATGCCGCATCATTGGCGGTTCCCTTAATTTTTTCCTGTCCAAAATATTTGGCTACCAGTTTGTTGGTAGTAGTGCCAATGCAATAAATATCCCAGTCAGGTTGTGTTCCTTCCTTATAAAAAGCAACGGCCTCCACCGCATTCATGCTGGTAAAGACAACGGTGGCTTTTTGCAACACTACCTGTTCTATTTCCTGCTGTACGGTGATCGATTGAATGTTTTCAGTTTCTATAAACGATAATTCGTGTATGTGAATACCTGCATTCATCGCTTCATCAACCAGCGTTGCATTTAAAGGTCTGGTACAAAGTATTGAAATTCTATTTTGCATTCCGAATGGCATCGGCAATTTTATCTGCCCCCTTTTTTAATAATTCTTCTGCGGCAGTTTCACCGAGGTTGATTGATGCGTTCAAAGTAGTCGTTTTTTCAATGGACAGTTTTTCTTTTCCATCAACGGACAATATATTTCCATGAAAGAAAATGTCATCACCTTTTACTTCAGCCAAAGCACTGATAGGAGTGGAGCAACCCCCTAACAATGTCCTTAAAAAGTCCCGTTCTATTTTGGTACAAACGGCGGTATCATGGTGATTGAAATGATGGCAGGCATCCATGCTAAATTGATCGTCTTCCCTGCATACAACCATGATGGCGCCTTGTGCAGGCGCCGGTAACATCCAGTTTAAGTCGATGGCATTTTCGGGGCGCAGGTTGATTCTTTCCAATCCTGCTGCGGCAAAGATTGCGCCGTGCCAGTTGTTCTCCTGCACTTTGCGAAGTCGGGTATTAACATTGCCCCGGAGATTTTCAATGGTGTGATTGGGGAAACGGTTCAACCATTGGGCTTTGCGGCGGATGCTGCTGGTGGCGATGATACCCCCAGCCTCTCCCGATAAAAAATCGGGACCTTGTTCCGGGGAGCTAAATTTGGCTTCCGTTAAGTGCCATTCATCTATTACTTTGCTGTTTTTAAAAACAAATATGTCTTTGTGTGATGCTCTTTCTAATATGGCGGATTGTACGATGCCTCCTGGTAATTGAGTTGGTACGTCCTTCATGGAGTGTACTGCGATGTCAATCTTATTGGTAAGCAGCGCAACGTCGAGGCTCTTGGTAAATATGCCTTGAACACCCATTTCGTACAGCGGTGTTTGAAGGTCAATATCGCCTTCACTTTTTATGTATACCAGTTCTGATTCGAAGTTGTTTTCTGCCAATAATTGCTGCACCAGTGTTGCCTGCCAAACTGCTAATTGGCTTTCCCTGGTTCCAATTCTAATTGATTTAACCATGTAAATTTAATTTGTACCCGTGGCAATATACTCATTAATGGCTTCTATATAATTACAACCACGCAGATTTTGTTGGCGCATTTTTATAGCCATCCCGTTAATAACTTTCTGAATTTTTTCTTCAGCATTGTGCCCGACCGTTAGTGGAGATAAAGAAGCAGAATAGTTCATGTACATGTTACATTGCTGCATTGCAAGCAACCTGTCTTTCACTGCTTTTAATACAGGCACATTTTTGCGCATTTCATGCCAGGCAGAAAATTCGGTAATATGAGCAGCAATAATTGCTTTTGCTTTGGGTATTTCCCCAATTCTTGTTTGAAGCGTTTCGTCTTTTATTTTTGATAACTCATCCACATTTATCAATGTGATGTGCGCCAGCTCCTGCGCAGATTTTTCTACATTATAAGGAATCGACAGATCAATGATCAGTTTATCGCTACTATTTACGATATGAGATTCTAAAATGACAGGATCAGCCGAATTGGTAGCAACCAAAATGATATCTGCCCTATCGATCTGGTTGGACAGGTCGTCCATCGAAGCATACTTTAAGCCCAGTTCAATCGCAAGCTTTGCAGCTTTGTCCTCCGTTCTGTTGATGAGTGTAATGTTTTTTGTTTGAAGATAATCGACCAGATTTTTACAGGTGTTACCGCCAATTTTTCCGGTACCCAATAAAAGAATTTGCTTATCGGCAATATTGGACACTTTTTCTTTAAGGTATTGAACTGCTGCAAATGAAACGGAAATGCTGCCTCCACTTAACCCGGTATTGGTTCTGATTAATTTAGATGATTTTAAAACTTCATTTACAAGGCGATCCATATAAGCACCTATAAAACGATTTTCCTTTGAATATTTAAAAGCCTTTTTAATTTGGCCTACAATTTCGTAGTCCCCTAAAATCTGAGAATCTAACCCGGCTGCCACACAAAAAAGATGTTCAATTGCTTTTAACCCTTTTTTTACGTAGGCCATTTTGTTGAATGTGTCGGTACTACCTTGCGTTTGTGTACAAAGCAAATTCGATAAATCTTTTATATTTTCTGCAAAACCATAAATTTCTGTGCGGTTGCAAGTTGATAATACAAAAAACTCTTTTACTTTAAATTTGGGAGCAAGTAAAATTAGATTGGCATATTGATCACTATTTATTGCATACATCCCTCTTAAATTAGCATCTGTCTTTTTATAATTGATCCCTGCTATAAAGAAAGTCGATAAATCCGTTTGGTTGTGTCCGAGCATTTGGAAGTAGTGATTGAATAAATACTGTGCAAATTTACTAGCGAGTCCGTTTGTAAACTAATTTCTATGTCATCAGTTTGTCATTTTGCATTATGAGCTCACTCATGTGACAATATGATGAGAATCATTGTTAAAACATTATTGCCGGAAACATTGATTTTTGACAATTAGAACCTTAATAATTAAACTTCATTTGAACTTTTAGAAACATCAGTGGTTACATTTGCAATTCATTTATTATTGCAATGGCTAAAAAAACAGGAGTTATTTTAATGAATCTCGGATCGCCGGATTCTACAGAGGTAAAGGACGTAAGACGTTATCTTAAACAGTTTTTGATGGATGAACGGGTGATTGATGTTCCGTTTCTTGCAAGGTATATTTTGATCAATGGCATTATTGTTCCTTTTCGGGCTCCTAAATCTGCAGAAGCCTACAAAACCATCTGGACAAAAGAGGGGTCGCCGTTAGTGGTATTAACAAAACAATTGCAGGCGGCTTTGCAGCAGCAGGTATCCGTGCCTGTTGAAGTGGCCATGCGGTATGGTAACCCAACCATGCAATCAGCTTTTGAAAAATTGTTGAAAGAACATCCTGAACTGGATGAGGTACTTGCAATACCGCTGTATCCCCATTATGCCATGTCATCTTTTGAAACGGCCGTGGAATACGCAAAAGAAATTCATGCCGAAAATAAGTATCCTTACAAGATTACTTTTTTAGAACCCTTTTACAAAGATGCCGGATATATTCATGCGCTGGCAGAAAATATCAGGCCCTACCTGGCGCACACACACGATCATATTTTATTTAGCTACCATGGAATTCCTGGCAGACATATTCGCAAAAGCGACACCACGGGTTGTCATTGTATGAAAGTTGAAAACTGTTGTGAAGTAGCCTCTCCGGCGCATGCAACCTGCTACCGGCACCAGGTATTTACAACCACCAGGTTGGTGATGGAAGAATTGGGCGTTCCCAAGGATAGATATAGCATCGCATTTCAATCAAGATTGGGTAAAGGCTGGCTACAACCCTTTACGGATAAACGTTTGGAGGAAATGCCAAAGGAAGGGATTAAAAAATTGTTGATTCTTTGTCCGGCATTTGTAAGTGACTGTTTGGAAACACTGGAGGAAATTGATGAACGAGGTAAGGAATCTTTTATGGAGGGCGGCGGTGAAACTTATACGATGATCCCTTGTTTAAATACCAATCCGCTGTGGGTAGATGTTTTGAGTGGGTGGGTGAATGAGTTTGCGAAGGAGCGTGTGTAGTTAGCGTTCCCAAATATTACGAGTGATAACGGAGGCCAAAACAGTTTTTTAATCTTGAAGATTTGATGTTGAGCAATTTAAAGTAGCTATACTTTTCGTAAATTCAAAGATTTCAACTGTGTTCCAATTCGACAGCCACGCCAACCACTGTGGCGACTATTTCAAATTGTAAATTTATGTTTTGAAAAAAAGACGAATATTATAACTTTTATTCAAATGCCTTCATTTAACAAGTTGTAAGTACCGTAGACTCTATTTTCTTTTTTTTCTTGATAAAAAAAAGAAACAAAAAAAATCAAGGCTGCGATAAAAAGGCTCCCGATTTATTATTGGGATAAATGAAATTTTCAATATAAGACTAAAATCAATCCGCTGGCTAGCGGAGCAAGTAGTTCAATACTATGAAGCTTTTGCCCTCCGCTAGCCAGCGGATTGATTTCTTAACGTCTCATATTGAAAATTTCTAGCACTTTTTATTCGAGGCCATAGAAACACTTCGAACGACACACCACGTTTAATTGAAGAGTCTTTAATACCAATAAAAATTGCTTCAGTAAACGGCATTGACAACTAATCATCTGATAAAACTAAAGCATTTATAAAATTTCTTCGGCTCACATAAACAATTGCTCATTCATCACTCATCACATGTATTTCTACGTAAAAGCCATTCACATCATTTTTATAGTAACCTGGTTTGCAGGAATGTTTTATATCGTACGATTATTTATTTATAATACCGAAGCACAAGAGAAGAGCGAGCCGGAGAAGAAAATACTTACCGACCAATTCTCTATTATGATTAAAAGGCTTTGGTTCGGAATTACCTGGCCTTCCGCTATTTTAACCATCATTTTTGGTGGATGGATTGCCTGGATCACTTCTTCAATTTACTTTAGTCCGGTTACCCAGCCGTGGATATTGATTAAACTTGGTTTTGTAGCGGCTTTATATGCCTATCAATTTACTTTGCAAAGAATTTATAGTGATCAAATGAAAGGCATCTTTCGTTTCACCTCCAATCAGTTGCGTATTTGGAATGAAGTAGCCACCATCCTTTTGATTGCAATCGTAATGCTGGCGACTGTTAAAGAAAGTATTAGCTGGGTGTGGGGCGTCGTGGGATTGTTACTCTTTACCGCAGTATTGATGAGTGCGATTAAAATTTACAAGTTAATAAGAAGTAAAAAATAAGACTGTGCGATTTTTTAAAGAACTGCAAAATCATGCTATCCATACAAACCGACCGTAGTAGTTGATGTTGAATCATTTATAATCCGACCCTTCATTCTTTGGTGTAACTTCTTTTCTATAATTTCCGGATATAAAATTGCCTCTTTTTATTTGCTATAAAATCATAAAGGCAAGCCTTAGCCAAACGATTGCGTAAAAAAAATTGTCCAATTCAATATTCAGCCCTATATTTGTCCACTAACTTTATAGACTTATACTTTTTATGGTATTTATTTCTTTATCTATGTGTATGTTCAGGAATGGCAATAACATTAGTTGTTGTTAAGAATTTATTTTTTGGTTAAATTTTTTGCAAATTTTTTTACCCATCTTTTATTTTCGAAATACAATGAATCAAACACAACAGCTTATTGCCCAATTACTCTATCAGTCTGATGGACTAAGTGTGGCCGCATTTTTAAAATTATTAACTGATCAATTCCCCGGTCAGGTTACGTTTTCTTCCAGCTTTAGTTACGAAGACCAGGCGATTACCCATGAGATTTTGAGTAATCAATTGCCTGTAAAAATATTTACCCTGGATACGGGAAGGATGTTTCCGGAAACATATTCCGTTTGGAGCAGTACCAATGCAGCCTACCAAACACATATCAAAGCTTATTATCCCGGCCACGATAAACTCCAGGAATTTGTGGAAGCAAACGGTCCAAATTCTTTTTACGAATCAGTAGATAATCGCAAAACTTGTTGCTTTATCCGCAAGGTGGAGCCATTGAGAAAAGCCCTCGCCGGAAATGCCATTTGGGTTACCGGTTTGCGTTCAGCGCATTCACCCGATCGTCAAAATTTGCCGATTCTTGAGTGGGATGAAGCCAATCAAATTATAAAATATCATCCAATACTTCACTGGACTACAGAAGAAGTTAAAAATTATATTCAGAAAAATAAAGTGCCTTACAATCCTTTACACGACCGGGGTTTTGTAAGCATTGGTTGTGCGCCTTGTACCAGAGCCATTCAGCCTGGTGAAGATTTCAGGGCAGGTCGCTGGTGGTGGGAGGATGCCAATAAAAAAGAATGTGGATTGCATGTACACGAAGAAGTGGTAGCACCTGTAGCCCCAAACCCCTGAAGGGGCGTTTGTAAACTTTGTAGGGCTGTGTAAACTTTAAATTGGCGTACTATTTATTTTACTATAAGAACTATGAAACTCGCAATGGTACAGTAGTTAATTCTTAATTCGTGTAATTAGTGCCTAAAATTCGTGTTATCACTTAGAGTCACTTTAGGCTTAACAGAGCTCTAGTTTAGATGTCGTTCAGAAATATTGAATAAAAAAATTAAAAGAAATTATAAATGAAGAGTGAAAAGATTGAACAGACCGACTACCAGGTTTCGCCTTCCGGTGAGAAAAGTGGCTCTTACCGCCGGTTAGATTATTTAGATCAATTGGAATCAGAATCCATCCATATTTTTCGGGAAGTGGCAGGACAGTTTGAACGTCCGGCCTTGTTATTTTCCGGCGGTAAAGATTCAATTGTATTGGTACACCTTGCGTTGAAGGCATTTCGTCCGGGTAAATTTCCTTTCCCGTTGGTACACATTGATACCGGTCATAATTTTCAGGAAGCATTGGATTTCAGGGATGCATTTGCTGAATCAATCGGCGAGAAATTAATCGTTAGAAAAGTAGCAGATACCATCAAAGAAAAAGGACTTACGGAACAAAAGGGAAAGTTTGCCAGCAGAAATGCATTACAAACATTTACACTTCTGGATACCATCGAAGAATTTAAATTTGATGCCTGTATTGGCGGGGCAAGAAGAGATGAAGAGAAAGCCAGGGCCAAGGAACGGATTTTTTCTGTGAGGGATGAGTTTGGACAATGGGATCCAAAATTACAACGCCCCGAATTGTGGAATACCTACAATGGCCGAATTGATAAAGGAGAAAACGTACGTGTTTTTCCAATCAGCAACTGGACAGAACTGGACATCTGGAATTATATTCGCAGAAACAATATTGATTTGCCTTCCATCTATTTTGCGCATGAAAGAGAAGTGCTGGAATTCCAGGGACAACTGGTGGCCACCTCGGAATTTATTCAACTGGATGAAGCTGATAAAGTATCTCTTAAAACAGTGCGCTACAGAACGGTAGGCGACATGACTTGTACCGCAGCAGTTGAATCCGGTGCCTCCAATATTGATGATATCATTAAAGAAATAATCGCTACCAAAACTAGTGAACGTGGTGAAACCAGAATTGATGACAGGGTAAGTGAAGCAGCGATGGAAGATCGGAAGAAGGGCGGGTATTTTTAAACCCCCTAACCCCCTGAAGGGGGAATAAATGCAGCGCTTGATATTTCATAGACTTTTTAATTTATAATATTCTTTTGCCGTTTGGTATAAGAACATTTTTTAACCAGCAGTATTTAAATGAATTGAATACTGTAAAAAACTAAGCTCCCTTTTAGGGAACAGGGGCATTTCTTATGGATATTTTAAGATTTATAACCGCAGGCAGTGTTGATGATGGCAAGAGTACTTTGATTGGCCGTTTATTATACGATAGCAAATCGATCATGATAGATCAGTTGGAAGCCATTGAGAAGCAAAGTAGAAATAAAGAAGATGGTGAAATTGACCTGGCTTTATTAACGGATGGTTTGCGTGCAGAAAGAGAACAAGGCATCACCATTGATGTGGCCTATAAATATTTTTCTACGCCTAACCGCAAGTTTATTATTGCAGATGCGCCCGGCCATACGCAGTACACCCGCAATATGGTAACAGGTGCATCCAATGCAGATTTGATCATCATTTTAGTTGATGCCCGCAATGGCGTATCTGAACAAACAAGGCGTCATTCCATTATTGCATCGCTGTTGAATTTGCCGCATGTAGTAGTAGCTATCAATAAAATGGACCTGGTAGCCAACTCACAGGATGTGTATAATAATATTGTTATTGATTATTCAGCAGTGGCTGCCACATTGGGTTTAAAGGATATTACCTATATCCCGATCAGTGCTATCAATGGCGATAATATTGTAGAGACGTCGCCCAACTTTCCATGGTACGAAGGCGAATCATTGTTACATATTTTAGAAAATGTAGCCGTAGCCAACGATATCAATTATACCGATGCAAGGTTTCCGGTGCAATATGTAATTCGTCCGCAAACAGAAGAGTTACATGATTACCGTGGCTACGCAGGAAAAGTAATCAGCGGCATTTATAAAAAGGGCGATAAAATTACGGTTCAGCCTTCAGGTTTGCAAAGCACCATCAGCGCTATTGAAATTGGTGGCAAAGAAGTAGACGAAGCATTTGCGCCACAAAGTGTAGTGTTGCATTTGCAGGATGACATTGACATCAGCAGGGGAGATGTAATTGTGCAGCAGAATAATCTACCATCCGTAGAAAATGAACTGGATGTATTGCTTTGCTGGATGGGGAATAAGCCGTTGAAAGAAGGCAATAAGTATTTGTTGCAGATCAACAGCCGGGTAGTGAAAGCAGTGGTAAAAAAAATTGAATACAAACTTGATGTAAACTCGCTGTTGAAAGAACCTGCACCCGAACAAGCGCAATTGAACGACATCATAAAAGTGAAAATAAAAACAGCATCACCCATACCTTTTGATTCCTATAAAAAATTAAGGGTAAACGGCGGTGCAATTTTAATAGACGAAACAAGCAACGTAACAGTAGGAGCTTGTATGATACAGTAACTGGTTAAATGTTGATGGTTGAAAGTTATAATGCCATCAACCATCAACCATCATCATCATCAACATTCAACCATCAACCACTTTGAGCATCGATAATTTTATAAAAGACCTGCACACTCATCACATGCAATCCACCACTTCATTTCCGGATAAGGAATTGGCGAGGGAGTTTATAGATGGTTTTTTTGAATTTTTATTCATTCCGGAAAAGCATAAGAAGCTGTCGGAATTTGAGATGGCTAAAGAATTCGAATCGTATAAAAGTCATTTGTCTACATTGGTGTATGATGTAGTGGGCGATGGCAACCGGACGCAGGAGATAACGGATCGTTTCTTTGATGAGGTTGCAAATATTTATGATGCGCTGCAGAAAGATGCATTGGAAGTATTGAAATTTGATCCGGCGGCAGAATCGCTGGAAGAAGTACTGGTTGCCTATCCCGGGTTTTATGCTACCGCAGTGTACCGTTTTTCGCACCAGTTGTGGAAGCAGGGCGTAAAGATTTTACCCCGTGTTTTTGCAGAATATGCACATAGTAAAACGGGCATCGATATACATCCGGGAGCTACGATCGGGGAGTCGTTTTTTATTGATCATGGCACCGGAATCGTAATTGGCGAAACGAGTGTAATTGGTAAACAGGTGAAAATATACCAGGGCGTAACCCTTGGTGCATTAAGCGTAAATAAGGAAGAAGCAAAAACAAAGCGGCACCCAACTATTGAAGACAACGTGATCATTTATTCGGGTGCAACGATATTGGGTGGCGATACTGTTATTGGCCATGACAGCGTGATTGGTGGAAATGTGTGGCTTACCAACAGTGTGTTCCCCAATTCAATTGTGTATCATAAAAGTGAGATTAGTATCAGGGATAAAAACCCTTTACCGGAGGCGTTGAATTTTGTGATTTAGGAAGGCAGCCCCCTGTCTCCCTGAAGGGAAAAGCCCCCTGTCCCCCTGAAGGGCAATGTCATTTAGTTAAGACTGAAGGCCTGCTCCGCAGGGGCGGTATGTGGGTAGCAAGATTGTCTGTCATTTTGAATTTCCGTTCCGTTAGGAACATTATGTGGATTGTGTTTTATAGGACATAGCGTTCCTACGGTACGCCACCTCAATTGGGCTTGATTTTCTACCCACATAATGTTCCGATGGAACAAAAAATACCTAATTAAATGACATTGCCCTGAAGGGAGAACTTAGGACAAGTCATTGTTTGTAATTCTTTAGAGGAATAAATCGATAGTAGGAAAGGAAAACGCAAATGGTTTCCATTTTTTTAGAGCATTATTGTATTTTTTGCCGATTGCTACAAGCCAATTTTGAAGAGTGACATTTTTGTAGTTTGAATAGAATTTTTTAAAACTAAAAAATAAAAACTAAAAATAAAATCAACATCTAAATAACAAATATGAAAGCAAATAGTATTTTAGAAACAGTCGGTAATACGCCGCATGTTCGCATCAATAAATTGTATGATTCAAAGCATGAGGTTTGGATGAAACTGGAAAAAACAAATCCGGGTGCAAGCATTAAAGATCGCATTGCATTATCGATGATTGAAGATGCAGAACAAAAAGGAATATTGAATAAAGACAGTATTATTATTGAACCAACTTCCGGTAACACAGGCATTGGTCTGGCAATGGTGGCTGCAGTAAAAGGATATAAAATAATCCTGGTTATGCCCGAAAGCATGAGCATAGAGCGCAGGCGTTTAATGCAGTTGTATGGAGCAGAATTTGTTTTAACGCCTCGTGAAAAAGGAATGAAAGGTGCCATTGAAAGGGCAGGAGAGCTGGTAGCAGAAACTCCGGGCGGATGGATGCCACAGCAATTTGATAATCCGGCCAATACCGAAATACATCGCACAACATCTGCACTGGAAATACTAAATGATTTTCCCGAAGGATTGGATTATTTAATAACAGGTGTAGGAACCGGCGGACATATTACCGGTGTTGCAGAAGTATTAAAACAACATTTTCCAAACCTGAAAGTATTTGCAGTAGAACCCGAATTATCACCCGTATTGAGCGGCGGGGCACCAGGTCCACACCCATTACAAGGTATTGGTGCAGGTTTTGCTCCTTCCATTTTAAACAAAGATATATTGGATGGTGTTATATCCGTTAGTAAAGACGAAGCCTTTTCTTATGCACAAAGACTTGCAAAAGAAGAAGGAATACTTGCAGGAATTTCAACCGGTGCATCACTTGCAGCGGTTGCAAAAAAACTGGCTGAACTTCCGGAAGGAGCAAGGGTATTGACTTACAATTATGATACAGGAGAAAGATACCTATCGATCGAAGGATTGTTTTAAAGGGTGAATGGTGAATGGTGAATGGAGAATGGTTAATAAGGAATGATGAATGAAGAATGAAGAATGAATCTAATCTGGTATCTCATGGGCACGGTACAAAAGTTGATAATGAAATTTTAATGATGGCAAATAGTCAGATGCTTACCAATCTTCACCATTGACCATTCACCATTCACAATAGCATTTTCTTCCAATATAAATGACACAATACAATGACAGCAGTTACAAAACAAAGCGGAAAAGTAATATTGGCAGGAGCAGGTTGCGGTGATCCCGAACTGATTACCGTAAAGGCGGCCCGCTATCTGCAACAGGCAGATGTGGTGTTAACAGACCGGTTGGTGAGTAAAGAAATTTTGACCACCTATGTAAGTAAAGATGCTGAATTGATTTATGTAGGCAAACAGTGTGGCCGGGGATTTAGTACACCTCAAAAAAGTATCAACGAACTAATCGTACAATTTGCTCTGGAAGGTAAATTGGTAGTTCGTTTGAAGGGAGGCGATGTTTCGATTTTCTCTAATATTCTGGATGAATTACAGGCGCTTGTTATTCACAATATTCCTTATGAAATTATACCAGGTGTATCAGCGGCAATGGGCGCTGCTGCCTACACAGGTATTCCTTTAACAGCCCGTGGATATTCTACGGCAGTGCGCTTTTTAACATTGTACAAGTCGGATGTGATGAGTGAAGATTATTGGAAGGAGTTGGCCCGGACAGATGATACACTGGTTTTTTACATGTCATCTGAAACCCTTGATACGGTAGTGGACAAATTGGTTGAAAATAAAATTAGCGATGATAAATTAATGGCAGTAGTGGAACAGGCCACCACACCTTTGCAGCAGGCACATATTGCCAATCTATACGATTACAGCCAGGAGTTGAAAGGAAGGCTATATGCTTCACCAACGCTGGTAATTATTGGTAAAGTGGTTGCCTTGCATCGCACATTCGGCTGGCTGGAAAATACGACCGCAAAAGGGGAATATTTTAAACCGGTAGAAGATTTCCAGTTTGAAAAACTAATACGTGAGTCGTTTGTAAAGCAACCTTGATCAACGTTGTTATCGGTAATATTAAAAATCAATCTCAATTAAAAAAGCAAGATGTTAGGAGAATCTAAATTTAAAATATTTCTTGATCTGATCAATACTGCTGGAAAGGACGAACTGATTTGGATGAGTGGATATTTAAACGGTGTAGTATATAACCAGGGTATGCAAACTGCACCAGTAAAAAATATTGCAGCTCCAGCCGTTAATAAAATCACCATCGTTTACGGAACAGAAACCGGTAATTCAAAAAGACTGGCAACTGATTTTGCTTATAAGGCCAAACAAAAACAGATTCATGCAAAGGTGATTGGGATGGACCAGTATCGCCTGAGCGATTTGCAAAAAGAAGAATATCTGTTGGCGGTGATTAGTACGCATGGTGAAGGAGAGCCACCAATCGCAGCCCGAAAATTTTATGATCACATTCACCAGAATGGATTTAAACTGGATAAATTAAAATACAGCGTGTTGGCATTAGGCGATACTTCCTATCCATTGTATTGTAAAACAGGTGAAGATATCGATGAGCAATTCAATAAGTTGGGTGGAGTTCGTATTGCACCATTGCAGAAATGTGATGTGGAATATGACGATGATGCGAATGGTTGGTTCAACGCGGTGTTGGAACAATTGAGCAGTAAGCCGGTAGATCTGCCAAAGGAAGCAGCAGTGGCAGATATAAAAGTGCCTGCTAAAAAAGTTGGCAAACAGGTCTACACCGGAACCATTGTTACAAAAATAAATTTAAACGATCGTGGATCCAGCAAAGAAACCTGGCATATTGAGATTGCTGCAGATGGCTTAGAATACCAGTGTGGCGATTCAATCGGTATTGTGCCGGAAAATCCGGACGAAGTTGTGGATGCAATAATACAGGCTGCTGGTGTGGATGCAGAAAAAGTAGTAAGCTTTAAGAATGAAACCTTCACCATTTACAACCTGCTGAGGAATAAAATAAACATCATTCATTTAACCGAACGGTTGGTTAAGCAATACGCCGAAATTTCTGGTCAGGATATTCCTGCAACCAGAATGAACCTGCTTGACCTGTTGAAGATATACCCGGTAAAAGATGCTGCACAATTTGAAGAAATTGTTTTAAAAATGAATGCTATTTCTCCAAGGTTGTACACCATTGCTTCATCACCGTCAGCACATGAAGGGGAGGTGCACATTGTTGCTGTGAAAGATCAGTACACCGTGAACGGAGAAAAGAAGTTTGGTTTATGTTCGGATTATATCAGCCAGTTTAAAGTGGACGGTGAGCAAAAGTTTTTTGTTCAACCCAACAAAAGATTCAGGCTGCCTGCAGAAGATAAAAATATCATCATGGTTGGTCCAGGTACTGGTATTGCTGCCTTTCGCTCATTTATTGCGGAGAGAGACGCTACAGGCGCTACTGGAAAAAACTGGTTATTTTTTGGCGAGCAGCGATTTGCCACCGACTTTTTATACCAGACAGAGATTCAAAACTGGTATGAAACAGGGGTCCTTACAAAGGTGAACCTCGCCTTTTCAAGAGACCAGCAAGAGAAAATATATGTACAGCACCGCATGTTGAAACATGCTGCAGAATTATACCAGTGGATGAACGAAGGGGCCTACTTCTTTGTATGTGGAAAAAAAGATCCGATGAGCATTGATGTTGAAAAAACCTTGTTACGAATAATAGAACAGCAGGGAAATAAAACCAGCGAAGAAGCTGTAAAATATCTGGAGCATTTGGAAGAGCAGGGAAGGTATGAGAAGGACGTGTATTAATTGTTGGATGTTGCGTTGTTGAAATGTTGGAATGTTGGAATGTTGAATTGTTGAATGTTGAAATGTTGGAATCGTTGAATAGTTGAATAGTTGAAATGTTGGAATGTTGGAATGTTGAAATATAAAATTGTTGGATTACAGGATTTTTGAATTGCTGAATTGTTGTATTGTCGTATTGTTTGAATGTTGAATTGTTGGAATGTTCAATTCTTGTAATCTTGGATTTTTGAAATGTTGAATCGTTGAATCGTTGAAATGTTGAATTATAAAATTGTTGGATTGTTGGATTACAGGATTTTTGAATTGCTGAATTGTTGTACTGTCGTATTGTTTGATTGTTGAATTGTTGGAATGTTCAATTGTTGAAATCTTGGATTTTTCTAAATGTTGAATCGTTGAATCGTTGAATTGTTGAAATGTTGAAATGTTGAAATGTTGAATTGTTTGAATGTTGGAATATTGAATTGTTTGAATTGTTTGAATGTTGGAATGTTGGAATATTTGGATATTGGAATGTTGAGTTGTTGAATTGTTGATCCGATAGCTATAGGATTGTTAGATTGTCGGCTTGTTGAATTGTTGGATATCGAATGATTGATCAAATGGCAATAATGCGTTCAGATTCTTGGGATAGTATGGTTGGGGTTTTTGAACGATATCGTGTTGTTAGTAAAATAATAAATCCAGATAGATGATCAAAAATATAGCCCTTAATGGAAGTCATAATCAAGCATAGGGCAACGCCAGTTGAAAAGATTTATAAATTAACAAAGCCCTGAAAGGGCGCAATAACATAGCATAGGGCAACGCCCTATGGATGAAACGACACAATGATCAACAAAGCTCTGAAAGGGCGCAATAACATAGCATAGGCCAACGCCCTATGATGATGAAAAGAGATATAAATCAACAAAGCCCTGAAAGGGCGTAATAACATAGCATAGGGCAACGCCCTATGGATGAAACGATATAATAATAACAAAGCCCTGAAGGGTCGTAATAATCAGGCAAAGATAATACCCTTGTAAAATCAAATGGCGAATAACCCAACTAACAGAAATGCCCTGTAAAAAGGAATATTAAAACTTACAAAATACATTGAATCAATTACGGACGAAACATTGGCAATGCTGTCAATTGCTGAAAAAGTACAAGAGGGCGACGCAACAATGCCGCCATGAAATACAACCGTTCGGACAAAAAATAAAAGGCTAACTATACCGGAATGCATCTTTTGAAAACAGATGACAAACCGGTGATAAAAAAAAGACCATGTCAGATTTAAAAAAACCATCAGTGATCGAACGCATTAAATTAGAGAGTGATGCGCTTCGGGGCAGTATTGAACAGAGCTTGCAGGATGAAATAACCGGCGCCATTCGGGAGGATGACCAGGCGGTAATTAAATTTCATGGCATGTACCAGCAAGACGACAGAGACAGAAGAGAGGAGCGTGCAGAAAAAAAACTGGACCGCCTTTATACTTTTATGATTCGTTTACGTCTGCCCGGTGGGGCACTTTCCGCAGAGCAATGGATTGCGGCGCACAATATTGCTGGTAAAAATTCGACCGGTGTTATAAAAATAACTACCCGTCAAACCATACAATTGCATGGACTGATAAAGGCAAAAATTAAACCTACCATTCAAGCCTTTAACGAGGCACACCTCGATTCAATTGCTACCTGTGGTGATATCAACCGAAATGTAGCCTGTAGTTCTAACCCGAGCGAATCACCCTTGCACGATGAAGTGTTTGCTTATGCAGATAAGATCAGTATGTTGCTGATGCCTAAAACAAAAGCCTACTACGAAATATGGCTGGATGAAGAAATATTAATTGATAAAAAAGTGGAAGAGGATCCTTTATACCAGGATCGCTATATGCCGAGGAAATTTAAAATCGGTATCGCCATTCCGCCCAACAATGATGTGGATGTATTGACCAATGATATCGGCTTGATTGCGATCATTGAAGACAAGGAATTGAAGGGGTTTAATATTGCAATTGGTGGTGGTTTATCTACCACCCATGGCAATGCAGAAACCTATGCAAGGCTGGGAACAGTGATTGGTTTTGTAGATACGGAAGAAAAGGTTTTAAAAGCCGTATATGAAATATTAACCGTGCAACGTGACTTTGGTAACCGCAGCGACCGCAAACTGGCGAGATTGAAATATACCCTCGACAGAATGGGCGTGGATGAATACCGGAAGGAGGTGGAAAAGCGCACTGGCTTTGCGTTGGAGCCTGCAAGACCTTACAGTTTTACTACCCGTGTAGATCGCTATGGATGGGAAGTAAGTGAAAAAGGCAATTGGAATTATACGTTGTTTATAGAAAACGGGCGTGTGCTGGATGATGAAAAACTGGCATTGAAAACGGCCTTATTGGAAGTAGCAAAAACAGGTAAATCCAGTTTCCTGTTTACCAGCAATCAAAATATGATCATCAGTGATGTGAAGGCAAAAGACAAGGATACGATTCACGAAATATTAGTTCGTTTTAAAATAATTGAGCATACCAATGCCGCCTCAGCTTTACGCAAAAATGCAATGGCTTGTGTGGCATTGCCTACCTGTCCGTTGGCGCTTGCTGAGGCACAACGCTATATGCCTTCATTGATTTCTAAAGTGGAACCTTTGCTGGTAAAACACGAACTGCATACCGAAAATATTGTGATGCGCATGACGGGTTGCCCGAATGGATGTGCCAGGCCTTATGCTGCCGAGATTGGACTGGTAGGAACCGCTGCCGGCAAATACAATTTACATATTGGTGGTGATAATACCGGCGAACGTTTGAACAAGTTATATAAGGAAAGTTTGGAAGAGGCACAGATACTAACCGAGCTGGATAGTTTGTTTACTGCATTCAAAGTAGAGCGCAATGAAAGGGAATCCTTTGGGGATTACACCTGGCGGAAGCAACTGAATAATCTATAAACGCTCTGTTGAAGAATTTTTAAAAAAAAAAAACCAATCATTAGTCTACTGATTTAGTAGAGATAATATATCTTCACAAAAAAAATGCAGCTTCTCCAATTGAAACTGCCATATAATTTATGGATGATATCAAGAGTACAACGCCAATGAATGCTGAATTGCCGGAAACACACGTGGATGGAAATCGTCTCTTTCCTGTGTTTCTGAAACTGGAGAATTTATCCTTGCTGATAGTGGGAGGGGGCTACGTTGGTATGGAAAAATTGAGCGTCGTATTGCAAAATTCTCCCGGTGGTAAAATTAAAATCGTTGCAACACAAATTAGCGATGAGATAAAAGAACTGGTGGCAGGAAGAAATAATATACAGTTGATTGAGCGTGCATACCAGTCTGCTGATGTTGACGATGCTGACATTGTGATTGCCGCTGTAAATGACGTAACGGTTAGTGCAGCAGTTAGCAAAGATGCAAAAGCAAAGGGTAAGCTGATTAATGCAGCAGATAAACCGGATCTCTGCGATTTTTACCTGGGCTCAATTGTACAAAAGGGAAATCTTAAAATTGCGATTAGTACCAACGGTAAGTCGCCTACAATTGCCAAGCGGGTGAAGGAAGTTTTAAATGAAACCCTACCCAATGAAATTGATGAGCTTTTGTTGAATATGCAAAGCATCCGCAACAAAATGAGTGGTGACTTTGCAGAAAAGGTGAAGCAGTTAAATGAAATTACCAAAACGCTGTCTCAAGAATAAAAGCCATGCCTAATCAAACTCCGGAAGAAATTATTGAAGAAATCACCCATTCAACAGAAGTAGTTTCCACCTCGCAGGAACTAATTTCATCTCAGCGAAAAGTGTTTGCAAAATACATGGTAGCCAGTGCCATCGTTTTAATCGTCGTTTTATTCTCGTACTTTTTTTTAACGGCCGAGCAGCTCACGTTATTACAGACCACCATTAATAAAGACAACCATTTATTTTATTGGATGTTATTGATCGGCTTTGGAGCCGAAGTAATTGCTGGTTCCATGGGCATGGGATATGGTGTAATCTGTACTTCACTATTATTGATATTAAATGTGCCGCCACCAGTGGTAAGTGCAAGTATTCATTCTGCTGAATCCTTTACCAGTGCGGCAGGCACCATCAGTCACTGGCAACTGGGCAACGTAAATAAAAAGCTTGTAAAAGCGCTGGCCATTCCTGCTGTGATTGGCGCCGTGATCGGCGCTTTGGCACTTTCTTATGTAGGCGAGCGCTATGCAAAAATTACCAAACCATTTATAGCGGTCTACACCATTTATCTTGGTATTAAAATTTTACAAAATGCGTTTAAAAAGAAAGAGGTTAATCAGAAAAAGAAAAAAAGTAATATCACGGTACTGGGTTTAATAGGCGGTTTTATTGATTCATTTGGTGGTGGAGGCTGGGGACCATTGGTTACAGGAACGTTTATTAAAAATGGGCATACGCCCAGGTTTGTGATTGGCAGTTCCACATTTGCAAAATGTATTCTTACGGTGGCAAGTGCTATTACTTTTATTTTTACCATCGGTATACAACATTGGAATATTGTGGCTGGCTTGCTAATCGGTGGTATTGTAACTGCACCGTTTTCTGCCATGCTTACGGCTAAACTTCCCCCTAAAAAAATGTTTGTTGCGGTTGGCGTATTGGTTATTTTTTGCGGACTGGTTACTATTTACAGAGCCATCTTTCTATAGTCTTTTACAGCCTTCTGTTCCGAAGTATTTTATTTCTTATTGAATGCGTAACTCCTCCGTTTCTATTTATTATTGTTCTTTCCCTCATTAAAAGATTTACAAAAATTACTAATTGCTTCGAAGTTGGGGCGCTGCCTGGCAACTAATATTGTTAGATAATATCCTGATTTCAGGGTTCAAAAAATATTTTCAAATAAAGTCTATAAAATTAATAGACTAATAAATTTTCTGCTATATTTGCAGTGATTATTTTTTAACGAAATCAAATTTTGTGATCATTTATTCCTTCCCGCTTTCAATGCGATGTTGTAGCTCAATCCAGCCATTTATGGGTTGATTTTTTTGCATATATAGTCTACTAAAATAGTGTACTAAATGATACGGTCTTTAATAATTGCATCAATTAGTACACCTTCCACTTGTATGCCTGCAAAGAAAAGAAGTCAACATTTTTTCAATAAAAAATGAATCCAAAATCAACGTGTACATCAATGAAAAAGTTATTAATTCTGTTGTTTTTAATTCCAATTGCGGGCTTTGCCCAATTAAGTGGTCGTGTGGTTAGCGAAAGAGATGAAGCACTGGTGTCAGCAAATATTTCAGTTAAAGGAGCTTCAGCAATAACAACCAGTGATTCATCCGGACACTTTGTTTTAAATTACAATCAAAAAATTCCTTATTTCATTGTTGTTTCCTTTGCAGGTTTTGAAACCCGTCAGGTGATTGTTAGAAACAGCAATACAAATGATTTACTGATACAATTAAAACCGCTGTTTCAGACCGATACGGTTGTTATTACATCCAGGCGTCGCAGAGAATTGCTACAGGATGTACCGATTCCTATCACCGTAATTGGTGGTAAACTGGTGGAGGATGCTGGTGCCTTTAATGTGAACAGACTTAAAGAGTTAGTACCATCCGTGCAGTTGTACACCTCTAACCCCCGCAATACGGGTATCAACATCCGGGGCCTTGGTTCTCCATTTGGCCTCACCAACGATGGGCTTGACCCAGGAGTAGGCTATTATGTGGATGGTGTATATTTTGCACGTCCTGCAGCCGCTACATTGGATTTTATTGATATTGAACAGATAGAAGTACTGCGTGGCCCGCAGGGAACTTTATTTGGTAAAAACACTGCTTCCGGCGCTATCAACATTACTACCCGTAAACCAAACTTTAAGCCGGGCGCCAATTTTGAAGTTAGCTATGGTAACTACGGATACCTGCAAGCTAAAACCTCTATCACAGGTGCTTTAAGCAAAAAGTTTGCTGCCCGTGTTTCTTTTTCAGGCACCCAGCGTAACGGATTGGTTGAAAATGTTCGCACCTTGAAGTTTACCAATGATATAAATAACATTGGCTTCAAAGCCCAGTTGCTGTACAAAGCTTCTGAAAAAACGAGTGTAGTCTTGTCTTACGACAATTCTGTTCAGCGTCCGGATGGTTATGCGCAGGTGGTAGCAGGTGTGGTAGCAACAAGGCGCCCTGGTTACCGTCAGTTTGATTCAATTATTTCAGCGCTTAATTACAGGCTCCCAAGCCGTAATGCATTCGATCGTAAAATTGATCACGATGTACCCTGGAATTCTGGTAATGATTTAGGCGGTGGTTCACTAAATATAGATCATAAAATAGGTAATGGAACTTTAACGTCTACTTCGGCCTGGCGTTACTGGAATTGGGATCCTTCCAATGACAGGGACTTTACAGGATTGCAGGCTTTGGCAAAATCTCAGAACCCGGCAAAACATAAACAATGGTCGCAGGAAATTAGATACGCAGGTGAGTTTTCCGAAAAGGTAAGTGGTGTAGTTGGCTTGTATTATATTGGTCAGGAAGTTACAATTGATGGCACCGAAGAATCAGGTAAAGATCAATGGCGTTTTTCACAAAGTTCAACCAGTGCGCTATGGAGAACACCGGGATTTTTTGAAGGATTTGGTATAAGAACCAATGCCTCCATTAAATCTCAGAGTGCTGCGGCATTTGCTAATATTGATTGGGAAATTGCAACTGGTTTACACATATTACCGGGTATTCGTTACAATTACGATAAAAAAGATGTTTTCTATAATAGAAAGAAATATGGAGGTCTTGATACAAGTGCCTACAATGGTTCACAAGCCAACAAGGTGGCTTTGCAGGGTTTTAAAAATGGAGTGTACAGCGACCAGTTTTACGTAGCAGATGCAGATGAAAGAAACTTTACCTATCAGCTTACCGTTGCTTACAAGGCGAGCAGCCGCATCAATACTTTTGCCACTTATTCCACTAGCTTTAAACCGGTGGGAGTAAATGTAGCCGGCCTGCCTACCATAGGTGGCGAACCCGCCACAGAACTGGCCGTAATTAAACCGGAAGATTTGAAGCATTATGAAATTGGAATTAAAACAACGCCGGTTGATAATTTTATTTTAAACTTCACTATACACAATTCTTATATCAAAAATTACCAGACCAATGTTCAGTCTCCTGAATTAGGTGTTAACCGTGGGTACATCGCTAACGCCGAACAGGTAAGAGTAAGAGGTGCCGAACTTGATTTGAATCTTAAAGCAAACAGTCATTTTACTTTTTATGGTGCAGCATCCTACACCGATGCTAAATACATTAAGTTTACCAATGCACCGTTGCCATTAGAAGAAACCGGGCTTACCGTAAATAATGTGCAGGTAGCATTTAAGGATATCTCAGGTGGCGAACTCCCCGGTATATCCAAATGGGCTGGTTCACTGGGTAGTGAGTACACTACGCCAGCAGCATTCCTTGGTAAAGCAGGCAAATTCTTTTTGGCACTGGAAGGCTTTTACCGGTCTTCATTTTCTTCCAGCCCGTCACCATCAACTTTCTTAAATATTGATGGATATACGCTTGTAAACGCACGGTTTGGTTTCAGGGCATTCAACGGTCTTTCAGCATTTGTCTGGATTCGCAATCTCCTTGATAAAAATTACTACGAACAGTTACTGCCTGCTGGTGGTAATGCAGGTCATTATGGTGCTGTGCTGGGAGATCAAAGGGCTTATGGGGTAACGTTAAGGCATTCATTTTAATAGTTCAAAAATTTAGGCATTCAGGGATAGCTAAATTTTTTTATTGAAAAATTTAATGCCACGAATAAAATACAATCTTCTTATGTCTAATGATGCAATCTATAAAGAAGTGATTTTAAAGCCTGGTGCTTTATTTTGCAACACTCAGCTTTAAAACAAAATGAATATAAATGAAGAAAAATTTATTAGGTAGTATCGCCTTATTATTGTTAGTATGTCCATCCAATGCACAAAGTAATAAGTCGACTGAAAACGTAAACCAGATATGGTTGGGATATTTTAATCAAACCAGGTTGAATAATAAATTCGGCTTGTGGACCGATTTGCACCTGCGAACAAAAGAAAATTTTATAGATAATTTTTCGGCAAGTTTTGTGCGCCTTGGCTTAACCTATTATGTAACCGATGTAATCAAAATAACTGCCGGTTACGCTTACGTCAGTGCATACCCGGCAGATGCCCATAAGAAAATAACCCAGCCCGAGCATCGACCATGGCAGCAGGTGCAATGGCATACCGAATATGGCAAAAAGAGAATGATGCAAAGGTTTAGATTGGAGGAGCGATTCAGGAGAAAAATTTTAAATGACTCCACGCTCGCAATGGGTAGTAATTTTAATTTTAGAATACGGTATAATATCTGGTTTGATTTGCCATTGAGTAAAAAAGGCATTGTGCCAAACAGTATGTCTCTGGTTTTAAATGATGAAGTACATATCAATTTTGGGAAGCAGATTATCAACAATTATTTTGACCAGAACCGGCTATTTGCAGGATTAAAATACCAGGTAAGCGATCAAAGCAATGTGCAGTTTGGTTACATGAATCTGTTTCAGCAATTAGCTGCTGGCAATAAGTTCAGGAGCATTCATACGATGCGGTTGTTTTATTTCCAAAATTTTGATTTAAGAAAGGAAGGATATCAAAAAAAATAAACACGGGTTCTTTAAGCCTGCTTTAATTAACCTGCGAAACAGCAATAAAATGAATACAGCCACGTGGCCGAGTGGTTTATGTTAAAGGCTGAAAAACTTTCCACGATGGTTCAAATCTATCCGTGGAGTCTGTTTTAGGTTTAAATTGCTTTTGATCGTTAGTGGTGGTATTGCTGGTTCGTCTTTTTTATTTTTGTTGTTGCTAACATTGCCTCTCAATTTTACTAAATTGCAGCATTTATCAGCCGGGGAATTTAAAACCGGTTTAAAAAATAATCAGCAATATGAAAAATGTATATTTAAGTGATTCCGGTCCCAAAGTTTCTGAAGCGATTTATGGTTTTTGGCGTTGGAAAGATCGTGGCAGCGAAACCGTTAATAAAATTGAAAAAACGGTCAACCTTTGTCTTGAACTCGGGATCAATACTTTTGATCACGCAGATATTTATGGAGATTTTTCAATTGAAAAGTATTTTGGAGAAGTGCTGAAAAGTAAATCTTTCAAAAGAGAAGAGGTAGTTCTCTTTAGCAAAGGTGGCATCTGCAAATCTGCAAAAGGATTTACTTACTACGATACCTCAGCAGAGCATATTACCAGCAGTGTAAACAATTCATTAAAAAATCTCAGAACCGATTACCTGGATGTTTATCTGTTACATCACTTCGATCATTTAAGCGATCTGGAATCAACCGCAAAAGCTCTCATGCAATTGGTAAAGCAGGGAAAAATAAAAAGTATTGGGGTGTCTAATTTCAGTGTTTTTCAGCACCAGCAACTGGCTTCTTATTTAACGGTGCCGATTGTAACCAATCATGTTGAATTGAGTTTGCTCAATATCTCCGCCATTGAAGATGGCCGGGTAGATTTTATCAAACAGCGATACAGCAAACCATTGGCCTGGGCACCTTTGGCGGGTGGTAAAATCCTAAACGGACTGGATCCTAAATCAGAATTGCTAAGGGCGAAATTGTCAGAGATTGCGTTAAAGCATCATGCCAACATCGAACAAACGGCCGTGGCCTGGTTAATGCAATTGGGCACTTTGCCAATAATAGGCTCAATCAACGAAGACAGAATTAAAAATGCGGCAACCGCTGCAGATATAAAATTATCGCATGAAGATTGGTACGAACTGTTTCATATTGCACAGTTGAAATAGATTAAAGAGCGGCTTTTCATCATCCCGAAATTTAAAAGCCGATTTTTTGTGCCGCAAAATTTTAAATGATAGATTATGGTAATTAATCAAGGTGAAGTTTTTGCAATCAATACCTCAATTGGCTTTGGCTTTATTCAATATGTTGACTTGCTTGATAATGGGGTTGAATTAATAAGGATTTTGGAGCCAGTAAAACAGACCACCGATCTTTCTCAAATCGACGTTGATATTTGAGAAAGATTTAGTATTCAGTTTTTAGTGAGGGCGGCAAGAAAAAAGAAACTAATAAAAATGTTGGGCTGTTTGCTATTCCAAAAAATTATTCTATCCCTAAAAATGCAAGAACTCCGCATATTGTTAAAGGAGAATTTTTAGGTTGGCATATTGTGAATGTAAAAACATTGAAAATTTAAGTAAAAGAAATACTTTCAAAAAGCGATTTGGCACTTTCACCTTATGGGATATTAAATGATACTTTGATAATTGAGTATTTAGAAAAGGATTGTCGACTTGAGTATTGGAAATAGTTTTTTAAGCATAGAATTTAAAAGTTGAGAAAAAAAGTAATTCCTTACTTCTCAAAATATCCATCACCTATCCACTCTTCCAAATACTGCGAAATAATTTCTGACTCTACCATAAAGCCATCATGTCCATAATCAGAATCTATCACCACCAATCTTGCTTTGGCAATATGATGCGTTAAGAATTCCTGTTCGGCCAGCGGACAAAGAATGTCGCTGCTAATACCAATGATCAATGTTTTTTGAGTAATGCCTTTCAATACTTCTTCCAGGTTGCCGCCACGTCCTCTTGCAAGGTGATGACTGTCCATGCTTTTTGTAAGCAACCAATAACTGCGGGCATTAAAACGCTGCACCAGTTTATCGCCCTGGTAATTGATGTATGCCGAAGCTTTGTAATCATCCAGTTTTTCAAAATCGGCATCCGTTTGTTGCTTTACCATAATGCCATAATTGCGATAAGTAAGCATACCAATTGCCCTTGCCGCCTTCAGTCCTTTAGCACCTGCATCCGCCGAAGCATCCAGCCACGTGCAATCAGCTTCCATCGCCAGTCGCTGCGCCGTATGCGTAGCAATACCCCAGGCGCTTTCTGTTGGTGAAGTAGCCAGCAGCAGCAAACAATTGATCCGATCATTTTCTGCCAGACACCACTCCATTGCCTGGTAGCCGCCCATGCTGCCACCCATCAGTAAAAATATTTTTTCTATTTCAAGATGCTTGCGTAAAATGATATGCGCCTTCACCATATCCCGGATGGTAACCAACGGAAAAGAACTGTAATAAGGTTCACCCGAAGCTGGATTGATGCTCAGTGGTCCAGTGGTGCCATAACAGGAGCCAAGTATATTGGCGCAAACAATAAAATGTTTTTCCGGATCGATCACATGATTTTTGCCCACCACGCCATCCCACCATTCCGCTGCATCCGAATTGGCCGTCAACGCATGGCAAATCCAGATTACGTTACTCTTGCCGGCATTCATTTTACCATAGGTAGTATAAGCAATGGTTAATTCGGGCAGTATGCCCCCGCCTTCCAGTTCTATTTGTTGTGGGTAATGAAAAAAGTTCATTCAATAAGTATACATGTAAAAATGCAAAGTAAAGGCTTGCAGGAATTATATTTGTAAAAATATTGAGAAATGATAGAAATAAGTCTAAACAGAAAAGACGGGGATTTTGGTTTTGAGGCCATAGATGCCAACGGGCATACAATAAAGATGGATACCAGTCCCGAAAGTGGTGGTGTTAATTATGGCATTCGTCCAATGCAGGTGTTGTTAATGGGCATGGGCGGCTGCAGTGGAATTGATATTGTAATGATTTTAAAGAAACAGCGCCAGGAGATCGAAAGTTTTTCAATGAAAGTAGAAGGCGATAGAGAAAACGGCAAGGAACCTTCTCTTTGGGAAAATGTAAAAATTATTTTTGAACTCACTGGTAAAATAGAGTATGATAAGGCATACAGGGCCTGCGAATTATCCATGAATAAATATTGCTCTGTAGCCGAAACCCTCAGAAGGGGCGGAACCAATTTAACCTGGGAGGTTAGGGTTAATGGAGCAGCAGCACTCAACTTGTAGCAAGCCCCCTTCCCAAAATAATCGGGATGTTTCAAAAGGGGAGTTAGTGGGGGGTATAATGTTTAAGCACTCGTTATTTAAAACCAGTGTTTTAATATTTATTTGCCAGGCCAAGGAATATCCATTAAGCTTTATGGGCAAATATGATTTTGTTATTTCTTTTTTTTAGTAAAAAGAAGGAATAATCACTCTTGTACAGTGAATCAATATTGAACTTTTATTACGTTGCGTCAAAAAATAAATCTTTTAAATCAACAAGGTTTCAAATCTACTTTCCTTGCCTTTGATGAAAGTTAGAAATCAGACCTTTACAAATCAATCATCCCAAGTCTTGTTCCTTCCTTTTGGGGAAGGGTAGAGTTGGGGCTTTTCTTATGGATCCAATTACACAAGCCATTCGCATACAAACAGAACGCACCAATGAAATGGAGCATTCCACACCAATGTTCCTAACCAGCAGCTTTTGTTTTGATGATGCGGAAGAGATGAGGGCTGCCTTCGCAGACGAAAGTGAGGCTAATATTTACAGTCGTTTTAGCAATCCGGGCGTTAATGAGTTTACGGATAAAATGGTAGCACTTGAAGGCGCCGAAGCTGGTCATTCAACTTCATCCGGAATGAGTGCCGTTTTTGCATCCTTTATGGCATTGTTAAAAACGGGCGATCATCTGTTGGCCTGCAATTCTATCTTTGGCAGCACGCATACCGTTATTAAAAAATACTTGCCCAACTATGGCATTGAGCATAGTTATGTAAGTGCCGATAAACCGGATGAGTGGGAAGCTGCGATCCGCCCTAATACAAAAATGATTTATATCGAAACGCCTACTAATCCCGGCCTTGCGATCATAGACTTGGAAATGATGGGAGCACTGGCAAAAAAATACAACTTGATTTTAAATGTAGATAATTGTTTTGCCACACCGGTAAACCAACGTCCGATTGACTTTGGTGCAGACCTTGTAGTACATTCCGCCACCAAATGGATTGATGGACAAGGTCGTGTTTTAGGCGGTGTAGTGGTTGGTAGAAAGGAATTGGTCAATGAAATATATGCTTTCTGTCGTAGCACAGGACCAGCCATGTCGCCATTCAATGCATGGGTTTTAAGCAAGAGTCTCGAAACACTGGATGTACGGATGGAGCGTCATGCAAAAAACGCATTGAAAATTGCCCAAACATTGGAAAATCATCCGATAATAAGTTTTGTAAAATATCCTTTTTTACCCAGTCATCCACAGCATGCCATTGCCATTAAGCAGATGAAAAATGGCGGCGGTATCGTATGTTTTAATTTGAAGGGAGGATTAGAAAGTGGCCGCACATTTTTAAATAATTTGAAGATGCTTTCTCTCACTGCCAATCTCGGCGATACCAGGAGTATTGCTTCTCATCCGGCAACAACAACCCACGTAAAATTAACAGAAGCCGAACGTCTTGCAAGCGATATTACACCTGGACTCATCCGCATTTCGGTAGGGCTGGAGTACGTAGATGATATTTTAGGAGATATATTACAGGCATTGGAAAAATGCCAGGTCGGTACGGGAAGCTAGCAATCCGGTCGGTGCCTACCGGGGCTTAATGTCATTTAGTTGGGCATTTCTGGTTCCGTAGGAACATCATGTGGGTAGAAAGTCATACGATTTGAAGAAGCGTTCCGTAGGAACGCTAATTGTTATTAAACACACCCCACATAGAGTTTATACGGGAACGGGAATTGACATTGATCAACGCTGCAACTACATGCATCATACCCCCAAACGTCCCGAAGCCAGTGCTCCTCCTTAATCTTTGTAACTTTTACTTCTGCCACATAATCCTTATATCCAAAGAATTTCGTCGCTTCAGTTTGACTGGAGAGATTTATAAACTCAATCTTAAATCCAACCACAGTAGTATCTTTTATATAAGACTGAAATTTCCAGTTAGCCAATGTAATAAGGTGT
>Ga0105045_10000498_pt1 | contig 28771 bp, 18 predicted proteins | sample MAT02_FD_78089 | JGI IMG/M metagenome (GOLD analysis project Ga0105045, IMG submission 78089) | Freshwater microbial communities from Lake Fryxell liftoff mats and glacier meltwater in Antarctica - MAT-02 (megahit assembly) | ecosystem: Environmental > Aquatic > Freshwater > Ice > Liftoff... | reverse complement strand
GCATTGATCTGCTGACGGGATATAAAGTTTTGGTCTTCGGAGTTATCACGGATCGGATTGCCATTGATATCTTCCCCTGCCGCAAGATTGGTCGTAAAGCTATTCACGCTATACGTGCTGCGGTACGAATGGCCAAGGGTAATGGTGCGGAAATACTTCTTGATGCCTGCAAATTTGGTGAGACCGTCGTAACTAATCGTCCAACTTGGATTGCGTATAGCATCCCAAATGCTGTAATCGTCAATATTCAAGCCCACTTCATCCACACTTTGGCCGGAATAAGCCGCTACGAAGGCAGGAATCAATACATCCTGAGACGTAGGCCCAAATCCATCGGCACCTATACCGCCCGTTCCGCTGTTGGGCTCGCTAAAGCCCGTTTCTGCAGCCAGCCGATTGGATATCGCAACCCGATTGGCAAGGAATTGCTGAAACACAGGACTGATGTTATTATCATCGTCGCGAGCCCGAATAGTTTTCCATGCAGAAAGCGAAGTGGTGAAAGATCCGCTTTCAAATTGGCTTTGCTCCAAGTATGCTTGTATATCATTGTTGAACCGATAGAAAGAGCCATCGTTTAGCGATTTGGTTCGGACACTGTTAAACTCGATCCGCATATTGGGCAAGGGCTCAAAATTTGTCCGGAGATTAAAATCCTCCGTGTAAGTTTGCAAATACTGCTGATTGATATAGGGATTATCGACGAGCCAGCCCCGCAACGCTGCCTGCCGGTTGAAATCATCGGTTTGGTGGCCAAATACGAATGCCACACCCGGCGCATTGAAGCCCGGATCCATACCTATAATATTGGATGTGCGGTTATAGCCCGGGAGGAGTGTTCCTTCGTTTTGGCTATACACCAGGCTTATGCTCTTCAAACTCATGAACACCTTCGCCACATAATCAAGCGGTTTAATGGCATTAGGATCTTCCTTTTTCACCGGAGCTGTCTCGTCCTTCGGCGGCGCCTTGGCATCTTTCGAAGGCGTTGCCGATCTTCCCGAACTGCGCCCCAACCGTTGGAATTTTTGATTAACGTCCTTCAAATAAGGGATTTTGTTGTAAAGCGTTATAAAATTCGCTTGCCCATTGAGTGTTAGGGTCCGCGAATTTTGAATGATATTCCCGAGCGTATCTTGGCTGAAAGGCGCCCGTTGCCAATTGTAACTTCCGCTATAACGCAGGTCGGTGGTAATCCAATCTAGAATTGGAATTTTATCGATTGGCACCTTATAATTCGCCGAGAAAAGTTGGTTGAATGTTACATTGTCGCCGAAGCTCAAAAGGCTTTGCCATACCGAGTCGCGGTAACCCCGCCAGGCACTGGCATCGTCCTTATCGCGGCGGCCTAAGGGCTCGCGTACGAAAGAGAGATTATTCGCACTGTAGGTAAGCCGTATCGATTCGGTCAGATCGTGCTGCACATCGTACACCCTATTCCAATTAAATGTTTTGGTGTAAAGAATAGGTTGCTCGAAGCTGAACACATCACTATTATTCTCAAACTGCTGCTCGTTATAGGTGCGGTTCAAGTCGGAGCGGAAGGAAAACGTTTTTGGAACCAGCGTAAAGTTGAAATCGCGTATAAGGGCTAAATAATCCGATTTCCGCAAAAACTGGCTCGTGGCAAATGGCTTGAAATTCCTGGGTCGGGAATTGAAGGCATAGCCGAGTCCTACACGGAATTGATTTTGACGGTCGAAAGCAGTATTGATATCGTAGAAATACCGCTTACTTGTTGAAAACGTAGCGTTGAAATTCTCAATATCCCATATCTGCGGAGTTTTGTTGGGATCGGTTCGCTCCTTGCGCACATTGGTAAGGTTGAAGCTGGTACGCCGAACATAGGTTTGTGATCGTTTGCGAATTTCTTGTCGTTCATCATCGGGCAAGCCTGCCGTAACATCATCGAGCTCTAAGTCGGGCGCCAGTGGATCGAACCGAGGGAGAATTACTTGCTCCGACCGTCCGACGTACATCGGTATTTTTATCCCCGATTCTTCGGGAAGGAATTTATCGACGTTCACATTCGTAGCCAAATCGTACCCCATCGACTGCTCCTGTGGCCGCTCGGATACACGGCTTTCCAGCGCTCCAAAATTGGGCGTGCTGATATTTCCTGCCAGGGAAACATTCGCAAAATCGGCCATTTGTGCATTAACTCTACCCACGGCAGCCCAACCACCGTCATTGTTGAAGTCGCTGAGGCGAAGTTCATTCACCCAAATTTCTGAACTCTCCGGTTGGCCATCGTCGGTTGCCCAAATATTGCCGTACACGGGGTCGCCATTGCCATTGGGGTTGCGCACACCGATCATTATAGTGCGTACAGAACTCAATACTGGATTTCCCTTTATTCGAATCCGTCGATTGCCATCCATCTCCACGTATACTTGGTTATCGGCAGCTCCGGTTTGATTTCTTCGGTTCTTCGCGGCTTGAAGTTTGCTGAATTCAATCAGCATATTATTGCCTTCCGGCCAAATGTTTTGTGGAGTGCTCGAAGCGTTTAAGTCTGTCGGGATAACTGGAATCTCGTACTCGTAAAAGTTTTGATCAAAATCGGTACCCAAACGCACAAATACGCTTACATCTCCGAAGGCTAAGGGATTATTGGGATCGATCGTTTCACCGTGAATGAACATCTGTAGATTACCGTACTGTCGCATGTCGATATCGGTGCTCCGGAAAGCAGCTCGCGAATCGCCGTCTGATAAATTGCTGGTACGGAGCACAAGCGATTGCTCATTTAGACTGCGCAAGTTGGCTGTACCCGCGTCGATCTCACGCGATATTCCAGGGGGTGTAACGTAGTTGAGCGGAACGCGCTCACTATTCTCTTCGATATTCACTGCGAGAATATCAAATTCGGTTTCGCCAGGAGCACCTGGTATAAATTCCCCTTCGCGCAGCGATTGGGTATAACGCCGCCATTCACCGCGGATCAATTCCAGTCGGGCAAACCGCATTACCACCGGCGTTTCAAAACCAGTTGTAACCATGCGCATAAAGCGAATGGAGCGCAAATCTTGAATATTATTCACGGCCACGCCTTCGCGTACTGGAATTTTAAACTGATACCAGTTAACCAACCGTCCGTCGCCAGCCACTCCCTGGGTAATGTCGGTAATGTAATTGTTACCCACGGTCCATGAACCGGGCGAAATCTGCGGGTCGGGCAGATCGATTTGATATTGGTAATAGCTTTCGGCTTCCGCCAATGTTAAATCTTGATTTACGTCTTCCGTGGTGGGAAGAATCGTTGCCTGTGCTGGGTAATCTTCTGGGCTATCTTGCGTGGTTATGGAGTTGCCTTCAAACCCATTCCACTTTTTGTAACGCTCTAGAATATCCAGTTGTTGATTATCGTAGTCGCTTCCGCGAAAGAAATGGTAATTATCGGTCGATGGATCGGCATTCGCCGCATCAAGCACCCCCTGTACCACCCCCGGCAATGCCGTCATACGCTGGAGAAAATCAGCAAAATAGGCGCGTTCACCGGGATCGTCGAAGCCGTCGAAGCCCACATCCTGGGTGCGGTTGCTATTGGTGGTATTGTCAAAAGCATTTACGATGCTTTGGGTCACCGGTACTTGCGCCCAAGCAGTAGTATCCGTGAGCAGTCCATTTGGATTTGCCGGATCTGTTGGCAAGCCATTCTCAAAGCTCATTTGCCCATCGCGGAGCAAGTCTTCCGATACGTTTCCAATATTCACCAGCAGTTTTCCATTCACATTGCCCGAAGTTCCGAGGTTGTCGCGCGCGTCCACGTTGTAAGGATCCATTACCCAAAACTGGATAAACTCTACGTTGGTCTGTTCGAAGTCGGTGGTATTAATAGCCCGCTGAATACCGCCCCATCGCGAACCCGGATCGTTCAAGGCGCCTGTCTGTGGATCTATTCCCGCAGTTAAAATCGTGGGTTCTGCATCGTAATTGTATGGCCCGCGCTCACTCGGGAAGAACGATAGATCGAGGGTGGCAATATTTGCCGGGGTCCCTGCTGGTAACTCACGGTCGGGAAAAACTTCATTTTCGGTAACCTGCCGCTGGTAATGGAGGTCGTTATTAATGTTTTCGGGCGTGATGTTATCGTTGCGGAAGAAGAGTGGATCAAGCACGTACCAAGCAAACTTACCACGGTTAAATCCGAGAGAAATATCGTCAATTACATCGCCTTCAGGGAATCGTTGGGGTTGAAATTGTGGAATAGATGCTAAGCCCCAGGAAGCAAAATTTCGAAGATCGATCTGTGAAATGGTACCCTCGAAGTCATCGATATACGCATTGCCCGATCGGCCTACTGCTCTATTATGGCCGGGAAAGAGCTGCGCAAACTCCAGGGATGCATCGATGTTGGATGTTTCGCTGGTATTGATAAAAGGGAGAAGGTTTACAAAATCTGTCAAAGCCCGCGATTCGTCTTGATAGCGCGCGTCAAAACCAACCAATGTATTGTTCATCGGTTCGTCGCCGATATTGACCTTTTGAGTAAGCGGCCGCTCATTGAGGTTGAGCACGGTAGAACCGAGCGTAAAATTCTCGTTAAAGCGGTAGTCAAATCGAGCGCCCATAAGGCGCCGCGTTTGAATACTAAAAAGGGTATTACTCTCCACGGAAACGCTGATCGGGGTTTGCGACTCCATCAATCCCGTGTTTAATATCCGCACCCGACCTAAATTGTAATCAACTGTATAATCTTGATTCTCAACAAGCAGAACCCCTCCTGCTGTAACCTGAACAGCACCTTGTGGAATATTGAGGGCGTTGAGAGAAATCTCGTCCGACGAAGCCGATCGGTAACTTCCGCGAAGCTTAAATCGATTGAGGTAGAGGAAATTTTGCTGGGCTACGATTTTCGTTGAGTCATAAAGCTGTGGGTAAACGATCCGCTCAATTTCGCTTTCGTCAAGACCAGCGGTTTCTAGCCTTCCGCGGAGGTGTTGTCCGAAAGGCTCAATTACAGGGAAGTACACTCTACCGTTAAGCGAGTTTATGGTTCCCCCCTGCGTTGCTGCAAAGTCCACAAAGTCAAACCGACCATCGGATTGGGGATTACTGTTTTGATCGAGTTTATCGAGTTCAAAGATTTGCAACAGCGGAATATCCTGCACCTGCGGCTCCGGAATTACCGGTACGTCCACCCCTTCGTCGGGATCGTTGTACCATACATTGAAGAAAAACTGATCGCTATTTACCTGGAAAGACCCAAGTGAATAAACGTTCTTCATCATTAAATCCCAAAGCGGGCTCCGAATATCTAACACCGTCGATTTTAGCATCTTGACGTAGAGTGCGTCGGGAGCTGTAAAGCCATCGTTCGATAAATCGCCCACCTGATAGGTGCGTCCATTGAGCGTATATTGGTAGCCTACGGCCAGCACTTCTGCATTGTTGAGTGCTTGATTTAAAGAGATAAAACCCAACCGCTCGTTATAGGTGAATTCATTTGGACTCAATTGCCGAGCATTCGAAAGTCGCTCAAAATCGCGACCGTTCACTAAGCCAAGAGCCGATAAGGCCTGCGATGAATTAGAAAAACCGCGGATGGCCGGATTTCCGGCAACAGTGGTATAAAGTTGATTTTGCCCATTATCGGGAAACTGATTGAGCGGATTATCGCCCAGCGGAACCAGAGAAAAAGGGAAAGCCGGATTCTGGAACGCCGCGTCTTCACCGATATCTGTGAATCCAATAATGTTTCGAGTGTTCTCCACATTGGCTGTTTGGTTCACTACCCAAACTTCAATACGGGTAATCTGAACTTGCGAGTTTACCACTGGCAATGCGCGCAGTGCTCTATCATAGGCCGAACGGAAATAGCCGCTCAAAAAGTAGTGGCGATTGGCTTCGTAATTGTCTATCCCTATCTCGAATTCCTGCGTTTGAGCACCGCCTTGCACGTTAATCTGTTTCTTTTGGCCGCGCTCTTGCGAGAAGATTGTGGTGGCAGTGAGTCGGCCGAATTTTAGTTCGGTTTTAAATCCGAAAAGACTCTGACTCCCTACGACAAGAGAGTTATTAAGCGGAAGGCTCACATTTCCTGCTTCGATCTTTTGAATGATCTCATCCTCGTAGCCCGTGTATTCCAACTTCGTTTGGTTCTCAAAATCGAAGGTCGCTTCGGTATTATAGTTGGTAGAAATCTTCAGTTTATCCCCGATATTTCCAACAACATTCAGCTGTATACGCTGATCGAAATTAAATGTCGTGATGCTTCTTTGATTGATGGGAATCTGCGGATTCTCATTCTTGTTAATGTTTACCCCGAAAGTGAGCTCTGCGCTACCCTGCGGACGAATGTCAACGGTACTTCCTCCGAAAATCCGATCGAAGGTCTGATTGTTAATTTGGAGGCTCGGGCGAAATGGATCGGGTCCGGCGGCGTCATCGTCGGCAATTTGATCATTGGTGCGAATCTCTTTCCAGTAATCGCGAACAGAATTTCGATTTACATAATCCATGTATTCATCGAAAGTCATTACCGTAGGATTTCGATAATCGATTATATCTCCAATACGCTGGTAGAAGTAGTAGCGACCGGTAGCCGGATCGTACTCTATTTCATTGTTAACATTGCTGGGATCGGTGAGATTTATTCTTCCATTCGAACCGAAAGGGTTGATCTCATCTTCAATAGGATATGGAAGCGGCACTTCGGGCGAATCGACCGGTAAGGCAGTAAGTGCGGAATGACGCTTCGACTTTTGACGATATGAATTGTCGTCTTCGGTAGATTCGAATGGGAAAACGGTAAATACGGGCAAATTAACCTCTGTACGCTCGTACAAGGGCCTGCTTGCATTTCCTGTCCAAACAAGGAGCAAAAGGATTGCTACAGCAACAAGTTGCCAAATATTTCGAAACCGCAAATTCACATTTTTTTAAAGGGCTAAAGGCTCTTTAAACTCTGCTTAATTAAAACTTCAATACTCATCGATTCATCGCCCGTTTCCAGCACCTTATCGACCACAATTTGAGATTTGCGGGGATCAAAGCCTAGATTCTGCAAGGCTCTTAACGCCTCTGACCGCAAGGTATTGTTCGGGCCGCCAAAATTATCAAAATTCGCTTGGGCGGCTCCTACTTTATCGCGCAAGTCCACAATGATGCGTTCGGCAGATTTTACGCCTATCCCTTTAATCTTTTTGAGCTTATTCACATCGCCGTGGGCTATGGCATCGGCGATTTCCTTGGGCTTATAGCTCGATAGGGCGGCCAGGGCAGATGATGGGCCGATCCCCGAAACCGAAATAAGGCTGCGGAACATGCTGCGCTCTTCCTCGGCTGCAAAACCATAGAGCAGGTGGGCGTCTTCTCGAATCACGGTATGTATGAAAAGCTTGGACTCTGCGCCGTCCTTCAATAGCTCATAGGTGTGCAGCGTATTTTGAAAAGCGTAGCCAATACCGTGATTTTCAATGACCCCAAAGGTGGGGGTGCGGGTAATTATGCGCCCGTTTATGTAAGCCATCATAGGTTATGGGGAAGGGGATAAATTTTTATCAAAGCATCCTTACTTTTGAGCTCCTTCTTTTGTGCCGGCTCAAGGTTTGGGGCGCTAATTTAATCACTTCGCGGCAAGTAGCGCGGAAGTGTTGATACCTTTTCGAATGCAGAAAATAGCAGTGCTAACTGGCGCAGGGATGAGCGCCGAAAGTGGTTTAAAAACTTTCCGCGACAATGGCGGCCTTTGGGATAACCATCGCGTGGAAGACGTGGCAACGCCGGAGGCCTGGGCGCGAAACCCGGAATTGGTTTTGCGATTTTACAATGAGCGTCTTGCTCAATTGCGCAAAGCGGCGCCAAATGCGGGACATCTGGCTCTGAAAGAGCTCGAAACTAAATATGAGGTGCATATCATAACTCAAAACGTCGACGACTTGCATGAGCGCGCAGGCTCTTCTCGCGTGGTGCACCTGCATGGCCAACTTTTGAAATGCAGAAGCACAGTGCATGAAAGCCCAATTTACGATATGCCCATGGATGGGTTGAAACTAGGAGATAAATGTCCGGCAGGAGGTCAACTTCGTCCGCATATTGTATGGTTTGGAGAGCTTGTACCAGCCATGGATGAAGCCATAGCCCTCGTTACGGAAGCCGATATTCTAATCATCGTCGGCACTTCGCTCAGCGTGTATCCGGCAGCCGGATTGGCCGAAATGGCCCGAAATGCCAATCAAAAATTTATCGTTGATCCAGGAGAGCAAGGGTCGCGTCGGTCAGGAGAATTTATCCACATTCACGACAGGGCTACCTCTGGATTAAAAAAAATAGTCTGTCAACTCTTGAGCTAACCGACCATTCGAAAAGATTTCAACTGATACTTTATTGCTTTATCAATACATTGGTCGACAACACATTATTATCTGCATCGTAGAATTTCACAACGTAACCACCTACCTTCAAGTCGGCAATATTATAAGTATTGGTTCGCGAACCTTTAGCACTGAAGACAACTTTACCAGTAATATCAAACACTTCCAAACGGTCTGCGCTGGAGTCGCCTTCTACTGTAAAATTCTCTACCACCGGGTTTGGATAAACCTTAAACTTGTTGGTCACCCGTTCCGGTACGGAGAGAGCTTGGTTGAAGTAGTAGGTAGCAATGAAAAAATCTGTTGGGTCAGTAACATTCTGCACCCTGACTTCGATGATAGCTCCTCCCTCAATTCCGTTTGGATAGGCGTGCACGTCCATAGTTCCCGACTCACCACTATCTAAATAAAAGGATGCTTGACTTACACCGCTCAGGTAGCATTGATTTCTATCGCAAATGGCGGTAAACCACCCTGCCGTCATCTCTATGACATTGCGCTGCCAGGAGTAATTTTTGTAGAATTGCGAGTTATTTATTGCGAAGGCATGTCCGACGGCTTCAAACTCTGATACGTCAATATCGTTTAGGATTATTGGATTGGGCTCTACAACAGTCTGAGCGGAAAGAGAACCGGCGAGTGCGGTAGCGGACAATACTGCAAAAAGGTAAAAGGAAGTAAAATTTTTCATAAGCGTCTAGTTTTGCATCTGTTTTGATTACTTTCAATCCGATGGACGAAGGTAAATATATTATGAAGGTATAATGCTTCAGGTCCACTTGAGCTTTTGCAATAGGATTTCAACCCAATCAGCGAATACCGCTAGTATATATTGTTGACAATCAAATAATTGATATAATATGGTATTCCTAAATTCGCATTAAATCAAGATGGGTTTTCAATAATGACTGTGAAAATGCGCAAAAATGAAAGCTTGGGATTTCAAGATCATCCAAATATTAAGATACTTTTACTTCCCTAACATTTTAACCAATTTTACATGAAGAAACTTATACTTGCAGCCCTCGTTTTTGCCATGGGCGCTCCAGCGGTTAACGCGCAAATTGCAGACGGGTCAGTGCTCACGCAAAACATCATTATCACCGATCTCGATGGAACAGAACACGACATTTTTTCTTACCTCGATCAAGGCAAAACAGTAATTTTTGACCTTTTCGCCGAATGGTGCGGCCCATGCTGGAATTATCACAATACAGGTACTGGCCATCCAAATGGCGGCGCACTTAAAACCGTTTGGAATAATTACGGACCAGACGGAACTGACGAAGTAATCGTTATCGCAGTAGAAACCGATAATTCAACTCCCGAAGCTCTCATGTACGGTGGCGCTGGAACGAATGGCTGGGATTGGGTTACCAATACCCCCTATCCGATGGCGAACGCCGATATCGGTGGTATTTTCCAACAAGGATATTACCCTTATATTATCCGTATTTGCCCGAATCGACAGATTTTCGAGCTCGGCCAACAGTCTGCATCTGCCATCTATGCCGATGTGAACACTTGCCTGTCTCCACAAGGAGCCAACAATGGAGCGCTGCTAGGTTATTCTGGCGAAACCGAAGGCTGTGAAGTAGTAGAATTAAAAGTTAATATGCAGAATTTAGGCTCAAATAATCTAACTGCTGCAACCATTACTGCAACATCAGGAGCCAATGTTCTTGCGGTTTATCAATGGTCAGGCAATCTAGCTCCATTTGCAATTATTGAAGTGGTTATTGGAGAAGTCGCTCTTTCAAGTTCATCAGATGTGACTTTTGCAATCACTTCAGCCGATGATTTTGCCGGCGATAATACTACAAACGCCACATTGATTCCTGGGGTTCAAAGCAGTTCTAGCCTGGAAGTGAAGGTAATTACTGATAACTACGGCAATGAAGTATACTGGAGAATCATCAGCGAAGGCGGCGCGCTTATTGCACAAGGCGGAAACCAAGGAGTAGGAACCAATGGCGGCGGTGGCGTCACCCCTCCTAATGGTCAAGGTGCTTATGCCAATAATCAAACAAATACCGTCAATGTAAACCTTCCATCAAACGGATGCTATTCTTTTGAGATTTATGACTATTTCGGTGACGGTATCTGCTGCCAATATGGTCAAGGATCTTACTCGGTAAAAGATCTGGCTAGCAACCAAGTACTTTTCAGTGGTGGAGATTTCGGTACGGATGAGAAAAAGAAGGTAATTACCAGTGTAGTAGGAATCGAAGAGGCCACCAGCCTTACAGGCTTCAACATCTACCCAAACCCTACCCGCAACGACTTGAACATTCAATTTGATTTGGCGGAAGCTCAGCATGTAAGTGTTGATGTGCACGACATACTCGGAAAACTTATCAAATCTTTCGACTACGGAATGCTTTCTGGAACGAATCTTCGCATGATCAATATGGACAGCGAAAACGAAGGCATGTATATGCTCGTTATGAATATCGGTGAGCAGCGCTCGGTGAAGAAATTCACTTTAGCGAAGTAATATTGCTTTCCTTTAAGTATTTTAAACGTTCGGGAATTATCTTCCCGAACGTTTCTTTTTAACTCAAATTGCAGCACGTGAACCTTCTAAAAATCGGCGGTCTATTTATGTTATCCTTGGTAACATCTTCCGCATTTTCGCAAGAAAAAACAATTCCTTCTGCTACTGTAGCTGCCCTCGATGGCAAGCAAGTCAATACCGCCGACTTCTCGAACGATGGTAAGCCGATCATTATCAACTTTTGGGCTACATGGTGCTCGCCCTGTAAGCGGGAGCTCAACACCATCGCCGAACTATACCCCGAATGGCAAGAAGAAACGGGCGTTAAACTCATTGCCATCTCCATCGACGATGCGAGAAGTCAATCGCGGGTTTTGCCATACATCAACGGATCTGCATGGGACTATGAAGTGTACGTCGATACCAATCAAGATTTCAAACGAGCTATGGGTGTAAACAATGTGCCACATACCTTCCTGGTAAATGGACAGGGAGAAATAGTATGGCAACATAATAATTACAGTCCCGGCGATGAACTCGACCTTTACGACAAGATTTTAGAAATTTCGAAATAAACAAATGAAGCAAGGCTTTCTCTACTGCTTTTTGTTAATCAGTGCTACTGCTTTACAGGCTCAGGACAAGGGTCAGGTTACGGGCAATTTTGCCCTTGACGGGCAATACTACCGGCAGGACTCAGCGATTTCGGCCGTAGTTCCCGATCAGCAGGTGGCACTGCAGGGCTACGGCAACATTATTTATACAATCGGGGCAATTGAAGCTGGAATCCGGTTCGAAACCTATGTGCCTGCATTTGTTGGTTATCCAGCAGGCGCTCCGTGGAGTGGCACGGGTATCGGCTATCGATATGCCAAATACAAACAGGACAAATACGATATAACAGTTGGCAATTTCTACGAGCAGTTTGGAAGCGGTATGGTACTCCGCGCTTGGGAAGACCGTGGCCTGGGTGTTGACTACGCTCTGGATGGTGTACGCGTAGTAGCCCGTCCCTTCGATGGTGTGTCCATAAAGGCGCTCTATGGCAAGCAGCGTTTTAATTTTGATGATGGCCTTCAGAATGGCGACGGCATCGTGCGCGGTGCCGATGCCGAATTCAACCTTTCCCAATTGCTCGATTCCGTTGTCGATTTCGGCGGGCAGCTTTATGTTTCGGGCAGCTTCGTGAGCAAATTCGAGCGCAACAGAAGCTCAGTTTACGACTTTCCGGAGAATGTCGGTGCGGGCTCCTTCCGCCTGAAATACGCCACCGATAAAATCCAATTCACCGGCGAATATGCGCGCACGGGTATTAATCCTTCCCTTTTTAATTCTCGCCTTATTTCAATTCCCGATTCGCTAGACCCGGCCGTTGGCTTATTCCAGTACGGACAAGGCGTTAATCTTCAGGCTACCTATTCCGTAAGAGGTTTTGGGGTTTCTGGTACCGTGAGTTCGCTCGCTAACATGTCCTACCAAAGTCAGCGCAACTCAGGGCCATTCGATAGTTGGATTAATTATTTACCCGCCACCAGCGTGCTTCAAACATATCTGCTTGCGCAGCTTTACCCTTACGCTACCCAACCCAACGGTGAGTTTTCCTATCGGGCCGACCTATTCTACACTCTTCCCAAAGAGACCATTTTAGGAGGGAAATACGGCTCCAAACTAGAATTGAGTTATACCCGTGTTATGTCGCCCGACCTTCCAATGGAGGATGATTTTACAATTAATCGCGAAGGGATCGATCCAGTTCTATTTACTATAGGAGACCAGACTTACTATTCCGACTTCAATGCGAAAATAACGCGCAAATTTTCTAAGAAATTCAAGGGTAGCCTGTTCTATATGAATACGGTGTACGACAATGATGTAATACAAGGAGCCTACGATTACGACAATATCCCTGCAAATGGAACAATTTACTCCGATCTATTTGTGTTTGAGGGAACTCTCAACGTGAAGCGAGGGCACAGCCTGCGATTTGAAGCACAGTTGCTCTTTACCAACCAACATCTTCAAGACTGGGCCGCGGTGGTGCTGGAGTACACCATTACGCCAAGTTGGTTCTTCAGCATAATCGATCAGTACAATTACGGCAATGCCGATGGCGATGATCTTCATTTCCCCGTTGTCACGGCTGGATACATAGGGGGCAGCAATCGAGTAACAGTAGGTTATGGGCGCCAACGTGCAGGCGTATTCTGCGTAGGTGGTGTATGCCGAGTGGTTCCCGCTTCCAACGGGTTGACCTTGAGTTTAACAAGTAGTTTTTAAAATTATGGCAAGGCATTTTCTATTCTTTATTTCAATCGCTTTGTTGTGCGCAGCGTGCGACAAATCTGATTGCCCTTATGTCAATGAGCGTTTATGCGATCAAGCCTACCGCGATAGCATAGCCAACGATACCATCACGACAGGCGGAGGAATCGGTACGGATACGGGCACCGTGGTTGGCAACTTCGTGGTGTACAGCCCGGAAGTATTCCAAACGTATGAAAGTGCCGTACAACTTGAAGATTTCACGGGTTTTCGCTGCAGCAACTGTGCTTTGGCTCTGGCCACGGGCGAGAATTTGAGCAATCAATGGGGTGAACGTATTACCGTATTGGCATATCATGTATTCCCCGAATTTGCGGCACCCATAGCGGATCCACCTGCTCCGTTTTCGACAGATTTCAGAACTTCGGCTGGAGAGAGTTACGCCACCGAATTTCAGCTCAACGCCTTACCGAATGGTATGATAAATCGCAAAAATTTTGGAACTGGCGTAATTCAAAGCGTGGGTAATTGGGCCGATCGGGTGAGTGAATTGCTGGAGCAAGAACCCACGGGCTTCATCCGCTTCCGCGATATCCGGTATGACCCTATTTCACGAAATCTCACCGCCCGCGTGGCTGTAGCGCCTCTAATGCCAATGTCAGGAAATATTCTATTGACAATAGGGCTGTTGGAAAGTGGAATAATTGAAGCACAAAAAAATGGCACGGAGACAATCTTCCCATTCACACACAATCACGTATTTCGTGGAAATGTAAACGGTCTCTACGGCAGCCCCGCATGGCCGTCAGGAACAATATTTGAAGCAAATTCAGCCTACCTTCATCCTATGGAATTCACGCTTCCTGAAAACTGGAATGAGGAGAAAATGTCGCTCTTCGCATACTTGCATTTCGAATCTACCCGAGTAATTATTCAAACTTCGGAGCAAAAAATCTTCGAATGACTAGATTGCTGCCCTTCGTGCTAAGCATCTTGCTAGGCTTCGCATCCACCGCAGCTCTGGGACAGGGCAAGGCGGTAAGCCAAAATGAGTCTTTTATTCTGTTTGCACACTTTGGAGCCAATGGTAGCCAAATACACAACGATGCTTTGGGCGGTTTCGATAAACTCAATCTCATGGGTGGACTGGGTATTACACGTCGATTTAAGGAGCGCCTTTCGGCTGGATTTGAACTTAACTATTTGGGGAAGGGAAGTAAGAAAAACTTTACATCGCAAAACAGCGACCCCAATCAGTACAAACTAAGCTTACACTACCTACAGGTGCCTGCACTGCTGATTGTTGATTTCGGCAGCCGCATCGACTTATTTGGGGGGCCTGCTCTGGGATTCTTAGTCTCCGCCCGCGAAACCGATTTTTTCGATACGTCCGACATAACCTCCGAGTTCAAAACCACTGAGTTTTCCCTTATCGTCGGTGGTGCTTACAAGCTTTCTGACAATTGGCTCTGCGAGCTGCGGTTCGACCAATCTATCCTTCCTGTGCGCACGGCCACTTCCGGAGACTCTGTGCAATATCAAGGCCGCCAATACAATACGGTGCTCGGAGTTTACCTGGCTTACATTTTCAGGTAAGTTAGTCTCTCTGCGCACCCCATAATAGATTCCCAAAAAAAAGTTAAAGAATCCTATTCGATTGTATTAGATGAATCATCTATGCGTTTAATGTCTACATTTATTTTCAGAAATCCACCCACTGAACCGCAAGAATATGTTAGAAATGAGCAAACAAATTCTGCAAAAAGTAAGTTTTGACAGAATTTTGTTCCGCAAGGAACTCTACAAATCTTTACGCTGGATCAAGCCCAGCGAGCGATTACTCTTGAAAGGCTGGTGTTTGGCGACCTTTGGAGCCATGTACACCGACGTAATTCTCGAAGTATTCGACCGACAAATAGGCGCATCTTTCTGATGCGCCTTTTTTTTGATCAAAAAAGGAATTGCTGATCGGCTGCTGGCCTGCGACCTAAATGTTTGTACGCAGCTTCGGTGACCTGGCGCCCGCGCGGAGTTCGCATTAAGAAGCCTTCTTGAATCAAAAAGGGCTCGTAGACTTCTTCGATGGTGCCTGCATCCTCGCCGACGGCGGTAGCCACTGTATTCAAACCCACTGGCCCCCCTTTGAACTTATCGATAATGGTGGCTAAAATCTTGTTGTCCATCTCGTCCAGGCCGTACGTGTCCACATCGAGCGCTTCGAGGGAGTAATGCGCAATCTTTAAATCGATGATACCATTACCCTTCACTTGCGCAAAATCGCGCACACGCCGCAGCAATGCATTGGCTATACGCGGTGTACCACGCGACCGCCTGGCAACCTCGTAGGCAGCATCATTGTGAATAGGGATTTCGAGAATTCCAGCACTTCTGCGCACGATACCAGCCAACACATCGGCAGTATAGTAAGAAAGGCGGCTGTTGATACCAAATCGCGCGCGCAACGGAGCGGTAAGTAGACCGGAACGAGTAGTAGCACCAACAAGGGTGAATGGATTCAGGCTTATCTCTACACTCCGGGCATTCGGCCCTGTATCGATTACCAAATCGATCTTGAAATCTTCCATAGCTGAGTAGAGGTATTCCTCTACCAGGGGAGATAGCCGGTGGATTTCGTCGATAAACAGCACATCCATCGGCTCAAGATTGGTGAGCAATCCCGCCAGGTCGCCCGGTTTGTCGAGAACTGGGCCCGAAGTAACTCTAAAGCCTACCCCAAGCTCTTGCGAAATAATATGCGCCAGCGTGGTTTTGCCCAAACCGGGCGGGCCATGCAGTAGCACGTGGTCGAGTGCTTCCCCGCGATTGCGCGCTGCGGTGACAAATACCTTGAGATTTTCGAGTATTTTTTCCTGACCAGCAAAATCTTCAAAAATCCGCGGCCGCAGCACACGGTCTATCTCTGCATCGGAACTGTAAGCGCTGTCGCGCACGTCGAAATCTGGATTTTCCATCAGCTACAAATATACTCAAGATAGCTGCTGCAAATGGTCAGAAAAAAGCCGCACAGGAATCCGCGCGGCTTTGAATCTTTCTATTTGATCGACCGTCAATGCTCTTCTTCGTCGTGATCTAAAGGAACCGTCTGTGGCACGTAGTCGAGCTCTTTTCCAGGCTTGCTGTAATCGTAAGGCCAGCGATGTACTTCGGGCAATGCGCCCGGCCAGTTGCCGTGTAAATGCTCCACCGGTGTAGTCCACTCGAGCGTATTCGATTTCCAAGGATTTTGAACTGCTCTCTGACCACGGAATATGGAATAAAAGAAGTTGGCCAGGAATATAACCTGAGCTGCCGCCGCCAAAATGGCAAAGTAGGTTATTACCACATTCAAGTCTGCGATGCCATCGAACATCGGATAATCGGTGTATTGGTAATACCGACGTGGAGCCCCTGCCATGCCAACGAAGTGCATTGGGAAAAACACGCCATACCCACCTACTATGGTCAGCCAGAAATGGACGTATCCCATACGCGAATTCATCATTCGGCCAAACATTTTTGGGAACCAATGATAAATTCCAGCAAACATTCCGAATATAGCGGAAAGACCCATTACAATATGGAAGTGCGCCACTACAAAATAGGTGTCGTGGAGGGTGATATCCAAGGCCGAATCAGCGAGAATAATTCCAGTCAATCCGCCCGACACAAAGGTTGAAACCAAGCCAATAGAGAAAAGCATACCGGGCGTAAAAATTATATTCCCTTTCCAAAGAGTTGTAATGTAGTTAAAGGCTTTCACGGCCGAAGGAATGGCAATAAGCAGCGTAGTGAATACGAAAACCGAACCCAGGAATGGGTTCATACCCGACATGAACATGTGGTGACCCCAAACAATGAACGAAAGGAAACCAATGGCGAGAATAGACCCGATCATAGCTCGATAACCGAAGATTGGTTTACGAGAGTTGGTTGAGATGATCTCGGAGCTTATGCCAAGGGCGGGTAGAAGTACAATATAAACTTCTGGGTGACCCAGAAACCAGAACAAGTGTTGGTATAAAATCGGGCTTCCGCCAACCGGGTCGAGCGCCTCGCCGCCAATATAGATATCACTCAGGTAAAAACTGGTACCCATGCTGCGATCCATAATCAGGAGAAGAACCGCGGCAAAAAGAACAGGGAAAGAAAGCACGCCCAAAACCGCAGTAATGAAAAACGCCCAAATGGTAAGTGGCAAACGCGTCATTTTCATGCCCTTGGTACGCAAATTCAATATCGTCACGATATAATTCAAGCTCCCGAGAAGGGAAGAAGCAATGAAGATGGCCATGCTCACCAGCCATAGCGTCATACCTAAACCGCTCGAAGGCATAGCCTGTGGTAGCGCACTCAAAGGCGGATAAATAGTCCAACCGCCACCTGCGGCTCCTGTTTCCACAAATAGAGAGGAAAGCATAATAATACTGGATATAAAGAAGAGCCAGTAAGAAAGCATGTTCAGGAAGCCTGAAGCCATGTCGCGCGCTCCAATTTGAAGCGGTATAAGTAAGTTGCTAAACGTTCCGCTCAACCCTCCGGTAAGCACAAAGAATACCATAATGGTACCGTGGATGGTAACCAACGAAAGATACATATTGCGGTCGAGCACTCCATCCGGAGCCCATCGGTCGCCCAAGAAATAATTCAGAATACTGAAACTCTCGCCTGGCCATGCAAGCTGTAAACGGAAAAAAACAGAGAGCATCATGGCGACGATGGCCATGAATATAGCAGTAATCAGGAATTGCTTACTGATCATCTTATGATCTTGTGAGAAGACGTATTTCGTCACAAAACTCTCCTTCTCATGGTGGTGCGCGTGATCAGCGGCGTGTACGTGTGCTTCAGCTATTGCGGCCATAGTTATTGTCTTCTTTTAATTAACGGCTATTGTACCTTCTACTTCTACCTTCTCTTTCAATTCGGCGCGAACGGGTTCTGCCTGCACAAAAGTTTTCTGCTCAGCGATCCACTTCGCATAGTCGGCTTCGCTATCTACAATAATATCCATCTGCATATTAAAGTGAGCTGAACCGCACACCTTATTGCAAAGTAATATAAAATTGAAATTTGCATCTTCTACTATCACCCGCATGCTATCTGTAGTGATGGTTGGAGTAAATGTAAACTGTGTATTCATACCGGGTACGGCATTCATTTGAGCTCTGAAATGAGGCATGAATGCGCTGTGAATCACATCGCGCGCACGAATTTGAAAATTCACTTCCTTTCCTACGGGAATATGCATTTCCCCTTTCACTAACACATCGTCATATGCGGTTTGGAAATCTCGTCCGCTATCGCGGTAATTCAACACTTTAGACTTTTGTCGGCGACGCATGCCAATACGATCTTCTAATTCTTTGACCCGACTCTCGGGTAGTACTTCATTACGGATACTCATTTCAGCCTTCTCTATCTCTTCGTCCAACTCCTTCAGCTTCACCTCAATACCGTCGGCTGTGATGACGCCCAGCGGATTCTCGGCGGTAATTAACGTGAAATTCACATCGCCAAGGGTATTGTCAGTTCCTGAATAACGCGCTGTCCAATCGAATTGTTTCGCATATAATTCGATTACCAAAGCGTCTTCGCCAGGCTCATCGGTAATATCAATCCAGGTCAAGAGACCCCAAATAATTATAACCACCAGCACAATAGAAGGAATGATGGTCCAAATAAGTTCCAAGGTATTGTTGTGGGCTAAATAATAGGCTTTTCGATTGGGATCGTAACGGTAACGACGTGCGAAAAAGAAAAGCAAAAAATTAACTACGAAGAACACCGTGAAAATAATCCACCAATTAAAATTTAGCAGGTTATCAACCTTTACACCGTGCTCCGAAGCTGCTACTGGTAGCAATACATTGTCGAAAGCCACCATGTGCCAAATCAAAAAGGCAAACATGAAAACCACAAAATAGATCATCAGATTGCTGTTGACCTTATTGGCTATGGGCGAAAAATCTTCCTCTCTTTTCTTGCTCAATACCGACGACACTTTCGATAAACGAATGATTTGAGCTACGGCCACAACCGCGAGAACTACAATTAAAACTATAAACAACTTCTCCATCATGAGATCTTATGCTATGGGTCGTTAAATTTGGTGATGTAAGCTTTCGTCAAGGTAAGGCGAATTCTTAGGAACAAGCGAAGCCTTCGTAAGCGTGGTAAGCACACGGTTTATAAACAAGCCCGTGAATCCAAGGAAAAAACCGATTTCGATCCAGCCAAAATTCCATTGATCCAATACCCCGGGGGTAATGAGCATATAGGTATCTACAAAATGACCTATAAAAATGATTGTTCCGATAGTGAGCAAGAATCCGGGATTTCGTTTGGCGTCACGAGACATTAATATTAACATCGGTAAAGCAAAATTGATGATGAACATGCCAAAGAAAGGTACTTTATAATAGTCAATTCGCGTTATAAAGTAGGTTACCTCTTCGGGGATGTTGGAATACCAGATAAGCATGAACTGCGAAAACCACAGATAAGCCCAAAGGAAACTCAAAGCAAAAACCCATTTACCCATATCGTGCAAGTGGCTGGAATTAATCTCCTGGAGATACCCTTTTGAAATAAGGTAAAGCGTGATTATGGTAATGATATTCATGGCTGAAACCCACATACCCGAGAATACATACCATCCAAACAGTGTACTGAACCAATGCGTGTCTATCGACATAATCCAATCCCATGAGAGCGTAGATGAAAACACAGCGAACACTACCAGGTAAACTGCCCCGCGCTTATAACCTTTCAGGTGGAGCTCGGTGCCGCCTTCTTCGTCTTCACGAAGCGACCGCCTTCTGAACCAGCGTGCGAAAAAGATAAATACGCCAATGTAGATGAGCGTCCGAACCCAGAAAAATGGAATGTTCAAATAGGCAGATTTATTGGCGATTATGGAGTCGTAGGCATCATTTTTAATGACCGCTACGCCATCGGCAGCGGCCTCGGCTTCCGAATGATAATATTGTGGATGGTCAGAGCCTAATGTCTCTTCAGCTACAAATTCAGTTCCGACTGCCGGATCCATCCAATGATAGATATGATTGAGGTGAAAAGTGGCTCCGATAAATACAATGATGAGCACTATAGATGCTATAGGTATAAATGAAAATACAGACTCCATGACTCTTCGAAGTACTACTGCCCAAGCTGTTTCGGTAGCAAAATGGAGCGCGTAAAAGAACATTGCCCCTAATGAAATGGCCATAAAATAAAAGCCGTTTATCAATAAATTGGTCCACCAGCGGGCATGATGGTCTTCGCCTGTAGCGAAATATCCACCTATGATAGCCACCACTCCTATACCCATAAGGATATACGAGAAGACTTTGGCACGTTGTGAGAAAATGAAATTCATTTCTGGTTGATTCAAGGGTTAGTTTGCGGCAGTAGCGTTTGCCGGAACAGTAATAGCAATGGTAGTGGTAGTGGTAGTGGTAGGTGTGTCTGCGGGAGCTTCGATGGAAGGGTTTTGAAGCGTCTTCACATAGCAAAGCACTTTCCAGCGTTCTTCTTTTGTAAGCTGAGATGCATGTGAGCCCATCACCCCTTTGCCGTAAGTGAGCGTATGAAACATTTTACCTTCTTCAAGATCTTTGAGTGCTCCATTGTAAGCTCCCGGTGCGGGATGCCCGCCAATGGCCACTACAGCGCCGTTTCCAGCACCTTCGGCACCGTGGCAATGCACGCAGAAACTGATATAGATCGACTGGCCTTCCGAGATATTTGCTTCCGTCTGTGCCAAGGGTGATTTCAAAAATTCGCCAGCACGCTCATAGCCTTCGATATTATTGGCATACGGATAAGGCATATCGTTCATGAGCTGCTCCGACATGGGTACGGTGCCTGCCACAGGCTGACGGGCGGATAAATTCTGCATGACTCCGTAGCGCAACGTATCGCGCACTTCCCCATAATCTACGTAGGCTTCTACAGCCGGACTGCGGTACATGTCGGGCATGTATTCATACCCAGGGCTATTCTCATCGCGCACGCATGAAGTGAGCGTTGCACCAGCAAGTAACACTCCGACTATAACTAAGACGCTTTTTTGAATGATCTTCATATCAACGAGCTAAATCTTTTTGATTAATTTCTATCGCCCCGGCATTTTTTAACATGGTATTGAGATCGTCGGCGTTCAAATCTTGATTGTCTGCATCCGTAATCTCCATTACAAATTTATCGTCGGTGGTGCGCGGATCGGGATTCACCGCTTGCATTCCCGGGAGCGTCCCGTTTCGCAACATATAAGTTAGAGCCATTCCATGAGCAGCGCAAAACACGGTAAACTCGAAAGCAACCGGAATAAAAGCAGGAAGATTTTCCATAAGGCTGAAGCTCGGCTTGCCGCCAATGTTCATAGGCCAGTCGTAAATCATGAAATACCACATGCCCAGCAAAGCCAAAGAAAGACCCGCAGCTCCAAACATAAAAGAGACTACCGCCAGGCGCGTGCGCTTAACACCAATCACTGGATCTATTCCGTGAATCGGGAAAGGAGAGTACACTTCCTTGATACGAATACCCTGTGCAACCAGAACTTTTGCCGCATCTAAAAGGCGGTGATCGTCGTCGAACATCGCGTGGATCACGCGGTTATGATGATTATGCGTAGCCATTAATGGTGGTCTTCATTTTTATATTTCTCACCTGAAACTTTCAGGATCGTTTTCAACTCATTGAGCGCCAAAACCGGAAAGAATCGTGCGAACAACAGGAACAGGGTAAAGAAAATGCCTATCGTTCCTACAAAAATACCAACATCCACCCAAGTAGGATAGAACATTGACCAGCTCGAAGGCACATAATCGCGGTGAAGTGAAGTAACAATGATTACGAAGCGCTCAAACCACATTCCAATATTTACGACAATCGAAAGAATAAACGTGGCAGTTAAACTCGTACGGATTTTCTTAAACCAAAGAAGCTGCGGGCTGATAACATTGCAAGTCATCATGGCAAAGTAAGACCACATGTAAGGACCGCTAAAGCGATTGATAAAGGCGTAAGATTCATACTCCACACCCGAATACCAGGAGATAAATAGCTCGGTGAGATAAGCAACACCCACGATAGAACCCGTAACGATGATTACGATATTCATATACTCCACGTGCTTGATGGTAATGTAATTTTCCAATTTCATCACTTTCCGCATAATAAGCAGCAGGGTGAGCACCATAGCAAATCCAGAAAAGACAGCGCCCGACACGAAGTACGGTGGGAAAATGGTGGTATGCCAACCTGGTATAACGCTTGTGGCAAAGTCCATAGATACAATAGAGTGTACAGAGAATACTAGTGGAGTGGCCAAACCGGCCAAAACCAGCGAAACTTCTTCGAAGCGGGTCCAGTTCTTAGCCTTACCCGACCAACCAAAACTTAGGAATCCATAAATCTTCTTGGCTAAGGGCTTGGACATACGATCGCGGATGGTAGCAAAGTCGGGAATAAGCCCAATATACCAAAACACAAGCGACACACTGAAATAAGTTGAGATTGCGAACACGTCCCAGAGGAGCGGCGAGTTGAAGTTTACCCATAGCGATCCGAAGGTATTTGGCAGGGGGAGTACCCAGTATGCCACCCAAATTCTGCCCATGTGAATACCGGGGAAGAGTGCCGCCATCATTACGGCAAAAATGGTCATCGCTTCCGCAGATCGGTTGATAGCCATGCGCCATTTCTGACGAAACAGCAAGAGTACTGCCGAAATCAGAGTTCCCGCGTGACCTATGCCTACCCACCACACAAAGTTGGTAATGTCCCAAGCCCAACCTACCGTTTTGTTCAAACCCCACACTCCTATACCGGTGCTGATGAGGTAAGTGATACAGCCCAGACCCCAAAGGGCAATAAGGCCGGCGATGGTGATCAGGACGTACCAAGCGGTAGGTGCCTTATTCTCAATAGGTCCTACTACATCGACGGTAATGTCGTGGTAGCTCTTGTCTCCCAAAATGAGTGCTTGACGTATGGCAGCTTCTTTATGCATGCGGGCTTATTTTCTTCAATTAAATATTTCTCACTTTCACTTTGTAACTCACGTTTGGCTTTACGCCCACATCGGCAAGTGCATGATAGCTGCGCTTATCGGTTTCGCTCGCGGCTACAATGCTTCCCGCATCGTTCAAATCGCCAAAAGAAATAGCTTGAGCTGGACAAGCTTCGGCACAGGCTGTTTGAATAGCTCCATCTTCTACCGGCTGGCTTTTTATCTTAGCCCCTAATTTTCCAGCCTGGATGCGCTGCACGCACATGGAACATTTCTCCATCACTCCCCGTGAACGAACGGTAACATCGGGGTTGAGGACCATACGGGCTGTGGCATCTTGCGATGGATTCACATCCGTAAATTTCGCATATGCTTTGTAATTAAACCAGTTGAAGCGTCGTACTTTAAATGGACAGTTGTTGGCGCAGTAGCGGGTTCCGATACAGCGATTGTAAGTCATCTGATTTAGGCCTTCGTTGCTGTGAGTGGTAGCAGCTACAGGACAAACTGTTTCGCAGGGTGCGTGGTTGCAATGCTGACACATCATCGGCATGTGCACGGTGCTTGGATTGTCGTAATTGGCAACCTCCATTTGTCGATAGGTATCAACAACGCCTATTCCTTCTTCGGCGCCTTTTTCGAGCGACATGTCGGAAGAGTAGTAGCGGTCGATACGCAACCAGTGCATATCTCGTCCGCGGCGGATTTCATCTTTACCCACCACAGGCACATTATTTTCAGAATGGCAGGCGGTAACGCACGCTCCGCAGCCAAAGCAAGTGGAAAGGTCAATAGACATTCCCCATCGGTGACCAACTCCAACTACCGGGTGGCTTCTCCAAATATCTACTTCTTCTACGTCCCTCTTCAGTATTTCACCGTTCTCGCGGACCTGCAGCAAATGAGCGGGGTTGTAAACTTCTTTTGGTTCAGATTGGAAAGTAGAGAAAGTAGTTTCCTTCAATACAGAGTCACGACCCATAATGGTATGGTGCGTTTGGGTGCAAGCCAATGGATAGGTTTCGCCCAACTTCTCAATCGATACTGACCCTCCTTTGTAATTCATTGCGCCGTTAGCAACAGTAACCAGGGGATAAACATTCTTACCTATGGTAATCTTGCGCCCTTCGCCGTCGAGATCATACCCGCCATATTCCTTGGTTCGGAAAGCGGAGCGTCCAATGGCTTCTTCACCCGCCCCGCGGCCGTAACCAAGAGCGATCGACACGGATCCACTCTTCTGTCCCGGTTGAGCCAAAGCTGGGAGTACTACTTCTTTGTCGCCCATCGTAACTTTTACAAGCGATGCCGGTTCTTCTTGCCCAATGGTAAGGTTGAGTCCTAATTCCTTCGCGTCAGCTGGGTTAACGGCCACATAATTATCCCACGTTACTTTTGAAATCGGGTCTGGGAGTTCTTGAAGCCACGGGTTCGTAGCGTGCGAACCATCGCCGATTCCAGTATTGGTATATAGCACCAATTCAAAAGCGCCTGATCCAGAAGAATTTTTACCTAAACCGCCGGCAGCAGCTGAAACCGCAGCTGCATCAAGAATTATTCCTGAGCCGCCTGTGGCCACCGATTCGCTAACCGTTCCGGTGCGAAGCGCATTGTACCAATAATCGTCGAACAAGAAAGCTTCGCTTCCATTCGACAAAGAATACGATTGCCATTGCTGGCGCAGAAAATCATGATAATTCCCTTCCATGCCGCAGAATCGCATGAGCGATTCCTGAAATTGACGGGTATTGTAAAGCGGATTGATAGTGGGCTGAGCCAACGCCAGATGACCGGTTTTTGGTCGATAATCGTTCCAGGCTTCTAAATAGTGATGATCTGGACAAAGATACCCGCAGTGTGTGGCCGTTTCGTCGGCCCATCGGGCGAAGGATACAGAAGTTCCTACCTTAGCCAAGCCGGCAACAAATTCGTTGGAATTCGGAAGCGCGTAGGCAGGATTCGTATCTCCAGAAATAAGGATAGCCCCTACCTTGCCGGCATTCATATCGCTAACAAGTCGAAGCACTTCGGCATCGTTGCCTTGCTTTACAAAAAGCTCCCGATCGGTTGAGATGGTGCTTCCATAATTGCCGAGCATGCTGTTGATGGCATTAACTACCACCTGAACCTGCGGATCGTTCGACCCAGAAATTACAAGTGACTTCCCCCGGTTTTTTGAAAGATCCATCGCAGCCGCTGCAATTCGATCCATCGGCAGTCCATCTGTTTTTCCGGCAGCGGATGTTCCCCCCACTAGTTTAGACACCTCATTGTGCAGCGCTAGAATAGCAGCGCCTTCTTGTGAAGGCAGAATCGGAATGCGCACATCGGCATTTGAGCCTGTGAGCGATAAGCGACTTTCGATGTGGTAATGTTTGCTCATCCAGTCGGCCTGCGGATTGCGGTTCTTCGAATACTGCGCGATGAACTGCGTGGGCATCACCCAGCTGTCGAGGAAATCGGCATCGAGGCTTACGATTACTTTTGCTTTTGAGAAATCGTAATCGGGAATCATTGATTTTCCGAAAGAAAGTTCATTGCCTTTGCGAATTCCGTAGGCGCTGTAAGCATCATAGCTCACATGACGCACGGCCGTTTCCCCATATTTTTCGGTCATGGCTTTAATGATCGCCATGGTCGAAGGGCTCATAACTGTACCTGTCAGCAACACAATTGATTTACCGCTGTTGGCAGCACTTTGGAGTCCGGCGGCAATCTTCGGATCGACATCGGCCCATGAAGCCGCTGATCCTTGGGCCATAGGACCTTGAAGGCGGTTGCTATCGTATAAACCGAGCACCGAAGAATTGATTCTCGCTGTAAGCGAGCCTTCGTTGATGCCATGTTTCGCATTTCCTTTGATAAAAATCGGGCGACCTTCACGCGTTTTCACAACGATGCTTCCGTAGTCGCTGCCATCGAAATAGGTGGATGCGTAATAGGTCGGAACACCGGGCGTGATGCTCTCGGGCTTGTTAACGTAGGGAACGGAATTGATAATCGGGGTTTCGCAGGCCGCAACGGTTGCCGCAGTAACGCTAAAACCCAAGAATTTCAAGAAATCCCGTCGGTTAGTAGAAGTTTTCTCCAAATTCGTTTCTGAAAGGAACGTATCAACTGACACCGCCTTTTCCGAAAATTCATTTTTCTGAGCTGCCTGAAATGATGGAGTATTCTCCAGTTCTTCCAATCCTACCCAATACTGTTTTTTGTTTGCCATATGATATTGCGCTACAGCGATAGATTAATAGTGACATTTTGAACATTCCCAGCCGCCCAATTCACGGGCTGTGATGGTACCGTCTTCCAAATATTCTTTCAATTCGTCTTTGCCATGGTCTACCAATCGCTGGTGAACTTCGTCGTAATAACCATTGCCAGCCATATTTACGGCTGTCTTATTGTGGCATTCGATACACCACCCCATGGTGAGTGGAGCGTACTGGCCTGCTACGGTGTATTCTGCTTGGATTTGACCGTGGCATTCCTGACACTCGATTTGCCCTACCACGTAATGCTGGGCGTGGTTAAAATAGGCATGGTCTGGAAGGTTGTGAACCTTTACCCATACAATAGGTTTTTCCTCGCCGGTGTACTCTTGCGCATCTTGATCCCAGCCAACGGCGGCGTAAATTTTCATGATATCGGCAGTGCCTTCTTCACTTTTTCCTTGATTGATTGCCTTGTGGCAATTCATACAGATATTGGCAGAAGGAATACCGGCGTGCTTGCTTTTAAGCGCACTGTGGTGACAATATACACAGGCCACTTGATTTGTGCCAGCATGAAGCGTATGATTGAACTTAATGGGTTGCTCGGGGGTATAGCCTTGGTAAACTCCAACACCCATCAGCGAATCGTAGCCGCTTACTGCTAAAAAAACCACTACCAAGATACTGAGCACGGAAACAAGCAATTTATTGTCCCAAGCCCAAGCGCCAAGACGCTGACCCATTGGGGCTTCAGAAGTTGGAATACCTTCTTCATCGAGAGCGTCCTTATTAATTTTGGTGAGCGAAGAATTAACTCCCCACAGCGAGAAAACTAAGATGAGAAGTATGAATAAGATGATGAGCAACCAGGATATTGAAATCCCGCTATCCACCGGCTCAGCTCCAGGAACTACTGCAGGGCCTAATGCTACTGGCGGAGTCCAATTGGTTATGTAAGTTAAGATGGCATCTATATCTTCGTTGCTCACGGCCTGAGCCGTCATCAAGCCGGCCTTAGGCTCCCACTCAGCAAGGAGTTTATTAACATAAGGATCGTTCATTTCCTTAACCTTGGCCGGATTTTGAATCCATTGGTAAAGCAATTCTTTCTTGCCCGCCCAACGCGCTTCCACACCTTTCAAGGCAGGACCCGTCATATTCTGATCTACTTTATGACAGGAAGCACAGTTGGCTTTGAATAGCTTTTCTCCGTCCTGCGCTGCGGCAGGATTTATCGCAGCCGCCGCCACCAGCACCAGTATCAAACCAAACGCGCGGCAGGCCAAGAGAACATTTTTTGAAAGGTATTTCATATTGAGACTCATCTTCAGATAAACTGCTCCTAAAATTGGCGCAAATTTAATAGAAACAAGACTTAAATTACGGCATCAGACCACAAATTGAAGGGGTAGCAAATAATTTAGAATCAATCTAAATTATGGGCGCTTCTGCGCTGCTGTGCCCGTTCTCGGAATTCAATTTACTGCCATCGATACCCTTAAGTGCATTGCTGGTAAAACACTATGGTTTAGTTTTTGAAGTAAGTTTGCAATCTAGCAAATTAACATTTCGCATGCGGAATTCCATCTACGTCACCCTATTGCTCATTGCAGGGCTCCAAATTACCGCGGACGCTCAAGAACCCACGTGGTTTAGCTCAAAGTCGAGTCACACGGAAGGATTCATTGTCCAGGAACCAGGAAATATCAGCATCCATGCCAATGGCGACATATTGCGCCTGGATTCGTTAAAGCGTCTGAAACCAACACTTCCAGATGGTTACAGAGTTCAGATTTACTTCGGAAAACGCGAAGAAGCTCAAGAAAAACGTGCTGCATTTTTGCGTCAGCACACTGACAAGGGTGCCTACATCTCTTATTTGGCTCCAAATTTCCGCCTGCGAGTGGGCGATTTCCGAAATAGGATTGATGCCGAAAAATTTAAGCAATCGCTCGCTGCTAACTTTCCGGGAGCCTATTTAGTGAAGGACAAGATAGAACTTCCTCCTATCATTGAGCCCGGTTCGAAATAAAATTACGATTTAAGAATCGAGTGTTTGTTTCACTTCTACTTCTTCGTAAGCTTCGATCATATCGCCTTCCTTGATATCGTTAAACTTGTCGATATTCAGACCGCATTCGTAGCCTTTCACCACTTCTCGCACATCATCTTTGAAACGCTTAAGGCTTCCAAGGTGACCGTTGTAGACCACAATTCCATCGCGAATTAAGCGAATTTTCGAGTTTCGGCTAATCTTACCGTCTGTAACGAAACAACCTGCGATGGTTCCAACTTTGGTGATTTTAAACGTTTCACGGATTTCGGCATTCCCCACCACTTTCTCTTCGATCTTCGCAGAGAGCATTCCTTCCATAGCGTCCTTGATCTCTTCAATGGCCGCGTAAATAATGCTGTATGTTTTGATCTGAATTTCTTCTTTTTCGGCCAATCGGCGCGCTCCTGC
>Ga0105045_10000496_pt1 | contig 28782 bp, 25 predicted proteins | sample MAT02_FD_78089 | JGI IMG/M metagenome (GOLD analysis project Ga0105045, IMG submission 78089) | Freshwater microbial communities from Lake Fryxell liftoff mats and glacier meltwater in Antarctica - MAT-02 (megahit assembly) | ecosystem: Environmental > Aquatic > Freshwater > Ice > Liftoff... | reverse complement strand
GCCGGAGCCGGGGCGTCCTCGGCGTCCATCGCCGCCTTCTCGAGCTCAAGCAAACGCTTGCGCTCCACGGCCTCCTGCTCGGCCGCGACCTTGGCCATCGCGGCCGCCTTCTTCTCGAGTTCGACGCTGATCTTGTTGTACTCGAAGGTCTGGTCGATCGTGGCGATGCGGTCCTTCGCTTCAAGCACACGCGTCTTGAAGGCAGCGTTGGCGCCCGCGGTCGAGATGAACTTGTTGTAGTGGCCCTTGGCCACGTTGATCAGTTTCTCGCCCTCCTTCATGGGGTCGACGCCGTCCTGGTTGGACAGGTGATCCTGATACAGCACGCCGAGGTTGAACCACGGACGCGGGTCGCTCGCGCTCAGGCCCTTCGCCTTGTTGTACGAGGCCTCGGCCTCCTTGAATTTCTTGAGGCCGCGCTGGGCGACGCCGAGGGCCAGGAACACCTCGATGTTCTTCTGCACCGCGGCCGACTTGAGCGCCGTGTTGAAGGCGCTTTCGGCGGTCGCGTAGTCGCGGAAGCGGATCGAGATGAAGCCGATGTTGAGGTTGGCCTCGACGTGGCTCGGCTCGACGCGCACTGCCTCCTTGAAGGTCTTGAGCGCGTCGACCTGGTTGTCCTTCTCCAACAAGAGCAGGCCCTTGATGTTGAAGATGTCCGAGCTCTCCTTGCTGTCGACCTTGAGGACGCGAATGCCCTGGGTCACCACGAGGTCTGCGAGGACCAGGTAGGACTTGTCCTTGAGATGACCGCGGTCGTAGTAGATGCGGGCCAGGTTCTCGTAGGCGGCCTGGTTGCCGGAGTCGAGCGCCAGCACGCCCTGGATCGACTTCTCGGCCTCGGTGAAGACGGTGAGGTCGGTGTTGGTGATGTACTGATTGCGCATCAGGCCGGCGACGTTGTTGCGGGCTGCGCGGGCGCTGAGCTTGTTGGCCTCGACGCCACGCTTGAACATGTCGAGGGCCTTGCTGTCCTGGCCCTTCTTCCAGTAGATGACGCCGAGGTTGTTGTAGGCGAGGTCGAACTTCGGCGCGGAGCTGATGAGGCCCGAGTAGATCGGCTCGGCCTTGTCCATCTGGCCGCACTCTTCGTAGACGACGCCCGAGTTGAACTGGGCGATCGCCATCTGAACTCCATGGGTCTTGTAGACCCGCTGGAACTCAGAGGCGACGCGCTCACACTCGTCGCCGCTGATCTTGCCGTCGCTCTTGGCCGAGAGGTAGCCCTTGACGGCCTTCTCGAAGTCCGACTTGGCTTCAGGCGAGGCGGCCTTCGCGTTGGCGCCGCCGGCTACGCCGCTCCCACCGCCGCCACCACCACCACCACCACCACCGCCATCGGGGGTCGTGGTGTCATTGTTCTTCTTGCCACAAGCCGTCAGACCGACAGCCAGGACACCGATGCTTGCGAGTTTGATCAGGTTACGCATGGTCGTCGTTCCTCACTCGGCCGCGTCGCTGGCCTCTTCCTTCTTGGCGGAGTCGTCGGCCTTCTTTTCGGCCGGCTTGGAGTTCGTGTCGGGCTTGCGCCGCTCACCCTCGAGGTCCGTCTGGACATCGACGCGATCGGGGCGACTGGCCGTGTACTGCGACTTTCCGAAGATCTCGGAGGTCGCCGGGTACTTGTCGGCGTCGCGCTGCTGGAGCTCCTCCTCGCACAGACGCGAGAAGTCGTTGAAGAACTGGAAGGTCGTCGACTTCTCGAGGCAGTACGAGAACTTGGCGACGGCCGCGTCCTGGTGTGGCTGAGCCTTGTCGCTCAGCTCGTCGCAGAAGGCATAGGCCTCCTCCTCGGTCTTGAACTCGGCCGGAACCTCGGCGCGGTAGAGCTGGTCCGCATAGTTCTGCGAGACCATGGCCGAGCGAGCGGCTGCGGCGAGCATCCAGTACGGCGACTGCTTGGCCTCGACGATGGAGTCGTAGGTCTTCTGCAGCTCGGCGCCGAGCTTGCCCTTCTTTTGGTAGAACTCGGTGAAGCGCTTGACCGAGTCCTCCTTCTTCTTGAGCTGCTCCTTGTACTCTTTCTCCCACTTGGGGAGCCCGGAGTCCTTCTTGTAGTCCTCGACGAAGAAGCTGAGGTTGGTCGGCATGGCGATGACGACGTACTCCTCGTACTGCACGTCGGCGCGGTAGACCTGCGCCATCGCAACGGCATTACGGAAGTCCTCAGCGCGCTGACGGTCCTCCTCGGGGATCGACATCTTGCCCTTGGCCTGCTTGAGGACGCCGTCGAAGTACTTCTGCGCCTCGTCGGCCCGCTTCTTGTTGCGCGGGAACACCTTGACGATGCCGGAGGTGGCCGCGCCGCAGTTCTTCGGGATGTCCTGCTTGGGCTTGGCCTCGCCCTTGCTGGTCTTGGGCTTGACCTTGGTCTTGCGCTTGAGCTCAATGGCCCGCTGGCGGGCCTTCTCACCGGCCTGGGCGATCTTGCGCTCGACGGTCATGCACGAGTCGTAGAGCAGGCCCTTGTCGCAGGACTGACGCCACAGGATCTGGCCGATCGACGCCTCGGCGACGATGCGACGATCGAGGCCGCCGGTCTTGCCGTAGGTCTTGAGGTACTCCTCGGCGTGCTTGAGCTTCTCGTCGTCGGTCTTGAGGATGCCGTGCTTCGACCAGAAGATCTTGGCAGCGAGCTCCGGCTTGTCCTTCTTGTAGAGGCTCTCGTACTTGGTCAGGTTGGCGGTGGCCTGTTCGTTCTGGCCGAGGCCGAGGCGGAACAGGTAGGCGTTGCGCAGGAAGTCGGCGGACTCGCCGTCCTTGACGTACTGCGAGGCGTAGGCCTCCATGCGCTCGGCGGCCTTGTCGTACATCGCGATGGCCTGGTAGTTGCCGGCGAGCTTCGACAGCGTGCCCTTGTAGTGCTCGCTCTTCGGGAACTTGTCGATCAGCAGCTTGCGCATACGGACCGACTGACCGAGCAGGTACGCGGCCTCGTAGCACTCGCCCGTGTTGTAGATCAGCGTGTCGGCCTTCTCGTGCTCGTCACCGTACTCGTTGTAGAGCGAGAGGAACTGCTCCGCGCACTTGCGGAAGCCGTCCGGGTCACCGGCCGCGCCCGCGTCGCGCCAGAGCATCGCCTTCTTCCAGCCGATGCCGGCGAGCAGGCGCGGGATCGCGGCCTTGAGCTCATCTGCTTCCGGATGGGTGTAGACCTTCATCTTCTGCAGCTTGGTGGCCCACTTCTCGAGGTCGTCGGATGCCTTGATACTGTCCTCGGGGGTCGCGCCTTTGGAGGTCCAACGGATCGTCAGCAGGTCGAGGAGCATCTCGGAGCACCACGCGGCGTAGATCGTGCCGTCGAACTTGACGACCATCTCTTCAAGCAACGGACGGGCCTCCGTGAACTTGTTGTGGTTCATCATGATCTTGGCGCGGTGGTAGACGATCTTCGGGAGCTCGGGGTCCTTCGCGTCCTTGATGTACTTTTGGTACGTGTCGTACGCGCCGAGCATGCCCGTCTCGTCCGCCGTGTACTCGCTCTCCGGGTAGTCGGCGTTGGTGTCCGTGACCGTCTTCTCGTCCTTCTTGACCTTCTTCTTCTTCTCCTTCTCCTGGAACACGCAGATGCCCTCGGAGTTGGTCTTGCAGGCCTTCCCCTGGCCGCCGGTCTCGTCGTACTCGAGGGCGTTCTTCATCGCCAGCATCTGCGCGAAGGCAGCGTCCTGGGTGAACTTACCCTCGGGGTTGATCTCGAGGACCTTGATGAACTCGTCGTGGGCCTTGCGGAACTTGTTGAGGCCGTCGGTCTTGGTCTTCTTGTCGTTGACGAGGTGACCGGCGCGGGCCCACAGGAGCTCGGCGTAGAACATCTGGATCTCGTAGGCGTCCTTGTCCTTCGGGAAGGTCTTCAGGAAGCCCTCATAGGCCTGTTCGGCGAGCGCGTAGGTCGACTCGTTCTTGGTCTTCTCGGCCTCGTCGTGCCAGACGGTCGCCATCTGCTTCATCGTGTCGAGCGTCTCGTCACGGCACTTGCGCTTGATGGCCTGGCTCTGGTTGCCATCCTTGAACTTGGTCCAGTACTCGCCGAGCTGCGCCGTCTCGGTCCACTGCACCGACTTGTTGTCGGTCGCGAGGGCGTTGATGACGATGCGACCCTGCCACTCGCAGGTCTGCGCGTCCTCGGGGTAGAGGTCTTGCAGCTTCTCGTAGATGAAGGTCGACTCGGTGTACATGCCCTGCCCGAAGTAACGGACTGCGAGCAGTTCCATCATCTTGCGGGACATGTTCTCGTCTTCCTTGGGACCGTCGCCGATCTTCTGGAAGAAGTCCCACGCCTTGGTCGGCTTGCTGGACTGGGCGAAGGACTGGACGAGGTCGCGACGAGCGTCGCGGCGAAGCTGCTTGGCGTTGGCCTCGGAGCCAGCGCGGCCCTCAAGGGTCGCGCCGATCGTCTTCACGAAGAAGTCGAGGCTGAGGTCGTAGCGCGGCTCGGCGGTGCCGACCGGGTTGAGGTGACACCACGCCATCTTGTAGAGCGCGTAGGCGTAGACCGGGCTGTCCTTGAAGGTGATGACCTTCTCGTACAACTGGAGGGCGTCACCGATCTTGTTCTGGCCGAAGTAGTAGTCCGCGAAGCTCAGGTAGGCGTTCGGGATGTACTGACTGTTCGGGTAGTCCTGGATGAGGCGGATGTACGCCTCCTTCATCTCGGCCTCACGCTTGAGCTGACCGAGCTCGAACGCGTAGAAGTACAGGGCCTCGTCGAGGCGCTTGAACTTGCCGAGCTGCGGCGAGCTGACCAGGACCTTGTAGATCTTGACGGCCTGCTCGGAGGCTTCTTTGCCCTGGGCCTCGAACTTCGCCTGCTTGGCCTTGAGCTGGTCCGCCTTGCCCTTCTGCTTGGCCTCCTCGGCGGCGTAGATCGCCTCGTAGAGGGCGCCGACCTGGTTCTCGAAGTAGGCCTTCTTCTCGAGGAAGTGGTCGGAGAGGCGAAACAGGAGATCGGGGTAGTCGGCGTGGCTCGGGTCGGTCGCCTTGAGGAGGCGCTTGAGCTGCTCGATCTGCGTGTCGGCGATCTCCTGCGCGACGGCCGAGCGCTTCTTCGCGAACTCGGCGCCCTGCATCATGTCGACCTTGCGCTTCGACTCCTTCTCCTGCTGCTCCTTTTGCGCCTTGAACTTGGTGTCGAGCGTGTCCTTGGTGCGCACCTTGCCGGATTTGCGCGTGTAACGGACGTTGCTCTTCTCATCGCCGCCAGCCGGCGCTGCTTCTTGGGCGAAGGTCTCGCCGGCGGAGGTGATGACCATCGCCGCGAGACAGATGCCGCTCAGGGTGCTCAGCTTGCGAAACTTCCGGGATGCGTTGTGCGACTTCATGGACCTCTCACCTCTGTTTGGCGGGCCCCCGGGAGTACCAGCGGGTATCCGGGGGCTGCGCCGCGTGAACGCTTGGGTTTCGCGGTTGGGGTCGCGCGCTGACCCCTCCCGCGACGCGGTCTACTCCTCTTTGCAGAGGCTCGTGACCTTGTAGTTGTAGTAGCCCAGCTCGTCTTTCCAGTACTCGCCGTTGTAGTTGTAGATCTCGTGCTCGGAGTCGATCTTCGGCTTCTGCGGGCGTCCCTCCTTGGCGGAGCCGTCGCCCTGAGCCTTGATCCGGTTGAGGATCTCGTACTCGATCTTGATCGCCTCACGCTCCAGGGCGTTGATCTCCTGGATCTGGGTCATCAGGCGCTGGCGGGCCAGCGCACCGGTGGTCTCCTTGGCCAGCGAGAGCAGGCCGTCGAGGTTCTCGGTGATGGTGTCGCTCAGCGGGCTGCTCTTGAAGTCCGGCTTCATCTCGTCGAGCTGGGAGCCTTCGCGCTGCAGCTCGTTGACGTAGGCGTAGTTCTTCTCGAGGGTCTTGTCCTGAAGGGACTTCTGGGCGACCTCCTCGACGAAGGGGTCGAGGCCGGACTCGCTGTTGCGGATCTTGACGCTCAGGTCGAACAGCGCGAAGTCCTCGGGGGCCTTGGCGAGCAGGTCCTTGAGGTCGTCGCGGGTGCTCGGGTAGCGGCGGTTGAACTCCTCGATGGCGAGCTTGGCCGGCTGGTAACGGCAGTTGAAGTAGTAAGTCACCGCCTTGAGGATGACCGACTCCGGGTACAGGTAGTCGTAGAAGAACGGCGCATTGAGGGTGTGGATGTACCCGAGCGTGCGCTGGTAGTGGAGGTTGGCCTGCTCCGGCTCGAGCTCGACGAGGCGGAACTCGGACCACGACGCCGCGAGGATCGAGTCGAGCCAGTAGGGCGACTCGAGCGGGATCTTGTCGAAGTACTTGTTGGCCGTCTCGAACTTGCCGACCTGATAGAAGATGTAGCCGAGCGCCAGGTTGGCGCGCTCCTCGTAGCGCTGCATCTCTTCGTCGAAGCTGAGCTCCTCGGTGTTACCGGCGACCAGCTTGCCGCCCTTGGCCGCCTTCTTGAGCGCCTTGGCCTTCTTCTTCTGTTCCTTCTTGGTCTTCTTGCGGTTCTTGTTGGCGTTCTCCCGCACGGAGATGTTCTTGCGCAGCACGCTCTTGAACGCCTCGACCGCCTGCGGACCGTGGAACTCGCGGGTCTCGGCGACGCCGAGGAAGAACTGGGCCGGGATGTAGTACTCGCTGTCGTCGGGCACCTGCCCGAGCAGCGCGATCGACTGGCCGAGGTCACCCTTCTGGTAGTAGAAGCGGCCGAGCAGGTAGTAGAGCTCGTCACGGACCTCATCGAAGGCCGAGTCCTCGAGGTCGGCCGGCTTGTAGGTACCGACCTTCTCGAGCACACCGGCGCCTTCGGGCAGCTCGCGGCTCAGCGACGCGAGCCAGGGCAGCGTCAGCTTGTGGTACGGGTGGGCCGGGCCGGCGGCGACGATCTCGTTGAACACGCTCAGAGAGACCGCGTAGAACTCGAGCTTGTAGAGCGTCTTGCCGAGCCAGAACTTGGCGCGGTAGGCGTCTCCGGCCGTCTTGCCGCTGGCCACCGCGTCGAAGATGATCGCGGCGCCCTGGTAGTCTTCTTTCTTGTACTTCTCCTCCGCGTCGACGAGCACGCCGGTGGCGGGGCCACTGGACGGCGTCGCGGAGCCGGCAGAAGGCGGCGGCACGGCAGCGCCGCTCGACGGCGGCGGAACGGCGGCGCCACCCGAGGGGGGAGGCGGCGGCGTCTTGCCTGCGGGCGGCGGCGGTGGCGGGCCAGCCTCAGCGGGTGGGGAATAGAGGGCCCACGTGGCGCAAAGACTGAGAAGAGTGAGTGACGTGAGGTGTCGGAGCGATTTCATGCTGTCGTTGCGTCCTCAGCGAGCGGGGTACTGCCGGGCGGGGAGCCAAGCCTTTGCCTCGATGTCCTGAGCCGCGAAGTGACCCCGGCGCGGGCGCCGGACGTGCAGTTCGCACTCATAGAGGCTTGGACATTACCAGCGGCCAGCTTCGAGTCGCAAGGGGCTCGTGCTACGCCGAGTTTCGCGAGCATGGCGAGGGAGATTTTCGCGCGGCCGAGTTCCATCGAGGTGATTCGGGGCGAGGGTGGTCGGGACGAGCCGTAGCGAGCCTCAGCGACCCAGATCATCGGGGTACGCCGGGGGAGGCGAGCGAGTACGAGAGCGCTGTGGCGGGCTCGAATCTCGTGGAACGGACCTCGTGGACCGCCGATCTGTGGAGATCTCGGCGCTCTCGTGGAATTTCCGGTGGCGGGGGTTTCGCTAAACTGTGACTAATATTACGGGTCGCTATGACCGACTTTGGACCCGCATGGGGTTTTGTGACGACAGCCGGTGAACGACCGGAGCCCGAGAGATCGCAGCTTCCGAAGGGAAGGATCTCCGTGCGACGCGGGGGCGTGGTGAACGATCGGGCCCGTGCGGGTGGCGTCCGGATAGCCGCGAGATGCGAGCCTGGTGACCGCCAGCGAGTGAATGCGCGAGTTTTTGCGGGGCACAGGAACGCTTGACCCTATGGCCTGTACGTGTACGATGGACGCCCCTTCCGGCCGTCTAGACCGAGATCCCACATGCCAGCCATTCGCACGCTCGCCTTCCTCCGCATCGCCGCCGCCACACTGGGTGCCATGCTCCTCGTTCCGCTGCTGAGCGCCTGTCCCAAGGGTGACGTTGGGGCGCCCTGCAACCACGGCGACGTGCAGGCTCCGGACAGCCAGATCGTGACGTTCCCGGCCCTGAGCTGCAACGACCTCCTCTGCGTGTTCGCGCAGAAGGACAAGCCGCCCGACGTGACGTGTGCCGGGGACCCTGAGTGCAACACGGACGGCGGCAGCCGCTTCGTCTGCATCAGCCAGAACTGCAAGCTGTCGTCGACCTACGTGCTCGAGCGCTCGATGTGCTCGCGGACCTGCGAGACGGACAACGACTGTGTGGATGGCGGCATCGGCAAGAAGGTCCTCGCGGGGGAGAGTTCCTGCGGTGGTGGCTTCAAGTGCCGGACGCTCCAGAAGCTCGGCGAGTTCTGCTGCCAGAAGCTGTGCGTGTGCGAGGACGACATCTCCGAGGGTACGTCGGAGGAGCTCGAGAAGGCCTGCGCCGCGTTCCCGCCGGACGCCGAGGGTAATCGGGCCTGCAACGTCATGGAGATGACGCCGGGCGCCACGACCGATCCGACCGCCACGACTGCGATGCCCTGAAGCATCTCGTCGGCTGGTTCTCAGCCGGCGTCTTAGCCATTTAGCCATCGACCTCGAAGGCCCCGGCGATCCAGGTGATCACCGGGGCTTTGTCGTCGGTGCCGAACACGATCGCCACGACGTCGAAGCGCACGGCGACTTGCTCCCACAGCGAGGCGCGGACCAACCACGCAGTCGCGGCGCGGACGATCTTCCGCTGCTTGGTCGGGCCGATCGTCTCGATCGGGTGCCCGGCGTGGTCGTCGACCCGGCTGCGGACCTCGACGAACACCACCGTGTCTGTGGCCCCGTCCTCGCCCGGGAGTTGGGCGATGAGGTCGATCTCGGCGCCGGCGAGGGTCACGTTACGCTCGCAAACGACGAGACCACGAGCCTCAAGGAAGCTCGCGGCCAGATCTTCGTTCGCGTCGCCACGGGCCCGTGTTGAGACGGGCGGCGTGCGGACGGGCTCAGCCTTCGGTGGAGGAGTTCGGCTCGCTGTCACTGGCGGGCGTGTTGTCGACCAGGCTGGCGTAGCCGCCGAGGCGGGTGCGGATGCGTGCCGCGTTTCCGCTGAGCGTGCGGAGGTAGTAGAGCTTGGCCTTGCGGACACGGCCGCGGCTGATGAGCTCGATCTTCACGACGCGGGGGGAATTGACGGCCCAGACGCGCTCGACGCCGACGCCATGGGAGATCTTGCGGACCGTGAAGGCACCGCGACCGCCGTTGCGCTTGCGATGGATGCACACGCCCTGGAACATCTGGATGCGGTCCTTGCCGCCCTCGGAGATCTTCGCGTGGACGCGGATCGTGTCGCCGGGGCGAAACTCCGGCAGATCGCTCCGCTTGTAGGTGTTCTCAATCTTCTCGATGAACGGGCTGCTGTTGCTCATGACAGGGCTCTACGGAGGTCGGGACGCCAGCGGGCGCCGCAGGAGCTAGCGAGCGGCGGGCGAGCGGAGCTCGGCGAGCGCCGCGGCGGCAAGGGACATTGCCGACCCACATACCGGCTGGGGGGGCGAAGAGTCAATCATCGGGGCCCTTCGTGCAAGCTCTAAAGCTGCGACTCCGAGCAGGCGCTCATCCACTGTAAACACCGCTCGCAGGCCCGCAGAGGCCGCAGAGACCGGTTTTGCTTGCTCGCTGCGGGTCGGAATAGAAGTTGTGAGATCTCCCAGGCCCGCCGGAGTCGGGACGACCACGAGAATGAGGGGTGCGGAGAGATCTCCCGTCAGGGCGAGCAGGTCGAGCAGCGCCGCCGCGGAGTCGGCCACCGGGAGCCCGGTGATAACGACGGGAGCCGGTGAGACGGCGATAACGTCGGGGGTAGCGCCATGGCGACGGCGCAGCTCGCGGCGCAAGGCCTTGAGGTCGCCGTGCAGCTCGACGCCCGGGCCGGGCGAGCGGCCGCGCTGGCCCAGACCCACCGCTCCGGTCGCGCCGGGTAGCGCCGCCAAGAGGCGGAGCTCGCCGGCTTCGGATACGGACTGCGCGAGGTACACGGGGGTGGTCGCCGGCAGCATGCGGCGCGGGCGGAGGTCCGGCCGCAGGGTCCAGGTGCGTTGCCAGGCCTGCTCGGCGCGCCAGCGGTCGACCTCATCGTGGGCTCCGGCGAGCAGCACCGGGGGCACCCGGCGGCCGCGGTATTCGGGCGGTCGGGTGTACTGCGGGAACTCGAGCCAGTGACCTGTCTCATCGGCCAGGTCGTTGGTGGAGAAGCTGTCGCGGGCGGCGGATTCGGGGTTGCCGAGCACGCCCTCGCACAGGCGAGCGACCGCCTCGATGATCGCCAGCGCGGCCACCTCGCCGCCGTTGAGGACGAAGTCGCCGAGCGAGAGGCACTCGTCGACGTGGCCTTCGCGCACACGGTCATCGATGCCCTCGTAGCGGCCACACAGCAGGGCGATCCGGGGATGTCTAGCGAGGCGTTGTGCGACCTGCTGATCGAAGCGTGGGGCGGAGGGCGTGAGCAGGATGCGGTGCATGGGCCCGCGATCGGCCGCGACGCTCTCGAGCGCGGCGACTACGGGTTCGATCTTCATCACCATGCCGGGTCCGCCGCCGTAGGGCGCGTCGTCGACGGTGCGGTGACGGTCGCTCGTGAAGTTGCGGTAGTCCGTACAGTGCACGGTGACGAGGCCCTGCTCGGCGGCCTTGCCGATCAGGCCGCCGCGCAAGAAGCCTGCGATCGCTTCGGGGAAGAGCGTGAAGACCTCGAAGCTCGGGCCGCTCACGCCACGGGCTCCGTGGCTTTCACTGGACCCGCATCGTCATCGGCGCTGTCATCGCCATCGGCGAGGGCGTCGGGCAGCATGCCGATCGGCAGCTCGACGCGCAGGCGGCCCGCGATCTCCGAGATGAACTGCGGCAGCACCGGCAGCAGCCAGGTATCGGCGCGACGACCGGGAGGCTGATACTCGACCTCGAGCAGGTCCTGGGCGCCGTTGCTGGTCAGGGCGATCACGGTGCCGAGCGGCTGGACGCGCCCGTCCGGACGCACGCGTTCGACGGCGAGCCCGATGAGGTCGGCGAGGTAGAACTCGTCGGCGGCGAGCGGGGGCAGATCGCCGCGGGCCAGCCAGAGCTCGTGGCCTCGCAGGGCCTCGGCTTGGTCGCGGTCGGTGACGCCTTCGAGGTGCACGCGCGCCATCGGCTTACCGGGCACCGGGTCGACGCCGAGGATCTTGCTGATGCGCTCGGCCTGCGAGGTGCGCAGCCTGACCCCCAGGCCGGGGCGCAGGGCCTTCGAGCCAGGGGCGTGCAGGTGGACGCGGACCCAACCGCGGATCCCATGGGCGCCGACGACGACCGCGACCGCGAGGGATTCCGATGACGATGTGCCGGTGGGAGGTCTGCCGGCGGGTTTGGAGGCGGACACGGGTTACTCGAGGATCTCGAGGTCGGCCCGCTTGCGCAGCTTGGCCGAGGCGGCGCTAAGCAGGGCGCGCATCGCCTTGACCGTGCGTCCCTGCTTGCCGATGACCTTACCGAGGTCGTCCTTGGCGACCTTGAGCTCGAGCACGATGGTCTGTTCGCCGGCGACCTCGGAGACGACTACCTCACTGGGGTGGTCGACGAGAGCACGTGCGAGGTACTCGATGAGTTCCTTGAGGGAGATGTTGGGCGACGACGACATGGATGCCTCCAGAGGTGCGAGCAGGCGAGATCACGAGCGATCGGGTCGCGGCATCACGACCCGGACAGCATTTCATACCCGGCGCTGCTCGGCAAAACGAGGCTTTGAAGCGCTCGGGAGAGCGCGACTCGGCCCCGGTGGTCGGACGCGGACCCGTGCAGATGGATCGGGAGGCCCGACCTTGGACTGCACGGCCGAAGGACCGACTCAGGCCTTGGCGGCGGTGGCGGCCTTGCGGGCCTTGCGGAGCAGGCGGGCGACGGTGATCGTCGGGTATGCGCCCACGCCTTGCCAGTAGCTGACGCGGGCCTCGTTGACGACGACGGTCTCGGCGTGCGGGTCGTAGGTCCCGACGCGCTCGAGGAACCGGCCATCACGAGGACTGCGGGCATCGGCGGCGACGATGCGGTAGTAGGGGCGCTTCTTGGAGCCCATCCGGGCGAGCCTGATCTTGACGGCCATGAGTCTGCTGTCCTGCGTATCTCGAGAGTACGGGGGCGAAAGGGTGCGAAGGCTAACTGCCGGGGTGCCGGCGGTCAAGTCGGAGCCCAGGTACCCCGGAGCGCGGCGGCCGCGGTCATGCGGACCACGGCGCTCGCCGGCTCCGCGCCGTGCGAGGGGTCCTTATAATGCCTGCTTGTGGCTTCTGAACAGCCCATGGACTGGCGAGTCCGTGCGCTTCATCGCACCATCGGACCCGACGCAGGTCCCCGGCGCCGTTAAGCTGTCACCCCGTCATCGGCCTGATGAGCCGGCGTAGAGGGTCTGCCATCATGTTTTTTTCCTGCCCAAGCCTGCCCCTTCGTCGCCTCCACGGGAGATCGCCCCTGTTCGCGCTCCTGGGTCTGTGCGCCTCGGCCACCCTCGCCTGCGCCACCTGCGGCGCACCGGACGCGACCGGCACCGCACCGGACGCGAGGGCCGAACCGAGGACTGACACCTCGGCGTCTCGGCTGGTGGTCGACATCTTCGCGTTCGCCCGGGTGCTCGGCACGATCGCCCCGTGTGGCTGCACGACGGAGCCGCTCGGCGGGTTGCAGTACGCCTTCGGCTATATCGAGGCGAACTCCGCCCCGCAAAGCCGCCTGGTGCTCGAGCCGGGATCGTTCCTGTTTCCGGACCCGGCGGGACCGGAGGCCGCGAAGGACGCCCCGGCGTGGGCTCAGGCCGAGCAGCGGGCTTCGGCGCTGCAGGCCCGCTTCGCCGGCCTCGGCGCGCAACTGGTGTCGGGGGTCGGACCGACCGACCTCAGCTCGCCGAAGAACGACCTGGCCCTCGAGACATATCCCCTGCCCCGCGTGCTGGCCAACAGTCGCACGCTCGACGCCCGCGGCGTGCAGCCGCATCGCCTGGTGCGCCTCGGCGACGCCAAGCTTGCGATCGACGCCGGCGTGACCGCGGTGGTCGAGCCGGGGCTCGCGCCCTCGCTGGCCGCAGTTGCGCCCGCGGAGGCCCTGCGCGGCGAGATCAAGAAGATGCGCGACGCGGGCGCGGAGCTGACGGTGGTGCTGCTGCAAGGTTCACGCGCGACCGCCGAGCAGCTCGCACGCGAGGTGGAGGGCATCGACCTGATCGTCGTCGGTATCCCCGTGGGCCTCGAGCGCACGCGCCTCGGTGGACCGCCGGCGCGGCTCGGCAACACCTGGGTGGTCGAGCCGGGCGAGCAGGCGCAGACGCTCACGCACCTGCGCCTCGCGATCGATCCCGCGGCCGCTGCGAAGTTACCGGCGGTCGAGAGCTGGTCGCTGGTGCCGAGCGCGGAGGCCCAGAGACGCGAGCTTGCGCGCCTCGACGCGCGCCTCGCCAGGTTTCGCGCCGATGCCAGCGCCGACCAGAGCTTCATCGCTCGCCTCGAGCAGGAGAGGGTCGCGCTGGCGGCCACCATCGAGAAGCCGGCCGCGGTCACCGGTCCGGTGATCGTGACGGTCGCGCAGACCAAGGTGTCGTGTCACCTCGCGGTCGACGCTGACGCTTCGAAGGCCCTGCGCAGCTACGACGACTGGGTCGCGGCGGAGAACCAGCGGCGCTTCGCCGGCACGCGCGCGCCGACGCCGGCGAAGGGCCAGGCCGGCTACGTGGGCGGTGAGCAGTGCGAGGCCTGCCACGCCGACGAGGCGGCGCACTGGGCGAAGACCCGTCACGGTGACGCGTACGCGACGCTGGTGCGGGCCAACAAGCAGTTCGACCTAAGCTGTGTTGGTTGCCATGTCACGGGGTTTCGCGAGCCCGGCGGCGCCGAGGTAGTTGAGAACGCGGGGCTGCAGGACGTGCAATGCGAGCAGTGTCACGGGCCTGGCAGCCAGCACGTGGCGACGCCCGAGAAGCGCGGCAAACCTAACGCGATCCGCCGCGACGCGCCGGTCGAGGTGTGCCTGCAGTGCCACACGCCGGAGCACTCCGACACCTTCGAGTACGCGGCGTACCTGCGTGACGTGTTGAGTTTGGAGCACGGTCCGGAGCGACGCGCTGCGCTCGGTGCGGGCCCGACTGGACACGAGTTGCGCGCGGCGGGCCTCGCGGCGGCCGGTGGTGGTTGCAAGAAGATGTGACACCCGTGCGCAAGGTCATGGGATCCGCAGCGTTGACCCCTCTCGGTGGACGTGCTTCCCTCCCCCGGCCCGCATGACCGCTCCCATCCCGCAGAATTCGTCCGGCAAGAAGGTCTACTTCGTCTCGCTCGGCTGTCCCAAGAACCAGGTCGACACGGAGATCATGCTGGGTGTGGTGCGCGACCAGGGGCATGAGCTGGTCGACAGCGCGGAGGAGGCCGACACGCTGGTCGTCAACACCTGCGGCTTCATCGAGGATGCCAAGCAGGAGTCGATCGACACGATCCTCGAGCTCGCGCAGGCCAAGGCGGCGGGCCAGGGCAAGCGGCTGGTGGTCGCGGGTTGCCTGAGCCAGCGCTACCCGGAGGAGCTCGCCAGAGAGATGCCGGAGGTCGACAACTTCCTCGGCTCCGCCGATATGCTGGGGCTCGCGCAGGTGCTGCAAGGCGGCGCTGCGCGCATGGGCGTGTCGCCGCTCGGCCGTCGCGCCTACCTCTACGACCACACGACGCCGCGCCAGGTCAGCGGAAAGCGCCACAGCGCGTACCTGAAGATCGCCGAGGGCTGCGACCGGCCGTGCGCGTTCTGCATCATCCCCAAGCTGCGCGGCGCGCAGCGCAGCCGAACGATCTCCAGCATCGTCGCCGAGGCCGAGGCGCTGGTCAGCAACGGTGCGCGCGAGCTGTGTCTGGTCGCGCAGGACCTGACGACCTACGGCACCGACCTCGACGACAAGCCGAGCTTCGAGCTGCTGCTCGATGGCCTGTGCCAGGTCCGCGACCTGCGGTGGATCCGGCTGCACTACGCGTTCCCGACCACCGTCACGGACGGCTTGCTCAAGCAGATCTCGAGCGAGCCGAAGATCGCCACCTACCTCGATGTGCCGCTGCAGCACGTCGACACCGATGTCCTCAAGCGCATGCGCCGGGGCTACACGGAGAAGGTGGTGCGCAACCTGGTCGACCGCCTGCGCGCCCAGTCGAACTACATCCACCTGCGCACGACGATGCTCGTCGGCCACCCCGGTGAGACCGAGGCGGCGTTCCAGCGGCTGTATCAGTTCGTCGAGGAGGGCCAGATCGATCACCTCGGCGTGTTCCCGTGGTCGCGCGAGGACGGCACACCGTCGGCGCTGCTGCCCAATCGCGTCGACCCCGAGGAGGCCGAGGAGCGCCGCCAGGCCCTGATGGAGCTGCAAGAGGAGATCCGTCAGGCCCGCCAGGAGGCGATGATCGGCCGCGAGATCGAGGTCCTGGTCGAGGGCGTCAGCGACGAGAGCGAGTTCCTGCTCGAGGGCAGGCACGAGGGCCAGGCGCCAGGCATCGACGGCAAGGTCATCCTCACCGATGGCAGCGCCGAGCCCGGCGAGTTCGTGCGCGCCCGCGTGACGCAGGCCGAGGCGCACGACCTCGTCGCGACGATGGAGCTGTGAGCGGCGCGCTCACCACTTCTTCGTTTCACCGCCATTTTTTAGCCGGCTTCTTCATGACCTTGGCCGGCTTGACCTCGGACAGCCGCGTCGGGGCGACCGGGGCGACCGGGGCGTGCGGACCGGTGAGCATCGGCGCCTTCTCGGCGGCGGCGTCGTCGACGTAGAGATTGACCATGAAGCCGTAGATAAGCTCGATCTCCTCCTTGGAGGCGACCAGCCCGTTGTCGACGATCATGCGCTCGATGACAGCGGCGACCTCCTCGGCGCTGCGCGGCGGGTGAGCCTCGATGTCGGCGAGCGGATGGCACTCGGCGCAGACCTTCTCGTAGAGCAGCGGGAGCTCGACCTGGTAGGCCCACAGCCGCGGTAGCATCTCGAACATCATCAGCACGTAGATCGCCGCGTAGATGAGCTCGAAGACCCCGCGTAGCCGCAGCAGCAGCGCCCCACCGGCCGCCACGCCGCCAGAGCGCCAGCAGATCATGCGCAGGCAGGTCGCCAGCAGCGAGGCGACCAGGAACAACAGCCCGAGTGTGACGCTGATCGCGATGTCCATGCCGAGCCCCCGAGACTCGACCTTAAACACGGCCTCACTCTATCGAGAGCGCGTGCTTGCGCGCATGCTCGTTTGCGCGCGCACTGCCAGTCCCGCGCTGGCGGACCTCGCGTTCACTTCAACGCGACGACGTAGGCCAGCCACGCCTCTTGATTATCGATCTCGGTGTGCTCGATGAAGTCGCCGGTGCCGGTCAGGTACTCGTCGTCCTCATCGCCGTCGACGCGCTCGAAGTAGAACTTCACCGCCTTGAAGCCGGCGGCCAGCAGCAGCTCCCGCAGCTCGGGCAGGGTCCACAGGCGCCAGTCGTAGGTGAAGGCCCGCTCGAGCACGCTGTCGTCGCGGAACCGCCAACTGATGTGGCACACCGTGTGGTGGTCGATCGGTGAGAACTTCTCCTGCTCCCAGATGTAGGTCGCGCCGCCGCGGACCGGCCGCTCCTCCTCCATGGCGCTCATGCTCTCGGTGCCGCCGTAGACCTCGAGCGCGAGCACGCCGTCGCGGATGAGGCCCGCGTGGGCGGCGTTGAAGTAGGCCTGGAGCTCGTCGCGGGTCTGGAACACGCAGTAGCTGAAGTTCATCGCCAGGGTCAGGTCGACCTTGGCGAACCGGGTCTCACGGACGTCGGCTTGGGCCAGCTTGACGCGGCGGGCGACGTCCGGGCCGGCGGGCTCGAGGTTGTGCGCGCGACCCCACTCGAGGGTGGCGGCGTCGAGGTCCACGCCGAGCGCAGTGCGCTGTGGGTCAGTCTTGCACCACTCGGTCGACAGCAGCGCGGTGCCGCAGAAGTCCTCGCGCATGCGCAGGGGTTTGCGGCCGCGGTACTTCTCGAACTCGGCCTCGAAGAACTCGATGTCGACGCCCGGCGACTGTACGGAGGTCTGGTAGAGCGCGTGCTTGTCGGCGCGCTGGGCCAGGGTCGGACGGGCCGCCTTCTTCGCGGTCGGCTTCTTCCCGGGCTTCTTGTTCGCGGTCGGCTTCTTCGCGGTCGGCTTCTTCGCGGTCGGCTTCTTCGCGGTCTTCGTGGTGGTGGTCTTGTCGGCTGGCTTTTTGGGCATGTCGTTCACGCGTGGGTCAGCGCTCGGCGGCCAGGTAGGTCCACCAGATCTCTTGGTTCTCGACGTAGTCGGGCTCGTAGAACACGCCGGTGCCCTCGCCCTTGGTGTCGGTCTTCTCCCAGTAGAAGTGGACCTTCGAGAAGCCGGCCTCGAGCAGGAGGTCGCGCAGCTCGGGGGCCATCCACAGGCGCCAGTCGTAGGTATAGGCGCGGTAGATCTTCGAGCCGTCAGGGAACAGGAAGTGGATGTAACAGAGGAAGTCGTGGCTGAAAGCGTCGAACTTCGCCTGCTCCCAGCGGTAAATGAAGTCGGTGTGGTCGTTGTCGGTCGTGCCCTCGATGATCGCCTCGGTGCCGCCGAGCATGTCGAGCAGGAACACACCGTCGCGGTTGAGACCCGCGTACACGGCCCGGAAGTAGTCGAGCAGGTCAGCACGCTGCTTGAAGCAGTAGTACGAAAAATTGAGCGCGCAGGTCAGGTCGACCTTCGGACGCTTCACCTCGCGCACGTCCTCGCACAGCAAGGTGACGCGGCTGGCGACCTCGCGACCGGCGGGCACGAGGTGGTGCTCGATGCCCCAGTTCATCGTGTCCTGCGAGAGGTCGACGCCCAGCGCGATGCGCTCCGGCGAGCTGCGGGCCCACGCGGCGCACAGGGCCGCGGTGCCGCAAAAATCCTCGCGCATGCTGACGGGGTCGTGGCCGCGGATCTTGCGGTAGGTGCGGGCGAAGAATTTTACGTCGCCCTCGGGGTCCTGGACCGCCCGCTCGTAGAGCGCGTGGCGGTCGGCCTGCTGAGCGAGGGTGCGGGGAGGCTTGGTTTTCGAGGCGGCGCTGCTGCGGGGCACGGGGACCTACGCGCGGCAAAATACGCGAGGTCGGCTCGCTCGGTCCACTGCTACTGCGTGGACCGGCGACGGAACTTCATCCGCCGAGCAGCTCGGTCAGGCCGTCGTAGGCGGTGGTGATGTTGCGGGTGACCTCGGTGGCGGCCTTGTACTTCTCCGGGTCCTTGGCGAACTTGTCGGGGTGGTACTGGCCGAGCAAACGCAGGTACGACTTGCGGACCGCCTGGCGGTCGGCGCCGGCCTCGAGCTCGAGGGTCCGGTACCAGCGCAGGCGCTCGGCCTCCGGGGTCGGGCGGCCGCCCACTTGGCCGCCGCCGCGCGCCTGGGCGGCCTCGAAGGCCTTCTCCCACGCCTCCTCCGCGGCGTCCCGAAACTTGCGGGCCTTGCGTCCCGCCTTGGCGCCCACGGTGTCGGCGGTCTCATCGTCGAGACTGCGCCGCTCCTCCTCGCTGAGGCCGTCGAGCGCGTCGGGCTTGAGGGCGGAGCGAAAGTCCGTGATGTTCGAACGGGCCATGTCCCAAAAGCGCTTACCGAGGCTCACCGCCTCAATATGGCCTGTTTGGGCGACCCTGCAAAGGGGCTCAGAAGTCCTCGTACTCGTCGTCCTTGAGCGGCGGGCGTGGAGCAGCGGGCCGGGCCGGTGGCGCAGGCGAGCGCGCGGCGGGGGTCGAGGTCGAGGTCGAGGTCGATATCGAAGATGATGAAGATGATGACGATGATGATGAAGACGACGCCTGGTTACGGCGAGCCACGGCTGCGGCCGCGGCCGTGGCGGCTGCGATCGCGGCGGGGTCGAGGTCCTCGACGCTGGCGTTGAGGCCCGCGTAAGCGCCGCTCTCGGCGACCATGTCGCTGCTGCTGAGGCTGGTCGAGGCGTCGTCGGCGTCGTCCTCCTCGTCGATCTGAGCGAGCTCGTCGGGGCTGAGCTCGCGGGTGCGAAACGGCTGCTCGGTGCCGGCGCCGGCGCGCGCCCGGTACCAGTTGATGGCATCGATGACGCGAAGCTGCATGACCGCGGCGAGGTTGCTAAACGAGACGCCCATGCCGCGCGGCTCGTCCTGATGATGCACGACGCGGCCGTGGCCGTGGATGACGACCGGGTCGTCGAGCATGACCGTGAAGCGGAGGTCGACCGCGGTGCCGACCGGCAGGCGCACGCGCGTGTTGATGAACACGCCGTACTCGCTGACGTTGCTGACGTAGGTCAGGTTGGCGCCCTGGCTGACGAACTCGGGGTTGATCGGGTGGCGTTCGCCGCGTCGCCGGTCGTCCCTGTCTCGCGCCTGCATCGCCATGTCGCTGTCCTCCGCCTGGACCTAAAACGGGCTATTCGCTGTTCGGACGGCCCTTGTTCTTCGACCTTATCTCGAATTTCTCGATGTGGAAATCCTTGCGGCTCTGGACCTCGATGCCCCGCTGGATGCGCTTGACCATGTGGTCGATGGCGGCGATCTCCAGGCCGTTCATCAGGTCCGCGACCGGCGGGGCGGCCTGGATCAGGATGATGTCGCCGGTCATGTGGGGAGCCTCGCGCCGAATTTCGCGCAGGATCTCGTAGCAGACGGTGCTGGCGCTCTTGGTGTAGCCCTTGCCGTTGCACGACTCGCAGGGGGCGGTGAGCAGGCGGCCGAGGCTCTCGCGCGTCCGCTTGCGGCTCATCTCGACCAGGCCCATCTCCGAGATCTTGGTGATGTGGGCCTTGGCGCGGTCCTTGCGCAGGACGTCTTGCAGCTTGCGGTAGACCTTGCGCCGGTTGGACTCCTTGTCCATGTCGATGAAGTCGATGATCACCAGGCCGCCGAGGTTGCGCAGACGAAGCTGCTCGGCGATCTCCTCCGCCGCCTCGAGGTTGGTGTGGGTGATCGTCTCCTCGAGGGTCTTGCCCTTGGCGCCGACGAACTTGCCGGTGTTGACGTCGATCGCCGTGAGCGCCTCGCCCTGATCGAAGACCAGCGAGCCACCACTCTTGAGCGGGACCTTGCGCTCGAGCGCGCGGTTGAGCTCAATCTCGATGCCGTAGCCGTCGAAGATCGGCTCGCGCCCGCTGTACTGCTCGATCTTCTGGGCGCAGTCCGGCATGAAGGCCGAGACGAAGCGGGCCAGCTTCTCGTGCGCGAGGCGGTCGTCGACGATCACCTTGCTCAGTTCGGGCGTCAGGTTGTCGCGCACGACCCGGAGCATCAGGTTGAGGTCGCGGTAGAGGAGCACCGGAGCTCGGTGCACGCGCTCGTTGACCTTGATGTTGGCCCACAGGCGCAACAAGTAGTCCATGTCGGCCCGGATCTGGCCGTTGGTGGCGGTCTCGGCGACGGTGCGGATGACGAAGCCGGCGCCGTTGGGGCGCATCTGGTCGACGAGCCGACGCAGGCGTCGACGCTCGCGCTCACTCGAGATCCGGCGCGAGATGCCGATGTGGCTCACCGTCGGCATGAACACGACGTTGCGGCCCGGCAGCGAGATGTACGTGGTGATCCGCGCGCCCTTGCTGGAGATCGGGTCCTTGACGACCTGGACCAGGATCTCCTGACCAGGGCGGACCAGCTCGGTGATGTCAGCGTGCTTGCCGGGGCGACGCGGGACGGTCTCACCGTCGTCGTCCTCGGCGGGCGCGGGTGCGGAGGCGGAGCCGGGCGTGGCGATGTCACCGGCGTACAGGAAGGCGGCCTTCTCCTCGCCGATGTCGACGAAGGCGGCTTGCATGCCCGGCAGGACCCGCAGCACCTTGCCCTTGTAGACGTTGCCCACGGTTCCACGCTCGCGCTCGCGCTCGACGTAGAACTCGGACAAGATCCCGCTCTCGATGAGGGCGACCCGGGTCTCCGGGCCATCTGCGTTGACTACAATGACGGAATCAGACACGGCGGCCGTGCCTTCCTAGCACAACCGGGCGCGCCGATGACAAGCGATCCGAGCGATCCAAGCGATCCGAGCGATCCGGGGTGATCCGGGGTGATCCAGGCGATCCAGGCGATCCAGTGGCGAACGGGAGCACGGAGAATGCCTCCCCTGGGGCGGGAGAAATGGTGTGGAGCCGGGGTCGGCCTCTGTGCGGGTCCGCGGCACGAACGACGCTTTGGCCTTTCCTGGGGACACGGCTTTCTGTACTGTTCGTCGCCGTATGGCCTTTCAGTACCAAGCGGGGATCTACAAGACGACGAAGTTTCTGCCCGGGCATGAAGCGACCGTCGCCCCCAACATGTTGATCCTCATCCGTACGGATGCCGAATTTGCCCCGGCTTCCGTCCTGCTGCCCGTCAACAACATCCACAACCAATGGCGCTTCCAGATGCCCGGCGTGAAGATCCCGTCGGCATCGTTTGGCTGGGGCGAGTCGCTGGTCAAGCTGCCGCACGAGGGCTTTTACCGGCTCACCCGCGAGTTTAGCTTCGGGGACACCGGCAAGTGGCTCAAGAACGCGGTCGTGCAGCTCGGCTACACCCGCGGCGGCGACCCGATCCTGTTCATCGCCCAGCGCCGCAGCCCGCTCGTCAGCAACGACCTGTTCTTCAGCGACAAGGGCGTGAAGGTCGAGATGAACGACCTCAACAACATGCTCGAGGCGCTGACCTGGTATCAGGAGCCCGACAAGAAGGCGAACTGACCCGAGCTCGTTGAGCTGCTCCCGGGCTCCGACCGCCGCACGGCTGTCGGAGCTCGCGGCGTTTAACCGATCTCAGCCGACGCGCTGCTCGGAGATCTCCTCGCCGACCTCGATGCGGATCTTCTGTCCGCGCACGCCGCGGGCCTGGATCCGTTGCAGCAGCATGGCGCTGGCGCCGCCCATATTGATCCAGCCCTCGTCCGACTCGTCGACCACCGAGCCCCACACGACCACCCGCAAGGGCACCGGTGGGCTGACTCGCAGGCCGTTTTTTTGCCAGTAGAAGAACGGGCTGTGCCAGCAACTGTCGATGGTCTCCCACGCGTTGTCGGTCTTGAAGGTGTGGATGCTGACGTGGTCCATCGCGGCCGCGGTTTTACGTCGGTGAGGGTCGGCGGGCAAGCCGGGCGCTACAGTGGCCGCATGGACGTCGCGGTCGTTGGCGCGGGCATCGTCGGCTGCGCTCTGGCGTCGGCGCTGGCCCGTCGCGGCGATGCAGTGATCGTGCTCGAGCGAGCGGCCCGCGAGGGCACCGGCGTCACCAGCCGCAACAGCGGCGTGATCCACAGCGGGCTGTATTATCCGCCGGGTTCGCTCAAGGCGGAGACCTGTCTCCGAGGACAGGCGCTGCTGTACGCGTGGGTGACCGCGCAGGGGGTCCCGCACGCGCGCACCGGCAAGCTGGTGGTCGCGCGCGACCAGCCCGAGGAGGCCGCGCTGGCGACCCTGCACGCCAACGCGATCGCAGCGGGCGCGAGAGGCCTGCGCTGGATCGACGCGACGGAGGTCGCGCGCCGCGAGCCGGCGCTGCCGACGATGCGCGCGGCGCTGTGGTGCGAGCACAGCGGGATCGTCGACCCGCACGCGTTCGCCAGCTCGCTGCGCGCCGACGCCGAGCGCTGCGGCGCGACCTTCGTGACGCAGTGCGAGCTGCGAGCGATCTCCCCGACGGCGGCCGGTCTGCGCCTCGAGACCACGCGCGGTGAGCTCGAGGTCGGCGCGCTGGTCAACGCCGCGGGCCTCGACGCCGATCGAGTCGCCGCGCTGGCGGGGATCGCCGCGCCGCAGATCCATCCGTGTCGCGGCGACTACTTCCGGCTGCACACGCCGGGCCGCTACCGTCACCTCGTGTACCCGGTGCGCGCGCCCGGCAGCCTCGGCCTCGGCGTACACCTGACGCTCGAGCTGGACGGCGGCCTGCGGCTCGGGCCCGACGCGGAGTACGTGACCTCGCGCGAGGACTTCGGCCCGGCCGAGCACAAGCACACGGCGTTCCTGGCGGCCGCGACGGCGCTGCTCGGGCCGCTGGCGCCGGGCCAGATCAGCTACGACGGCTGTGGGATCCGGCCCAAGCTGCGCGGCCCGGGCGAGACGCAGGAGCGAGACTTCGTGATCCTCGAGGGCCCGCCTGGCTGCGTACACCTGGTCGGCATCGAGTCGCCGGGCCTGACCGCCGCGCTCGCGCTCGCGGAGCGGGTCGCCGGGATGATCTGAGAGGCCGAGGGCCCTTACGGCTTCTCGACGCGGATCAGGACGGCGGAGATGTTGTCGTTGCCGCCGGCGTCGTTGGCCGACTTGATCAGCTCGTTGCAGGCGTTATCGAGGCTGTTGCTGGCGGTCGAGATCTCGCGCATCTGCGGGTCTGTCAGCATGCCGCTCAGGCCGTCGGAGCACATGAGGTAGAGGTCGCCGACCTTGAACTCATCGTGGATGACGTCGACATGGACCTGCTCGTTGAGCCCGAGCGCGCGCACGACGACGTTCTTGTGCGGGAGGTTGATGCCCTCGTCGCTCGCCATCTCCTTCATGCGCAGGAAGTCGTTGAGGAACGAGTGGTCCTCGGTCAGCGCCTGGATGCCGCCGCCGCGGATGCGGTAGACCCGGCTGTCGCCGACGTGGCCGATGTAGAAGCGGCCCTGGCTGAAGTACATGGCGTCGACGGTGCAGCCCATGCCCTTTTTGCCGACCTCGGCGGCCGCCGTCTCGAAGATGTTGGAGTTGGCGAGCTGGATGGCGACGGCCATGCGCTGGCGCTCGACCTCGAGGTTGGGGAGCTTGAGCGGCCAGGTCGTGGGTCCGGCGCGGGCGGTATCCCTGTAGTAGTGGTCGATGGTTTCGACGGTGATGCGGCTGGCGACCTCGCCGCTGGCGTGGCCGCCCATGCCGTCGGAGACGACGGCGAGGGCCATCTCTTTGGGGACGAGGAGGTTGTCCTCGTTGAGGGCCCGGACGCGGCCGATGTCCGTCTTGCCGGCGAACCGGACGCGGTACGGTCCGACCATGAAGCTGATGCTCATGCGCCGGCACCGTAGCAGGCCCACGTCCCCGAGTGTTAGCATCTGCGCCGGATGAGCACGCCGGGCGCAACGACCCCAGGGGGCGCAACGACTCCCGGAGCCTCGGCGACGCCCGGAGCCCCGGCGACCGCGGAGGTCGTCGATTTAAGGGTGCTGGGCCTACCCCGGGTCGTGTTTGCGCTCTTGCGGGCCCGGTTTAGCGGTCTGCTGACGCTGCCGCAGGTCGAGCCGGAGCCTGGCGGGCGCACGGTGTGGTTTCAGGGTGGCATGCCGATCTTCACCGACTGGGTCAGTCCGGAGGACTGGCTGGGGCAGATCCTTGTCGAGACCGGGCAGCTCTCGGAGGAGGAGCGGGACCGCGCGACCCTCGCGCTGGACAGTCTCCCGCCCGCGACGGCCCGCGAACGCTTCGGTCACTACCTGATCCGCCGGCGCCTGCTGACCACGGCGCAACTACGCAAGGCGTTGCGCATTCAGTGCGCACGCAAGCTGGTGCATTGCTTTGCCGTCCGCCGGGGGCAGGCGCAGGTCACAGGCGGCGAAGCGAGCGAGGTCGACGAGCACGCGCTCGGAGCCCAGGTCAACGCGCTGGAGCTGATCTTCGGCGGCGTCACCAAGCACTACGACCTCGGGCGGATCGCCCTCGAGATGGCGCGGCTGTTCGAGGCGCCGCTGCGCGTGCGCTCGTCGTTCGAACGCTACCGGACCCACTTCCACTTCACACCGGGCGATGAGGCCGTGATCGCTGCCTTCGCCGCGAGCGCGACGATCGCCGAGGCCGTCGCGCGCTGCGGCCAGAGTCGTCTGCGGGTCGCGCAGATCGCCTACACGCTGTGGGCCTGTCAGATGCTCAAGGGCGCCCAGGCGGCGCGCGACACCTCCGGGGCGCAGGCGGTCCCGGCGGCGAAGCCGGTCATGCGCAAGGCCAGCATCGGCGCCGGCACGGTCGAGCCCGGGCGCCTCGCCGACTTCGCGGCGGAGCTCGGTCGCCTCGAGGCTGCGGTCACCGCGGGGGCGCACGCCTTCGAGTTGATGGGCGTGCCATTGACCGCGGGGCGCGGCGAGGTGCGTCAGGCCTGGCACGGTCTGAGCCGGCGCTTTCATCCGGACGCGCTGGCGCACCAGGAGCTCGGGCACCTGCGCGAGCGATCGGCGGCGGTGTTCGCCAGCCTCAACGAGGCCTACCAGATCCTCAGCGACACCCGGCAGCGCGAGGAGCTGGCGTCGTTGGTGCAGTCCGGCGGGCGTCCGAGCGCCCGCGACACGCCGGCGCCGACGACCCAGGCGATCCTCGAGAGCGAGGCGATCGCCCGCGAGGCCGACAAGTTGCTGCGCGCCGGCAACTTCGAGCGGGCGCTCGAGCGCTACCGCAGGGCCTCCGAGCTGAGCCCGGAGGACCTCGAGCTGCACGCCGCGATCGCCTGGTGCGAGTACCTGCGCAGCGCCGACAAGCCGCCGCTGCGCGGGCCGACCGAGGTGACCCTGCGCAGCGTGCTCGCCCACCAGCCGCGCTGCGCCCGGGCGCACTACTTCCTCGGTCTCTTGTACACGCACGCGAACGACGACCAGGCCGCCCTGGCCTCCTTCACTTCGGCGCTGGAGATCGAGCCGGAGATGCTCGACGCCAAGCGGCAGATCCACGCGGTCGAGCTGCGCAAGTCGACGCCGCCGGCGACCGACCCGCGCCAGTCCGGCGTGTTTCGCCGCCGCTGAGTCGGCTGAGCCGGGCAGGTCTCTGGGCACGAACGCCCGACGCTACAGGCCGTACTTGCAGCCCTTGACGCAGGTCTCGTTGTGGCGCTCGCTGGCGGCCTTGAGCTGGTCATTATTGAAGTCGTCGTGCAGGACCTCGGCGCCGTCCCAGTCGCGGCGCAGGTACGACCTGGCGGCGAGGCCCATGAGGTCGAAGTCGAAGGTGGGCTGGGCGAGCCGGGCGTTGTCGCGGATCTCGTAGGCGCCGCGGCGCTTGCGGTCGGCGGAGGCGACGAGGGTGGTTTGGTTACCGCCCTCGCTGACGAAGCTGTAGGTGCTGGGGAACACCGCGGCCATGGTCTCGCGGTCGTGCGGGTACATGCGCGTGACGTTGTGCAGGTTGGCGACCACGACGCCCTGCGGGCTCAGGCGGGCGAGCACGGCCCGGTAAAACTCGAGGGTCTTGAGGTGGAACGGCACGAGCACGCCGCGGAAGGCGTCGAGCATGATCATGTCCCATTGCGTGGTCGATCGCTCGATGAACAGGCGGGCGTCGTCGACGTGACAGCGGTAGCGCGGGTCATCCTTGGGCACGTCGAAGTAGGTCTGTGCCATGCGCACGACCTCCGGATCGATCTCGACGGCGTCGATCTCCAGGCCCGGGAGGCGACCGTGGAGGTAGTTGCTCATGCCGCCGCCGCCGAGGCCCAGCATCAGCAGGCGCGTCGGTCTCGGCTGGAGCAGGAAGCCCGCCATCATCGTGCGCGTGTAGTCGAGGTCGAGGCTCGCCGGGTAGGCCCGGTCGACCCGTGACTCGATGTACTGCATGCCGTTGTCGCCGACGAAGTACATCGTGCGCACGGTGCCGCGCTCGGACACGCGGACATGGTTGAACTGCGAGCGGGCCTCGGCGAGCACCGTCTCCGACGGACCCGCGGCGGCCGAGCGCCCGCAGGCCAGCCCGGCCGCGCCGAGCGCTGAGGCGCGGAGCAAGCCGCGACGCGACCAGTCGGCAGCGCCCGTGAGGCCATCCGGAGCGTGGGGATCTGCGGTCACCGGCGCGAGCCTATCTGGTCCATGGCGTCGGCTCAACGTGCGTCGGCACGGCGGCGCGCGTCGGGCAAGTTCGCCGCAATTTTGCGTGTGCGCGGCGATCGGCGTAGCAAGACGCGGTGCGACCTGCTGCGTGCGTCGGGCTCCTGGCCTTTGCGATCTTCTTCGGCGCCCTGGTGATCGGTCACGGGGTAGTGCTGCCTGGGCTGGCTGGTTCGCCGCTCATCGACGCCAACCTCGCCAAGGCGCTGGCTGCTCCGCTGAGTCTGCGCCTCGCGGAGATCCTCGTCGGCGCGGGCGTCGTGCTGGTGTTGACCGTTCCGGGGTGGATCTCCTCGCGGATGGCGACCACCCTGGCGCTGCTGCTCGCCGGCGCCGCCCTCGCCCATCGCCTTCTGGTCCTGCCGCACCTCGGGCGCCTGTGGGCCCGCGTCGACATCGTCGCCGGCCGACCGGTCGACACCCTCGCCGAGGCCCAGCGCTGGACGCAGCACCAGCAGTGGCTGCTGGTCATGATGGCGGTGCTGCTGGTCGTGCTCGCCGGCCTGGCGACGCGCAGCCCGGCCCGCGCCTGATCGCTGGCCGGCGCTGGTCGGCGCGGCGAGCCCGTGTTACCTCCCCGGAAGATCTGGCCCGGAACTTGCTCGGGCCTGGTATCTCGCGCTCCGTCATGTCTGCTCCTCGCCGCCCACGCGCCCGTGTCGCTCGCTCTGCCCGCTTTACGCGGCCGCTGGCGCTGCTGGTCGCGTGTCTGGCGGTTGTCATTCCGTCACGCGGCGACGCCAGTCCGGGACTCGCTGGCACGCGGCACCTGGGATTGGGCGGCGCTTCGCGGGCCAGCGCGCGGGGCACCGGGGCGATACTCGTCAACCCGGCCAACCTCGGCTTCACGCGGCAATTCGAGATCGAGCCGGCCTACCAGGCCAACATCGAGAGCAACACGCACGGCGTTGGTCTGCTGGCGATGGACTCGCTGCTCAACGAGCGGCTCGCGCTCGGGCTCGGCTACATCGCCACGGTCGGCGCGCCGCGGGTCAGCTACGAGACTGAAGCCGGCGAGACCCAGCAGATCCAGTTGTCGCACACTGGCCACGAGGTCAGCCTGCCGATCGCCGTCAACGTCGCGCTCGGCTGGCTCGCGTTCGGGGTGCGGCCCAAGTTCCAGTACAGCGCGCTGCGCTTCCAGGACATCGCTGACAAGCGCCACGACGCGCGCGCCGAGCAGACCAAGTTCGGCCTCGACCTGGCGCTCACCTTCAGCGCGCGCCAGTGGGTTAATGTCGCGGTGATCGGGCAAAACGTCGCCGGGCAGATGGTGCCGGCGACCACCCTCGACCTGGCGCCCTACAGCTTCGACCTGACCACGCTCAACCGCAGCCGGATCAGTCCGGTGTCGGACTACGCGCGGACGCTGTCGCACGGCCTCGCGGTGTTCCCGACCCGCAAGCCGACCTTCTCGATCAACTTCGACGGCGTCTACGACTTCACCTCGTACCGCATCGGCTTCGAGACCGCCGAGAAGTACACGCGCAAGCTGTTCGCCGGCGGCGTCGAGTACTCGATCCGCGACGTAATGCCGCTACGCGTGGGCGGGTTTTGGGACAGCCGGGGCCGCGGCAAGACCGACGACCGCGGCTACATCGCGGCCGGAGTCGGCTACTTCCGAGCGGCGGCCAAGGGCGCGGTCGGCTTCAACCTCGGGGTCGGCTTCTCGCGCCAGATCACCGGTCCGAGCCCGGAGACCCTGCTCGCGGTCAGCCTGGGCATCCTCGTCAATCCCTCGCGCTAGACCCTCCATCCCCTCGCACAGGGCCTCCCGCCGGCGAGCGCGATCCCGGGCGTTCTTTGCAGGTGCAGGAACCTTGTGTGCATGGGGTGGTCTGATCGAAAGTGAGTCGCGTGACCGACCCCGACCCCAGCGCGACGCCCCGCGTCGTCGACCTCGCCATGGTGAGCGAGGTGAGCGAGCTGAGCGAGGTGAGCGAGCTGAGCGAG
>Ga0105045_10000495_pt1 | contig 28799 bp, 27 predicted proteins | sample MAT02_FD_78089 | JGI IMG/M metagenome (GOLD analysis project Ga0105045, IMG submission 78089) | Freshwater microbial communities from Lake Fryxell liftoff mats and glacier meltwater in Antarctica - MAT-02 (megahit assembly) | ecosystem: Environmental > Aquatic > Freshwater > Ice > Liftoff... | reverse complement strand
TACCGGCGCCAGTCGGCGTAAGCGCGCTGGACGGCGACCTTGCCCTTGATGATGTCCGACGAGAGGAGGTTCTTGAGCTCCGTCTGCAGGTCGGAGCGGATCCCCATCGTGACGTTGTCGAAGTCGATGAGCAGGGCGGCGTTCGGCGCGTTGCCGTACTGCGAGTAGTTGGAGGAGGCCGCAGCAGTGGTGTTGCTGGCCTGCGGCCCGCGATGCACCGGGGCGATGGGCCCTCGGGGTGCGGGCGGGCGCGACGTGCGTCCGATCATGTAACTGGGGATGTGAAGAAGCGTGTAGGCACGCGCCGCATCGACCAAGGTGCCAAGCGGCTGCGCGGTCGCTCACCCAGGCGCCCCGCCCTGACAATCCGAGGGCAAGGCCGGCCGGGGTCCGCGACAGCGGAAGTGCACTTGGTAAACTAACGGGGGTCACGGCGCAACGGCACCGCCATCCGGATTTCCCTGCCGGCCGGCTCCGCCCGCGCGTGGCCCCGTGGGTAGAATGCCCGAAACCTCCCCTCCCTTCAGCCCGTACTCGCCTCAGTGTCCCGTCCCGGGTTCCGTACCCGCCTGCTCCTGATCCTGCTGGCCTTTGCCGTGGTCCCGGCGGCGACGCTGACCGTCACCGGGCTGGTGGCGGCCAACCAGGCGCTGCCGCTGATGGCCTCGGGTGGGGCGTGGACTCGGGTCGCGGGGACTGGCAGCCGGGCGCTGGCAGAGACCCGGTCAGCCAAGCCGGGCCGTTCGGTGCGCGCCGCGCTGGATGCGCACGAGGCGGAACTGCAGGCCTCGCTGGATCAGGCGAAGCGGCTGGAGTATCTGGCACCCCGCACGATCCGGGTGCTGCTGGTGGTGGTGGCGGGGTTGTTCCTCGTGCTGTCGATCGTGGCGGCGCGGGTGGCGGGGCACCTCAGCCGGCAGCTGAGCCGGCCGCTCGACGAGGTGGTGGAGTGGACCGAGCGGATCGCGCGAGCGGAGCCGCTGCCCGAGGGAAGGCCGAGTCGCGGCGCCCCGGAGTTCGACGTGCTTCGATCGAGGATGCGCACCATGGCCCTGCAGCTCGACGCCGGACGCACGGCCGCCACCGAGGCGGCGCGCCTGGGCGCCTTCCGCGAGACGGCGCGGCGGGTGGCGCACGAGCTGAAGAATCCACTCACGCCGATCCGCTTCGCCGTCTCCCGCCTGCGCCAGAGCGCGCCGCCGGAGCTGCAGGAGACGGTGGATGTGCTGGAGATAGAGACGCAGCGCCTCGATACACTGGCCAAGAGCTTCGCGCAGTTCGGGCGACTGCCGGACGGGCCGATGGCCGACGTGGACATCGCCGAACTGCTGCGCTACGCCACCCGCGTGACGCTGCCGACGACGATGACGGTGACGCTCGACCTGCCGGAGTCGCTCCCGTTCGTGCCCGGCCATCACGATCCGCTGGCGCGCGCGGTGAGCAACATCCTGCTCAATGCCGCCGACGCGGCCGGCCCGACCGGCGCGATCACGGTCGCGGCAGCCGAGGTGCGCGCGCCGATGCACGCGGTACAGATCCGCGTGCACGACACCGGTCCTGGCATCACGTCCGAAACGCTCTGCCGCATCTGGGAGCCGTACGTCACCACCAAGCCTGGCGGCACGGGGCTGGGGCTGGCGATCGTGCGACAGACGATCCTCGCACATGGCGGCACTGTCGATGCGTCGAGTGCACCCGGCAGCGGCACGGTGATCACGCTGACGCTTCCGACCACCCCGCCGTCATCCCCACCGATTCCACTCGCGTGACTCCAGACATCTTCGTGCCCGGTGCGTTTTTCGCCACCGTGGTGGCCCTCGGGCTTGGCGTGCCGTTCGTCCGCGCATACACCCGCCGCATGGATCGCAGCGCGGTCGCTTCAGGCGCGTCCGCAGACCTTGCAGCACGGCTCGATCGCATCGAGGCCATGATCGAGTCGGTCGCCGTCGAGGTGGAGCGACTGTCCGAGGGTCAGCGGTTCACCACGCGCCTGTTGTCGGAGGGCTCGGCGCTGCCCGGGCTCGTGCGGGCGCGCGAGGCTGCACCCGTCAACCCCCTGGAGACGACCCATGCCTGAGACATTGCAACAGCCAGTCGCACAAGCACCGGCTCGGCCTGCCACGGCGGCGGATGCCGAGAACGCCCGACTCGATGCACGGATCGAACTCGCGGCGAAGAAGGCCGCGTTGCAGAGCCTCGAAGCGCAGACCGGCGGGCCGCCGTCCGAGGCTGCACCGGTGGCGCCGCCCCCGCCCGGCATGCGGCAGAGCAAGATCATCATCGAGCAGGACGGAAAGACGACCGTTCTGGAGAACCCGACGGCGGAGCAGCTCGCGCAGGCCGGTATCGGGGCGCCATCGCGATCCGGGCCGGATCCGACATTGGTCATCACGACCATGTCGTTCGCCGCCGTCTTGCTGGTGATCTGGATGGTGCTGCGTCACTTGCGCGGCGGCCGTGCCCCCGTGGCACCGCGCGAGAGCGCCGAAGCGCAGGCACGGATGGCGCGGATCGAGAACGCGATCGAGTCGGTGGCGGTGGAAGTGGAGCGGATCAGCGAGAATCAGCGCTATGTGACGAGGGCGCTGGCGGAAGGCGCGGCACCGCTGATGGCGCCGCACGTCGGTGAGTTTGCGGACGCCGCAACGACGAACCGGAGAGGTGCCTGATGTCGATGCGCATGAACCTGCAGAATCCGCGCGAGGTCGCGGCGGCCGAGGCACGCGGCGCGGCGCAGGACGCGGCGCAACAGGCCCGGGACGCCGCCGAGAACGCGCGCGACATCGCTCGTGCGCAGCGCGAGGCTGCGCAGGCCGAGCGCGATGCAGCTCGCATGCAGCGTGAAACGCAGCAGGAGCAGGACGGTGGCACGGGCGTCGTGACGATCACCAAGGATGGCGTCACGACGGTGCTCACGGACGCCTCACCCGAGGCGATCGCGACTGCGCTGGGCATGCCGGACCGGCGCGGCGCGGGTGAGTTCAACGGATTCTTCGACGCGGTGCTGATGGGAATCTTCATGACGGCGGCGGTGCTGATCGTCGGGATGGTGCTGCGCTATCGGGGCCGGACGCGCAGCGTGGGCGCCATGGCGGCGCTGCCCGCGGACCTGACCGAGCGGCTCTCACGCATGGAAGCGGGGATCGAGGCGACAGCCGTGGAAGTGGAACGCATCAGTGAAGGGCAGCGCTTCACCACGCGGCTGCTCTCGGAGCGCCCTCTCGAGGAGGTCCGCCGTGGTTGAAGGCACGCTCGTGCAGCCGAGCACCCCGCAAATCGCCGACGTGCCCGCACAGGCTCCGAACGCACCGGTCGCACCGGTCGCACCGGCGGCGCCGGCGACGGGGGCATCGGGCGAGCAACCGGTGGCGGGGAAGATCATCATCAACGGCAGGGAGGTCAGCGTCGACGGCAGGGAGGTCAGCGTCGACGGCAGTCCTGGCGCCGATGCGACGACCGGCACCGAGTTTCCGTTCCCGCGCGACATCCCTCCCAACGTGTACGAGATCGCCAAGACCGGGATCATCGGCCTCACGCTGGTGATCATCGCGTTTCCCGTGTTCGGCTTTGCGAAGGCGCTGGTGAACCGTCGGGCGGCGCCGCCGGCGTTGCCATCGCGGGACACGACCGACCGCCTGCAGCGGATCGAGGCGGCGGTGGAGTCGATGGCGGTGGAGGTGGAGCGGATCAGCGAGGGGCAGCGGTTCGTGACGAAGGTCCTCGCCGAGCGCACTACGTCATCGCAGCCCTGACCGCACCCGATGCCAAGTGTCCTGATCGTCGACGACGAGCCCAACATCCGGCGGATGGTGGGCGCCTTGCTCGCCGCCGAAGGGTACGAGGTGCGTGACGCGCCGGATGGACACGCCGCCTTTGCCGGTGCGCTCGATGCGGAGCCGGACGTGGTGCTGCTGGACCTGATGATGCCCAACGACGCCGATGGGCTGGAGACGCTGGCGAAGTTCCGCGAGCGCTTTCCCGAACTGCCGGTGGTGATGATGAGCGGCCGCGCCGGGCTGAGTGACGCCGTGAAGGCGACGCGACTGGGGGCGTTCACGTTTCTCGAGAAGCCGCTCACGCCGGAGGGCACGCTGCTGGCGCTGGCCTCGGCGCTGGACCTGCGGCAGACGCGGCGTGCCGCGCGCACGCTGCGCGAGGATCTCGGCCTGGCCGGCGGGCTGGTGGGCGACAGCGCCGCGATGGCGCAGGTGCGCGAGTTGATCGCGCGCGTGGCGCCGAGCGATGCGCGGGTGCTGATCTCCGGTGAGTCCGGCACTGGCAAGGAGCTGGTGGCCGGAGCATTGCACGCCGGCAGCCCACGCCGCGATCGCGCCTATGTCCGCACCAACTGCGCCGCGATCCCGCGCGACCTCGTCGAGAGCGAGATGTTCGGGCACGAGCGCGGGGCGTTCACGGGGGCCACCGACCGGCGCATCGGGCGCTTCGAGCTGGCGCACGGCGGCACGCTCTTCCTCGACGAGGTGGGCGACCTGGGGAGTGAGGCGCAGGCGAAGCTGCTGCGCGCCATCGAAGCCCGTGAGATCGAGCGGGTGGGCGGTGGCAAACCGATCAAGGTGGACGTGCGCATCATGGCGGCCACCAACAGAGATCTGGTGGCGGCGGTGGCCGACGGAAGTTTTCGCGAGGACCTCTTCTTCCGCCTCAACGTGATCCCGATGACACTGCCACCGCTGCGTGAGCGTCCCGGTGACATCGATCAGCTGGTGCTGCATTTCACCGCCCTGCACCGAACGCGCACCGGGCGCGCCGCGCCGACGTTCACACCGGAGGCGATGGCAGCGCTGCGGGGGCATCGCTGGCCGGGGAACGTGCGTGAACTGGCCAACATCGTCGAGCGGCTCGCCATTCTCCACCCCGGGCGCGAGCTGCGCGTGGGCGACGTGCACGACGTCCTGCCGGCGCCGCGCGGGAGCGATGGCGCACACGGGGCGGCGGGAACGTGGCGTGCCGACGCGCCGCTGCTGCCGCTCAGTGACGCACTCGACGCGTACGAGCGGCAGCTGATCGTGCGGGTGCTGGATGAGACAGCCGGCAACGTGGCCGAGGCGGCTCGGCGCCTCCAGACGGACCGGCCCAACCTGTATCGACGGATGAAGCGATTGGGCATTGGTGCTGGCGTGCACGAGCTGCGCAGCGACGTGCGGAGCGACGGGTGAGCGGCGTACATGGCCCACGTGGCGTACGTGGCCCACGTGGCGCACGTGGTACAGGTGGCGTACGTGGCACAGGTGGTGTACGTGGCCTGGGTGGCGTACCTGGGATACGTGGCGTGTGTCGCGGCGGCGCGGCGGCGATCCTCTGCGCCGCGACCGTCGCGGCGGGCCTCGCCGTGAGCACGACGACGCTGCCGGCACAGCAGCCGACGTGGCAGACCTGTGCCGAATCGCCCGCGGGGAAAGCGTGCGGCTCCAGCCGTGGCACGACGCGGCGCGAACGCGAGGAAGCGCAGGCGCTGTACAATGCGCCGGCGACGCGGCGTGAGACCGCGCCATTCACGCTGGACCGCGATTCGGTGGTGCGCGGATCGCTGGCCGTGCTGGGCGGACCGGTGCGCATTGCCGGTACGGTGGAGGGTTCGTTGCTGGTGCTGAACGGCGACGTGACCTTCGCTGCCGGCGCCACGGTGACGGGGAACGTGGCGGTGCTGGGCGGCAGCGTGAGCGGTACCGACAGCGCGCGGGTGGGCGCGGTCCGTGTGGAAGGCGATTCGGTGCGCTTCGTGCTGGACGACGGCCAGCTGCGACTCGAGGCGCCGCTCGACGAGGTGTGGCGGCTGATCGGGCGCGGCGGTCCGTCGGTGGGGATCGGGCTGCGGCTGGCGCTGACGCGTACGTACAATCGCGTGGAGGGGTTGCCGGTGGAGTTCGGGCCACGGCTCCGATACCGCACACCGGTGGGTACGGTGGCAGCGGACCTGTTCGGCATCCTCCGAACCGGGTCGCGGCTGGAGTGGAACGGCAACAACGTGGGGCACAGTGCCCGGGTCGAGCTGCGGATGGGTCGCACCGAGCGCTGGACCGTGGGCGGGCGGCTGTTCGACGTGGTGGCGTCGGTGGAAGAGTGGCAGCTGAGTGACGTCGAGGTGGGGCTGGCATCATTCCTGGCGCACGTCGACCATCGCGACTACTACGACCGGCATGGCGGCAGTGGGCTCGTGAGCTATCGCGACGGGCGCGCGTTCCGCGCGACGCTGGAGGTCTCCGAGGAGATCTGGCGGCCGCGGGCGACGCTCAACCCGTTCACGCTGTGGCGCAACGACGAACCGTGGCGTGAGAATCCCGACCTCGACCGCGCGCAGTACACGCGCGGCGTGTTGCGACTGACGTACGATACCCGCACCGATCCGGTGCGCCCGCGCACGGGGTGGTGGCTGCAGGGCGAATACGAGCTGGGCGACGGCAGGCACCGGACCTACGGGACCGAGCTGACGGCCCCGGCGCCGGTCGTCGCAAACACGGCCGTGCGCTACGGACGCGGCATGCTGGACTTGCGGCGGTACACGCGGCTCTCGCCGAGCGTCCAGATCAACACGCGACTGCTGGCGGGCGGGTGGCTGCATGGGGATGCACTGCCGTTGCAACGCCGCCTGTCGCTGAGCGGTCCGGGGGCGAACACCGGGTTTGCGTTCCGCGAACGCGTCACGACACCCGACCGACTGCAGTGCTCGCAAGCGACGACGCTGCGTGGCCAGCCGGCGCTGTGTGACCGCGCCCTGTTGTTGAGCTTCGACTACCGGCACGACATCGACTGGATCGTGGATCTGTTCGGCGGTTCACGGATGATTCAGCCCGACCGGAGCGGCTACGGCGGCTGGGTGCTGTTCACCGATGTGGGGCGTGGCTGGCTGGTGCGACCGAGGGCTGTCCTTCCGTCGGTCCCACAGGACACGCCGCGTGGGTTCGAGGCGTTGCATACGAGCGTCGGACTCGGTCTCGAGCTGGGTCAGGGTGGCGTGTACGTGGCGAAGGCACTGGGGGCGCCGCCGTCGCGCGGTGTTCAGCTCTTCGTGCGCCTCGTCCGACGTTACTAGCGCCGATGTCCTGTCTCGTCTCGCGTCGTCACATCGTTCGCGCCGCACTCGCGGCCGGCCTGGTGGCGCTGAGCGCCGTGGCGCCCGCACGATCGCTTCAGGCGCAGGGTGACGCGCGACTGGACGTCGCGCTGCCGACGCGCGCGATCGGGCTGGCGGACGGGCCGGCATTCGCCGGGCGCAACGTGCTCGCGACCCGGGATCTGCGCGACTTGCTGCGGAGCGGCTTCCCGGCGCGACTGCACTTTCGCTGCGAGCTGTGGCGGAACGAGCGCCTCAACAACAGCCTCGACCGCGCAGTGGAGTGGGACATGCTGGTCCGGTTCGACCAGCTGAACCGGAAGTACGAGGTGTACCGCATCGTCGACGACCGCGTGAGCCGGTTGGGGCGCTACGACACGACCGAGGAGGCGGAGGCGCAGCTGGAAAAGCCGTTCCGCATCAAGGCACCGCCGATGCAGCGCGGGCGCAGCTACTACTACGTGTCGAGTCTGGACGTGGAGGTGCTGAGCCTGAGCGACCTCGATGAAGTGGAGCGATGGCTGCGCGGCGAGGTGCGGCCGGCGCTGCGTGGCGACCTCAATCCCGGCACGGCGCTCACGCGCACCGTGCGCGGCTTCTTCGTGCGGCTGCTGGGAGGCGAGCGGCGCCACTACCAGACACGAACGCCGGTGTTCGTCGCGGAGTGAGCGACGCTCACCGGCGGCCGTGCGAGACCGTCGCGGTCAGGCCGGCTGCGTGACCGGTGCGCCTTCGATGCGACGGATCTGCTCGAGCATCTCGGTGCCGTAGAACACCTTGATGTAGCGTGCCTGCTTCGGCGTGAGCCGGCGCACCGCCCAGCTGAGGTGCACGAAGTGCGGCTCCACCGGCTGCGTGAGCGGGTGCATGTGGATCTCGTGCGGCAGACGGTTGGCCTTCCGCGTGTTGCACGGGCTGCACGCCGTCACGACGTTGTTCCACTCGTTCAGACCACCGCGCGAGATCGGGATCAGATGATCGCGGGTGAGCTGCTCGCGCGGCTTGAGTTCAGCCTGCAGGCGACCGCAGTACTGGCAGCGGTACTGGTCACGCGCAAAGAGGAAGGTGTTCGTCACCTGCCGCCGGAAACGGCGCGGCACGTGGATGAACTTCGTGAGCCGGATGACGACGGGCCGCGGGAACGAGAGCTTCTCGGAGCGCACCAGCTTTCCGTCGTCCGACTCCACGATCTCCGCCTTGCCATCGAGCAGCAGGCGCAATGCGCGTCGCATCGGGACCAGCGTGAGCGGTTCATATGAGGCGTTGAGCGCAAGACAGCCGACGTTCACGTGCCCTCCATCCGACAGGAAAGTGAAACGCCTCTCGCACACGAGGCGTGGCGAGAGGCGCACAGCGACACCGGAGCGGTGCCGAGGGAGACGTGGGCGTGACGTCGACTGGCGTGCCAGCCGCCGTGCGCGGCCGGACGCTGGCCGAGATGCCCGCTTCCCCTGCTCACTGCGCGACTCCCGCCGGTGCAGTCACCGGGGTGAGCCAGCCGTGCCGGTCGTCGATGGTGCCCTGGGCGATCCCCATGAACTCCGTCTGGATGGTACGGCAGATCGGACCGGGCTTGCCGCTGCCGACCGGGATCCGGTCGATGCTCCGGATCGGGGTGATCTCGGCGGCGGTCCCGGTGAAGAACACTTCGTCCGCGATGTAGAGGAACTCGCGGGGCAGCGCCTGCTCACGCACCTCGTACCCGAGATCGCGTGCGATGGTCGAGACCGAGTCGCGGGTGATGCCGTTGAGGATGCCGTGGGCGAGCGGCGCCGTGTAGAGGATCTCGTCGCGCACCACGAACAGATTCTCGCCGCTGCCTTCCGAGACCAGGCCCTGGTTGTCGAGCATGATGCCCTCGACGTAGCCGTCGAGGCGGGCCTGCATCTTCGAGAGTTGCGAGTTGAGGTAGTTGCCGCCGGCCTTGGCCATGGTCGGGAAGGTGTCGGGCGCCGCGCGCCGCCAGCTCGACACGCAGACGTCGACGCCAGCCTCCAGCGCCTCGTCACCGAGGTAGGCGCCCCAGTTCCAGGCGATCACGAAGGTCTCCGTCAGTGCCGGGTCAGGCGAGGGGAGCACGCCCATCTGCTCACCGGTGCGCGCCATGACGGGGCGCAGGTAGCAGTGCGTGAGCCCATTCGCGTTGACCGTCTCCACCACGGCCTGCATCAATTCGTCCACCGACCAGCGGACCGGCATCCGGTAGATGCGGGCGCTGTCGACCAGGCGTCGCATGTGGTCACGGAGCCGGAAGACCGCCCCGCCGGACGGGGTCTCGTAGCAGCGAATGCCCTCGAAGACGCTCGACCCGTAGTGCACCACGTGACTCATCACGTGGAGGGTCGCGTCGTCCCACGCGATGAGTTCGCCATCGCGCCAGATCTTGTCCGTACGTCCGGGCAGTGTGGCGGCCATGGTCGGGTCGGGAAAAGGGTGACGTCGCATTGTAATCAATTTCCCGGCCAGCTCGCCACGGCAGCCGTCCGCGATGCCGTTTCTCAGGCAGACCGGCACGACGCGACGTCCACGCCGGGCGCGGTGGCCGACGCGACGTCCCGATCAGCGGGCGGCAACGAGTCGCGCCGTGATCGTGGCGAGACGGGTGCGATCGGCGGCGTCGCGTGCCTGGTCCACCAACGCGCCGTCGCGCACCAGCTGCACGCCGGCAGCGACCGTCAGTCGTGCTGCGCTGCCGGCGACACCATGCAGGAGCGCATCGGCCACGTCGACGACGGGAAGCGCCGCGAGGCCGTCGAGCGGGAAGGCACAGAGGTCCGCGGGCGCGCCCAGCGCCAGCCGACCGAGTGCGGGCCAGAGTCCGAGGGCGTCGCCACCGCCGGCCGTGGCGAGCCACAGCGCACGCGCCGCTGGCACGGCGCGCCACGACTGCGCCCTCGCGCACGCCATCAGGTGCGCCACGCGTGCCTCGTCGAGGAGGTCCATGCGGTTGTTGCTGGCGACGCTGTCGGTCCCGATGCCGATGCGCAGGCCGGCGTCGAGCATCTCCTGCAGCGGCGCGATCCCGTGGCCGAGTCGGGCGTTGGACACGGGGCAGTGCGCGATGGCACAGCCGGCCTCCGCAAGCAGACGCAGATCGGCGTCGTCGACGCGGACGGCGTGGACGACGAGCGGACGCGCGCGCAGGGCACCTGCCTCGTGCAGCAGCGCCACGCTCGAGCGCGCGCGCGCGCCGGCCAGGTCGATGCCGCGGCTGCGCCAGTTGTCGGCATACGGCCCCTCGCCGCGCAGCACCAGCGCCTCTTCCACGGCGCTTTCGGCGAGATGCACGGCCATCGGCAGCTGCTCACCGATGGCGAACGATGCCGTGGCACCGAAGAGCTGGCGCGACACGGAGTAGGGGGCGTGCGGGGAGACGCCGATCCGCACTGCCTCCGTCTCGTGCGCTCTGAGCGCACGTACCGCATCGCGCAGCCCTTCGAGAGCCGTGGCCGCCTGCCGCGGGTCGGGGCCGAAGACTTCCTTGTACACGACACCGCGCACGCCCATCGCCTGCAGCGCGGCGACCACCGGCGTGGCCGTGTCGCTGGTGTCGGCGAACGTCGTGATGCCGCGCAGCAGCCCCTCGGCGATGCCGATGCGCGCGCCGCATTCGACGTCCGCGGCGTCGGCGAGTTCGGTGCGGCGCAGCCTGGTGAGGGTGCTGATCCACTGCGCGAAGTCGAGACCTTCGAGCAGGTGCCTGAGCGGCGTGAGCTCGAGGTGCGTATGCACGTTCACGAAACCCGGCAGAATCGCCGCATCGCCGAGATCGGTGACGCGCCCCGTGGGGGCATCGTCGGCCGGACCGATGTAGGTGATGCGGCCATCTCGCACGCTCACTGCACCATTCGCGAGCGGTGCGCCCGTCATCGGCATCACCCACGACGCGCGGTAGGTCATCAGCTCAGCTGCGTCGCGTTCCATGCACGAGCGGATCGTAGAGTGCGGAATCGGCGACGCCGAGGGATCGCGTGAGCTCGAGCGGCCAGGCGAGATTGCCCACCTGCTCGGGTTGGTGACCATCGGAGCCGAGCGAGAGGCGGACGCCGTGGGCGACGGCGCGCTGCACGAGGCGCGGATGGGCACGATAGCGGTTGGAGACCTCGAAGCAGATGCCGTTGCGCCGCAGCGCTATGACGAGTCGCTCTTCGTGTGCCTCGTCCCACAGCTCCTCGGGGGGGAGGTCCCGCAGGTCGTACGGGAGGAGTGTGGGGTGCGCGAAGATGTCGATCGGCATCGTGTCGGCGAGGGCGTCGATGGCGTCGAGGTGCATCGTCATGTAGGCGCTGCGTGACAATCCGTCGGGAAGTGCGCGCTGGAACATGCGGAGTATCGTGCCGTCACTCGCCCCGAAGGCGTGCAGCGACCCGATGCGGTGCGTGAGCCGGTCGAGCTGTTCGTCGCTGAGCTCGCGCCAGAGGGTGTCGTGGGCGCAGAACTCGGCGCTGCGATATGGCAGGTGCGCGATGCGGGACTCGTAGGCGTCCACGTCGGCGGGCGTCTTGACCGAGAAGCGGACGTCGCGGCTGGCGTGGTCGCTGACGCTCCCGCGCACGCCTTTCGCGGCGGCCGTCGCGATCACGTCATCGGGTGCGAGGACGCCATCGGAGCAGGTGCTGTGTGCATGACAGTCGAGCGGGAGCCAGAGACTCACGGGAGGCGGAACGGGTTCATCGTGTCGGCGGCGGCGGGACGTCGCGGCTTGCCGGTCACGGGATCAACGTCACGAACGCCGGAACTGTCACCCATCGGTCCAATGATCGAGCCGTCGCACTCCTGCGTCGGCTCGGTGCCAGCGATGAAGTAATCGATGTAGATGCGCTCGGCGGGACAGAGTGGGCCAGCGCGGTAGCCGGTGAGGCGATCGACGGGGAGGGCGACGAGCCCACCCGGTCCCGCGAAGTCCGCGGTGAGGGCGCGGCGGCGATAGACCTCGCTCATGAACGCCGTGAAGGCAGGGGCGGCCAGCTCGCCGCCCTGCGCGTTGCGCATGATGGTCCGGGGGCGGTCGAGTCCCATCCAGACACCGGCGACGAGGTCGGGGGTGAAGCCGATGAACCACACGTCGGCGCCGTCGTTGGTGGTGCCGGTCTTGCCACCGGCCGGCACGCGCAGGCTGCCGACGGCGCGCGCCGCCGTGCCGCGGCGGACGACGTCGCGGAGCATGTCGGTCATGAGCCAGGCCTCGGCCGTGGAGAGCACGGCGGTGCGCACCGGCTTCGGGTCCCAGAGCACCTCGCCCTTGGAGTTCTCCACGCGCACGATGCCGGTGGGCCGGGCGCGGATACCGCCGGCGGCGAAGGTCGAGTAGGCGGCGATCATCTCCAGCGGGTAGACGTCGGCCGCGCCGATGTGGAGGCTCGGGTAGCGGGGCATCGGCGAGCTGAGACCGAACCGTCGAGCGAGGGCGGCGACGCTTTCTTCACCCATGGACATTCCAAGCCGCACCGTGGCCTGATTGCGCGAGAGGTAGAGCGCGCGACGCAGGGGGATGAAGCCCAGGCTGCGCCCGTCGAAGTTCTGCGGCGACCAGGTGCCACCGCCCGACTGGTTCACGCTGATGGGGCTGTCGTCGATCGCCTCGGAGGTCGTGTGGCCGTTCTGGATGGCGTCGGCGAAGACGATGGGCTTGAAGGTGGAGCCGGGCTGTCGCAGCGCCTGCGTGGCGCGGTTGAACTTGGAGTCGGCGTAGTCGCGCCCGCCGATCATGGCGCGCACACCGCCGCTCCGCGGATCGAGGGCGACGAAAGCTCCCTGCAGGTAGGGGGTGACGCCACTCGTGTTGCGCTCCTCACCGGCGGCGCTGGCGAAGTGCTGCTCGTAGGTGACGTTGACGTACTTGCCGAGCTTCCCGCCCTCGATGGCGCGCAGCTGCTGCTCGAGGGCGCGTTCCGCGGCGAGCTGCATGTCGATGTCGAGCGTGGTATAGACCTTCAGTCCCTGCTCATAGAGCTGGCGGCCGAACTGCTCGTCGAGCTGCTTGCGCACCCACTCGACGAAATACGGGGCGATGTCGCCGCTCTCCGTCTTGTTGGCGAGCTGCAACGGGTACGCCTTGGCCAGCGAGGCGTCGGCATCGCTGATGATGCGCTGGGTTCGGAGCAGCTCGAGCACGGTGTTGCGCCGCTGGACGGCGCGGTCGGGATCGACCCGCGGGTTGTAGCGATTGGGGGCCTTGGGCAGCGCGGCGAGGAGTGCAGCCTCGGGGAGATTGATCTCGCGGACGTTCTTGCCGAAGTAGCGCTGTGCGGCAGACTCGACACCGTAGGCACCGTTGCCGAGATAGATCTGATTGAGGTAGAGCTCGAGGATCTTCTGCTTGGAGTACTTGCGCTCGATGGCGAGGGCGACCTTCCCCTCGCGCAGCTTGCGCACGACGGACTTGGCGCGCTCGAGCCGCTCCGGAAAGATGTTCCGTGCGAGCTGCATCGTGATGGTCGAGAAGCCTTGCGCGAAGCCACCACGGACGACGTTCACCGCGGCCGAGCCGAAGACGCGGATGAAGTCGATGCCGTTGTGACTGTAGAAGCGCTTGTCCTCGGTGTAGACGAAGGCCTCCTGCACCATCGGCGGAATGTCTTCCAGGCGCGCCACCGTGCGTCGCTCCAGTCCGAGCTCGGCGATGAAGCGGCCGTCGGCGGCGTAGAGCTTGGAGGTCTGGCGGGGCTGGTAGAGCTCGAGGATGTCGACGCTGGGGCACTGCCCGCCGGCGCAGACGAGGGTCCAGCCGGCTGCAAAGGCTCCGACGCCGAGCGACGCGCCGAAGGTGCCGAGCAGCAGTAAGGCGCGGACGACCCGGTTGCGAAAAAACGCCTTGACGGAGGCCATCACTCAAAGCTAGCGCCCGTCGCGGGGCGGGCCAACGCGGAGCTCTCGGACGGGGAGGTTAGCTTCCTGCCATGACAGGGACCGGCTTTCTCGACGAACTCGCGTGGCGCGGGTTGCTGTTTCAGCAGACCGAGGGCGCCGCGGCCGCGTTCTCGAGCGGCATCGTCACTGGATACTGCGGCTTCGACCCAACGGCGTCGAGCCTGCACGCCGGCAACCTGGTGGCCATCATGTCGCTGGTGCACCTGCAGCGCGCCGGCCACCGGCCGGTGGCGCTGGTGGGTGGCGGCACGGGGATGATCGGCGACCCGAGCGGCAAGAGCACCGAGCGCCAGCTGCTCACCGCCGACCTGGTGGATGCGAACATCGCCGGCATCAGCGAGCAGCTCGGACGCGTGCTCGACTTCAGCGGCCCTCGCGGTGCGCTCATGCGCAACAACGCCGAGTGGCTCCGGCCACTGGACCTGATCGGCTTTTTGCGCGACGTGGGAAAGCACTTCACGGTGAATTACATGCTGCAGAAGGACTCGGTGGATTCCCGCATCGGCAGCGAGACGGGGATCAGCTTCACGGAGTTCAGCTACATGCTGCTGCAGGCCTACGACTTCGCGGAGCTCTACCGCCGCGAGGGGTGCACGCTGCAGGTGGGCGGCAGCGATCAATGGGGGAACATCACCGCCGGCACGACGCTGATCCGCAAGCTGCACGGCGCCGAAGCCCACGCGGTGACGCTGCCGCTGCTGACGACGTCGGCGGGGACGAAGTTCGGCAAGAGCGAGTCGGGGGCGGTGTGGCTGGATGCGGCACGCACGTCGCCGTACCAGTTCTACCAGTTCTGGATCGGCGCCGATGACCGGGACGTGGGTCGCTATCTGCGCACGTTCACGCTGCTCACGCGCGAGGAGATCGAGGCGCTGGACGGGTCGGTGGTGACGGCGCCGGAGCAGCGTGAGGCGCAGCAGGTGCTGGCGCGTGCGGTGACGACGCTGATCCACGGCGCGGATGCCGCACAGGCCGCCGCCGAGGTCTCGACGCTGCTCTTCGCGAAGGGCGCTGCCGACGCCTTGTCGCCGCAGGCACTCGCAGCGCTGGAACGTGAAGTGCCGACCGCCATCGTCGAACGTGGCGAGACGTTCGACACCCTGGCGCTCTTCGTGTCAGCGGGCCTGTCGGCCAGCAAGGGCGAGGCACGTCGGCTGCTGCAGCAGGGCGGACTGTCGGTGAACGGCGCCAAGCTGGCGGCCGCCGACACGGCGATTGCATCCGATCGCCTCCTGCGCGGCCGCTACCTGCTGCTGCGGAAGGGCGCGCGCGACTACGCGCTGATCACGGCACGGTAGCGCAGCGTCGCCGGGGTGTCGGCGCCGCTGGCGTCAGGCGGGGAGCAGCAGCGACAGCGTGCGCTCCCACTGCGCCGGCGTGGTGTACCAATGCGGGGCGAGCCGGATGCAGCGCTCCCGCACGGAGTGGACGACACCATGCTGCCGCAGTCGCGCCGACACGGCGTCGAGCTCGGGGGGCTGCAGTGCGAACACGCCGGCGCGGTGCGCGCGGGCGCGTGGCGTGACGAGGCGAATCGCCGGGTGGGCATCACAGAAGGCCACCAGCGTGTCACCGAGTGCCGCGATGTGTTCGGCCACGGCGGCCGGGCCGAGCTCGAGAAAAAGGGCGAGGCTGGCGTTCATGCCCGCGAAGTCGGGGAACGGCAGCGTGATGACCTCGAACCGGCGCGCATCGTCGAACCAGGCGGGTTCGTAGGTGAGCATGTTGTAGAGATCATCGGATCCCTTCGTCGCCATCCAGCCGACTTCGGGAGGCTCGAGCTGCGTGATCAGGTCGCGGCGCACGTAGGTGAACGCGGATCCCCACGGTGACTGCAGCCACTTCTGCGCACCACACGAGAGAATGTCCACGTGCGTCACGGCGAGGTCGAGCGGCAGCGCGCCGAGCCCCTGGATCGCATCGACCACGAAGTAGATGCCACGCGCCTTGCAGGCCGCACCCACCGCATCGAGGTCGATGCGTGCGCCGCTGCAGAACGACACCCAGCTCACCGTCACGACCTTCACGCGGGGCCGGGTCGCGATCGCGTCCAGCAGCGCTTCCTGGTCCGGCACGTCGTCCACGCACGGCAGGCGCACGATCACCGCACCGCTGCGCGCGGCGCGGGCCATCCACGGGAACACATTGGCCGGAAACTCGCGATCCACCGTGAGGATCTCGTCGCCGGGACCGAGCGGCAGCGCGAACGCTGCCACGTTGAGCCCGTGCGACGTGTTCGTCATCAGCGCGATCTCGCCGGGCGTGGCGCCGACGAGCCGCGCGGCCAGCTCGCGCGAGCGCTGCAGCACGGGAAAGAAGTGCTCGCCCTGCAGCGTGTGCGGCATGTGCCGCAGCGTCGCGAACGACTGCAGTGCATCGGCTGCCGCCTTCGGGATCGCGCCGGTGGAGGCGTGGTCGAGATAGGTGACGCTGGCGTCATCCATCCAGGGATACTCGCGCCGGCGGGCCGTGGCGAAGTCGGTCATGGCGAAGTCGGTGATGGCGAAGTCGGTGATGGCGAAGTCGGTGTTGTCGTGCGCGCGAGGCGACGGGTGAGCTGCCGGGGATCGGTGGCGTCGCGGAAAGCGTCGCCGAGGAGATCGAAGGCCGGCACCAGACTGGCTTGGAACACGGCGACCATCGCGAGCAGCAGCAGCAGCGTGGGAAAGGCGAGCGTGACGTCGGCGACGCGCACGATCAGTTCGTCCGGCCAGTACCCGTAGAATCCGCCCACGAGGCCAAGCGTGCCACCGATGAGCAGCGCGACGGCCTCTGCACCGATGCCGACGGCGAGCGAGAGGCGCACACCGAACGGCCGGCGTGCGAAGACGTCGCGTCCCTGCACGTCGGTTTCGAGCCAGTGCGCCGCGGATGGATGCGCGAGCTGATTCGCGAGGTCGATCGCGATGGGATCGTGGCGGGCGAACAGCGGGGCGCCGATCGCTGCCAGCGCCATCGCGACGAGCAGCGTGGCACCCGGCACGGCGCGCAGGTCGCCGCGATTCACACTGAGGACATCGCGCGAACTGATCACCGCCGGCGTGCTCACATGCCCTCCGGCAACGTCGGTGCACCGGCTGGCTGGTGCTTCCACCGCCGGTGCTGCCAGAAGTACTGCCCGGGCACCTGGCGGACCCAGTGCTCGAGCCGTGCGGTGTAGTGTGCGACGAGGGCGAGCGTGTCGGCCTCGCGATCACCGGTGGGCTCGATGGCGATCGGCTCCACCACCAGCCGATACCGTCCCGAGGCAAGCCGGACACTGACGACGAAGACCATCGGGACGCCCATGCGCAGCGCGAAGACGGCCGGGCCGCGCGGGGTCTTTGCCGGACGCGCGAAGAACGGCACGTACAGCGATGCGAGGCCCGCGACGCCCTGATCGGCGAGAAAACCCACGATGCGATTGTCACGCATCGCTCGCGGTGTGTGACGCACCGCGTCCTCGTCGTACACGACTCGCACACCGAACCACTGCCGCACGCGCGTGAGGTAGCGCTCGAAGATGCGATTGCTCATGTGCCGCGCGATGGCATCGACCGGTGCACCGCGCGCGGCGATGTAGCTCCCGCCCAGTTCCCAGTTGCCGAGGTGGCCCGTCACGAGCAGCGCGCCGCGTCCCTGCGCCAGCGCTGCCTCGATGTGTTCCCAGCCGTCCACACGTTCGAAGCGGGCGATCAGTTCGGCGGCGGGGCGGCCCTCCATGAGCGCGGCCTCGATCGAGGTGCGGCCGAGATTGGCGTACGAGTCGCGGGCGGCCGCCCGGACCTGTGCCGCACTCCACTCCGGAAAGGCGAAGGCGACCTGCGTCTCGGCCACGCGGCGCCGGATGCCGAGCGTGTACCCGAGTGTGCCGAGTGCGGCGCCGAGGCGAGAGGCGAGCGTGAACGGCAGCAGGCGCAGCAGCGCGACGACGCTGCGGATCCCAAGGTACTCCAGTCGATGCTGGAGGCTCGCAGCGGGCAGCGTCGGCGGGGGCGCGCCAGCAGCGGCGTCGCTCAGATGCCAGTCCGGGCTGTCGAGCCAAGCGCCGACATCACGGCATCCACGGCGTCGGCGAGACCGCGCCGGGTGCGCACTGCGTCACGTGCCGCCTCACCCATCCGCGCCGTCCACGCCGGGTCGGCCTGCAACGTGGTGAGCAGCGCGGCGGTGGCCAGCGCATCGTCGCGTTCGGCGATCATGCCGGTTTCGCCATCGGCCACGTAGCGCTCCGCCATGGTGCCGCGGGTGGCGATCACGGGGCGGCCGAGCGCCATGGCATCGAGTGCGGCAACGCCGCCGTCATCGCGATCGGCGGTGATCCAGACGACGTCGGCGCCGGCCAGCAGCGACGCGCGATCGAGTGGGTCACCCACGATGGACAGCGCATCACCCAACCCGATCGCCGTGGCATGCACACGGACCTCGCTGACGTCATGCGGCCGGCCCATCAGCAGCGTGCGCAGCGGGTGGCCTCTCGATCGCATCGCAGCGATGGTGCGGAGGGCCGCTGCGGTCGCGCGATGCGCGGCACCGTCGGTGACGACGACGACCGTCGTGATACCCGGTGGCGCCAGCGACGGGACCACGCGCTCGAGCCGCTCGGGATCGACGGCGATGTCGGCCACGAGCCTGCCGCGCAGGCCGGACACGGGCTGCGCCGCTTTCGCCTCGGTGCCGGAGCTGTGCATGAACCAGGTGGGGACGATGCGTACCGCGATCCGGGTCCCGAGCGTGATCGGCGTGGCCACCGCGCTGCGCATACGCCGCAGCACGATGCCGCGCCCGTTGCGGCGCAGCGCCCACGCCGCCATCCGATGCGGCGCATCGTCGGAGACCAGGACGGCATCGGCCTTGAACTCACGCAGGGTGGTCGCGAACCGGAGCGTGTCGCTGACCCAGGCGGCGCGAGACTCGAACGGAAGGACGTCGAGGTCGCCAACTGCCGATGCCATGGGGGACGCCGGCGGGCAGGCGATGGCGACGGTCACGCCACGCGCCCGCAGCGCTCTCGCCAGCTCGACGTACAGTCGCGAGAGGCCGTCCCACAACGGATCGGGGTGGAAGAACACGAGGCGGCTCATGCGTCGCGCCCCGCCTTGACCAGCCGATCGCTGTCGCGGAATTGCAGGTGATAGAGGCGATGGTACGCACCGCGTGCCGCCAGCAGACTGTCATGCGTGCCGCGCTCGATCACCTGGCCACGATCGAGGACGAGGATCTGCTGCGCATGCTCGACGGTGCTGAGTCGGTGCGCGATGACGAACACCGTGCGGCCGGCGAGCAGGCGCTCGATGGCTTCCTGCACGAGGCGTTCGCTTTCCGTATCGAGCGCCGAGGTGGCCTCGTCGAGGATCAGGATCGGCGGATCGCTGAGGAGGGCACGCGCGATTGCCACACGCTGGCGCTGACCGCCGCTGAGTCGCATGCCGCGCTCGCCGAGCACGGTGTCGTAGCCCTGCGGCAACGCGGCGATGAACTCGTGCGCATTCGCGGATCGTGCGGCTGCCTCGACTTGCGCCAGCGTGTACTCACCTGGCGCCCCGAAGGCGATGTTGGCGCGGACGGTGTCGTTGAAGAGCACCGTGTCCTGACTGACGATCCCGGTCAGCCGTCGCAGCGAGGTCAGCGTCACATCCTGCAGATCGACGCCATCGAGCAGGATGCGGCCGGCGGTTGGTGCGTTGAAGCGGGGCACGAGGTCGACGAGCGTGCTCTTGCCGGCCCCACTGGCTCCGACCAGCGCCACGACCTCACCCTTCGGCGCAGCGAACGTGATGTCACGGAGCACGACCTCATCGTCGTACGAGAACGACACCTGTTCGAAGCGCACACCGTCGCTGAGCCCAGTCACCTGGCGTGTGCCACGATCGAGCGCGCGCTCCGTCGATTCATCCAGCACCTCGAACAGTCGCTCGGCCGAGGCGAGCGACGATTGTGCCGTGGTCGGCACCTGCGACAGCTGCTTGAGCGGCTGCAGCATGCGGAGGACGATGAGCAGGAAGGTGATCAGGTCTTCACCTTTCAGTGTGCCGTCCACGAGCACCTGTCGCGCACCGATCCAGAGCACCAGGACGGCGATGGCGGTTGCGGCGACCTCGGTGAGCGGCTGCGAGAGCGCGCCGAGCGCCGCGACGCGCGTCATCGCCTTGGCGTACCGGCCACTCGCGCCCGTGAAGCGATCCGACTCGTGCGGCTCGGCGCCGCTGGCCTTCACCAGCCGGATGCCGCTCACCGCCTCCTGCACGATGCTCGTCATCTCACCGTATTCGTTGCTGAGTCGACGGTGCCGCTTGCGGAGCTTCTTCAGGATCGGCTGCAGTGCGCCGATCAGCACCGGCGCGAGCACCAGCGAGACGAGGGTGAGCTGCCAGCTCAGCGCCACGAGATAGATGACGCTGACGATGATCGTGGCCGCGCTCTGCAGCGAGCGCGTGACCATCTCCGTCACCAGCGCCCTGGTCTGCGCGGTGTCGGTGAGGATGCGCGTGACGACCTGACCGACCTTGGTGCGCTGGAAGTACGACAGCGGCAGGTGCACGAGGTGCCGGTAGACCGTATCGCGCAGGTCGCGCGTCACCAGCTCCTGCAGCCCCGCCCCGAGCTGTCCGCTGAGCCAGGCGAAGAGGTTCTTGACCGTGATCACGGCGAGAATCACCACCACCACGAATTGCAGCGATCCCATCTTGTCGGCGGGATCGATGAAACGGCCGAGGAGGTCGTCGAGCATCCGCTGCACGCCGCCGGGGGCACCGGTGGCCGTGGTGCCCGACGTGCCGCCGAAGAGCAGCCGCAGAAACGGGATCAGCAGCGTGAGCGAGAAGACGTCGAGCGCGGCGACGATCAGGTTGCAGGCGATCGTTGCCGCCATGCGCCAGGCGTGCGGGCGCAGGATACCGGTCAGGCGTCGGTACACGGTCAGCGGCGGGGGACGAGACGCACGAGCGGGAGGATCATCTCTTCGGGGCTCACGCCCCCGTGAAAGAAACCGCCGCGGTACCGGCCCTGGTACTCGCGCAGCTTGGTCGGATAGACAAAGTAGCAGTCCCCGGCGGCCAGCAGCGTGTTCTTGCCGAGGCCGCGGCGCGGCAGCCGCAGGGCATCGGCGTTGGGGAAGAGGAGCGCCTGCTCCGGTTTCTCTGCACGCAGGTCCTCGCCGAACTTGTAACGCAGGTTGTGCGTCGCGTCGCGGCGCGCGAACACCGTCGCCGGCGTCTGGCAGAGGATCGAACCGTGATCACTGGTGAGGATGACCGTGATCTTCTTTCGCGCCGCCTCCTTCAGCACCGAGAGCAGCGACGAACGCTCGAACCACTGCCGTGTGAGGCGTCGCAGCGCCACTTCGTCCTTCGCCACTTCGAGCAGCACGGAGTTGTCGGAGCGGCTGTGCGTGAGCAGATCCACGAAGTTGAAGACGAAGGCGCTCACGCCTTCGGTGCCGACCGCCGTGCTGACCTTGCGCTCCAGCTCCTCGGACTCGTGCGGAGTGCTGATCTTGTGGTATCGCACCGGCACGTGATGCCCCAGCTCGCGGAGCTGCAGCTCGAGCAGTTGCCGCTCGTGCGCATTCAGCGATTCGTCCTCGCGCTCCTTCCACCAGTCGGGGTGCATGGCCGCCATCTCGCCCGGGAAGAGTCCGCTGAACAGGGCATTGCGCGAGTAGGGCGTGGCCGTCGGCAGGATCGAGAAGTAATGCGAGCGCTCCTCGGTGAACCACTGGCCGAGCAGCGGTGCGAGGCCGAGCCACTGGTCCAGGCGGAGGCAGTCGACGACGATGAAGCAGGCGGCCTTCTCACTCGTCAGCAGCGGCGCGACATGCTCGGCCACGATGTCGATGGACAGTGGCGGGCGATCACCCTGCAGGTCGGCGAGCCAGGCGGGATACTGGCGCTTGATGAAGTGCGCGAACTCGCGGCGCATGGCGGGATACAGTCCCACCAGCGATTCGCGCAGCCCGCCCTCGCCGGCCTCGTCCAGCGCCACGTCCCAGCGTGTCACCTCGGCCGTGCGCTCGACCCAGCCGCGCCAGTCGGCGCTGTAGCCCTCGGCCTCGAACGCGCGGAAGCGCTCCACGAACTCGCGCGCGAGTGCCTGCTGGCGAAGCCGCGCGCCCTCGAGGATGCGGGTGATGGCGGTGAGCACCTGCCGCGGATTCACCGGCTTGACGAGGTAGTCGTGGACCGCGGCGCCAAGCGCTTCGCGGAGGGTGCCGTCCTCCTCGCTCTTGGTGATCATGACCACCGGGAGCATCGGGTCGATGGCCTGCACGTCGCGCCAGGTTTCGAGGCCGCGCTTGCCGGGCATCTGCTCGTCGAGAAGGAGCACGTCGAACCGACGACGACGCAGCAACTCGAGGGCATCCTCGGAATTGCGCGCCATCTCGACCTCGTATCCCTTGTCCTGGAGGAAGATGCGGTGGGCCTCGAGCATCTCGGCCTCGTCATCCACCCACAGCACGGCTTTGGCAGTCTGGGTCATGATGGACGAAGTTACCCCATCGGGGCCGCGCCGGGCCGGCGTCCTGCGGGGTGGAGGCAGTGCGGGGGCGGTGGGGGGCGGTGTACGGACGGTAAAAGGGTGGGCGTCGGGCGCGGTGCCGCGGTGCCGCGGTGCAGTCAGGTGGCGCGATGATAGCTTCGTGCGGTGCATCGCCCCGTTCCGCTCCTGCCCCCCGTCCCTGCCGCGCTCAAGGCGATCGTGGCTCAGGCCGCCTTGCACGTCGCGGCGCGGGACCGGGCGGCGGTGATGGCGTGCTGGATGGTTGCACGGCTGGCACTGCCGAGGCTGCCACGTGAGTCGGATGTGTCGGCGGCGGAGGCGCTGCAACTGCGTGCTGACGCCACCCGTCGCTGGCTCGACGCGCAGCCGCTGCCGCCGGCGGTCGCGTTCGCCGCCGCCCGCGCCTGCGAAGCGGCGGCCGATCGCGAGCCGGCGGCGCTGGCCGATCCGCTGGATGCTCTGCGTGACGCCGCGGACCCGCTGCTGAACGACAGTGCGAGGGCGGAACTGACGACGCTCGCGCAGCTGCTCCGTCGTTCCTCTCTTGCCGCCATGCGCTGATGCCGACCAGTCGCGAGTTGCTCACTGCGGTGCTGCACCGGCTCACGGCCGAGGCGCGTCCGTTACCGGCGTCCGATCTGGTGCAGACGGGCTACCCGTCGCTGGACCGGCTGCTGGCCGGTGGGCTGCGGTGCGGCGAGCTGGCCGTCCTTGGCGGGGACGCTGGGGCCGGCAAGACTGCCCTGGCGCTGGGCGTCGCGATCCGGGCGGCCGTGGGCGGGACGCCGGTGCTCATCCTGACGCATGAGTCCAGCGTGGCCCAGTGCTGGGAGCGGATCGTGTCGGCCGAGTCGGGGGTGACGCACGTTGCACTCCGCACCGGGGTGCTGCCGAGCGGCGGTGGCGACGCGCTGACGTCGGCAGCGGACGTGCTGCAGCGACTGCCGATCACCGTCGAGCTCGCGCCGCACACGCCGGGGCTGCTGGCGGAGCGGATGGAGGATGCGGGGCTGCCGCCGCTGGTGATCGTGGACGGACTGGCCGGGCTGGATCAGCCGCCGCGACCGGTGGCGGAGGCGCACGCGCAGGCGGTCCGCGTGCTCAAGCGGGTCGCGGTGGCGCAGGCGGTGGCCGTGATCGTGACCGCCCCGCTGGCGTCCGACCGGACGCTCCGCCCCCCGCATCGTCCTGCCCTGATGGACTACGGGATGCTCGGCAGCGCCGCGAACGTGGCCGACGTGGTGCTGGGCGTGTTCCGCGAGGCGCTCTACGACGATGCACCGGATGTGGCGGGGGCGTTCGAGGTGCACGTTCTCAAGCATCGGTCGGCCGCTACGGCGTTCGCAGACCTCTACATCGAGCCGGGGGCCGGCCGGGTGGAGGACCTGCTCGAGACCTAGCCCCGACTGCCGGGCCCGACCGGCTTATCTTTGGCGGCTGTCCCCACACACGACGATCCGACGGAGTTGCAATGGCCGGCCACAGCAAGTGGAAGAACATCAAGCACGCCAAGGCGGCGACCGATGCGAAGCGCGGTGCCGTCTTCACGAAGCTGATCCGCGAGATCACGGTGGCCGCGAAGGGGGGCGGCGGCGATCCTGGCGGCAACCCGCGCCTGCGCACCGCCATCGACGCGGCCCGCTCGCAGTCGATGCCCAAGGACAACATCGACCGCGCCGTCAAGAAGGGCACGGGCGAGCTGGAAGGCGTCGAGTATGTGGAGATCACGTACGAGGCGTACGGCCCGGGCGGCGTGGCGCTGATGATCCAGGCGCTCACCGACAACCCCACCCGCACCGTCGCCGACGTGCGCGCCAAGCTGACGCGCAATGGCGGCAACCTCGGCACCACCGGCTCGGTGGCGTTCATGTTCGACCGACGCGGGCGCATGTACCTGCCCGCCAGCGGTGACGAGGATGCGATGATGGAACTGGCGCTCGACTGCGGCGCGAGCGACTTCGCCCGCGAGGACGACACGTTTGCCATCACCACGGCGTTGTCCGAACTGCACGCGGTCAAGGAAGCCCTCGAGGCCAGTGGGTTGAAGGTCACCGATGCGAAGCTCGAGTGGATTCCGCAGAGCACCGTGCACGTCACGGGTGACGATGCGAAGCAGCTGGTGAAGTTGCTGGACGCGCTGGAGGACCTGGACGACGTGCAGAATGTCGAGGGCAACTTCGACATCGACGCGTCGGCGCTCGACGACTGACGCGCGGGAGTCGCACTGCTCGTCCTCGGACTCGATCCCGGCACCGCCGTCACCGGCTACGGCGTGGTGCGCGGCGACGGACGCGGCAGCGCCTCACTGGTGGAGTGTGGCGTGTTCCGGACCTCGCCTCGGGAGCTGCTGGCTGACCGATTGGTGGCGATCTTCGATGGCGTCACCGAGTTGATCGCACGACATCGGCCTGATGCCGTCTCGGTCGAGTCCATTTTCTACGCGCGCAACGTGCGCACCACCGTCACGCTCGGCCATGCGCGCGGTGTGCTGCTGCTGGCGGCGGCACGCGCCTGCATCACCATCCACGAGTACCCGCCGGCCGAGATCAAGAAGGCCATCACCGGCACTGGCGGCGCCACCAAGGAGCAGGTGCAGTTCATGGTCAAGACATTGCTGCGCCTCAAGTCGGTGCCCAGTCCGAACGACGCCGCCGATGGCGTGGCGGCCGCGCTCACCTGCCTGCTGCACGCGCGCACGACCGACCTGCTGGCCCAGCAGGCGGGGCGGAGCCGATGATCACGCTGCTGGTGGGCACGGTACTCGAACGCGACCTGGCACACGTGGACGTGCTGACGTCGGGTGGCGTGGGGTACACGCTGGCCATTCCGCTGTCCACGTTCGAGGCGCTGCCGAAGGTGGGCGAGGCGGTGCGGCTGCACACGCATCTCGTCGTCAAGGAGGATGGATGGCAGCTGTTCGGGTTCGGGACGACATACGAGCGGAACGTCTTCGTCCGACTGCTGCAGGCGAAGGGCTTCGGGCCGCAGCTCGCGCTGAACATGCTGTCGGCGCTCAGTGCCGAGCGGTTGGTGCGGGCGATCCGCGAGCGTGACGTGGCGACGCTGCAGCAGGTGAAGGGGCTGGGCAAGAAGAAGGCGGACCAGCTCATCCTCGATCTGGCCGACAAGCTGGACGACCTGCAGCGCGGCGCGACGTCGATGACGACGACCGGCGGCGTGGGTGTGGACGACGCGGTGCGCGCACTGCAGTCGCTCGGCTATGCGATTCCGGAGGCCGAGGCGGGGATCCGCGCCGCGCTGGATGCGGGCGAGGGGAAGGACGGGACGGCGGCGCTGATCCGGGCGGCGCTGGCGCGGCTTGGCGCGCGGTAGGGTGACCGACGCCCACTGCCGGTGGCGACGTGCGACCGATCGTGGCGCCACGGTGTTTCTTCGGGTAACGTTGCACCCATGACGCGCGCCGAGATCACCACGCCCGAGGCCATGGACGACGACAGCCTCGTGGAGCTGTCACTCCGGCCACAGCGCCTGGCGGAGTTCATCGGCCAGCCCAAGGTCAAGGAGTCGCTGCGCATCTACATCGACGCGGCGCAGGCGCGGAAGGAGCCGCTGGACCATGTGCTCTTCTTCGGTCCGCCCGGTCTGGGCAAGACGACGCTGGCCGAACTGATCGCGCGCGAGATGGGCGTGAACATCCGCACCACGGCCGGCCCGGCGCTTGAGAAACCGGGCGACCTGGTGGGTACGCTGACGAACCTGCGTGAAGGGGACATCCTCTTCATCGACGAAATCCACCGCCTGCGACCGGTGATCGAGGAGTTTCTCTATCCTGCGATGGAGGATTTCCGCGTCGACATCCGGTTGTCGGACGGCCCGAAGGCGCAGACGATCACCATGCCGGTGGAGAAGTTCACGCTGATCGGCGCGACGACGCGGCTCGGCATGCTGACGTCGCCGATGCGGGCGCGGTTCGGCATCCACCAGCAGCTCAAGTACTACCCCACGGAAGACCTCGAGCAGGTGGTGCTGCGGACGGCGCTGGTGATGGGCTGCAGCATCACGCCGGACGGGGCGCACGAGCTGGCACGCCGTGCACGCGGCACCCCGCGCGTGGCCAACCGCCTGCTGCGCCGCGTGCGCGACTACGCGCAGGTGAAGGCGAACGGCGTGATCGACAAGCCGGTCGCCGACGCGGCGCTGGAGCTGCTCGAGGTGGACACCTTCGGCCTGGACGACATGGACGCGCGGATCTTGCGCGCGATCATCGAGAAGTTCGAGGGTGGGCCCGTCGGCCTGAAGACCGTCGCGGCAGCGGTGGGTGAGGACGAGGGGACGATCGAGGAGGTGTATGAGCCGTTTCTGGTGCAGAATGGCTTTCTGCAGCGCACGCCGCGGGGGCGGATGGCGACGGCGATCGCGTACCGGCACTTCGGCTACACGCCGCCGGGTGATGCCGTGCCTCTGCAATCATCGCTGCTTTAAATGCTTTCTCCTGACTTTTCAGTCATTTCGTTGACGTCCTTGCGGGCGGAAGATCGTCAACTCCGTTCACTCGGAGGCGCGGAGGCACGGAGGTTGGGAGGGTCGGCGGCGCGCTGGGCTGATTGCACCGCTGCATCGATCTCTGATGCGCAACCGTCAAACGGATGGGGGGAACAGCGGTGACCATTTATCTCATACATTTCGAGAGTTCCGCGTCAAGCCTCGAGGCCCGAGCGCCGCGCAGAGCCCTCGCCACCTCCGTGCCTCCGCGCCTCCGTGTGAACGGAGTTGACGACACCAGCAATTCACGAATGCCTGATCCACGGGACGAAAGCCTGCGCGGAGCACGATGAGCGACCGGACCAGAGACGGAACACGCGTCAGCGACTACGACTTCGAGTTGCCCGAGGCGCTGATCGCGCAGGAGCCGATGGCGCGGCGCGACGGGAGTCGGCTGCTGGTGATCCATCGCGACAGCGGCACCATCGAGCATCGGCAGTTTCGCGACATCGTCGACATCATCCCCGCCGGCGACGCGCTGGTGGTGAACACGACGAAGGTGATCCGCGCGCGGCTGCTCGGCACGCGGCCCTCCGGCGCGCAGGCGGAAGTGCTGCTGCTGAAGGCGGTCGGCGAGCATGTGTGGGAGGCGATGGTGCAGCCCGGGGCCAAGCTGCAGGCGGGGAAGATGGTGACCATCGCCGACGACTTCCGCATCGAGATGCTCGACGCGACCGACCGTGGCACGAAGTGGGTGCGGCTGCATGCGTCGCTGCCGGATGCGGAGGCGATCGAGCGGCATGGACACATCCCGCTGCCGCCGTACATGACGCGCAGCGACACCACCGAGGATGCGCAGCGCTACCAGACCGTGTATGCGGCGCAGGCCGGATCGGTCGCGGCGCCGACGGCTGGGCTGCATTTCACCGACGACGTGTTGACTGCGCTCGCCGCCAAGGGTGTCACGCGGGCGGATGTGCTGCTGCATGTCGGTGCGGGCACGTTCCGCCCGATCAGTGTCGACGATCCGACCGACCACGTGATGCACGAGGAGTGGTATCAGGTGCCAGCGGCGACTGCAGCGACGCTGATGACTGTGAAGGCGAGCGGTCGCGCGGTCTGGGCGGTGGGCACGACGTCGATGCGGACGCTCGAAAGTGCCACGCAGGCCGGCGGCGCACTCGCGGCGTGCGAGGGCACGACCGACATCTTCATCTACCCGCCGTACCAGTTTCGCATGGTGGATCATTTGCTGACGAACTTCCATTTGCCGAAGTCGACACTGGTGATGCTGGTGGCGGCGTTCGCGGGGTACGAGCTCACGATGCGTGCGTACCGCGAGGCGATCGCGGGGCGGTACCGGTTCTACTCGTATGGGGATGCGATGTTGCTGCTATGATTTTTTCAGTCTTGGTTTGACAGCGGAACGGCAACAGTACGACGGCACGACAGCAACAGCAGAACGCAAAGGCGCCAGGGAACAGAAAGGCGCAAAGGCGTCACGATGCCGTCTGCCACACACGGCACAGGGCACCTCGCGAGCTGCGAACCGCTTGGCAATGCATTTTGTGCGGCCGAACGCTGCGGGTGTGTGAGAAACAGCAAGGATTCTTTGGCGGAACAGCAACCGATCGTTCGCATCCGGGTGCGCAGTTCACGACAACCCTTCGTCCAGACCGGTGCACGGCTGCCAGGCGTGCGCCGCGGGCTCTTTGCGTCTTTCTGTTCTTTTACGCCTTTGCGTTCTGCCGTTGCCGTTCGGCTGTCGCAATGCTCATGCCGGAGTCGCACCCGGGAGTCGTGGAGTCGCTAGATTGCGGCTCTGCCCACGTCCCTCGGCCCTTCGCTGCATGTCTGATTTTTCGTTCCGCACCTCCCACGATTCCGGCAGCGCCCGCCTCGGCTGGTTCAGCACGCCCCACGGCGTCGTGGAAAC
>Ga0105045_10000494_pt1 | contig 28803 bp, 24 predicted proteins | sample MAT02_FD_78089 | JGI IMG/M metagenome (GOLD analysis project Ga0105045, IMG submission 78089) | Freshwater microbial communities from Lake Fryxell liftoff mats and glacier meltwater in Antarctica - MAT-02 (megahit assembly) | ecosystem: Environmental > Aquatic > Freshwater > Ice > Liftoff... | reverse complement strand
GGATAGAGTTTTTTTAGGCAGACTTGTCGAATCAGCTGTAGGAGCACACTTACTTAATAGCATTCGAGGAACACAGATAGAACTTTTCTATTGGAGAGAAGGAGATAAAGAGGTCGATTTTGTGCTTAAATTGGGAGAAAAACTCATTGCTATAGAAGTTAAAAGTGGTAATGAATCTATTCATTATTCAGGGATAGATTCTTTTGTAAAACAATTTAAGCCAGATAGAATTTTGTTGGTCGGAGATCAAGGAATTCCTCTAAAGACATTTTTATCAACAGCTCCAAATTCCTTATTCGAATAGAACAGCGGTAAAGTATGAAAATGTGACTGTAATACGATAATACATACCACAAACAAGGAGATTTCAATGAAGTGTAGCCGCGATAACTTTGCTTTTGACGATAGGTGCTTCCCCTTCTTAAACTTTGAAATAGACAGTTCGCTCTTTCATCAACTTCCGATAGAATTAGCCACTGGAATTTCCTTAGCTTCAAATCCACAACATGCGCTAGCGCATGCCGCAGGAAAAAGTTCAACAGAACGAGAAAACATAGCTTTAGCTGAATGGGTTTACCCCGGTTTTGGCTTAGATACGAGCATTGTTAATGCTTGCATCAAGATAGACACCGCTGTTCCTGCTAATTTAGTCGATCCTGAAAAAATCAAAAAAAATATTTTTTTTGCTTGTATTGTTTGACTTCCAGGAAAACAATACAAGCAAAGATTTTAAGTAAAACTTTCTAAATCGAAACTGTTGCTTGATAATCTAAAAACTTTTAATTTCTTGTAGATGGGATGGATTGAAAATTCAATATTTTAACTACTACATAAAAATAGGCCTATCTTTAAGGAAATTCAATGGAAAATCAAACTCTTTTAATCGAGCAAATCAATCGGTCTCAAGAAAAAATCCAAGCCATCAAGCAAGAAATTGGTAAAGTGATTGTGGGTCAAACTCAACTGATAGAATTTTTACTCATGGCAATTCTTGCAGATGGCCATATAATTTTGGAAGGGGTTCCAGGAGTGGCTAAAACTCTGGCTGCAAACACATTAGCCAATATTTTAGCTTGCGATTTTAAACGCGTGCAGTTTACTCCTGATCTTTTACCTGCTGATCTCATTGGCACATCCATTTACAACACTAAAGAAGGGAGTTTTTTTGTAAAAAAAGGTCCCATTTTTACTCAGTTTTTACTTGCAGATGAGATCAATCGTGCTCCCGCAAAGGTTCAATCCGCATTATTAGAAGTGATGCAGGAAAAGCAAGTGACAATTGGGGGAGAAACTTTTAAGATTGCTCCACCTTTTTTAGTTTTGGCCACGCAAAACCCTGTAGAGCAAGAGGGCACCTATCCTCTAGCTGAAGCGCAAACAGATCGCTTTATGATGAAAATAAAAGTCGATTATCCTTCGAGAAAAGAGGAAAAACAAATTCTGAGTCGCATGGGTACCATGAAAAGTATTCCTCAGGTACAAAAAATTATGAGTATTGAAGACATTTTTGCATTTAGAAAAATAGTCGATGCTGTGTACATGGATGAAAAGATTGTTGATTATATTTTAGATATTATTTTGTCTACACGTACCCCAGAAATTTATAAAATCAATATTTTAGGTTTATTAGATTATGGCGCTTCTCCCAGGGCTTCTCTTGCAATAAAAATGGCAAGTAAAGCCTGTGCGTTTCTAAATGGACGACACTTTGTTACTCCTCAAGATATTAAAACGGTGTGTTATCCTGTCTTAAGGCATCGTCTTAAGCTTTCTTATGAAGCCGAAGCTGAAAATTTATCAGCGGATGCTATTATTGCACGTATCCTTGATACTTTACCCATGCCGTAATATGGCTTTTAAACAAAGTGACTTCGCACATATTCGTGCAATACAAATTAAAGCAACACGCAATGTCAATGATCTTTTTGGCGGCATGTATCGCTCAGCATTTAAAGGGCGTGGTTTAGAATTTGAAGAAGTTCGGGAATATTTGCCTGGCGATGAAATACGTAGTATTGACTGGCATGTCACGGCGCGCATGCAAAATGCGTATGTAAAAAATTATAAGGAAGAACGCGAACTCACTTTGATGCTGGTCATCGATATCTCAGCTGCTACGCATTTTGGTCATGCTGCTTATTTAAAAAGTGAGATGATTGCAGAAATAGGAGCTTTATTAGCTTTTTCCGCTATAAAAAATCATGATAAAGTAGGATTATTGTTATATACAAGTGAAGTCGAATTGTTTTTAAAACCTAAAAAAGGTTTAAAGCATGTGTTGAGATGTATAAGAGAATTACTCTATTTTCAAGCAAAGTATCCTGGTAAAAACTTAAAAACAGCTTTAAATTTTTTAGGAAAAGTACAAAAACAAAAAGCTGTTTGCTTTGTTATTTCAGATTTTATGGGAGATCATTCGGAGCATGAACTGTCAATTACTGCTCAGAGACATGAAACAATAGCTATTCAAATCTATGATACTTACGAAAGGGAGTTGCCTTTATTAGGCTTATTAAAGCTTTATGATTTAGAATCGCAGTCTTATACTTATGTGGATACTTCTCATCCTGTCATTCGAGAGCACTACCAAAAAAAAAGTGCAGAGCAACAACAACTAGTAAAAAAAATGATGAATAAATTTGGAATAGATTTTATCTCCATGCATACACAGGAAGACTATTTAAAAATTCTGCGACATTTTTTCTTAAAAAGAGGCCATTCCCACTAATGTATTGGATCTGTTTTTTATTTTGGTTGCCCTTTTTAGGGGCAATAGAAGTTGATTGGCAAGCTCAGCAAAATTTTTGTACAGTGAATTTAAAAATTTCAGACAGCACCGTTCAATATCTACAGCCATTAAACATTCAGCTTCTCTTATCATGTCCTATAGCTTATCAAATTGATAGTGAGGAAGTAAAAAATCAACTTTTGCAAAGCAGTTATGATGTGCCATCCGATTTTGTGCTTAAAACATTTAATCAGTCATTCTTCGAAAAAGAAAATACACGCTATTACCAATTTGATTTTGAAATTTATTTTGTGGCTCCGGGCACGTATTTCATGACATTTTTAAACATTGACTTTACATCTTCACTATCAAATAAGCCAAGTGAAGTGATCTACACGCCGATTTATGACATTTTAGTAATAGAAAATACTGCACTGGAAATGACAAAAAACATGCCATTAATGGATATCGAGCCAAAAATTTTTCCTACTTTGTCCCAGCAAAATCAAAGATTAATAAATAATCCCGAGTCTTTAGCAAAAGAAAAAATTAAAAATTTGGAAGTTTTACGTACGCATACCTTTCCTTGGCGAATAATATTAGGCTTGTTAAGCCTTTCTACATGCATTTATTTATTTTATTGCTACCGTGAATCCCTTTTTTTTAAAAAAATTAAAAAACAAAAAAACAAAACGTTTCAGCAAGTCATAGAGGAACGCTTTCTCCTCTTAAAAGAAAAACATGCTTCCTTTCAGGGAACGGATGAAATTTATTTAGAACTTACAAATTTGATTCGAGAGTATCTTTCAAATGTGCTTAATCAAAAAATAGAATTTGATACTGGTCAACAGTTATCTATTTTTTTAAATAAAACAGCTTTATCAGAAGAAATAAAAAACGCACTTCATTTACTTTTTCAAAATGCTTTTTATTTCAAGTTTGCTAATTGCAAACCTACTAAAAACCAATATGAGAAAGCTTTTGACGTAGTGGAAAAGTTAGTAAAATCTAAAATAAAAAAATAAACTTGCTTTTGAATTATCTTAAATCAGATATTTTAATCTGTGCAATTTTAAATAAAGTAAATAGTGTTGACTTTTTCAAATTAAATCAGTAAGATCACTGGCGAAATTTTGAATCAGTTTGAAATAAGTAGGTCTTTACCCTCTTTTGAGCTCTATTCCCACGCAAAACAGTTAAGTACAAATTAGTTATCTAATTATGTTCATTTTTTTATCGGCTAATTGCTTAAGTCTAAAGTTCATCCTTAATCTTTTCATAAATTTCATTACATACGAATTTACCCTCGGAATATCTATTTGTAACGAGTAAAAATGGAGCACTCATGAAATTTTTTAAATACCTTTTGTTAATTACAGTAGGTTTGGCATCAGTAAATGCTTATGGTCAGCAAGAAACTGGTAATGAGCGAAAAACAGATGCAAGAGATGAAACTGCAACGCGTGAGTTTGTTGAATCTAAAGAGAATATTGATGTAAGAAAAAAAGCAAGCAATCTTGAAATAAGTGGTGATGTACGTTTTGTGTGGCAAAACCAACATGAAAAAGGTGAAATGTTGTTTCTCGGCAGTGAAGATTCTTATTATTCTTCAATGATTCCTTTTGACGCAGATGACTACATTCGAACAAAATATAGCCGTTTAAGAGGGGGTTATCGGGTAGGTCGCGACGGAATTCCTATTTCTTACAATAACTTTAACGTGAAGTTCAATTTGAAGTTTAAATACGATTTTGATCAAACTTGGGCGATGGCGCATTTACAATTTAATAATTTAGCTGGAACAACCTCCGTAAATGAATGTAAAGGCAGAGCCCCTGTATTTAACGGCTATGGAGATGAGATTCTCAAAGAACTCAATCTGAACAGAGAATACTTAGGAAAAGGCAGTGGTTTTGGTTCTGCAATCTTTTTAAAACGTGCGTACATAGGCCATACTCTTTATGCAGATGGTAAGCAAAGAGTAGATATGGAAATTGGTCGTAGACAATTAGATGATTTGTTTATGTCTGAAATTCAATTTAATAATCTTTTTGATGGAGTTGCATTTGAATTTGCTGGAGAAATTGATAAAATTTCAGATTGGTATTTAACAGCAGGTGTTTTCATCATCGATCAACGTGTGGATCATTTTGGCCAAGTGATGGAAATTGGATTCTTAAACGTTTTGGATTCAAAGATTGATGTCAGATACTCTTTCATTAATTGGAGAGCTAGAATGTGTAACCGTTGTTTTATTTTTGATCCTGTAGGAAGCAAATTTGAAATTTCTCAATTTACATTAGCTTATCAAATTACACCAACTATTTGTGGCTACGCTCTGCCAATGGAGTTATACGGAGCATTTTTGATCAATACAGCGGCAACTAAAAACCCATTTACAAATAACAAAAAAGCAAACCTCGGTTGGTATTTTGATGTGTATGTGGGAAATGTACGTAAAAAAGGCGACTGGTCTTTTGAATTTATTTATACAGCTGCACAAGCGCAAGCAGTAGCAGATTATGATGTTTGTGGTGTAGGTCGAGGCAATATTATGAATGCGCGTTTGGACGATTATATTCCGGGCCATTTCGATATACTTTCTAATCAATATAGTGATTTTGGATCTTCAAGCTCTTCAGGTATAAATGGGTATATGCCACAACAAGGAAATGCAAACTTCCATGGGTGCTTGTTTGATTTCTTATATGCAGTGACAGACAATTTCTCAATTGATTTCTCAGGGGAGTTTTCATACGCGCTTGATAAAAGTATTGGGGGAGCTCATAAGTATCATAGTGTTGAAATAGAATTTCTTTACGCTTTTTAATCTTAAAAAAATGAAATGTTTGTTATCGCAAGCATTTCGTTTTTTCCTATTTAGTCCTTATACAAACAAACCTAAACAACTTCTTGCTTTCTTAGCTATTCTTTCATTTTTAATCTATTAAATAAAACTTTACTTTGATAGACTTCCATCTAAACATACTTTTCTAATTAACCCTTAAAGTTCTTTGAAAAGTATATTCATCAAGAATTTAGTTAATAAAAAATATTAACTGAGCTTTTTTTTGACATACAAAAAATTGTATGCTTTTGTTTGTTGAAAATAAGTTAATTTTGGTGGATAAGAAAAACGCAGAAAAAACTTATACTCAAAAATTCTTACACGGCATTAATTATGAAAATTTATCTCTATATTTTCTGTTTTATTTCATTGATTTTTGGTGTTTCTGCTGAAGAGCAACAAAAAAAGACGATTTGCCTCAATATGATTGTTAAAAATGAAAGCAAGGTTATTACAAGATGTTTAGAAAGTCTCAAACCGATATTAGATTATTGGGTAATTCTTGATACAGGTTCTACAGATGGCACACAACAAATCATTAAAGACTTTATGGCAGGCATCCCTGGTGAATTACATGAAGATGCTTTTGTCAATTTTGAATATAGTCGCAATAAAGCATTAGATTTTGCAAAAAATAAAGCGGACTATATTCTCTTTATTGATGCAGATGAATATTTTCGCATTCCTAAAGGGTATGTCATGCCCAAACTAGACAAAGATTTTTACTACGTCACCACAGAATTTGGTGGAACGGATTATGCGCGCGTATTGCTTATTAAAAATGATTTAAATTGGCGTTGGGTGGGTGTATTGCATGAAGCTATTACATGTCCCCAAGCGATCACATCTGATGTTTTGCCTGAAGTTAGAAATATCGTTAAAACAGATGGTGCGCGGTCTACAGATCCTCAAAAATTTCAAAAAGATGCTAAACTGCTTGAAAATGCTCTAAAAGAAGATCCTACTAACACCCGATACATGTTTTATCTAGCCCAAAGTTATCGTGACTCCGGAGATTTTGAAAAATCGATTGAATGGTATCAAAAGCGCATTAATAGGGGTGGTTGGGATCAAGAATTATTCTGGTCTATGTTACAAATAGGTAGAATGCAAGAAGCATTAGGAAAACCAGCAGAAGTTTGCTTATCCTCTTATTATAAAGCGTTTAACTATCGTTGCACTCGTGCTGAGCCTATTTATCAACTGGCTAATTATTATCGTACTAAATCAGATTATGCTGCAGGCTATCTCATGGCTAGTATTGGTACAAGAATACCTCTTTCAAAAGACATTCTTTTTGTAGAGCGTTGGATTTATGATTATGGCCTACCCCTTGAACTTTCTATTTGTGCTTATTGGATCGGTAAGTATGAAGAATGTAGAGATGTCAGTCTAAAAATTTTGGCATTGCCTAATTTACAGGATAACGTGAAAGAATGTGTAGAGAGAAACTTATCTTTAGCTAATAAAAAGTTGGCAGATCTGTATTTCGATAACATTTCTTTGCTTAAAGACAAAGCTGCTTAATCTCTTTCGTCTTCTTATAAAAAGATCTTGGACTTATCATCCAAAATCTTTTTTTCTTTATTTAATCTCGACTATGATTGTTGATTTAATTTAACTTAGGATCTAAGGCATCTCTTAAAGTATCACCCACAATGGCTATAGCGACTAAAAGTAATGTAAGCAAAATAGCAGGCGGCCAAAGTAAATAACTTTCAGAAGGAAAAGCAGAGCGACCTTCGTCCATAAGAACGCCCCAAGAGCTAGACCCCTCTTCACCTAATCCTAAAAAAGATAAACCTGCTTCACTAGTGATTGCGCTCATGATAGCAAATGGAATAAGAGTAAGAAGTGGGGGAATCGCGTTGGGTAATAGATGGCTAAACATAATACGCCTATTGTTAAACCCCAAGGCATGACAAGCTTCTACATAAGGCAACTGCTTTTGTTTTAAAAATTCTCCCCGAATAAAACGACTAAAATTTGTCCATCCAAACAATCCAATTACACCAATCACTAAAAAAATGGATTTGCTTTGTAGAAAAGCGACAATCATTAAAAGCATAAAAAAAGTGGGCATGGATTCCCAAATTTCAATTAATCTATAAAGAAATAAATCAATTTTACCTCCATAATAGCCAGCAATTGCCCCTAAAGGTACTCCAATAAGCAGGGCAAGGCTAATAGCTAATAATCCGACTGATAGCGAAATACGAATTCCAAAAATAAGGGCAGCAACCATGTTTTTTCGGTTAATCCGTGTTAATTCCCACCAACTAATATATTGGTTCAAATCTTGTTCACCCCCGACATCGTCTTCCCAATGATAGGGACTTAATAACGGCATTAGTTCATAATGCAGCAAGTTTAACTGCGCATTGAGCCAATTTTTTTTATCTTTGAGATAATTTAACTGAGCCTGTGCTTTGTCATATTGGTCTATTTTTCTTTTAGCTTGTAAAAGATTTTCTTTTTCTAATGAAGAAAGTGTAGAGATAATTGCTTCACAGTTAGGTTGACATTTTTTTAAAAATTCATCCCTTATCTTTTTTTTGTCCACATATTCAGATTGGAACTGATTTAAAATCTGTAACTGATCGTCTACTTGTTGTTTTTCTCTTAGTGTTTCGAAAAACCAAAGTGTGGGAATTGTTGTTTCTTTTTTGCCTTTTTTTGAAGCGCCCTCTGCGTAAGCTTTTTGATAATGAAGCAGTCGTTCATGTTGTAACTTTGAGTGCTGATAGTTTAAAACTAAATTTAATTTTCCATATTCATTAAGGTAAGTGAGGTCTTGTTGCCAATCCGGTAAAAGGGGGGAAGTTGTGAAGGGGTCAATTTTTAATGCTTTTATATTTACTTGTAAGCGTTCTTGTTTTTTTAAATTAAGAGTGGAATTAGAACTGGGATCAATCGCAGGTCGTAACACCAAAAAAAGAAATAAAAAAAATTGAGTGAGTAAAAGAATACAATTTGCAATTTTTCTAATTTTTATACGTTTTCTTAAAATCCAATGACTGAATAAAAGCAAAGGCAAAGTAAACATCATTAAATTATAAAAGACATCTAAAAATTTCGTATAAAAACCTGTGAAGAATAAGTAACGAAAAAGGGGGAAGTACCATTGCCCTTCATACTGGACGATTAGGGGTTTGCTTGAAGCAAGAAAAGGGGCATAAATTCCCACTAAGCAAAAGAAAATAACTACATATAAAGCTAGAGTGCCTAAAGGATGCCGCTTATAGTGGTTCCATACCATTTGCCAATAGGTGAAATGTTCTTTTGTCATTTATATCAATCCAATGTAATTCGAGGGTCAAGCCACATATAAGCCAAATCGGCCAACAAATAACCTATAAGAGTTAAAAATGAACCTGCTAATGTAGAAAACATAATCACATTATAATCTCGATTAATTACCCCATCGTAAAAAAATTTTCCAAACCCATTAATATCAAATAAAATTTCTACAAACAATGATCCCCCTAAAACTAAACCTAAAGAAGATGCAATAGAAGATACAATTGTGACTGCAGCATTTCTGCCTACGTGTTTAAAATAGATAGAAAATGAATCTAGCCCTTTAGCCTTAGCGGTGCGTACATAATCTTGACGTAGTACCTCCAAAAAAGCTGTGCGAGATAATCGCGATTGTGCAGCTAAGCTGCCGTACATAATCGCTAAGACTGGAATCGCAATGTGTTGTAAGATATCAAAAAGGCGCTGGTAAGAAGATTGTTGATTGAAAATACGATCTGGACTTGTAAAACCACTGATGGGAATAGGAGTATTAATTATCGGAAAACAGTGGTGTAAGGCGACTTTTTCAATTAAGAAAGGAGCTGCTACAAAAACCGGAATTGCGTATAAGACTAAAAAAATTAAATTTAAGGAATAATCAGGCCAACGCGATCTGTAAAAAGCCATGATAAACCCAAATATTTGACACAAAATTAAAGTCATCAACATGGGAATAATTGAGAGTGTCAAGGAGTATTTAAAGCGTTTGGTCACTTCACTTATAACAGATTTATTTGAATCATTTCTTAGAGTACCAAAGTCCAAATGTAAGACACGACTCATGTACTTAATAAATCTAGTCTGAAAAAATAAAGAGTAGAGTTTTTCTTTAAAACTTGGATCTAGCTCGTAATACCCCTTATTTTTTTCATGCCAGGCATTTATTTTCTGGATTTTTTCGCCTATTTCAGCTGCAGAGGCATTTTTGGTCCATAGTACTGAACGCATGAATTGATCGTTACGGATGACATTTGCGTTCCATTGCTTTTCGGCCTCTGTAAGATTAGAGCCTAAATACCCGATGCGCATCGCGCCTCTGGCGTAAAATTGCCCAGCTGTTTGTCTAATTTTAGGTAGGGCGTTGGCATCGTTTAATAGAGTTAAAAGATGGGGCATAATAAATCGAGATTGGTCACCCAAGTGCGTGCGAAGCTGGTTATATTCTTTTGTGGGAATTTCTTGTTCCTGGGCCGGACGGTGTTTAAAGGCAACCATCCAAAGTGAAGCTTTGACATCATTAAGAGTTAGAAACGGCCAGGTATTCCATAAGATGGGTAGAGTCAAACCGTAAAATTCTCGGAATTGCAAATAACGGTCATCGCCTGCAGTAGCAAGTGAGCGATCTGCCTGTAAGGTGGCACCGTCAGCAGAAGCCTCTACATAAGTGGTGGGATCACCTGGGGCTAAATTAATGATGACAAAGTTAACCAATACAATAAAAAAAAGCGTAATGGGTAAAAGCAGTAAACGACGTAAGGTATAAATCAGCATAATTTTTTCATCTAATTTTCACTTTCTTTAATCCAAAAAAGATCAGATAGGGGCTCACCCATGTTTGCTCCCGGAATCAAGTCTTGACGGTCAGCTGGAATAAACACGTTCTGTAAATAATTTCGATAAAGCAAAGTTTTTTTAGGAGTGTATAAAAATGTATAGGGAGCTTCCTCATAAAGAATGCGATCAAAAGCATGGTAGAGTTCAATGCGTTTTTTAGGATCATATTCATAATCCAATTTGTCAATAAGAGAGTCGACTTCTGCATTTGCAAAACTAATTGCATTGGACGAACCTTTTTGTTGGGCTGCATTAGAGTACCATAATTGTCTAGGATTTTCTGGTGGTGCAACAAGGCCCCACAGCATAGAAAACGCGTCAAAATTTTTATCTTCAAAAATAGCAGATAAATCTGCTACTTCTACACCATTTAAAATGCATTGAATGCCAATTTCTTTTAATGCATTGGAGACATATTCACAGATAGCTTTAGTAATAGTGTTTTTTACATAATAAGTTAAGGTAAAGCTAAAAGAGACATTTTTTCCATCAATTACTTTATTTAAGATGCCATCTCCATCACTATCATACCAACCCTCCTCATGTAAGAGTTGCAACGCTTTTTCAGGGTCATAGGCGTATGGTTGTAAACTTGTGTCATAGGAAGGGGAGTAGATAAAAAAAGTGCCCGTTGTTTGAAGTCCCATGCCATTCAAATTTTGCCGAATAATACGTTCACGATCGATGGCATAAGTGAGAGCTTGGCGCACTTTTTGGCTTTCAAAAAATGGACGCGCTTCGTTCCAGCCTATATAGGCATAACTTTGCTGCACATAATCCAAACGATCAATTTTCAAACCCTTTGCCACTTGTTCTTTGTAGGGAGCACTTTCTATAAAACGTTCGTATTCTGCTAGTTGATAAGCAGGAATTTCAAAAGTGTCAAAAGACCCTTGTTTAAATTCCTCCCAGATAGCATCTTGAGAATTTTTAAACTTGTATTCGATTTTTTCGCACAAAGCAGCGTAAGGTTGATAGAAATCTTGATTGCGTTTAAAGCGAATCTCTTGATCACTCATTCCGTCAAATTCCCAAGCACCGCAGCTTGGAATCACATTTTTGGCCCAATGATTGGAAAAATTTTGTGCCCATATGGGATTTGTACGATAAGTTTCTGGATCCGAGTCATCTTCGATAATTTTTTTACCATCAGGAAAATATTGGTAAATGAAAGAGGCTAAGGGTCTTAAACTGCAAGTGGAGGACTTTGATGCATATTTCATGCGCGAGACGACTTGGCCATTTTCTTCTATCTCTTTCGTTTTCCATTTTACGGTAAAGGTGTAATCATCAATCACTTTGAATTCTTCAATATCTTGTAGAGAAACGCGCATAGCAGCGGCTCCTGTTTCGCTCACATGCATGTTCATGACAGCATCATAAAAAAACTTAAAATCGTGAGCCGTGACCGGATGTTTGCGTAAAAAATGAGAAGCAAGTTGTAAAGAATTTCCAAAAAAACTTTGTTTTAGAGGCTGCCAAAACACATCTTGTCTTAAAAAAATCCAATATTCCGGTTCTCCTTTTTCATTCTCACGCAGTTCTAAACGTGAAGCCATATCTTGCGTGTAGCTTTCATATTTACCCGTTTCTAATTTTCCTACACTCACAGAACAGAGGCCATACCACCTTATAACGGATCTCCAAATAGCAAAAGGATGAAGATGATCTGGTTTACCAAATTCTGCTTCACGTCGCGTGCCCTGCGGTTTAAAATCGGGCCCGAGTAGCTTTGGCAAAGTATTGTTGTAAAAAGGGTCTTCAAATAAAAGATTTTCATAGTGAGAAGTCTTTGTAAGTGTATGCATGGGTTTAGAAGCTCTATTTTCAGAATAAGTGCTATTTTCCAGTGCATTTTTTAGTAAATCAATTTGCATTTTACTCATATCTGAACGAACAGAATGGATTTCATTTTTTATTTGTCCTAAATCACTTTTTACTTCTTGTAGACGTGTTTCCACTAATACAGAAGACCAGTATAGCATGGCCATAAATGCAAATAAGCCTAAACCTAAAATAAAGCGAAAGATGTAGAGAGCAATAGGTTCACGATTCATTAGTAAATCACTATATGGTAAAAAGTTGAAGCTTCAGGGTTTAATATTAAATGAGGAATCCAACCAATTTCTGCTAAGCCGCGACAAACAGATAAGATTCCTACTACGATAGAACTTAGTCCTAAAATTAATTGATAATATTGCTTGAGATTTTTAAAAAATGTCAAGGTGTGCATTGCTAAAATTAAAGAAGGCGTGGTGAGTACAGCAAAAGCAAATCCATTGAATAATCCAATCCAGGGATCGCCCGTTAGGGCACAGGCTGAAAATACCACTAAGGTTTGGCCACAAGGTAAAGCAACTGTAAAAAAACCAAATAGAAAAGTAGAAGAAGCTTTTTCCTTTAAAAGTAAATTAGACAATAGGTGATTGGCAGATTTTAAAAATTTTAATTTCATGATAAATCTAAATAAATTCCAATCAAAAAGAATATTGAAACCAATTAAAATGATTAATAAGCCTAAACTCAAGCTGATCATTTCGGCTAAATGATAAAGTTTAAGAAAAGAATGAAGTACAGCTCCGAGTGCCCCTGCTACAAAACCTGCTAATGTAAAAGAAAGAATGCGTCCAAAAAAATAAAATTGTCGATAGCGATGCGTGCCAATCAACATCACTAAGGGACCACACATCCCAAAGCAGTGAACATTTCCAAATATATAAAGGGGGAGAAGAGCAAAAAAAGTGACCATAATTAGTTGTTTTTTTCTCCCTCTAACTGATGATTAATTCCTGCGTCATAGCGCAACTTTTGAATGTTAGCGACATCTAAATTTGTTGAACCAGATTGGCGAGAGAAGGCGATGTAGGCGGCATAAATCATAATTGTCATAAAAAAAAGAAAAACAAAAATGAAGATAAGCTGAAACCGGTAGTTAGAACTTTTTGTCATCTCAGTCATTTATTGTCTCCACTTGTTTGTGTCAGTTAAAAAATATCTTTTTCCAAAGAAAGAGAAATCTAAAATATTAAACAAAATAGTAGAAGTCTTGGATTTATAAGTATAGAAATAGAGTACAAATTAAATAAAAAATTTGCATAATCAAAATTAATTTTAATATTCTATTTTTCTTTACCAGAGGATTTTTTTATGAGTACATCCCATTCAAATATCGACGAATTAGCAGATATTTTGATTAGAAAAACAAAATCTCATTTGATTAATCATATGGGTAGAACAGCGGATGAAGCCAACACGGATGAATTTTATCGAGCCATGTCTTTTGCTATACGTGAAGAGACGATGATCAATTGGCTAGCAACTGTGCGCACGATTAAAAAAAACCAAGCCCGCATGATTTATTATTTCTCCATGGAATATATGCCTGGAAGATTATTTTTAAATAATATTACTAATTTATGCTCAACAGATCTCATTAAAACAGTTTTGCAAAAAAGCAACCGCAGTTTTCGAGATATATTAATCTGTGAGGAGGATCCAGGGCTCGGTAATGGAGGGTTGGGAAGATTAGCCTCCTGCTTTCTCGATTCTTTAGCAACGCATCATTATCCTGCTCAAGCTTATGGATTAAGATATCAATATGGAATTTTTGAACAACAGTTATGGAATGGAGTACAAGTAGAAGCACCTGATTGTTGGCTACTTAATGAAAATCCTTGGGAGTTCCGGCGCGATTATCGACGTGTACACGTCGAGTTTTGTGGGACGCCTGTTTCCACTTTTAATATTCATGGTGATGAAGTCATGAATTTGAAAAATGCGGAAGATGTCGGTGTCTTGCCTTATGACTATCCGATTGTCGGATATAGTAATAAAAAAGATTTTTCCGTGGTGACGCTTAGATTATGGTCTACGAAAGATTCTCCTCGCAATTTCCTTTTACAGCGCTATAACGCAGGGCGCTTAGATCAAGCTGCAGAAAACACCACATTAACGGATGTATTATATCCTAGTGATAACCACGATATTGGTCGAAGAATACGTTTAAAACAAGAATATCTTTTAGTCTCTGCTTCTTTACAAGATATCATTCGTCACCATCTCACTAATCACAGCAATTTTCGCCAATTTTCCGATAAAGTGCGTATTCAAATTAATGACACGCATCCTTCTTTAATTATTGCTGAGTTAATGCGCATATTGACAAAAGATTATGACTTACCTTGGAAAACAGCCTTTGAAATGACTGTTGAGTGTACAGGTTACACCAATCATACTATTTTAAGTGAAGCGCTCGAGCAATGGGATCAAACATTATTTTATTATTTACTTCCTCGCCAATACAAAATTATTGAGCGCATCAATCAAGACCTGTGCAACGCTGTACGTCAAAAGTATCCGCTGGATGAAGATCGCATTCGACGCATGTCAATTATCGAAGGCGGCAAGATTCGTATGGCTAATTTAGCTATTGTAGGTTCTCATAAAATAAATGGCGTGGCAGCTTTACATAGTGAGATTATTAAAAAGACGATTTTTAAAGACTTTTATGAGTTCTATCCAGAACGTTTTATCAATGTGACTAATGGGGTGACACAAAGACGTTGGTTGCTTGAATGCAATCGAGACCTCGCTAATTTTATTAGTCAAAGAATTGGAGAAGGCTGGATAACGCAATTTGAACAAATTAAGGAGTTGTCTAAGTTCGCTAGTGACACAGAATCGCAGCAACAATTTTTAGAAATTAAAAGTAAATGTAAACAACGGTTAGTAGATTTTTTAATCCGCAATAATAAGCAAAGAGATGATCTGGGTAATATTGTCGAGCATCCCATTTTAATCAATATCGATTCTTTATTTGATGTGCAGATTAAGCGTATCCATGAATATAAACGTCAGTTAATGAACGCGCTTCACTTAATTATGCTTTACCATGAAATTTCACAAAATCCAAATCACCAAAGAATTAAGCGCACTGTCATTTTTGCAGGTAAAGCGGCGGCAGGTTATGAAACAGCAAAGGAAATCATTCGTTTAATTTATTGCATTGCTCGAAAAATTAATCGTGATCCCGCTGTAAAAAATATCTTAAAAGTAGTTTATGTAGAAAATTATAACGTTTCACGAGCTGAAATGATTATTCCGGCAGCAGATTTATCCGAACAAATTTCTACAGCTGGTACAGAAGCCTCAGGTACGGGAAATATGAAAATGTCTATTAATGGGGCGTTGACGATTGGGACTCGAGATGGCGCTAATATAGAAATGGAGCAGGCAATTACTTCAGAATGGTGGCCATTTGGTTTTGGGGCTTCTGTAGAGGAAATTTCATTGATGAAATCCGAACAAAGTTATCAATCCAAAAATATTTATGAAAATAATTTACAAATTAAAAGAGCTGTGGATGCCTTACGTGATCGCTCTTTTGCGCAAACAGATGAAGAACATCATGCCTTTAGTGACCTTTATCATAAATTAATTGAAGCTCACTATGGCGAAGCACCTGATCGCTACTATATGTTATGGGATTTGTGGGAGTATTGGTTAACGCAAATTAAAGTCGAACAGCTTTATCAAGATCCCTCAAAATGGGCAGAATTTGCTTTACAAAACATCGCAGGCATGGGTTATTTTTCGACTGATAGATCTATTCACGATTATGCAAAACATGTATGGGGTATTGAACCCTGCCCATTAGATGCAGAAGAGTTAGAAAGAGTCTATTACGATTATGCCACGCATAACCGTTGTAGCATCTAATGACGTCAGCAACAGGCTGATTTATTAATCTTTGGTAGAGGAGCGCATTAAAAGTGCCTGTGCTGAGTTCATGTTAATGGGTGGAATGGCATCTGGAACTTTTTCTGTATTAGTTAAATTCCAACTTTCTAAAAGATCTTGATACGTTCCATTTTTTTTGATCTTTTCTAATCCCTGATTAAAAGCTGTAATGAGCTCTTTTCCTATTTCATCATTTAAAGAAACGAGATGAATTCCTTCATTATTTAAAGGATCGGTGGCAACTTTTAAACGATGAGGATAAAAAGTTTTAGTATAAGTGAGGGCAGGTAAAACTGGAAAAATAGCGCCATCAATTTTTGCACTATCTAAATCAGCTAATGCGCGTTTTACATCATCATACAAGCGAATTTGAATGCCGTAAGTTTTTTGCAAGCGAAGCACTATGGGTGAAAAAGCATACACACCCACAATTTTGCGAGACATTTCGTCCCAACTAGTGAGATTTGTGTTTAAAGGAACAACTAGAACGGGACCTAACGCATAAGCATTTTCTGAAAATTCATACGTTCTTTTTTCGACAATCGAAGGGAACATCCCTGTTAATATCCCTTGCAGTTGACCACTAGATAAATATTTTTGTAATTCTCCAGGTTGAACTGTCATTAATTTAAAAGTCATTTGTTCTTCTTTAGCTATCGCTAGAAGTAGATCATGGCTAAAAGCATTGAAATTCTTTTCTTTTCCGAAAATTTCAATATCTTGCCACTGTCCATCTACACCGATGATATAAGTTTGTTTGGAGTTCGAGGGGTGCGATTGATCACTAAAAAGATAAAGTAAAATTAATAAAACAGTTGCTAGACCAACTAAGGAAGAACTTTTTTTATTGTGAAAAATTTTTTTTAGTTTATACATGAATTTTGAGCGCAAATGCATAAAATTCGGTATCCTTTATTAATTGTATAGATAATTATTTTTTTTTATTTTTTTTTATGCTAGAGTATTGGGGAATTAAATATAAATAATTTTACGATGTTTTTATGGCAAACTGTTCGATTACTAGCAATTATAATTCAAAAAAAACCAGTAAGAAACCAACATCTACATCTTTAACAGGCATGAAAGATGTTGTGAGTATCATACTAGGTGGTGGAGAAGGAACAAGGCTACATCCTTTAACTTTAACGCGTTGTAAGCCTGATATCAATTTCGGAGGTAAGTACCGTTTAATTGATGTGCCTATTTCCAACTCTTATCATGCAAATTGTTACAGAATATTTGTATTGACGCAATTCTTATCTTCTTCACTGCATCATCACATTTCTAGTACCTATCTGCAAAATGGGAAAACTGCAAATCAAATCGAAGTGTTGACTGCCGAGCAGAAACCTACCAGTAAAATGTGGTACCAGGGCACTGCAGATGCAGTTAGACAAAACCTGGACTATCTCTTAGAACATCCTTTTGAATATTTTCTAATCCTTTCAGGTGATCAGCTTTATAATATCGATTTTAACAAAATGCTAGAATTTGCTAAAGAGACGGATGCTGATGTGACTCTTGCTACATTACCCGTGACTTCGGCTGAAGCCGGACGTTTAGGTATTTTAAAAATTGATGATGAAAATATAATTACAAGTTTTCATGAAAAACCCCAAGAAAAAACATTATTAGAGGATCTTAAATCTCCTTTAAATCTATTAAAAAAAATGGGCGCCAAATCTTCTAAAAAAGAGTTTTTGGGATCAATGGGAATCTATTTATTTAAACGTAAAGCGTTAACTAATTTGCTGAAAGATGATAACCGCAATGATTTTGGCAAGCATTTGATTCCCTCTCAAGTTTCTAATGGTCGTGTAGCAGCTTTTGTTTATGAAGGATATTGGGAAGATATTGGTACAATTGGAACTTTTTACGAAGCGAATATGGCTCTAACGCAGGAGAAAGCCCCTTTCAATTTTTATGATGAATCTCGCCCCATTTTTTCAAACAGATATGATCTTCCTCCTTCAAAATTTTCTAATACCCAGTTGAAAAATTCTCTTTTTTGTGATGGGTGCTTAGTAAAAGCGACTGAAATTTCACAAAGTATTTTAGGACCACGTTCTGTTATTGATAAAAATTGCGTTCTATACAATACCTATGTAATGGGAAATGATTATTATTCCACATTTGTTAATGATTATCACAAATTTCCAGTGCGTCCTTCGATTGGAGAAAATAGTGTAATTAATCGCGCGATTATTGATCGCAATGCCGCTATTGGTAAGAACGTTCAATTAGTTAATAAACAGAAACTCATGCATTATGATGGTAAAAATGTTTTTATACGGGACGGCATCATTGTTGTTCCTCGTGGAGCAATCATACCAGACGGGTTTATTTTATAATTAGGCAGAAGATATGGCTATTTGGGCGATTGCAGATCTACATCTTTCTTTTGGCGTACCAAATAAGGGCATGGATGTATTTGGACTTCATTGGGTGGATCATGCGCAAAAAATCGAAAAAGCCTGGCGCGAGTTAATTCAACCAGAAGATCTGGTTTTAATTAGCGGAGATATTTCCTGGGCACTTCACTTAACAGATGCAATTCCCGACCTGGAGTGGATAGATAAACTGCCTGGAACTAAAGTCATGATTAAGGGCAATCATGATTATTGGTGGGGCTCTATCTCCAAAGTCAAAAAAGTTCTTCCTTCTTCATGTCATGTCATTCAAAATGATGCTTTTAACTGGAATGATGTGACTATTGCTGGCACGCGCTTATGGGATGATTCTCAGCTCAGTTTTTCGGGGTTGATCAATTATCAACAACATGACTGTGTTAAAAACCTGACTGCGACAGATAATTCTGATGAAAGTCAAAAAATTTATCAAAGAGAATTAGGACGATTAGAAACAAGTTTGAACAATATGAATTCTCAAGCTCGATTAAAAATTGTCATGACACACTATCCTCCTATTGGTGCAGAGGGCCAAGAAACGGCAACCACACGTTTATTAGAAAAACATCAAGTGGATATTTGTGTTTTTGGTCATTTACATAACGTCAAAAAAGAAAAAAAACTTTTTGGCGAGTTCCGTGAAATCAACTATTATCTAGTTGCTTGTGACTATTTAGAAAATTTTCAGCCTTTAAAAATTGCAGAATAACTACTAGACCAAATTTATATTAAGATTGAATAAAATGAAATTGTATTGAAAAAAAATGAAACAATCGATTTTAAGTATATAAACAAATATTTAAAAATAAAATGTATTAATTCTGTTCAGAATTTTTCAAAGGAATTTATGTCGAACCCTGACAAAATCAGTTTAAGACGCATTTTAAAGCAAAAGCGTGAATTAATAAGTTCTCAAAGACGTTTAGAAGCTTCGGAAGCAGCAAAGCTATTGTGCTGACGTTTCATTGGTTCTCTCTTATGTAAGTTTTAATAATGAATTAGATTTATCAGCTATTAACAACCATTTAATAAGAGAGAAGAAGTTAATTTTACCGGGAATGATTGGGAATGAAATTGTACTTTATCAGGTGCTTGATATGAAAAATCTTCAAAAACACCGACTAGGTTTTTTACAACCAGACCCAAACAAATGCCCTTTAATAGCTAATTCGTTAGTACAGCTCGCATTCATACCCGGTTTAGGTTTCGATAAGTCCAATAAAAATAGATTAGGTTATGGTCAAGGACATTACGATTGTTTTTTACCTCATTTGGAAAAGGCAAAATTTTTTGGAGTTGGATTTAAAGAGCAAGAAATCCATTCTTTTCCTATTGAAGAGCATGATATTGCAATGCATGAAGTCTATTTATTTTAATAAGTTAGATTTTTTTAAGCCTAGTTTCTAAGTTTTATATTGTGAAAAAAAATGTTATGATTTTATTTATTTTTCATAACAAATTGGAATGCGTTAGAGAGATTAGCAATTAAATCGCTAGCGATTAAAGAATATGAAGTTAAATGATAGGCTGCATATTCTCCTGCACAGCCGTGCAGATAGACACCTAATTGTGCAGCTTCTTGACTTGTTAAGCCCTGTGAAAGTAGAGCCGCAATTAGGCCTGTTAATACATCACCGCTTCCTGCAGTTGCCATACCGGGATCTCCTAAAGAACAAATGGATATGGGAGAATTTGGGTGTAAGATAAAAGTGGGAGAACCTTTTAATACTAAAGTCACTTGATGTTTTTCTACATAACTTTGACAAATTTCAAGAAGCTCTTCATTTAATGTGAGACGAGTATCAGAATGCAGTAATTTTTGCATTTCTCCCAAATGAGGTGTAAGGATAGCTTTTAAGGGGGATTGAAAAACATCATTAGCTAAAAAAAATAAAGCATCTGCATCCAAAACGCAAGGGTGGTGAAGTTGAGGAATTAAATTCTCTAACATTTTTTTTACTACTTCTGTTCTACCAAGGCCTGGACCGATAAAACAGGAGTTAGCTTTTTTTAATTCATTTAAAATTTCTGTAAGGTCGTTAGGTTGATATGAAATTTTAATTAATTCGTAAGGGCTATTAAGGAGTTGAGTTTCCATTCCTTGAGGATAAAAAAGTTTGACGATTCCGCTTCCACTTTTTAAAGCTGCCAAAGACGCCAGCGAAGCTGCTCCGGGCATAGAAGGTGAACCGGCTATTCCAATTACAAAGCCCGCTTGGTATTTATGTCTTGTGCGTTTAAGAGGGGGGAGAAGGGAAAACATCTCTTCCGAAGTCAGAAGTTGATAGTTAGTTGGCGCGTTTTCGATAAGTGTTTTAGGCAGGCCAAAATCTACACCTTTTAATTTGCCCACTACATTCCATCCCTGATTAAAAAAAAAGCCTTTTTTAGGTAAGCCTAAAAATAAAGTTTCGGTTGCTTGGATGGCTTCGCCTTGAATATTGCCTGTGGCTCCATCTAAGCCAGAAGGAATGTCAATGGCTAGGATAGGAATTTTACTTTGATTGGCTTGTTGGATAATTTTGAGAAAAGGGTCTCTTACAAGTCCTTTAAAACCTGTTCCAAATATGCCATCGATTATTAGGCTTGGTTGGGAACAATTCTCAAAATTCTGAATAAGAATTCCGCCTTTTGCTTCAAATCGTTTGCAATTGATCTGGCAAAGTTCAGAGCACTCTTTTAAATCGACAGGCTGCAGCGCCCAAACGTCAAATCCTTCTTCTAACAAATAAGAGCAGGCGACAAAACCATCGCCAGTGTTATTTCCTTTTCCACACAGCAATAAAATACGAGGATTTAGTTGATGTTGTTGAATATACTCCTTGATAGCTAGAAAAATTCCATATCCTGCATTTTCCATAAAGTCAGTTTCTTTACTACCAGTTTGATAGGCAACAGACTCTAAATGAGTCATTTGAGAAGGAATAACAATTTTCATGACTAGAGATGCTCTTCTTTAATTGTTCTTTGCATCAAATAACGCACAGCTTCTTTGGGGTGTAATTGTTCATACATAATCCTGTAAACAGCTTGGGTAATAGGCAGATCTGTTTGATGATGTTGTCCTAATTGTAATGCTGACAAACAAGTGTAAGCCCCTTCTACTACCATGCCAATCTTTTGCTGAGCTTCAGAAATAGTTAAACCTTGCGCAAGATAGATGCCAAAGCGAAAATTTCGACTAAGAGTAGATCCACAAGTAAGGCAGAGATCTCCCATCCCAGTTAAACCGTAGATTGTTTCTGGTTTGCATCCACAAGCGACAGCGAGTTTGCGAATTTCGTGTAACCCCCTTGTCATAAGAGCAGCTTTTGAGCTGTTTCCTAGACCAAGTCCTTCGCAAATTCCACAAGCAATCGCCATAATATTTTTTAATGCACCACCAAAAGCTACTCCTAAAATATCTGTATTGGGATATACGCGAAAATTTGGTGTCATAAAAGTATCGCAAATTGCCTGAATCACTTCTAGTGAGTACCCTGAAGCGACGACAGAAGCTGGTAAATCTATGATGACTTCTTCTGCAAAACTAGGACCGCTTAAAAGCCCAACTAAAGGTCTGTAATTTTCACCTAAGACTTCGATAATAACTTCTGGAAGTATTCGCCCAGAATCCTGTTCAATTCCTTTTGAAGTGCTCACAATTGGACAATTAGGTAAACCTAAAGCTCTTACTTGTTCAAAAACAGGACGAATGCCAGCAGAAGTGACAGATTCTACAATCATATGCGCATCTTTTAAGGCTTGGGATAAATCTGTAGTAAAACTTATTTTTCTTGTTGGGGTATGAGTAGGAAATAAAGGGTGCTTCCCTTGATTATTTAAATGATTAGCCAAATCAGGGTTGGTTGTCCAGCAAGCGACTTCATGATCATTTTTGGTACTCAGTAAAGAAGCTAAACAATATCCCCAAGCTCCTATACCTAAACATGCAATTTTTTTCATAATTTACCCTTAGCTAATTCTTTATCACCGATTTTATTAAAGTTAACGTATCGATGTAATGAAGTGCAAGGAAGAATAAAATTATTTGAATGAATTTTAAATCTGAAATTTATACTCACTCTTGGCTAAGAATGAGTATAAATAGATAAGGATTAATCATTTTCTAAGAAAAAAATTAAACTTCATCAAAACTAGAAAAGTCATTCCTGCCTAATCTGTTTTCTAAAATAAGGTCTGCAACAACTTTACCAACTCTTTGCGCAGCTCTTAAATTTTCATTAAATATTTCATAAACATCATCAAATTCACCTATTTGAGAGCTTACAAAGGCTTGAGCTAGTTGTTTTAAAGAGACTAATCTATTTTCAAGAGCCCTTCTTAGCTGCGGTCTATCACAAATAGTTGTAGAAGTAGCTGCAACAATTGCATCGTATAAATCTTCGTTATACTCTTGCAAATTTTCTATGATTGTTGGCAATAATGCAGGATTTGATCGGTAAGCGACGATATAAGAATCTAATCCTAATGTTATGGTAAGTAAAGCAGCTTGAATAGCTGTAGAAGTTGGAAATGTTGAACCATAAATAAGATTATTTATTCTAAATGCGTTAGCAGAAATCTGATCTGTAACAGAAATAATTTCGAAACTAGGTACGCCAGAGGCAGCTAATTGCAACGAATCTTTTTCAAAAATTGCATTCGTTCTCCAAAGCTCTTCAGAAAGAACTGCAAGTCTTGAAAGTGACTGCTCATGATGATGGTGATGGTGATGGTGGTGATGATGATGATCATCATCATGATGTCTAAGCTCCACAGACTTAATATTATTTGTTAAGGACCGATTTTCAGTAGACTGTAAAGAACTAGAAAAAGCTAAGAGGGATAAAAAAAGTCCTGTCTTTGCTAAATTTTGAAATGAACATTTCATGGATAAACTCCTTAAAATATAAGTTAATTATTCAGTAATTTTGAGCAAAATTTAAAATCTTTTAGATACAGTTATCTGTTGCAAAAAGTTAATCCCATGACTCTTCCTACTTGCTCTGCAGCATTAATAGAATCTAAATAAGAGGCATAAGCTGCATCAAAATTCACCTCTGTACCGGGAGGAGCAACTGCAAGCGCTGTAACAAAGTTTTGACTTACCTCAATCGTAGCATTTAAAGAACGTCTAAGAACGCTTCTTATACGATTTGCAGTATTTTTATCAGTTGTTTGATCAATAATTGAACGGGTAATACGCTTAAGGTTTTTGTTTAATGCTGCTATAGCAGTATTTTGATCCCCAGTACTTCCACTCACAAGACTTCTTACATAAACAAAAATTAATTCACTTTGATTATTTAACAAATTATTTAAAGAGTTTGGCGTACATGCTTCACCAGGACCAACGACTAATCTATTGATAATAAATGCATTTTGCATAAGTTGTTGATTTACATTAAATAGCTCGTTACCTGCAAGATCTTTTATAATAGACTCGATACCTGCTTTTAAGTAAACAGCTCTAACCTGCCACGCATTGATTGAGTCCACTACGCAACGAGTCACTTGATTTCTAGGAATAATTTCACTAGAGCTTGAGCTTGCGTGATGACGAAAGCAACGCATGTCAACGTCAGTTAATGAAGTTAGTGATGAATCTTCAGCGTAACCAAAACTGAATGAAATAGTCGCTAGCAAACAAGTGCCAAAAAGTTTATTCAAAATAAAACATTTCATTTAATGTCTCCTTTTTCAAAGTTAATTTCACACAATTTTTCATACTCTTCTTATTCAACAAACTCATTTTTGTTCTTTTACATAGCTAATATTTTTTAAAAAACATTTCTCATCAATTGCTTTTAAAAACTTAGTTTTTGGATTTAAATCACAATTTATTTGATGTAAGTTTAAAAAAAACAGCTGTCTATATCATTTGAAAAATAGGTTTATTCCCAACAGTCAGTCAAAAGAAAAGAGTATGGTATTAAAATTAAAGTAATTTCTTTGTCCATTTTAGTGCGATACATATTTAAAAAAAAAGAGGCCATTTAGAGTAAAAAATAAAAAACCAGTTAAAATAGTTCTACTATTCTTTCCAATATTTTAATTTTAAGAATATCAAATTTTCTGTTAATATTTTTTTCTAATTAATTAACCTATCAATTTAAATATCATGTGGTGGAATTTATTACGTATGGATAAACCTGATCTTATTTCATTTATAGAAAAAATATTTGAAGAAAAAAGTTTGATTTCTGCCATTTTAAGCTCACCTTTTGAGAAAACGGCCTCCAAAAAAGTCACTATTCGCCCTATTATTCTACAAGGAGTGACTTATTATCAGTTCACGGATCAAATTTCTGCACAAGCACTCCATAAAAATTTAACACTTCAACACTGTCAAGAGTGGCTGGTTCATCATTTAACTGAGTACAAACAATCTTTCTTTTACACTAAATTAGCTGATTACCAACTACTCATTAACAAAAAGTCAAAGATGACACTGTTAAAAAAGCCTGCCTCTAAATTAGCTGTTGTGAGTACTCACAATCGGGTCAAACAGTATTTGTTACAAGAAGGGGTTCCCATTCCTTTTCTAATTCATTTAGGAATAATGACAGAACAGGGAAAAATTATTGCAAAGAAAAATGATAAATTTAGACAGATCAATCGTTTTTTAGAATTAGTAGACGATGTGCTTTTACAATTTGATCCGCAAAAAAAAATCAGCATTGTAGATTTTGGATGTGGAAAAGCTTATTTAACTTTTGCACTGCATCACTATCTAAAATGTATAAAAAATTTGAATGTGGACATAGTAGGATTAGATTTAAAAGCAGAGGTCATTGCTTATTGTCAAAGTTTAGCTGAAAAGCTTGGTTATCAAAAAAATTTGAGATTTGAATTAGGAGATATTCATTCTTATCAGAGTCGAGAGAATGTCGATATGGTTATTGCTTTACATGCATGTGATACGGCAACAGACGCAGCATTAGAAAAAGCGATTAAGTGGCGCTCTAAAGTTGTTTTATGTGCTCCTTGTTGCCAACATGAACTTTATAATCAAATGGAGAATCAACTATTCAAACCTTTGCTAAAGCATGGAATTTTGAAAGAACGTTTTGCAGCATTGGCAACCGATGCATTACGGGCTCAATTGTTAGAAGTCTTAGGTTATCAAACTCAAGTTTTGGAGTTTATTGATATGGAGCATACACCTAAAAATCTACTTATTAGAGCTGTCAAAAAACCTAAGTCTGAAAATGTCCATTTATTGTGGCAAGCTTATCTTGAAATGAAAAAAGCGTTGCATGTGACTCCTTCCTTAGAAAAATTTGTTCAAAAAGAATTATCTGAATCAACTCATAGAAAAGTTGATTGAAATATTTTTATCAACTTTGAAACACTTTTGAAAAAACATTTTTTAAAAGCATTTTTGATAACATCTTTAGCGATAAGAAATGCTTTTTTTTAATTTAAAAGAATTTCATATTATGGATATTAAATGATTCTTCAATCATAGTTTAAATGCTTTTACACATATTTAAATACTGAGGTTAAATTCATGATTACTTTACATTTTCCCTCTCAAGAAGCAATTGTTAGCTATCTTGAACAACATCCTTTAACTCGCGATCCTTACTTCAAAGGAAGAGGAATTCTTACAGCTGTAGCCAAAGTTTTCGCAGATCAAGATAGAGCTGATATGGATGTTGATAGGGGTGTCAGACTAACTATGGGTGACCTGGAACAAAAAATAGGTCTTCCAAATTTTGCTTTAATGGCTGTTCATTCAACTTTTAAACAAGCTTTAAAAGATTGTGCTAACGGTGTTCCAATTAAAATAGAGAAAAAATAGTAAGTATTGGAATAAGAAGTAACCTTAAGTTACTTCTTATTTTTATGAATTTTTACAGGTCTGTTTGATTTCAAGCTTTTACTTATTTAAACTCAGTTTTATTTGATCTTTTCATCTAATTTTCATACTCTTTTACCAAAAAGGGGACTCTTTAAATCAAGCATGTAACAACGAAAGAGTATTTCATAAAATGTAGAATTTCTTTTTTGATAACGAAAAATATAGGGAAAAAACATCAAGAGCTTAGACCCTCACACTCTTCATCATCAAGCCATTCATGTTCATGGGGTGTACTTAGAAAAGATTGTTGACCAGTATAAATGATATGACCAAATGCAATAGAGGCTGGAACCCGATATTTTTGAAACAATTTCTTCAAAAAGCGAAAACGTGGATGTTTGACCCCTTTTTCGATTCTTACTGGAATAATAGGATAGTTAGCAGCTTCAATAATCTGACTGAAGGGACTCGCTTGGTTCAACTTTTCAACTTCGGAATTGACATCCCAGTTTTGAATAAAAATGCATACAGAAATTCCCTTATTGAGGTTTTTCAGAATTTCATTTAAACATGTCTGATTTTTATCCAGAGGCTTGATATCTGAAATAATCACTACGCGTAGCAAATGGTAAAGACGGCGCATCCAGGGAGTGTGGGTTTGCTCTTGTTCAATAAAAAATCTCATGCGACGTCTTTGTGAACCCAATAAAAGTAACGTGTCATTCCAATCTGTATGTGTGCATACATAGACAGCAGGACAATCAGGGATATTTTCTTTACCGATAAATAAAGTACGAAAATGTAGTTTAGAGAGTAAAGATGCTGTAAAACGGCTAAAATAATCAAAAAATTGAAAACTAAACGCGATCATTACGCCTAAAGTTAAAAAGCCGATAACACTGAACCCTTGATCGGCAGTTATGTGAAAAACTTCTGAGTTAAGATAAATCAAACTAGAAGCAATTAACACTCCAACAAAGCTTAAAAAATTATTTGCAGCCACCATTTGCCCACGAACTTTTTTAGGGCTAGCTACTTGCACATAAGAATCTAAAGGTATTTCGTAGAGTCCTCCAAAGACACCTAATAAAGTGACCATGCACACAACTATCCAAAAGCTTCCTGAAAATATATCAAGCATAAATGCGCAAATAGCTATTCCTAACGCTCCAAAAGGTACTAAACCCAACTCCACAATTCTGCCGGAAATTTTACCTGCAAGTAAAGAGCCTGTTCCAATTCCCAAAGCAGTTAAAAAGAAGAGGTAGCCTCCTTGAATATCGGATAAACCTAGAGTATTCACTGCAAAAGGAATAATATTTAATTGAGTGAAGGCGCCCACAAATAAAAAATAAGAAGAACCTAAAATAGCTGGAAGTAAAGAAACTTCTTGCCGAGCAGCTTTCAAAGTTTGATAGATCTCCCGCAAAAAGAAAAATTGAGGCTTTTTAGATGATCCTGAAGGAGGGGTGCGTTCAATGCAAAAACTCGTCACTACGCCAATTAAAGCTAGGAAAGTACAAAAAATAGCGCAAACAATAAAATTACGATTTGTAATTTGGGCTAAAAATGAGGCTAAAAAGTTCCCTAAAATAATAGCTAGAAAAGTAAAAGAGGTCATTAAGCTATTCGCTTTAGAAATTTTATCGGTTGAAACCAATTCCGGTACGATTCCATATTTAGAAGGGCCAAAAATTGCACTTTGCAAAGCAAGTAAGAAAAGAATGGCGTAAGAGCCCCATGTGCTTTGAAAGCCAAAAGCAAGCACACCAAAACCCATGATGACAAGCTCTAAGATTTTGGTTGTGACTATAATGTCACGTTTACTTAAGCGGTCTGCTAAAGTACCTGATAAAGCAGAAAACAAAAGAAAAGGAATAACAAATATCGCCCCAGTGATGGCTAAAATTTGATGACTTGATTCAATACCTTTTAATTGAATAAGAAAATAAACAATGAGCAACTTATAAACATTATCATTTAATGCACCCAAAAATTGAGTGACATTTAAATAAGTAAAAGAGGAAAAACGCTGAAAAAAAGCTAAATTCATAGTAAATCTTTATATTAATTTAAGAACTTCTTTAAATTATGAAGAGTCTCAATTTTAGCCTCAAGTTTTTTTTGTTAGTAGAAATTAATTTACACGCTGAAATTTTGGCATGGATCAAATGAGGGTAACACTTTGAGGCCATTTGCTAGCAAGCGGCCTCAAAGTGTTATCTCATTTGATCTTGATATTTTTTGAAAAAAAAGTGGCATAGCCATCAAATTTTCTGTAAAACGTTTGTATCTAACGCAAACAACCTACAGGACTGATCACTATGCCACCCTCTTATTGATACACTTTCTGCTCAAACTTTGAAAGTATCTTGCGCTGCTCATTCCTTATCTTCTACAACACGCCAAAAAATTGGAGTCCAAGCAATTGGTGGTT